>Ga0209608_1000015_pt1 | contig 190929 bp, 173 predicted proteins | sample AD_UKC130_MetaG_FD_184428 | JGI IMG/M metagenome (GOLD analysis project Ga0209608, IMG submission 184428) | Active sludge microbial communities of municipal wastewater-treating anaerobic digesters from Canada - AD_UKC130_MetaG (SPAdes) (version 2) | ecosystem: Engineered > Bioreactor >...
GAGTTTTTTGCTTTGTACCTTTTTTACAATTCCTTTGCAAAAATTCTCTTTAGCAAACTTACTTATTTCGAGATAAAAACAATAAAAAAATAATTTTAGCCATTCTTTTTCCTGATATTTACATTTGATAGCTAAAAAAGGGCATACTTACCACACATAAGATTTAAACATATTTTTAAATATTTTAAAAACTGTCTGAATCTTTTCAATCACTTTGGATAAATTCTTTTCAATCATTATGCACTTTTAACAAGGCTCCTCATTTTATCAGATTGCTTTTCTTTTATCCTACCTACCGCCATAGCCAGCATCACACACAATGCTATACCAGATCTTATTTTCATTTTCTTCAAGCCTCTTATGTAATGTTTTTCAAAACCAAAAGATACATCTAGTCTACTGTTAACCCTTTCAACTGACGTTCTCTTGGCATAAGTCCTTTTCCATTTATAACTCGCTCGATCAATTGGTGTAAATATTCTTCGATCTAGATCAATATCAATTCGTATCCCTTGTTTTACCTGACATTTATTCATATATTTGCATTCTATGCCGTATTGTTTAGCAGGACAAAGCTTTCTTAGTGTTCCATGTTTTTTTCTGTCTTTTTCAAAACCTCCTACACACATTTCTCTTTGAACTCCTGTTTCCATACATACACAATATACATTGCCTTCATAATTGTATACTATGTTTTCGTAATTATCTAATTGTCGTGTTTTTTCCCCATCTTTCCACATATTACGAATATCAATTACAGGTTTTATTCCATAATTATCCCATAACTTAACATAGAACTTTGTATCATCATATCCTCTATCTGCTCCCATAGTCTCGCATTTTTCAATAAGTTCTGGATGTTTTCTGTCAAGTGCCTCTATCATTTTGTGTGCCTGTTTAATTTCTGATGTAGAGGCTTTAGTTAGTTCAAAAGCTACAGGAAGTTCATAATCTGCATCCACTATAAGGTGCAGTTTATAGCCAAACCATTTTACTACTTTTGACCACGATGTCCCATCTTCTCGGATGCCTTTGTATTCTTTCTTACCCCAGTCTGCATCTAAATCTCGACGTCCATCTTCTTTTTTGTTTTTGTTCTCTCTCCTGGAAAGCGATGATATCGCCTTACCATCAATGGCTAAATTCTTACCAAATTCCGGGAGTAATTCTTCTAATTCATCTACCAGTTTATTAAACATTTCATTGATCATTTCTTCTTTTTCAAATAGCTTATTGAAAAACCTAGAATATACATATGCTTTTGGTACCTTTCCGTTACGAAAACCACACATAAAACGCAACTGTCCATTTCTTGATAATTCTCGCCGTAAACTCTCTATTGAAGGATGCTGGTATACTACTCCGGCTAATATAGAATTCCACATTGCCCTGACCGGATAATCATCTCGCCCTTTTCCTCTCTCTTTTCCCAGTGTCTGCATAAGTTCTTCATCAGGCATATACTCAAGAACTAATTGTAGTCTTTCTAAATCCCCTAAATTTTCAATTTCATCCCACACAAAAAACGTTTGTTGTGGTATAATAGCCATGAGTGGGACTCCTTTCCTTAGTGTATTTTTAACTATTATTATACACTAAAGGAAAGGAGTTTTTTCTTATTTTTAGCTTTTGTAAGTCTTTTTTTGTACTTTGGGGTGAATTTTAAGATTTCTGGCTGTCCACACCCCTCAAACATGCATTATTCCGTCTGATTTTGGGAGAAATTTATTTTTGACCCACTCTCTATTATTTACATATCTAGGTTCTGCGTACATCGCAATTAGCTCTTAATAAATACACTCATTGACGAATCATTTAAAATATATGCCGTTCTCACCTCCAATAATAAATTTAGTATGAATTCATGAATAATTTTTATTTTCATTCACGAAAGGGTATAAAAAAAATTATGCTTCCAATGCCCGAACGATAAATCGATACATCTTTTCCACCTGGGGTAAGACAGTTTCGATACTTTTCATTTGAAAAGTCATTTGGAGAGTATACGAAACGAATGAATGCCATATAAGTACCGCAGTTTCAGAAGGATTTTCAACATTAAATCTTTGCTCACGATTTCCTTTTTCAATAATTTTTCGAATTAATTCAGAAATTTTCTCTTCCACTAACCCGCGATACATTTCACCCTTTTGAAAAAATTTTTTCCCACTGCTGGTTTCGGATATTAATTGAAAAAAACCGAAGTTTTCCTCTAAAAATGTTCCAATTATCTTAAAATAACCGAGGATAAAATCGTGCAATAATTCATGGGCCGGTTGGTCCTCACGAATTAATTTTCTGCATTGAGTTACCAAATCATCAATGAGATTATAAATATAGGCATTGATTAAATCTTCTTTATTGGCAAAATCTTTATAGATCACACCGACACTGATTCCGGCTTCTTTGGCCACATCCTGCATCGTCGTTTTTTCGATCCCAAACCGAGTGACCAATTTGATGAATGAATCCAGAATGGCCATTTTGCGATCAGTTACCATCAAATATTTCCCTTCCTCAACATCCATTTCATGTATTGGTGAATAAATGATATATTTATTCACAGATTCATATTATAACAAAAATTGCATTTAGTCAAATAAATTTTTTCCTTAACAGTCAAATTAATCAACAAGGGATTTAAGGGTTTCTCTCGAATGTTGCTAATAACTTATAATGCTGCATTCTATTGAAAATGAAGGAGCAAACTTCCATGAATAGATCTCGGACAACTCTTTCCTGCCTATTATTCGTCATACTACTCTTCTGTCAAACCACAGTTGCCAAAGGTGAAACAGTACGTCCAAAGATCGGTCTGGCTTTAGGCGGAGGCAGCGCCGGCGGCTTTGCCCATATCGGCGTTTTATCTTGGCTTGAGGAACATCGGATCCCTGTGGACTATCTGGCCGGGACCAGCATGGGCGGATTGATGGGCGGCTGCTACGCCACAGGAATGTCACCGTCTGAGATTAGGGCTTTAGTCGAAAGTATTCGATGGAATGAACTTTTCAACCCCAATCCCCCCTATCATATGCTGGATTTTCGGAGAAAAGAAGACTTACGGGATTTCCCGATCTTCGAGATCGGTTATCGCAACCATAAAGTCCGATTGCCTAGCGGGCTCGGAGTTTACAGAGTTGATCTTATATTAAGCCGGATCGCTTCCCATTATCCCGCTTCCCTTAACTTTGATCAACTTCCCATTCCTTTTAAAACTGTGGCAACAGATATTCAAAATTATCAGCCCGTCGTCTTTGAAAACGGGTCTCTTAAAGATGCATTGCGTGCAACCATGGCCATCCCCGGAGTGTTTTCACCGGTCATCCAAAACGGTCGGATCTTGGTGGACGGCGGCGTTCTCAATAATGTACCGGTTGAAATCGTCAAAGAAATGGGGGCCGATGTGGTCATTGCCGTGAATATCGACGCTCCAGCCGATACGCAGGAACACGAAACCTTAGACACAGTCATCAGTAAAACCATTGACACGGTTGTCGCCCATAACGTGATCCACTCCTTAAGTCAGGCCAATGTGGTCATCACCCCTTCATTGAAAGGCCTGGGATTGCTTCAATGGGACGCTGCTGCCCGCTATATCGAATTAGGTTATCAGGCGGCAAACCAAGCCGGTGAAGCGCTTCTAAAATATGCCCTCAGCCCTGAAGAATGGGAAAAATATCTCAGCCATCGGCAGGCATTGCGTAAAACAGAAAATCCAATTCCAGCAGCACTTCGTGTCGAAGGAGCCTCACCGTTTAATGCCTTAACTATTCAAACAGAATTGGCCACAGTGATCGGTGTACCTTTTAACCCGGATGTGCTGGAAGAGCAATTAACCCGGATCATGGGATCCGGGCTATACGAAAGTTTATCTTATGAGTTTACAAAGGAAGCGGACATAACCACCTTATGGATTAAAGTCCGGGAAAAAACTTACGGCCCGCCATTCATCCGTTTTGGTGTGGATTCCGAAATTGCCACCCTTCATTCATCGAATCATCATTTAAATGTAGGGTCTCGAATGACCTGGTTAAATCCGGTCGGCATCGGTTCCGAATTGCGACTTGACCTTAAATTAGGGACTGAATCTGCCTTGAAATTAGAACTATATCAACCGGTATCAACGAGTCATTGGTTTGTTTCTCCGGCTATCTTCGGTTTTAATGAGAATTACAGTCAATTTAAAGGCGGAGCACGGATCAGCGACTATCGCGTCTTCGAAAGCGGCCTCCTTTTAGATTTGGGCTATGCTGCCGATAAAAATTCTGAATTCCGCTTCGGGTATATGATTGGGTATCAAAAGATTCGGACCAAAGTCGGAGAAAATTTATGGGATCCGTTCACCGGAACGTTGGAATCAGTCCGAATGAACTGGACCTACCAATCGGGGGACAGTCTCACCTTCCCTGCTAAAAATACCTATTTCAATATATCAGCAGAACATTATCTGAAGGCTCCCGGAAGCAACACCGATTTCCAATTGGCCCAAATCAAATACAGAACCAATCTTCCGCTAGAAGAACACAAGTCCATTTTGGCCAATTTCGAAGCCGGAGTCTCCTCCGGCCATCTCCCAATCGCCCAGCAGTTTAAGCTAGGTGGGCCGTTCCGCTTGAGTGCCCATGCCTTCAATGAATTGAACGGCGATCACTATTTATTGGGTACCATCGGTTACTTCCGTCATATTCCCCGCTGGTCTAAGCGGACTGATGTCTATGCTGTCTTCTGGATGGAAAGCGGCGGAACCTTTGACTCTTGGTCAGAAACCCGTTTTACCACGGATTTCTCCATGGGATTGTATACGTCAACGCTCTTCGGGCCGCTTACGATAGGCTGTAGTTTCAGTGAAGACTCCAGTCAAACCCTGTTTATGGTTCTAGGAAAGATGTTCTAGTCCATTTCAGCGTTCACAGCTTGTTTAAAGACTTTAAAAAAGCGTTCATTTTGCTCGGCTGTCCCAAAGGTCACCCGAATATACTCCGGCAAGCCAAAAGAATGCGTAGCCCGGACGATAATTCCGTTTTGAAGTAAGAACTCATAAATACTCCGACTGTCTTTTCCGCAATGAATCAAGATAAAATTGGCTTGGGTCGGAAGGTATTTGACGCCCATGGCATCTAATTGTTCATAAAAATAACTCCGGCCGGCTTTGACCAACTCTTTACTGAGAGTCAAATGCATTTTACTGTTTAACGCGGCAATTCCTGCTGTTTGAGCCAAGAGATTGACGTTAAATGGTTCCCGGACCCGGTTCATTTGCTCGATTAACACCGGATTGGCGATAGCATATCCCAGCCGTAATCCCGCTAATCCGTATATTTTGGAGAAAGTCCGATAAACTACCACATTGGTGAAGCCCATCTTCAGACATTCAAGCCCGGAGAGAAAATCCGGATCGGTGACGAATTCCCCATAAGCTTCATCAATAACGACTGTAATCCCCTTGGGAAGCTCGGTGAGAAACCGAGTCAGTTCATCCTTGCGTACGATAGTGCCGGTGGGATTGTTGGGGTTACAAATAAACACCAGTTTCGTCTTGGAAGTCACCGCCTCTAGCATAGCCGAAAGGTCATGACCTAAATGTTCACTCCGGATAAATACAGGTTTGGCACCCATTAATAAGGTAATATACTCATACTGGCTGAACGTAGGTTGAGCAATGATCACTTCATCTTCCGGGTTAAGCAAGGTCTCGCCAAGCACCTTGTTGACATCATCGGAACCATTACCGAACACGATCATGTCCGGATCAACATCCAATTCCTTCGCTAAAGCCTCTTTAAGGTAAAAAACATTGGCATCCGGATAATAGCCGATTTTATCCAGGTTCTGTGCCAGCGCCTGCCGCACTTCGGTAGATGGCCCCAATGGATTTTCGTTAGAGGCCATTTTTATGACTGACGTAATTCCCAATTCTCTTTGAACTTCTTCGATGGGTTTCCCCGGCACATACGGGGGAATTTGATCAACACATTCCCGAGTTTTTATAGTAAAATCCATGGCTTTGATCTCCTCTTTATCGAACTTGTAAATCAGGTCTTAACTTCACCGCTTCATGAAGATAAACCGGAACAATCTCATGTTTAGCCAGTGTCGTATAAAAGTGGATCAAGACCCGAATACAAAGGGGCAATGCGCCTTGCTTGGCAATTTCCGTGGCACACATCAATGGCGTATCGCTCAAACCTAGTTGTCTGGCTGCGACTGCCGGAAATTCGCTGGAGATATCCGGTGTTGTCGTAAAGATCACGCTAACGATCTGTTCAGGACTTATCCGGTTTTTTTCAAAAAGCACCGTTAACAGTTCCCGCGTTGCAGTTAAAACTGCTTCCGGCTGATCTTCTTCGATCGTAGTCGCTCCCCGGACCGCCCAAATTCGCTCCATTTCATTCCATCCTTCCATCCTATCTGAATTTCAAAAGCTAGTTATCCTAATTTAAGCTTGTCCGATGGCCCGATGGCTGAGGCCTACGGCCACTTCATCCAAATGAACTAATCCGATACTAAAAAAAACCGCCACGCTAAGATGATCCCCTTTTCGGGCAATTCCAACTTTGCCCCCGATATTTAACCCGATGGCTTTAGGGAGTATCTGAGACATGGCCTCCCGCGTCGCCCCGGCAATCGCTCCTTCTTCCGCATGACAGTCTTTAATGATCATTTCCCGTTTGGCAGCAACCACCGTCCGTTCGACAATGGTTTTCATGCTATTAATCGCCTCTCCGCCATAATCCACCGCCGCTGAACGAATTTCACGGGTTCGAAACTCCTCTTTGAAACGTTTTTCGTCTTCGCGGGACATGGTCATAGCCATCGTTAAGGCACATTTGGCAACTTCCTTGCTGGTGGTTTCATGCACCCGAAACACCCCCATTGCATTAAAAAATTAGTTCCAATAGTAATAAAAGCACCCCTATCGAGTGCATTTTACCGGATTATTTAGTTAAATTTAACATAATTTATCCCCTGTTACAAGTCTTTGAACCTTAAAACTTTCTAAACACACGTAAAGGTTCACCCTCAAACCGTTCCACTAAAACCAGATAGCGGCGGATAGCCGGAACCGTCAGCGCCCATTGTATGCTAAGTATCAGTGCGATAATGAAAAGAATCCGCCGGAAATACCGTTTTTCATGGAGTTGCAGGTGATAAAAGATTTTTTCAGGCCATGTGTGTTTTAATTTCGCCATACGTTTCCCCTATTCTAAGGTTTCCCCGGAAACATCCGTTGCTGCTTTGGCTGCAGCGTAACCCATGGAAAAAGCGATCTGCAAATTGAACCCTCCGGTGTACCCATCCACATCCACTACTTCGCCGACAAAATACAGATCCTTAACTAATTTGGATTCCATGGTTTTCGGGTTAATTTCTTTCACCGTAATACCGCCCCCGGTCACAATGGCCTCAAAAAAGGAACGGGGTTTGGAAATAGTTAATGCCAATTCTTTGAATAATCGAACCAGTCGATTTCGTTCCTCTTTTGTAATCTGATGAACCGGCTTTAAAGGATCAATCTCCGAAAGTTCGATCATCACTGGAATTAAACTCTTCGGCAGCAATTCATCAAGGGAATTCTTAAAGATTTTATTCGTAAATTTACTGAAATCCCGCTGAATGCGGCGATCCAAGTCCTCCATGGAAAGAGCTGGTTTTAAATCAATCACTAGTTTAACCGCTCCCGGAGCATTCAATACAATCGGTACTACACTGCGGCTTAATGAGAGAACTGTCGGCCCGGAAACTCCAAATCCGGTGAACAGCAAATCGCCAAACTCCCCATGAAGTTTCTTTCCTTGATAGTAACAGGTCACATTCACATTATTCAATGTTAAACCTTCGACGCGCTTTGGCCACTCTTCCACCGTCTCTAGTGGAACTAATGAAGGGAAAATCGGTTGTATCGTGTGGCCTACCTCTTCTGCTAACCGATAACCGTCACCGGTACTGCCGGTCCCGGGATAGGAAGCTCCTCCCGTTGCAATGATCACTTTATCTCCACGATAAACTCGTCCCTGGGTATCTGTTACACCAATAGCTTTTCCATCTTCAACCAAAATATGCTGAATCCGCGTTTCAGAAACCACTCGTACACCTTTTGCCCGTATAGCCCGTTCAAAGGCAGTCACCAGATCCTGGGCCCGGTCCGACATCGGAAACACCCGTTTTCCTCGTTCCACTTTTAGAGGAACACCCAAGTTTTCTTCAATGAACTGCATGAGTTCACTGGAACCAAAACGTCGAAAAGCCCCGTATAAAAAACGACCATTCCCCGGAATATTGGCGATCAATTCATTCGCATCCGAAGCATTGGTTACATTGCAACGGCCAGCTCCGGTGATCAACAACTTCCGCCCCAACGAGCGATTCCGTTCAATCAGGGTTACTTTACCTCCGTTATCTGCCGCTATATATGCAGCCATCAAACCGGCTGCGCCACCTCCGACAATGATGATATTCTGTTCCATCGATACCTCTTCACTCATTTTTTTCTTGTTGAAATTTTTGAATCCACGTTTTTATTTGGGGAAGAGCAGCTTCGGCTGCTTTCCGTCCGATATCAATGCATTCCTTAGCCCGATGAAAATGCATGGTCCCGATATTGCCTAGTTGGGGAACGATAGTCAAATCAGCTAGCTCCATTTGAAATCGATCCAAACGGTTCCCCATTATGTCCTGAACTTTTGATAACACATCAAAAACATTATTGATCCGGTGTTGAGTATGGTCAAAACCGACATTAACAGCAATCACCAAATCCCCTTCCATTTGCCGGGCAATACTGACCGGTACTCCGGCAACCACTGCACCATCCACCAAAATCCGTTGATTATACTCAACCGGATGGAAGATCCCCGGCACCGAAATACTGGCCCGAACTGCCGGAGCCAGCAACCCTTCTTTAAAAACGATCTCCTCCCCGGTATGCAGATCCGTCGCCACCGCCCAAAAAGGCAAGCTTAACTCTTCGATCTTTTTCCCCTTAGTCAACAGATCGATCAAGGTTTGGACCTTCACCCCGTCTATTAAGCCAAGCGTCGGAAGGCGAAAATCGATCAGGCTTTCCCACCCCAACGCATCCACAAGACGAGCTAGATAATACAGATCGGTTTCTGCCGCATAAGTACTGCCGACAAGAGCTCCCATACTGGTTCCGACGATCCCGGAAATCTTCAGACTGGCTTCTTCGAATACCTGAAGTACGCCGATGTGAGCAAAACCACGGGCACCGCCTCCGCCCAGTGCCAAAATTATTTTGGGTGTTTTTTGCGCCACAGCTCGGACACCTTCCTTTGGTCGATTCAGCAAGTATATTCCACAAATATTGTACTCTACCTTCTTCTAACCATGAAGTTCCTATTTCGAAAAAAGTTCGTAAAAAAGGCCAATAGCGTATGCTATCAGCCTTTGTTCATCCAAATTGGTTTCCTCTTACGCTGTGATGACCTTTTCCGAATTGCGAAGCAGGAGCGAGGCAGGAACTTCTGGAGCAACTTCAGCCGGAGCTTTAATCGCCTCTTTGATCACTTCTTCGATTCGTTCTACCGGAATGATCTTAATCTCCGTTTCCGTTTCAAAGATCTTTTGCCAATTATCTTTTGGAATCAAAACTTTTTTGGCTCCCGCCTCTTTAGCAGCGGCGATCTTGGCTACCACGCCGCCCACCGGCATAACGCAACCCCGGATAGAAATCTCTCCAGTCATGGCCACCTCATTGTCAACCATCAGTCCGGTAATAGCTGAATAAATCGCCGTGGCCAGAGTGATCCCTGCGGACGGTCCGTCGATGGGAACACCGCCTGGAAAATTGATGTGAATATCATAATCCGACGGATTAACCGAAAGAAATTTGCGAATGACTGTCAATACATTCTCCACTGAACCTTTAGCCATACTTTTACGCCGCAACGTCCGGCCGCTTTGTCCCAACTCTTCTTCATCCACCAGTCCGGTGGTAGTGACGACTCCTTTGCCCGGCTCAACCCGGATGGCTGACACTTCAACTTGAATCAAAGAACCCATATTGGGCCCGAAAACGCCCAACCCATTGACATATCCAACCTGAGGTGCCGATGGAATCTTAACATTGGGCCTGGGCGAATATTGACTACTGTGAACCACCCACTCCACGTCTTTGACTAAAATTTCTTTACGGCCTTCCGTCACTGCCAGTCCGGCCGTAATTTGGATCAAATTCACCGCATCCCGGCCATTGGTTGCATATTTAGTAATCACATCCAATACTCCGGCTTCCAGGCTAAAATCGATCTTTTTTGCCGCATTACTGGCAATACGTCGTACATCTTCCGGAGATAAGGGATGAAAGAAAATTTCAACACAACGGGAACGGATGGCCGGAGGAATTTCTTCCGGCATTCGAGTCGTCGCCCCCACTAACCGAAAATCAGCCGGAAGCCCGTTTTGAAAAATATCATGAATATGGCTGGGAATATTGGTATCTTCCGAACTGTAATAGGCGCTCTCCAAAAATACTTTCCGATCTTCAAGAACTTTTAGGAGTTTATTCATTTGCACCGGATGCAGTTCTCCGATTTCATCGATAAACAATACACCGCCATGGGCTTTGGTGACCGCCCCCGGTTTAGGCTGGGGTATGCCAGCAATGCCCAAGGGACCGGCTCCCTGATAGATTGGATCATGAACCGAACCAATCAGCGGATCGGCGATTCCCCGATCATCAAATCGGGCTGTCGTCGCGTCAATTTCGATAAATTTAGCGTTCTCCTTAAACGGAGATAAAGGTTGCTTTTTAGCTTCCTCTAAAACCACGCGTGCAGCTGCTGTCTTACCCACTCCGGGAGGACCATATAAAATGACATGTTGAGGATTGGGTCCGCACAATGCAGCCCGTAACGCTTTTAATCCGTCATCCTGTCCGACAATTTCCAAGAAATTGCTGGGCCGGGTCTTTTCAGCCAACGGTTCCGTCAATGATATTCGGCGTAAACGTTGAAGCTTTTCCATTTCCTTGCGAGATTCGCGGTCAACCGCAATTTTGTTACCCTGCTGACTCCTGAGCAAATTCCAAAAATACAATCCAATAACGATCGCAAAAAACAAATTGATCAAACCGATGACATTTGCCAAAATATCCATTGATTCAGCCCCTTTTTCCTGGAGATTTACCAATAGTATCTACCAATATGCCCCAAATTAAACCTGCGAATAAACGATCAAATCTCCGGAAAAATAATGGGCAAAACAAAACCCGGTTTCCCGGGTTTACATGTTGAAATTAAGCAGATTCTTCTTTCTTCTTTTTCCTAGGTTCAACTAGAACCTGCAGAGGTTTTTCATTCCCCTCTACCATGGCTTTGGTGATGACCACCCGTTTTACATCGGTTCGGGAAGGCATTTCATACATCAGTTCCATCATCAGTTTCTCAATGATGGCTCGCAATCCCCGCGCCCCGGTATTTCGAGAAATAGCTTGTTTGGCAATGGCCTCCAAAGCATCATCTTCGAAGATGAGTTCAATATTGTCCATTTCAAATATCTTCTGGAACTGTTTGACCAAAGCATTCTTAGGCTGAGTCAAGATTTGAATCAAGGCTTTCTCATCCAAAGGATCCAAAGCCACCACAATCGGCAACCGGCCGACAAACTCCGGAATCAATCCGTATTTCAGGAGATCTTCCGGCATAATTTGCCGGTAAAGTTCGCCCAAGGGTTTCTCCTGCTTGGATTGGATTTCAGCACCAAATCCCATGGTCTTTTTACCCAGCCGGTTTTCGATGATCTTTTCCAATCCGTCAAAAGCGCCGCCACAAATAAACAAGATATTGGTGGTATCTAATTGAATAAATTCTTGATGAGGGTGTTTCCGGCCACCTTGGGGCGGAACCGAAGCCACAGTGCCTTCCAAAATCTTCAGCAATGCCTGTTGAACACCTTCACCTGAAACATCTCGGGTGATCGACGGGTTTTCTGATTTACGGGCAATTTTATCGACTTCGTCAATATAAATAATCCCCTTTTCAGCCCGTTCTACATCATAATCAGCAGCTTGAATGAGTTTCAGTAAAATATTTTCAACATCTTCACCAACATAGCCCGCCTCGGTTAAGGACGTTGCATCAGCGATGGCGAAGGGGACATTCAATATTTTTGCCAGGGTCTGGGCAAGTAAGGTTTTACCACATCCAGTCGGCCCCAGCAATAAGATATTGCTCTTCTGGAGCTCCACATCTTCAAAACGGTCTTCGGAATTAATCCGTTTATAATGATTATAAACGGCTACAGCTAATGTTTTTTTAGCATCGTCCTGACCTATAACATATTGATCCAAAATCTCTTTAATTTCCTTCGGTTTGGGGTTATTGGTCAGATCCAGATTGACATCGTCATTTAATTCTTCGTCGATGATTTCATTGCATAGTTCAATACATTCATCACAAATATAAACCCCGGGACCAGCAATAAGTTTTTTAACCTGCTCCTGAGCTTTACCACAAAACGAACACTTTAATTGTCCTTTTTCATCTCCAAACTTAAACATTTCGCCACCTCGTTTTTGGTTTGATCGGGGTTCGGTTACTTTTGTTTGGTGAAGATATCATCAATAATCCCGTAATCCTTAGCTTCAGCAGCAGACATCCAGAAATTGCGGTCCACATCCCGTTCGATCTTTTCGAGGGGCTGACCGGTATGTTTAACCAATATCTGGTTGCCAATTTCCCGCAGTCTCAATATCTCTTTCGCTTGAATCTCGATATCGACCGCCTGCCCTTCGGCTCCACCATGGGGTTGATGAATCATAACCCGGGAATTAGGGAGAGCATAACGCTTTCCTTTAGCCCCTGCAGCTAACAAGAGAGCCGCCATACTGGCTGCGATTCCGATACATACCGTTGCTACTTGCGGACGGATAAACTGCATGGTGTCGTAGATAGCCAACCCGGAGTAAACGACGCCTCCCGGACTGTTAATATAAAGATAGATATCTTTGTCGGGGTCTTCGGACTGTAAATATAAAAGCTGCGCAATGACCAAATTAGCCAGATTGTCATCAATTGGTCCGCCGACAAACACGATTCTCTCTTTCAACAGTCGGGAAAAAATGTCAAAAGCCCGTTCTCCCCGATTTGTTTGTTCGACTACCATTGGAACCAGATTCATCAAATTTTTCCCTCCAACTTTTATTTAGCTACTTTAGCAACAGCATTCTCTTTAATAAAATCTGCGGTTTTCTCCAAAATAATCGCTTGTTTGATATCTTCCAGTCTTCCATTGGCTTGAAGATCTTTCTTAAATTTGGCGACATTCTTTTGTTGATACCGCGCTGCCAGCTCGGCTAATTTTTCATCCACTTCTTCTTCAGTCGCCTCAATGCCTTCAACCTTGGCAATGTTGCTTAATACCAGATCGGTTTTAACCCGTTTTTGGGCTTGCGGAATAAACTCCTCCAGCACTTCTTCCCGGGTCTTTTTCACATAGGTTAAATATTGATCGAGAGTTAAACCTTGGTAGGCAAGATTATGTTCAAAACGGTGCAATAAATCTTCAGCTTCTTGCTTGATTAAGGTTTCCGGGATGTCAACTTCGGCATTTTCAGCCGCTTTATCGATGACTGCTTGAGCATAATCCGCTTCCGCTTCCATCTCGGCAGTAGCTTGCATTCTCTTCTTAAGATCAGCTTTTAAATCTTCCAACGTTTCGTAATTACCGACGCTCTTGGCAAATTCATCGTCCAGCTCCGGATATTCCTTAACTTTGATCTCTTTCAAGCTCACTTTAAAGGTGGCATCTTTTCCTGCCAATTCGGTGCTGTGATAATCCTCGGGGAATTTCACTTGAATTTCTTTCTCAGTTCCGACTTCCATCCCCACCAATTGATCTTCAAAGCCAGGAATGAAGCTGCCAGATCCGATTTCCAAGGTATAAGCTTGGGCTGCACCGCCAGCGAAGGGTTTACCGTCCACAAATCCTTCAAAATCAATGACGGCAAAATCACCGTTTTCCAAAACTTTCTTATCGCTAACGACAATTTCGGCATGACGTTCCCGTAATGCCTGAAGCCGTTCTTCCACTTGAGCGTTATCCACATTAACGACCTTTTTCTCGACTTCCAGGCCTTTATATTGTCCCAAATTCACCTCGGGTAAAACTTCGACTTTGATCTTAAATTTAAATTCCTGGTCGGGATTGAAAACTTCTCCCATATCCAGCTGAGGTTGGGCAATCGGTTCAAGCTTGAGTTCGGTCAATGCTTGCAAATAAGCCTTCTGAACGATAATATCCAACGCATCTTCATAAAGGACTTCTTTCCCGAACTGCTTTTCCAAAATAGGACGGGGAACATGCCCTTTGCGGAATCCCGGAAGGTTTACTTTCTTAACAACCCGCTTATATGCCTCGGCCAACGCCTCCTCAATCTCGCCGGTAGAAACGGAAACCTCCACTGATACCAAATTCTTGTCTAGCTTCTCCAAGTTAAACTGCATTTATGCTCCTCCTGAATCTGTACTATTAATATATGTCCTAGATTAATTTTTTTGCTCCCACTTTTTGCATTTCGACATTCCGAAAAAATCTCCTTTTGGGATCATCCGAAACGCAGCCGTATACAAAAGACTTCTGCATACAAAAATACCTTGGAAATTCCAAGGTCTATTCCAACTATACCGTTCTTGGTGTTCATTGTCAATATTTATGTCCAATATTTTAATGATATTATAACCTTCCATCCACATCTTAGTAACATCCTGGTGCGAGAGGCGGGACTTGAACCCGCACGGTCACCCACTAGATCCTAAGTCTAGCGCGTCTGCCAATTCCGCCACTCTCGCAAGTGTATAACATTATAGCATTGTACCCTTCTTTAAGTCAAGTGAGGCATCGGGTAAGAGTTCAGATTTCAGAAGACAAAAGCGAGGAGACAGAAGTCAGTATTCGGTCCAATAATCAGAACAGTACATGATGAACTTGAAACTATAGCCAAAAATACCCCCTGTTTACTGTCTCCTGACTCCTATCTCCTATCTCCGATTTAAATGAGCCTCTTCACCCAATCCAAGAGTTTCTGCCAAAAACTGCGCTTTGGCACATCAAAGGCAGTGACGACCGGGATTTTATCGATGATCTTTTCGCCTAATTCTACCTCAAGCTCGCCAACTTCCTGCATCCGTTCTACCGGCGCTTTCAGAAGGCTTTTAATGTGAAGATTAACTTTTAAGTTTGATTCCACCCCTTTAGGAAGCAACAGCGTCAACGGCCGGTTCGCCAATACCGGAACGCTCGACATGATTCCGGAGCTAACCTCGACTTCGGCCACTTTCTCCTGGAGAGAAATGAGATTTAACAGTTGAAAATTATTAAATCCATATTCAAATAAGGCTTCCGTATCTTCATACATCTTCTTGCTGTTCAATACCACCGTTATCAGCCGGTGACCATTACGTGTCGCTGAAGCCACCAAACACCGGCCGGCTTCCCGGGTATAACCCGTTTTTACACCATCCGTATATTCATACCGCCACAGGAGCTTATTATGATTGATCAAATTCCGGTTTCCATCATGATTAGGCCCAGCGATCGCTTTTTGCTTCGTTTTCACAATGGCATTAAATACCGGATTATGCAGTGCATAACGGGTAATCAAAGCTAAATCTCTGGCTGTAGTAAGATGGCCTTCCGCCGGCAAACCGCTGCTGTTTTTAAATGTACTTGACGTCGCTCCTAACTCTCTGGCTTTTTCAGTCATCCATTCCGCAAATTGTTCTTCAGTTCCGGCCAGATTTTCAGCGACAGCCACGGCCGCATCATTTCCGGAGCTCAGTAAAATCCCATATAGCATATCTTCCAACGTATGTTTTTCGCCGCTTGTCAGCCAAATCGATGATCCTTCCGTTTTGGAAGCGGTTGGACTGACGAGGATGGTTTGATGTAGATCTCCTCGTTCCAAAGCCACCAATGCCGTTACGATCTTAGTAGTACTCGCCGGCGCTTTACGGATTGTCGCATTTTTTTGATACAGTATCTCCCCGGTCGTATAATCCATTAAAATTGCTGATTCAGCTGCCAGATCCAATGGTACAGCAGCGTTGACCGGTAATGAAAGACTGAGCAGTAAAAATCCGAATATCCATAATATGCGTTTCATCTTGTTCTCCTGCTTCCAAGCCATAAAAATTCAATGAAAATAATTATTCAAGCTCAACACCAAAAAACCTCTCGTGGAATCAGAAAATCATTGTAAAAATGTCGATGATCAATTGGAAAACCGCGAGTATCGCGGTTTCAATTCATACCTTAATGAATTTCACTTTTATTGGAACCTATCATTTCCTGAACTTTATCTAATAATTTAGGAGCCGAGTCGAGGATCCGGTCCACTAACACATTGCTCTCCACCGGTAATAACTTTGTCTGTTCTTTTCCAACCACCAAAAAAGCTACCGGATTGATGGTGATACCAGCGCCACTTCCTCCGCCAAATGGTAGCTGCTCCCCGTTGCCTCCTTCCTGGTTGCCTTTGTCTTTCTCTTTCCCTTTCTTTTGACTTTCGAATTGACTTCCTCCAGCTGCGAAGCCAAACGTTACCCGTGAAATAGGGATAATGACATTTCCATCCGGAGTTTCAACCGGGTCTCCCAAAATGGTATTGACATCGACCATCTCTTTGATGTTTTGCATCGACGTTTTCATCAAGCCTTCAATCGGATGTTCATTCAAGGCTGACACCTCCTTTCGCCAAGCGATAACGAAGCCGCGTGATCAAAGCAGCAATAATAATATAGCCGAGTTTAACTCGGAATATACAGTCAAAAACCGTGTCAAACCGGACCCTCTGAAAATCAGGGAACACGGAAATCTCGGGAGGACGGGCAAAACGGTATCGATGACTGATGGAAGCTATCAAAGTCGCTTTAAGGGCCCAAAGGATTCCATAGCATATTGCATCCAAAGCCCCGTCGCCTGTACCTAAAGCGGTTTTCCATACCAACCGGTAAAATTTGCCCCGGTTTTCCAACCTGTCAGCAATCAACAGCCAATTTTGATATTTGGCCGGTAAAAAATAGGTGAATAACGTCATCCCTAAACCCAATTGGTAATAACGGCGAAAAAACTCCCCCCATCCCCGAGAGGAGTTATTTCCAAACAGCGGGCTAATTTCATCGACGGAAGTTTTCCGTTTTAACCAAAACCATTTACCCTGTTTGGTAACTTTTCTTTTGACTCCGTTCATCGCCAGTTCCAAAAGACTGGCTTCCCATGATCTTTTAAGCAGGCCGCCGAGGAAACTCATTTCAAACAGAAGATGGTCATCTTCAGCTACTCGTTTATAAAAAAGACGGAACTGAACCGGTATAAAAAAAAGCAAGCAAATTGGGATTAAATAAAGGAAAACGGCCACAGACCCACCTCAAAATTTTCCAGTCTGTGGCTATTTTCTCACTATATGCCGGGAGCTATGCGTTTTTAAACCGAAAGACACTCAAATGTTTCCGAAGAGACGCCCGGAATTGATAAACCAGATCACTGAAATACGTAAGGGATAACAAGATACTGCCGATGATCATCCAATCCTGTGGAGATAAACTGCGAGTACCAAAGATCGGTTGCAAAGCCGGAAGATACGTAACCAACAGTTGCATCGTGGTTGAAATCATTACAGCTCCAACCAGATACCGGTTCTCCAACAAGTTAATCTGGAAGATGGAGCGATATTCGGACCGGCAGCGAAAAACAAAGAGCAATTGCGAAAATACCAACGCATTAAAGGCAGCTGTTCTGGCCAGTATCAAATCACCATTCTTCAATTTCAGAAGAAATATGGTCAACGTGGCAATTCCAATCATCAACCCCTGAAAAACGATTTTCTTTCCTAAGCCTCGTCCGAAAATACCTTCATTGGCAGGACGGGGTCGCCGTTTCATAATTCCGGGTTCCGCCGGATCCATCCCCAGGGCGATGGCAGGTAATCCATCGGTCACCAGATTAATCCACAGAATCTGCAGGGGCAACAGAGGTACCGGCAACCCCATGATAATACCGCCGAACATGGTCAAGATTTCCCCGATGTTGCAGCTAAGTAAATACCGGATAAACTTTCGAATATTGTCATATATCATACGTCCTTCTTCCACGGCAGCCACTATGGTTGCAAAATTATCATCGGCAATGACCATGGCAGAAGCTTCTTTTGAAACATCGGTACCACTGACCCCCATGGCCACTCCGATATCTGCTTCTTTAATGGCTGGTGCATCATTGACCCCGTCTCCGGTCATAGCAACAATTTCGCCTTTTTCTTTTAACGCTTTCACCACTCGAAGTTTATGATGAGGGGCAACCCGGGCGAAAATATCAATATCTCCGACGACTTTCGCCAATTGCTCATCGGTCATCTGGTCCAACTCCTGACCGGTGACTATCTTGCCATTTGATCGGAGAAGCCCGATCATCTTTCCAATGGCCGCTGCGGTCCGAGGATAATCCCCGGTGATCATTTTCACCTGAATACCTGCTTGGCGGCATTTGGCCACTGCCATCTGGGATTCCGGGCGAGGTGGGTCGGTCATGCCCATCAATCCCTGAAAGATCAAGCCTTTTTCCGGATCGGCTTTCTTGACTCCGATTTCGCTTCGTTCTCCTTCTCTCCAGGCAAAGGCCAATACCCGCAAGGCATCGGCACCCCAAGCTTCTACCCGGCTTCGAATCAGCTCTTTCATCGCGGCATTCATCGGCTGTATACCAGATTTAGTCATTACCCGCGAACACCGTTCCAGGATAACATCGGCGGCTCCCTTTACATATAACCGGATCTGACCGTGCCGATCCTGAACCCACACGCTCATCCGTTTTCGTTCAGACGAAAACGGAATCTCTCCCAATCGACGATGGTCTTTGGAAAGTTCCCGTAAGTTCATCCCGGCTTCTTCGGCTGCCTTCAGCAAGGCACCCTCCGTCGGATCACCGATAACTCTGCATTGCCCCCGTTTCTCCTCTTCCAACTGGGCATTGTTACAAAGAGCTCCGATTTCCAGCAGTTGAGCCAAATCGGGTGAATGTCCTGCTGTATTAGAGGAAAGACTTTCACTGCGGTATTCGTTAACTGGCGTCCATAAACGGGTAACGGAGAGTTTATTTTGAGTCAGTGTTCCGGTTTTGTCCGAACAGATCACTGTCGCACAGCCCAGGGTTTCAACAGCCGGCAGTTTACGGATGATCGCATTACGGCGAATCATCCGCTGTACACCGATGGCCAAAGCAATGGTAACAATGGCAGGAAGCCCTTCAGGAATGGCAGCCACCGCCAGACTAACCGCTGATAAAAACATTTGTCGCGGCGGTTCGCCTCGTAAAATACCCATCGTTGCAACGGCTGCACAGACGCCCAGACAAATAACAACTAAAACCCGGCCCAATTGATCTAACCGTCTCTGTAAAGGTGTTTCCTCATCTTCAGCTGAACTGATCATCCCGGCAATTTTCCCGATTTCCGTATCCATTCCTGTGGCTGTCACAACCGCTTTTCCCCGGCCGTTTGCAACTACGGTACCTGCAAAAACCATATTTTTTTGGTCGCCCAAACCCGCACGGGGATCCCGAATTATGGCAGTATTTTTTGAAACCGCTAACGATTCACCTGTTAAAGTCGCTTCATTGACTTCCAGGTCAACTTCTTCAAACAGTCGGCCGTCCGCTGCAATCCGATCACCGCTTTCCAACACCAAAATATCGCCCGGTACCAACAATTTTGCGGCAATGCGCTGCATTTTCCCATCTCGAATCACACTGGCCTGCGGTGCTGAAAGTTCTTTCAAAGCTTCCAATGATTTTTCAGCCCGAAATTCCTGGATGAACCCTAAAATCGCATTTAATACCACAATCGCAATAATTGTAATGGCATCCACACGTTCTCCCAAAATACCTGAAAGGATCGCAGCACCCAATAAAACCAAAACCATAAAGTCGAGAAATTGAGCACTAAAGATCTGCCACGGAGAAATTTTTTTGCTTTGTTGTAATTGGTTGAATCCATATTTCTCAAGTCTGGCGCCGGCCTCGCGACTTTTCAGACCATGATACCAATGGCTGTTGAAAGACCGGATTACATCGGCGGCTTCTCGATTAAACCAGTTCGACATCGTTTTACCCCCAAACGGCTATGGTGCTTTCCTTGAATATTATGCAGCGCAAAAAAGACTCAGACCAATCGAAGCCACCCATTGCCCGGTCATGAAGAATCATTGTCGCTTATTGAAAATCTCTGATATAATAAAACAATGATTTTATAATTTGAACCAATTCCGGGATGATGGAGGTTTTTTTCATGCCTTTTGATGCACCGGTCGTCGCTTGCCTGGCGCAAGAGATCGATCGTCTTCTACCCGTTAAAATCGATAAAATTTATCAACCTTTAAAAGATGAATTTCTTTTCTCCTGCTACGGAGGGGGTGAAGCGTTTAAATTACTGATCTCCCTCAACCCCAAATATGCCCGTTTTCACCGATGTGACGACACCAAAGTCAACCCGCTTCAACCGTCATCCTTTTGCATGTTGCTCCGCAAATATTTTGGCGGTTCCAAATTAACAGCTATCCAGGCCATTCCTTTTGAACGCATTTTGAAATTATCCTTTGAGGTTTATGATCCCCTTGAAGGATTGAGCCAAAAATATATTTGGATTGAATTTACCGGAAAAACCGCCAATTTGATCGTCACCAATGAGCAAAACCGGATCATTGATTGCTGGCGGCGTTCTTATCCAAAGGATTCCGGCGATCGAGATTTAAGCGCAGGTTCACCCTACGAATTGCCACCAACCGGTGGGCGCTGGAAGCCTGTAACTATCTCCGCCCCTGAGTTTACCCATCTGATGGCGCAAGTCCCTTCCGAAACCAGTGTCGAAAGTTTTCTCCTAAAACACTGGTATGGATTATCATCACCATCCCTCCGTGAAATCCTTCACACATCGGGTTTGGACCAAAAAAGTCGATGTGATGAGCTGTTGCCAGAGCAGGCGGAAGCACTATACCGTTCCTTTTCCGATTGGGCCGACGCTTTGGCAGCCGGGAAATATCAACCATCAGGTCTCTATGATGAACAAGGCAAATTGCAGGATTTTATGGCGTTTACACCCCACTACCCATTGTCGGGTTATTCTGTCCGGCCCCTTCCGTCCCTCAATGCGGCAGTGGTTGCCACCATCAATTTCCGTCACGATCTGGCCCGTTTAATGGAGGCCAAAAGCAACCTGTTGCGAAAGATTCGAAATTTAATTGAAAAGAACGCTAAAAAACTGGAAAAGCAAAAACAGGAAGCCGCTGCAGCTGAGCAGAGCGACCACTGGCGAATCATAGGCGAACTTTTGACGACCTATGGTTACCAGATTCCTAAAGGAGCTACGGAAACTTCTGTAGTCAATTATTATGACCCGGAGGGGAACACCATCCTCATCCCCCTCAATCCCGCGCTGTCGGCTCAGGAAAATGCACAGGTCTATTTTAAAAAATATCAAAAAGCTAAAAAGGGCCAAATCGCTATCGCCGAACAAATCGCCAAAACCCAGGAAACTCTCGATTATCTTGAAAGCTTGGAGGCCATGGCTGAAACCGGCTCTACCCTTGAAGACTTGGCTTTAATCCAAGAAGAACTCGAAGAAAAAACGGACACCCCATTAAAAAAGAAACCGGGAACCAAACCTGGCAAAACAGAGGCTCCCGCCAAACCCCGTCAATATGTGACACCGGCAGGCCACACTTTGCTCGTGGGACGCAATAATATTCAAAATGATCGGCTCACCTTTAAAATCGCCGGTCCTAATGACTGGTGGTTCCATACTCAAAAGATTCCCGGTTCCCATGTGATATTAAAATTGCTTCCCGGGACGGAAGTAGACGACGAAACCCTAAACTATGCTTGTCAATTGGCAGTTTTTTTCAGTAAAGCCCGCCACTCAACCAAAGTAGCGGTAGATTATACCCAGCGAAAACACGTGAAAAAGCCGCCTGCATCTAAACCCGGATTTGTTATTTACGATGATTTTAAAACGGCGATCATCACGCCGGATCCTTATCTGTTAAATACATTAGGCATAGAAGAAGAGCAAGCATAGCTTGCTCTTCTTCTATCTTTTATTTATTCTTCGATTTTTCACGGTTCATTACCAAAGACTAATTTGCCGCGATCATAAACAGGTATTGACGTCGTTTTTATGAAAGCGTCCTGATTCAGCCCGTGATAGGACGGATCGTTTTGAGGATCCCATGAAATCTTTGACGGTACAGTAAAACGTAGCTCAACTTCTTTGCGGCAATATTGCATACCACCCGGGAATATGGGAGTACCTGCCAGATCAACTACCACATAGTAGATATTTTCCCGTAACCGCTTGAGTGAAGAAGTTCTCACCTTAACCGTATGATCCCCTTTAACGGTCACTTTGATGGCACCCGGTTTCCCTCCTGTCTTGATGTATTCCGAAAGATCCAGGTAATACCTGAAGGCTAATTGGTCGGTTTTGCGTGCTGGCCAACCCGACCTATTGTTTATCAAAACCGAGACCGCAGTAAAGTTAGGACCAGTAGCCGCTATCTTCGCTTCCGCAAAAATTTCATCATCATGAATAGGCTCAATTCCGTTAAAATCGGGCAGGGGCTCTCCACCGTATAACCTGTACATTTCAGCCAACACCCCGACAAATCCGGCATTATAATCGCAAGCCACCTCATTGCAGACATAATTATTGATTTTATCCACATAAATCCCGGCTGCAGCCGGACCACCCACCAACGCGCCATAAATAATGTGCCGGTTCTCAGCGGGTACTTCCATATTATTTGCCCATGAACCGTGAGCGGTCCGATGATGGGGATGTTGAGGCGGGTTTTGGCCATAACCTACCACAAAACTACGCTGATACGGATTGCTCCCCAACGCATAATCCACCTGCGCCTTGGCAAACTTCCGATAAATATCTGCTTTTTCCGGAGTGCAGCCCGACCAGTTTGCATAAATACTGGCGATAAAAGCCGTTGTCGTGGCATAACGCAGACTGCCCCACTGACTGAGCCAGGCCAACCCATCTATATACGTGATGCGATCGCCCCGGCATCCAACGGTCCACCAGTCTAAATGGTCTTCCATCAGAGATTTGTAAATCTCTTTCCCGGTAATCCTGGCTAACAACAAGGCTGCCCCATAATGCTTGTCATCCCAGCAATGGGCCCATTTATAATAAATCGTCTGACCGTCCAGATCCCGTTGCCATTGGGATACATAACTTTCGGCTTTCTCCAAATATTTTGCATCTCCGGTGGCTAAATACAGCCAAGCAGCTGCCCAGGATAACTCATCATAAAAGCCGCTCCAGGATTTATAAAATCCTTCGGCAAAAATATAACCCTCATCGCTTTTGGTGGTATCGGCAAAGAGGAAAAGTTCCTTTGCATGCTTTAAACAACGGTCGGCATAAACCGGATCCAACGGCCGAAAAGTTATAGCCGTCGTTGCCAATGCCGCAGCCGCTTCCCCCACTACTGTTGAACCGGGAAGTTTTTCTGTAACTTTATATGATGGCCGGTCCATCGGCATAACTTCAGCAGGACCCCACCATGCATGATCCGCACTGCCATCACCCACTTGATAATAAAACTCATTCGGAGCCGTATGGCATTTCATCAGATAATCGGCGGCCCATTTAATGTTATCCATTAAAAACGTGAGCTGGCCGCTTTTTTCCAATGCCGCTTTATTTTCGTAAATGGCCCAATTCAACATCGTCACCGAATAGGCCATCGGTAGATTGAACTTGACATGGTCTCCTGCATCATACCACCCGCCGGTTAAATCCACTCCATTATCGGCCCCGTCATTTAACCCTGAATCGCCACGCCAATTGAGCCGCATATTTTTGGGGAGTTTCCCCGAACGTTGAACTTCATAGAAGAAAATGGCTTTTTGAAGGGCCTCGCCATAATTATGACGGGCTTCACCCGTGTTCAAGACAGAAGTTTTCTCTGGCATTTCGGTCTGTGCAAGTATGCTCACCGCCCCCAGTAACCCGCACAGACAAAAAACGACGATAACTAAAAAACCTACTCTTTTGGAGCTCATCGTGCCGACACCTCCAACGACCCTACCATTTTTTACTATATTTTAACTTATTTTCTTACAGCATAAAAAAGCCTCCCTGGGGCAGGGAGGCTTTTTTTACTCTTTTATTTTTCTTTGACTACCGTATTCTTGGTTTTCTTGTTTTTTTCATCGACTACCGTATCACCATAAGCCTCACAGTAAATCTTTTCGATTTCGGCCACCAATGGCATTCGCGGATTGGTTCCGGTGCACTGATCATTGAAGGCGATGTCCGACATCTCCCGAAGTTCCCGTTCAAACCGTTCCCGATCCACTCCGGCATCAGCCAGCGTCATCGGAATATCCAACTGTGCCATCAGTTCCCGAATGGCTTTGATCAAGCTGGCAACCCCTTCTTCCGGAGTATTGGCCGGCAGACCTAAGAATCGGGCGATTTCCGCATAACGTTCTCCCGCTATGGGGTATTCATACTGAGGGAACGCCGCAAATTTGGTCGGTTTCTGCGCGTTATAGTGAATCACATGCGGCAATAAGATGGCATTGGCCCGGCCGTGCGGGATATGGAATTTTCCGCCAAGAATATGAGCCATACTGTGATTGAGTCCTAAGAAAGCATTGGTAAAGGCCATTCCTGCAATACAAGATGCATTATGCATCTTCTCCCGGGCCACTTTATCCTGGCCGTTTTTATAGGCTTTCGGCAAGTATTCGAAAACGATCTTAATGGCTTTTTCCGCCAGCGCATCGGTATAATCGGAAGCCATGACCGACACATAGGCTTCAATAGCATGCGTCAGCACATCCATACCGGTATCTGCAGTTACCGATGGAGGAACGGTTAAGACCAGTTCCGGATCGATAATGGCGATATCCGGCGTTAATTCATAGTCGGCCAAGGGATACTTAATGTTCTTTTTCTTATCGGTAATCACAGCAAAAGCCGTCACTTCCGAACCGGTTCCGGAGGTGGTGGGAATGGCTACGAAAGTGGCCCGTTTCCCAAGTTGAGGGAATTTGAAGGCCCGTTTCCGAATATCGGCAAATTTAAGCCGCAAGGTTTCAAATTCGGTTTCCGGATTCTCATAGAAGAGCCACATGCCTTTAGCTGCATCGATAGCCGAACCGCCGCCCAAGGCAATAATGATGTCCGGCTGGAACCGGTTCATCTCTTGGCATCCGGCCATGACAGTATCCACCGATGGATCCGGTTCCACATCGGAGAAGATCTCATATTCCAACGGAACCTTTTCCAACTGATAAATCACTTTATCCACAAAACCCAATTTTACCATGAACGGATCCGTCACAATGAAAGCTTTCTTCCCTTTCATTTTCGAAAGATACTGCAAGGATCCATATTCGAAGTAGATTTTTTGGGGAATCTTAAACCATTTCATCCGATCTTTCCGAATGGCTACCCTTTTAATATTGATTAAGTTTGTAACGCTCACATTGTCCGTCGTCGAATTACCGCCCATCGATCCACATCCCAGCGTCAACGAGGGTGTATTGCTATTATAAAGATCGCCGATGGCCCCATGAGCTGACGGAGAATTAACCAGCAAACGCCCGGTACGAACTTGACGGGCAAACTCGTCAATCACGTGCTGATCTTCAGAATGAATCACTGCCGAATGGCCTAAACCGCCAAACTCCGTCATCTCCTCGCACCTCCGGATTCCTTCCCGATAATCAGAAACAATATAGCACGCAAGAATCGGACTGAGTTTTTCCCGGGACAATGGATATTCCGGGCCGACGCCCTCTAACTCGGCAACTAAAATCTTGGTATCCGGCGGAACCTGAATACCGGCTAACTCGGCTATTTTTGTCGCCGGTTGGCCTACCACCGCCGGACTCATGGCGCAGCGTTTTTCATCAATAGCAAGTTTGGAAAGAGCCGCAATTTCCTGAGGTTTTAAAAAGTAACACCCGTATTCCTCCATGATCGCTTTGACCTGATCAGCTACATCCCTGTCAATGATGACCGCCTGTTCCGAAGCACAGATCATGCCATTGTCAAAGGTTTTGCTCAAAATCAAATCTGCAACAGCCCGGCGCAGATTGGCGGTTTTTTCGATATAAGCCGGCACATTGCCCGGGCCAACGCCTAACGCCGGTTTTCCGCTGGAGTAAGCGGCTCCAACCATGCCGGCACCACCGGTGGCCAAAATCAAACTGACACCCGGATGTTTCATCAGCAAATTGGTAGCTTCAACCGAAGGTTCTTCCACCCAGCTGATACAGTTCTCCGGAGCCCCGGCGGCAATCGCCGCATCCCGCATGATCTTGGCTGCTGCAATGCTACACTTGATGGCTTTGGGATGAAAACTGAAAATAATCGGGTTCCGGGTTTTCATGGAGATTAAACATTTAAACATCGTCGTTGACGTCGGATTGGTCACCGGTGTCACCCCAGCAATGACCCCGATGGGTTCGGCCACCTTCATATACCCTTCTTCCCAATTCTCCTCGATGACCCCTACGGTCTTCTCATACTTGATATCATGATAAACATACTCGGTAGCAAAGAGATTTTTAGTTACCTTATCTTCATAGACGCCCATCTGTGTTTCTTCATATGCCATTCTGGCCAATTCCATATGCTTTTCGATCCCGGCCAACGCCATTGCCTTGACAATAGCGTCAACCTGCTCCTGATTTAAAGCCATCATCCGGGTCTGGGCTTGGTTGGCCTTTTTAACCAAGCTATCAATCATCTTTTCTAATTCAGACGAACCTTTCAATTCTGCTGTTTTTTCCATGTGATTACCTCCTTTTTTATATCAATGGTTTAGATTTCCTTTCAATCATCTGATGCTTGCTCTTTTCGTTGTTGCAGCTTCATGGAGAGCACCATCAGGCTTTCACCGATATGTACATGCTCAACTATGACATCATCAGGGACTTTTAAAGACACAGGTGCAAAATTCCAAATCCCTTTAATGCCACAACGAACCAGACGATCAGCCACTTCCTGGGCAGCTGAAGCCGGTGTCGTAATCACTCCAATTTGAATAGCATGGCTCTTCAAGTAATTTTCCAATTCTGAGATGTTATAGACTGGGATTTCATCGATAATTTCCCCGACAATGTCAGGATTATTATCAAAAATGGCTTTGGTATGGAACCCGCGCCGTTTAAAATTCGCATAATGGATAATCGCACGCCCCAGGCGCCCGGCCCCTATTAAGACCATGCCGATATTTTGATTGAGCCCTAAAATACGGCTAACTTCCTGGAGAAGCTCATCTACCCGATAGCCGTAACCTTGTTGGCCAAAGGAACCGAACCAACTCAAATCTTGCCGCAGTTGAGAAGCTGTAATTCCGATTTTAGCCGCTAACTCCGAAGAAGATATCCGAGCCACCTCTTTCTGGTGTAGATCACTCAGATACCGGTGATATATCGGGAGCCGTTTAATAACAGCCAATGGTATTTGCTGATGGCGCCGTTGATTTATATTACCGGATTCATGCCCCATTTTTCTCATCCCCTTTCCTCTTTCTCTTAGATACACCAAATGCCTTAACACGTTTCAATGGTAACCTCCTTGCCAAGGCCAGTTAAAACCTGACTTATTGCCATCACGACTTCTGAGCGAGTGAGTAATTGCAACGACTGCATAAACTGTTCATGAGCAGGATTAATTGCGGCACCGGTCAAAAAGAGAATTTCATCGGCATCCAATAGTTTTTGAGCCAACAATGTCGCCCCATCCTGTCCGGAAGTTAACTTCCCTCCGTGAGCCACTGCATTTAATCGTTCCAGACATTTATTCAACGTTAAAATGCCCTCGGTAACCAAATCAATACCCTCGATAGAGGCTGTCGGAGGCACGCTGGGATCTTCATACACCAGACTGGTTTTTATCGGCTTATTCAGTTCCCGGGCGATCAGATTGCCAGTGGCTCCGCCACAGACAACTCGCACGGCAGCTTTTTCTCTCATAAACCGGTGACAAACCGTTCGATCATCCGCTGCCGATAAAGGTGGGCCGGTAAACACTACCGCCTTCCGTGGCTCTCGGACACTAACAGCGATCACCGTAGCATCATCGCCCGGCTCACATAAGTAACAAGCATCCACCAGATTGAGTAATTGATGGGTGATCTCCATAACCGGATGGGACCATAAACGATACTTCGAAAAATACTCAGCGATGCCTTTATTGCCCAAACCTAACCGGTATATACCGCCGACGCCGGCATTAACCGCCCCATCACTCATCATGAGGAGAATATCACCGATTTGAACCTGAAAAAATGACTCCTGGGTCAGCTTGGAAGCGATCATCCGTTGATGCCTTTCGAGGGGGTAAACCCCGCCGTCCCGAATCAACATCAGTTCCGGATTGTCATATTCGATTAAATGGGCTGCTCCGGACTGGGATATATGTAAAATGGATAATGTCGAATACGCTAATTGCCGGGTTTTGCAGATTGGAAGCGTTTCAGCAATAGTTTCAAAGACCTGTTCCAAACTGACTTTTCGTTTAAGGAGCCCGGCAGCAATGCGAGTAGTCAAAATCGATAAAATACTGGCTTTAATACCACTGCCAAGGCCGTCAGATAAAATAATGGTCGTTCCTTCCGGACTATGAATCACACAATGAGTGTCTCCACATACTTCTTCATGGTGTTTTGACAGACTGGAACTGGCCACATCCAGTTTAAATGGGATCACTGGACTTCACCTTCCATAATCTCCATCAGCTCCAACAATGTTGCTTTAGTGTCAGATGTACTTTCTCCCAGCAAACCGGCAATCTCCTGAGCAATACGCATTTGTTGATGAATAACTTTGGAAGCCCGGTCAAACGCTTCCCGCTTCATGCTGGCGAATTTTTGCTTTTGGGCTTCTTCTTCCGTTAAATCGGAAATAATCCCAATAACTACGTTATACTTTGACAGTGGGTAAATGACCTGACGGGTATATAATCCCCATTGAGGGTAACTACGCATCACTACGCTCAATTTCTGACTACCAAAAACCTCCCTGAAATCGGCAGGATCCAGATATGTTTCAAGTTTATGGCCTTCAGCTGTATGCAAAGGCATATGGAACATCCGGGCAGCTGTCGGATTGTACTTTTGAATGACCAGATCGGCATCAACCACGATAATCCCGTTCACGCTCGTGTCAACAATCACATTAGAGAAGGATTCAGCTTTGTTTTTCATGTATGGAATACACATTTCCACTTCTGCCAATCCCTGATAAACCGCGATCGCTTTCTCACGACAACTGGAATATCCGCAACCACCGCAATTCGTTTCATCCTCAGGAGTATATTTACCGGTCTGAGCCAGAATTTCCGCCAGTTCTTTATCGGTTGGCATCGGCAATTTCAAGGGAGCTGCCTGATGCCGTCGTCCATCATCCACCGCCCATACCCGGTTCTCCTCCCGGAATGTGGATTGAGCCTGCTCCGCCCAACGGATCAGTCGCTCCCGCCGGGCCGGTATTCCCTGAGGGTTGCCAAGCGCCGGACCGCCGATGCAACCGCCTTTGCAAGCCAAGGCTTCAACAAATCGGGGTTGGATCGTTCCCTCTCTTAAAGCCTCTAAAGTTTCTAAGCAATCATCAATCCCGGACACAGTTATAATGTCACTTTTTAGTTTCTGTTCGATACCGGCAGTATGTAAAATTCCCTGGTGGAGCGGAAACAGCCGGGCATGATGACTCATTCGTTCCGGAAAGCGCCCATCCAATGCATTGCAAGAAATATTCCGGACTTTTAAATAATCTGCCAGTTCCTGAAAGGTCAACACACAGTCGATCAAGCCTTTTTCTTTAAGAGCTTCCGCTTTTTTTGCATAACAGGGTCCGATAAAAACGACTTTCATTCCTTCACCGTCAGACTGTTTGATCTGTCGGGCATGAACCGCCATCGGTGAAGCGATCCCGGGGAGACATTCCAACAACTGGGGATAATATTTTTCAATCAAATCCACGATCACCGGACAACAACTGGATATAACCGTCTTCTGATTCTGCCCTTTAACCCGCTGGCTGTACCGGGCAGCCACCCATTCGGCAGCAACAGCTGTTTCTTCTACCCTTCTCACGCCGATTTGATACAATCCGGCAATCAACTGCCACGGTGAATCATAGATCGAATTTGCTAAATAGGATGGTGCAATTGAAACTGTTACCGGAAGACCTTCCCGCAACATCCTGTCAAAGATCTCCACCTGTGAAACAGTGCTTTTGGCATTTTGAGGGCAGGCCTTGATACATTGGCCGCAAAATACGCATTTATCTTCCGAGACCCAGGCCTGACCGTTTTTTAATCCGATGGCCTTTACCGGACAATGCCGGATACATTTATAGCAATCTCGGCAACGAGCTTCACTGGTTTGTATCGTCTTCATCGGCCCTTACCTCCGATCGTCTCTCGGAACAGCTCATCGGCGTTTTCAGGCGAAACACCGGTAAACACCTGGCCGTCAATATGAACCACGACGCCTTCGGTGCATTTATTTCGGCAAAAACAGGCTTCCAGTTCCACCTCGGTCTCCAACTGCTCTTCAACGATCAATCGCTGCAGTATCTCTATGATTTGACGGGAACCTTTGACATGACACCCGCTTCCAATACAAACCGTAATATTCTTCATTTTCTCCGCCTTTTTGTTAAAAGTTTAACAATGTTAGTTAAAAAAATAACGAGGTTCACTTTTATTATATGTGAAAACCCCGCTATTCGTAAAGTTAAAAATAGTTAAACGTCAATAAATGCTTACCGACTAACCCCTATATTCAAGGCTTCACGCATTACCGCTAGGGGCGGTTCCTCGCCGAACCACCACCGGAAACTTTCTGCCCCTTGATAGAGAAGTAACGATAAACCATTTACCGTCCGGCATCCTCGCTCCCGGGCATCACGAATCAACCGGGTATCCCCTGGTTTATAGACAATATCATAGACCAGCATAGACGGGTTTAAAAACCGGGGCGACACCAAGGTCTGATCGTCATGAAGCCCAACAGACGTCGTATTGATCAATAGGTCATAACCGCCCCACTCCAAACGTTCCAGTTCCGCAAGGGAGGCTATATGTACTTGAAATCCGGTAGTTTCCTGCAGTTTGGCTTTTAATCGGAGGGCCCGTTCCGGATCGCGGTTGACAAGGGTTAATGAACCAATCCCCGACTGTATCAATCGGAAAACCAAAGCTGCTGCTGATCCTCCGGCTCCTAACAATAACACATTTTTACCTGCCACCTCACATGCGCCATCCTCCTGCAATGAACGGATCAGACCGATACCATCAGTGCTGGTCCCCAGGAGTTTACCGTCACGGTGAATGATGGTGTTGACCGATCCGCTCAATACCGCATCGCCGACCACTTCATCCAAACAGGAGATTACCGATTGCTTATGGGGAATAGTAATATTTGCCCCGCGATAACCCATTGCCCGAATACCTTCAACAGCTTGGGGCAGATATTCAGGGAGCACCCGGCACGGTATATAAACCGCATTCCACCCCAATGCCTGAAACGCCGCATTATGCATCACCGGCGACAAACTATGGGCGATCGGATCGCCAAAAACAGCCAATATTTCTGTTTTACCGTTAATTCGACTCATATTATTTATAATTCGGGATATTATCGGTTTTCTCCTGCCATGAGTCGATAAAAGAATGTCGTTATCCAGGTTAAATCTTCCAGAAATAGAAGGTATTTTGGGATTTTTTTCGAATAAATACATTATGATGTTATCATCTCTTCGGGAGTATCCCTATGATCATCAACCGTAAACTTCAATTACGGCTCTTATCCAAAAATATCTGGTATTCCTATATCGACGGCATGGCCTTCTGCTTTATGCTGGGTATCGCCAATCCTTATCTTGGGATCTACATCTTACGGTTTGGAGGTCCGCAGGAGCTGGTCAGCCTGATCACTTCCGTTCAACCAATAGTTCTTGCAACCGTATCTTTATTTGGTGCTTCCTATGCAAGCAGTTTCCAGAAGAAAAAGGCCTTGTTGATCCCGCACAGTATTTTGATGCGGATGTTCGTCCTACTGTTTGCCTTTATCCCATTACTTCCCCATACCTACCGTGCCTGGAGCTTTTTCCTGATCTGGGCGATCATGAATATTCCATGGGCCTTTTGTAATCTTTCCTGGGCACCGATGATGAACCATATTATCCCGGAGGAGCAACGGGGTCGTTTTTTTGGAACCCGCAATGCATTAACAGGCGTCACCACTTTAATCGGTACCTTCATCACCGGTGTTGTCCTGACAAAATATCCGTTTGACATGGCTTTTTCCGGACTTTTTGCCGTCGGGTTCATCTCAGTAATGGTTTCCATGTTTTTTTTAGCCCGTCATATCGAGCCAGTCGTTCCGGAAGCCGGAGAGTCCAAAAAGACCATCCGAAGTGACAACAGCCGTATCTTCGAACTGGATATCCGTCCCAACCTACAACCTTTTACCGATCCCCAATACGGTTCGATCTTCAGCCTCAGCTGCCTAGCCATTTTCATCTTTCACATTGGATACTCGATGGCAGTTCCCTTATTCACGCTCCGGCAGGTTAATCAATTGGCCTGGAACAATTCACTCATCGCAATCATTGCCAATGTTTCCGGATTGACAGCCTTTTTAGGCTCCTATCTGAGCGGCCGCGCCGCTGACCGGTGGGGCTTTCGTTATGTATTATTTTTCAGTACCTTACTGTCGATTCTTCCGCCACTGATCTGGGCAACATCCACCCAATTCGCCATATTGGTAACAGCCTCAATGTTATGGGGTTTTACTGGCAGCGCCTATATGATATGTTTCACCTTCATGGTGTTGGCCGTTGCGCCGCGAACCAATCCTTCCCGCTTTGTGGCCATGAATACGGTCATCGGAAACCTCGCCGGTGGTTTAGGGCCCATTCTCGGACTATTCCTGGTCAAAATCCCTTGGCTAAACATTGAGGGTTCTTTAATGGCAGCAGCGACCATTATGTTCGCCGGAGCTTTATTTTCAGCGGTCTTAACTAAACGCGGAACATTCTGACTTTTCTTAAATTCATCGACACAACGGAGGTATCTTTCTTATGGAGCAACTTGAAGAAGGAAAAGAACTTATGCTGGATTTCGAAAAAATAGCTAAAATCGCAGCCAGCGGCTGCCACGTCATTCCGGTAGCTGTCCAAAATATCGATACCCGGGAGGTTATCCTCATCGCCTATGTCAATCGAGAAGCGCTGGAAACTGCCGTCTCCACCCGGACGGCCGTTTTTTGGTCAACTTCCCGAAATGAATTATGGATCAAAGGTAAAAGTTCCGGAGCCACCTTTGATTTGATCGAGGTGTTGGTCAACTGTGAGCAAAACTCCTTGGTCTATCTGGTTCGGCCCCGTGGCGGAGGCATTTGCCACACCAAAAATCAAAAAGGAGAGCCGCGGAACTGTTATTACCGACGGTTAAACTTTGAAAGCTGGGAGTTGGAAAATCTCAATCCTTAATGAAAAAGAAAACACCCCATGTTCACGATGAATATGGGGTGTTTTGGTATGATGATAATTCCAAATGAGAAATTAGGCTGACTCAGCATCCGTAAAATCGGCATTGGTATATACATCTTGGACATCGTCATTGTCTTCAAGGGCTTCAATTAGTCGCATCACCTGTTCCGCCTGATCTCCTGAGACTGCGATGGTATTCTGCGGAACCTGAGTCAATTCTGCAGCTTTAATCGGTATTTTTTGCGACTCAAGATACTGACGGACTGATTCCAATTCGGAAGGTTCGGTATATACCTCAAAAAACTCATCGTTGCTCTGCAAATCTTCCGCACCGGCTTCGATGATCATTTCAAACATTTCTTCTTCAGTTTTTCCGGCGGTTTCCACCGGAATCGTAATCAACCCTTTCGATGAGAACATCCAGGCGACACATCCGGCCTCACCCAGATTTCCGTTGTTTCGGGAGAATATGTACCGCATGTCACTGGCTGTCCGGTTCCGATTGTCCGTTAAAATTCGCACCAGCAACGCCACACCGCCCGGGCCGTAGCCTTCATAATAGGTCTCTTCATAGTTATCCGACTCCGATTGGCCGATTCCCGCTTAATCGCCCGTTGAATATTATCATTAGGCATATTGACTTCCTTCGCTTTCGCAATCGCCATCCGCAACCTGAAGTTATGCTCGGGATCTCCGCCCCCCGCTTTGACAGCCACGATAATTTCACGGGTCACTTTAGTAAAAGCACTTGCCTTCTGCGCATCCGTTTTTTCTTTCTTCCGTTTAATCGTCGACCACTTGGAATGACCTGACATTCATAGCACTCCCCTATCTCAATTTCCTTAAAAAGTATACTAGAAGAGCAGCAAGAAAGCAAGTCGGGAGTACAGTGATTCCGAAATTCTACTTAGCAAAAGGAGACTGTTCGACTTGGTTCTGAATCTGTTGATACAAACGGAACAAAAGAATGATAACTAAAGCAAAAGCGATAATCGAAGCCATCGTATTTTGCATAAACAGTAAAAAATCATAAAAACCATGGCTGGCCCATGCCAGCAAAAATCCCCCGAAAACTCTTGAGCTGTTATGGGGTGTTTCCAATTTATATTTAGAAATATAATAGCCTGCCCAACCGGTGAAGGAAGCATGAGCTAGTGTAGTTACCACCGCCCGAAGCAAAGCAACCCCATATCCATACATGCTGGCCCATAGGAGATTTTCCAGTGAAGCAAAACCCAATCCCAGGGTTATCCCATAAATAATACCGTCAACCGGTTCATCCAACTCTTGATTGCGCCCGACGATCCACCATAAAAACCAAGTTTTTAAACCCTCCTCGATCAAGGCAACCACAAAAAACGCCATCACTAAAAAATCCCGCCAAGCTCCATCATTAATTGACGAAATAAGCTGAGGTTTCCAAATTTGCTCTAACAGTCCGGCTGGAATCACCAATAAGATACCCGCAAAAAAAAGTTTGAAGACGAGTTTCGGCGGCTCCGGTTCATAATGATCCATCCGATAAAAATACCATAACCATAAAAGCCCCGGTCCAATCGAAGCCAACAATAACAAAAGCGTATTAAGCATAAAAAAACCTCCATTCTGTTTGAATTATTATGCCAGAATGGAAGTTGACTTCATACATCTTGCCGAATAAGAAAATTTACTAAATAAAAGCTTCATTGCTAGCGTTGCTTAAGGGCTCCATGACTTTTTAAAACCAAATATTCCCGATAATATGTATAAAAAGCATAAACCGAAACCAAAAACGCAACGGAAATAATGGTGATTCCAACAGCAGTATTTATGAAGAAAAGCAAGAATCCCAGGAAAAAGCCTAACGTTGAAGATTTCCCCCACCGATTGGCGGGAATCAATTGGCGGAAATTTTTAAAGAGATAAACACCGGATGCAATTTGCAAGACTTCCTTCACAAAATAGGCCAAAAGTATCCATAAAGGCAACTTCCAACTTTGATTCATCCCCAACAACATAGAGAAAATGGTCATCTTATCCGTTAACGGATCTAAAATTTTCCCTAATTCCGAAACTTCACTGCGGGAACGTGCCACCCAGCCGTCCAACACATCGCTGAGTCCAGCCAGAGCCAACAATAATGAGGAAATGGCCAATCCCTCACGGGTTCCCGCTGAAAGATGCACATAAATAAATGGTGCCAATACAAACCGGATTGACGTAATCCAACAGGCTAATGTCACAGTGCCACCTCAATTTTTATTTCTTCATTGTTTATTCGCAATCATTCCAAGATTTCCTTTCTTTTTACAAAAACTAAACAAAAATAAAAAACCGCCACAGAAAGTGACGGTCTGTTTCATCGTCCCATCGTTCAATCGATGGATTCATCTTCTTGCTTGAGAATAACATCATGGGCACTACCCTCACGGATTCCAATGGCGGATACCAATGTGATCCGGGCTTTTTTCTGAAGTTCGGCAATAGAAAGAGCTCCGCAGTTGCACATGGTCGATTTGATTTTGCTGACGGTTAAATCCAAATTATCCTTAAGGCTTCCTGCATACGGCACATAGGAATCAACGCCTTCTTCAAAGGATAATTTACTGTCGCCGCCCATATCATAACGTTGCCAGTTGCGGGCCCGGTTGGAACCTTCACCCCAGTACTCTTTCACATAGGTCATTCCCTTTTTCACTTTCCGTCCCGGACTTTCGTCAAACCGAGCAAAATAACGGCCTAACATCACAAAATCAGCGCCCATGGCCAATGCCAACACGATATGATAATCATGAACAATGCCGCCATCGGAGCAAATCGGCACATAAATTCCGGTTTCTTTATAATATTCATCCCGGGCTTTAGCCACTTCGATGACAGCCGTTGCTTGTCCACGGCCGATACCTTTTTGCTCCCGGGTGATGCAGATCGATCCACCACCGATGCCAACTTTGACAAAATCAGCGCCACTCTCCACTAAATAACGGAATCCTTCTGCATCGACCACATTCCCGCCGCCGATTTTAACATCATCGCCATAGGTCTTTTTAACCCATTGGAGGGTCTCCCCTTGCCATTCGCTAAAACCGTCGGAAGAGTCGATACAAAGAACATCAACGCCAGCATCCAACAACACCGGTACCCGTTCTTTATAATCCCGGGTATTGATACCGGCACCGACGACTAAACGTTTATGTTCATCCAAAAGCTCAAGAGGGTTTTCTTTATGGGAAGTATAATCTTTGCGGAATACGAGATAACGCAGGTTCCCTTCGTCATTTACGATGGGTAGACAGTTGAGTTTATGTTGCCAAATCAGGTCGTTGGCTTCAGAAAGAGTAATTCCTTCTTTGCCGCAGATCAAATGAGACAACGGGGTCATGAACTCGTGAATCTTCATGGTCATTGGATACTTGCTGACCCGATAATCCCGGCTGGTGACAATACCGAGAAGTTTACCGTTGGGAGATCCGTCTTCAGTAATAGCAATGGTTGAATGGCCGGTTCTCTTGGTTAATGCAATAACATCAGCCAAGGTATCGTCCGGTTTTAAATTAGAATCACTGGGCACAAATCCCGCTTTGTAGCTCTTAACTTTCCGTACCATTTCCGCTTGATCTTCAATGGATTGAGATCCATAGATAAATGAAATGCCACCGCAGCGAGCCAAAGCAATCGCCATATTATGATCGGATACAGACTGCATAATCGCTGAAGCGAACGGAAGATTGATATACAACGGTTTTGCCCCGTTTTCTTTGAATTTGGTAATTGGCGTACGCAGGCTGACATTATCCGGAATACATTCTTTCGTCGTTAAGTTAGGTATAAGTAAGTATTCACTAAAAGTTCGGCTGGGCTCATTGTAGTAGATGGCCACGGAATAAACCCTCCTTGAAGTTTTAAATTTGGTTTATTCTATAGTTATTTTTGACGAAAGTCAAGAGCTTTCTCAAAGGTTTAAAAAAAAGAAAACCAATTATCCATAATATGGTGTTTGTTTTAAAAAAAAGTAACCACCAGTCAGGTGGTTTACGAACATTAAAAATAACTTTAAGATAACTAAAGAAAACTTTAAAAACGAAACCCACGTTTGGCTGCCGGCGATCGCCAACCGTGGGGCGAGCATTATTAAGTCCACCGGCGCCTGTGTCTGAATAATGCTCTATAAGTCCCTCGTTAGATTCCCGCACAAACAACAGGGACTCTATAAAAGATTATACCCTTATCAAATATAAGTGTAAAATTCCCAATAGGGCGATATTTTGTCAAAACTGAGAATTATATGTAATTATTTGTCGATAGAACGCATATACTTTATCTTCCAAGCAATTAAAAGATGAGAGATTTGCAATAGCCATAAAAGATTCTGTTCAGATCAGGATGGATCAAAGGAACCACTATTTCCATAACGATCTGTTCATCGCCGATAATGACGGATGCAATAAGGCAAAGCCATTATCGAGCACTGCGGCTATTACAAATCTCTATCTATAGATTGACCATTTATCTTCTAAATATACATTCTATACTCATGGAATATTTTGCTATCAATAAAATTATTTCGGTTCAACCTTATTGTCTCCGGGCGTGTTAAGATCCGAAAATAGTTTTCGCAAGGCTTTCTTTTCGATTCGGGAGACATAGGAACGGGAAATTCCCAACATTTTTGAGATTTCGCGCTGGGTTTTGTTGATTCCGTCAATTAATCCGTATCGAAGTTCGATCACCTTTTTTTCCCGTTTGCTCAATTGGGCGATGCGTTCCCGAAGTTTCTCCTCTTCCAGAAGCATCTCCACTTCTTCGGCCACAACCTCCGCACCGGTATCCAAAATATCCAAAAGTGTGATCTCATTCCCTTCTTTATCCGCTCCAATCGGATCATACAACAACAAGTCATTCTTATTTTTTTTGATGGACCGCAAATGCATTAAAATTTCATTTTCGATACACCGTGCTGCATACGTAGCCAAGCGGGTGTTACGATTCCTGTTAAACGTACTGATGCCTTTGATCAACCCAATCGTTCCGATGGAAATGAGATCATCGATATCTTCTCCGGTGGTATCAAACTTTTTGACAATATGGGCAACCAACCGCAAATTACGTTCGATGAGAATGTTTCGGGCTTCTTCATCTCCCTTCTCAAGCCGGATCAAGAGTTCACTTTCTTCTTTTTCGGATAAAGGCAAAGGAAACACATTGTTGTTGGAGATATAGCCGAACACATACATAAATCCGGCTATCAATAGTTCCAAGAGCGGCCCTAATAAAGGAATCGCCATCCTTTTTGCCTCCTCTAATACGTAATTACGGGTTCTCCATAATAGTATTAAAGTATGTGCGGATGGCATCTTTCGTGCTAGTCTGCTATCTTGTTAACATTTTCCATAATCTCTTTGAAAAGCGGCGCAGCGGTTTTTCCCCCGAATCCCCCTTTTTCGCAAAAGACGACCACTGCATATCGGGGATTTTTTAAAGGGGCAAACCCTGCAAACCAGGCATGATCGGGCAAACGTTGGTCATTACCAACCTGGGCGGTTCCGGTTTTTCCGGCAGCACCTTCGGAAATCTGAGCTTCAGTTCCAGTTCCATACCGGGTGACAGCAGCCATCATCTGTTGGATCTTTCGCGCCGTTTCCTCACTAAGTACCCGTTCGGCTTGAGGTTTCTCGAATACATGGACTGATCCGTCATTATCGATTACACCTTGAACTAAAGTCGGTTTGATTCGAAGCCCGTCATTAGCGATGGTTTGAATCATCGACGCGATTTGGAGAGGCGTCGTCGAAATACATTGTTGTCCCAATGCCAGATTGGCTTGTTCTCCCAAGGTAAGCCCGATACCAGACGGTAGATGGCCATAGGATTCATTCTGCAGCCCGATATTTGCCGGCAAACCCATCCCCAGCTTTTCTGCATAATCCAATACCCGCTCCGGTTTCATATCGATAACTAATTGGATAAATACCGGATTACACGAGTATGCCAAAGCATCGGTCAAGCTAATTCGCCCATGACCTCCGCCCTTGGAAGTCGTACACGGCCATTTGCGTTCACCCGCCTGAAAATAGCCGGGATCATCATACTCCTCCTGACCGGTTATGAAACCACTATCTAACCCGGCACAAAGAATGACCAGCTTGAAAACGGAGCCCGGATAATAAGCGGCAATGGCCCGATTTAAAAATGGTTTTTCCGAACTCCCTAAACTATCGGCGATCCGATCCAATTGAACTACAGGCCGACTAGCCATGGCCAAAATCTGCCCGTTTTTTACATCCAGCATCACTACTGCTCCGTTCACTTTTTCCCGGTCCATAATATTTTCGATCACTTGTTGATAACGGGCATCCAAAGTCAATACGACACCGTGTCGTGCTACAGAACTGCGCAAACGCAACCCTAATCCTGGAATGGGGGATTGTAAGCCGTCAACCACTGAAAATACAGTCTGGACCGAATACCGATGGTGCAAAAAGGATTTGAAACTGGCTTCCAGACCTGAAAGATTGGCGTTAGATCGGTTCATTCCCAATATATGCCAGGCGAGGTTTCCGGTGGACTGCCGGGTGGTCAAGCCTTCAACCACCTGGAAATAGGGAGACCGTAACCGGCAAATGGCATCTTGTTGCGCCCGGGAAAGCTCCCGGGGATAGATCCAAAGGTCCTTTCCCTTTCTTTTCATAAAAGCCTGTTGAAAATCCGGTGGCATGATATTCAAAACCTTCTTCGTCAATCCTGATGGATATTCTCCCGGGATAACCATCAAATAGCGGGCAGTTACCGGACCCCTTAGCAAACGAAAGTTTCGATCATAAAACGAACCTTGGACTTTTTGGTTAAAATAGATTTTCTGCCGCTGCCTAACGGATGCTTCGGTTAAAGAAAGATGATGAATCAGTTGAATCCGGATCAATTGAATGATTAATATTAAACAACCCACACAAACGACGCCGAATAATATAAACAACCGACGATAGCGTATCGTCTCATGTTCCATGGTTCAGCCCCCGATAAAAAAATTAAAAACCCCGGTTACTAGTGTAACCAGGGTTTTCCATCCTTATAAATAATTAAATTTAAGATACCTTATTTAAGTCGGATTTTAAATAAGCTTCGATAAACAAATCAATCTCTCCGTCCATTACTGCCTGGACATTACCGGTTTCAGCCTCGGTCCGATGGTCTTTCACCATCGTATAGGGGCAGAACACATAAGACCGGATCTGGTTGCCCCAGGCAATCTCGCTATATTCTCCCTTAATCTGAGCCATTTTCGCTTCCTGTTGCTGGCGTTGATATTCATATAATTTCGCTTTCAACATATTCATGGCCCGATCCCTATTTTGGAACTGGGAGCGTTCATTTTGACAGGCAACCACGATGCCGGTAGGAATATGGGTGATCCGCACGGCCGACTCGGTTTTGTTAACATGCTGCCCGCCGGCACCACTGGAACGGTACGTGTCTATTTTTAAATCTTCCGGACGGATTTCGACTTCAATTTGGTCTTCGATATCAGGAACAATGTCAACGGAAACAAAGGACGTATGCCGACGGCCCGAGGCATCGAAGGGAGAAATTCTCACTAAACGGTGCACTCCCTTTTCGCTCCGTAAATATCCAAAAGCGTTCTCACCGCTAATATAGAGCGTCGCACTTTTGATCCCGGCTTCGTCGCCCTCCTGATATTCCATAAATTCCACCTTGAAACCATGGCGCTCCGCCCACCGGACGTACATCCGAAGGAGCATTTCCGCCCAGTCCTGAGATTCGGTTCCTCCCGCTCCCGGATGAATCGTGAGATACACATTGCTATTATCATATTCACCACAAAGCATCGTAGTTAGCTCTAGTTCATCGACGCCTTTTTCGAGAGCAGCCACACCGGACTGAATCTCTTCCAGCAATTCTTCCTCATTTTCTTCCACGGCCATTTCCAGCAAGCCGGATAATTCAGATTCCTGGGCTGCCATCTTTTCAACTTTTTCGATCTGATCTTTAAGCGTAGTCAATTCTTGAAGAGTTTTTTGAGCCTCCGCAGGATTATCCCAAAAGTTCGGTGCGGCCGATAGATCCTCAAGTTCACTGACGCGTTCACTTTTCTGATCTAACTTAAAGATACTCCCTCAATTCGGACAACCTTTTCCTCAAATCACTTAAAGCACTCCGTAATTCACTTGGTTCAATCATCTCATCACCCCATCAATAAATTCATTCAGATATCGAATCGAAAGGTTTATGCCGCATTATCACAGTGCAAATAGACTATGACCAGCGATCCAGTTTCATCTGAAAATCATACCATATTATAAAATAAATGCAAGCTTTTGACCAGTCATTATCCGGCAGCCTGGCCACAGCATTTTTTATACTTTTTGCCGCTGCCGCAAGGACAAGGATCATTTCTGCCGACTTTCTGGCCAACCACCCGCTGGCGGACAGCCCCCTGACCATCAGCATCCAGGTTAGTCACTACATTTTTAATGCGAGGTTTATGCACTAACTCAACTTCAGTAACTACCGGAATCTTCGCCAGTTCCCGAACGACTTCCTCATTAATACTATCCCGCATTTCTTTGAACATCATGAAAGCTTCGGTTTTATAAGCAACCAACGGATCGTTTTGACCATAGGCCCGAAGCCCGATACCTTCTTTTAGATCGTCCATGGCCTGAAGATGCTCCATCCACTTGATGTCGATGGTCCGTAACATGATAAACCGTTCAAACTGGCGCAAACGCTCTGAACCGACCGCTCTCTCCTTGCTCTCAAAATGCTCCAAGGACCGGCCGAGAATTATCTCTTTCAATTCGTTATAGGTCAAATCTTCAAGTTCTTCCAGGGTAATCGCTTCTTGAGGCAATAAGGTATGATGAACAGCCTGCACCAATCCTTCCAAATCCCATTCATCCTGGTGAATCTTGGGATTGGTATAGTACTCCAGCATATTGATGACAACATCATGGAACATTTCTAAGACTTTGGAATGAACATCCTCCCCAAACAGAAGTTGTTTCCGGAGAGCATAGATGATTTCCCGTTGTTTATTCAACACATCGTCATATTCCAAGACTTGTTTCCGGATTTCAAAGTTTCGGTTTTCCACTTTTCGCTGGGCCGCTTCAATCCGTTTAGCAATGGTCGGATGTTCGATGGGCATATCTTCTTCCCAGCCCAACCGTTCCATGAGGCTAGAGATCATCTCACCGCCAAACAAACGCATCAAGTCATCTTCCATTGACACAAAGAAACGGGACGACCCCGGGTCTCCCTGACGACCGGCCCGGCCCCGAAGCTGATTGTCAATACGACGGCTTTCATGACGTTCCGTTCCAATAATATGCAACCCGCCAAGCTGAACGACTTTTTCATGATCCTCTTTCGTCGATTGGAGAGCTTCTTGATATACCTGATTATATTGGTCAAAAGTAGCCTCCGCCGGATTAATCCCCTGGGAACGCAACATATCCTTGGCCAGGAACTCCGGGTTTCCACCGAGAATAATATCGGTACCGCGGCCTGCCATGTTAGTGGCAATCGTTACGGCAAATGACCTTCCGGCCTGGGCAATGATCTCGGCTTCCTGTTCATGGTATTTGGCATTAAGAACTTTATGGGGAATCCCTTTCCGTTTCAGCATATTGCTGAGCATTTCCGACTTTTCGATAGACACAGTTCCAACCAAGATCGGCCGTCCTGTTTTATGAATCGTGGCAATCTCTTCTACCACGGCTGCGAATTTAGCCTTCTCCGTCTTGTAAATCACATCCGGATGATCGACTCGGATCATCGGCTCATTAGTAGGAATTACGACGACTTCCAGATTGTAAATCTTCCGGAACTCGGCTTCTTCCGTTTCCGCCGTACCGGTCATTCCGGCCAACTTGTTATACATCCGGAAATAATTTTGGAAGGTAATTGTGGCTAAGGTCTGGCTTTCCCGCTCGATCTTAACGCCCTCTTTTGCTTCGATGGCCTGATGGAGTCCATCACTGTAGCGACGGCCAAACATTAACCGTCCGGTAAACTCGTCAACGATGATGACAGCACCGTCTTTCACCACATAGTCCCGATCCCGTTTCATCAATTCCTTGGCTTTTAACGCCTGTTGAAGATGGTGGACCAATTCGGTATTTTCATCATCGTATAAATTTTCGACATTGAGCATTTGTTCGACCTTAGCCACACCAGCTTCGGTCACAGCTACCGTCTTGGCTTTTTCATCCACCGTATAGTCTTCTTCCAAGCGGAGCTTCGTTACAATCTTGGCAAACCGGTAATAGAGATCATTCGACTCTTCGGCTTGTCCTGAGATGATGAGCGGCGTCCGGGCTTCATCAATTAAAATGCTGTCCACTTCGTCTACAATGGCGAAATTCAACTCCCGCTGTACCATATCGGAGACATCAAAAGCCATATTATCCCGAAGGTAATCAAACCCGAACTCATTATTGGTCCCATAAGTAATATCCGCATTATAAGCTGCCCGGCGTTCTTCTGCATTGAGATCATGGAGAATACATCCGACAGACATTCCTAAAAATCGATAGACCCGGCCCATCCACTCCCCTTGGAAACGGGCTAAATAATCGTTGACCGTCACCACATGGACGCCTTTTCCGGTCAAGGCATTTAAATAAGCAGCAAAAATAGCCGTCAGGGTTTTCCCTTCCCCGGTTTTCATTTCGGCAATTTTACCTTCATGAAGAACCATCGCCCCAATTAACTGGACATCAAAAGCCCGTTGGCCGATGGTCCGTTTGGCTGCTTCTCGAACCGTTGCAAAGGCTTCCGGAAGCAAATCATCCAGCGTTTCCCCATTGGCAAGCCGTGCCTTAAATTCATCGGTTTTAGCCCGAAGTTCTGCATCGCTGAGCCGCTCAAAATCAGGTTCCAAAGCATTAATCACCTGCACTTTTTCACGCAGGCGCTTAATTTCACGCAAATTGGTATCCCACAGTTCGCTTAAGAATTTAAGCATTTTTCCACCCCATCACTTCTGTTTCGAAAGTCATTGATGATAGCTTCTATAACCAACTATCTCTCATTAAATATAACGTACAAATTTGGTAAAAGTGCCGTTAATTTACCGTAATATTATACCACCGGAATGATCTAAAAACAAATCCAACTATTTTTTCCATAAATTTCTGGTTGCGGTAGGAAATTTTACCTCGAATGTCGAAATTATAAATCTATTTTGGAATTATTGAAAGAATTATGAAGTATGTGAAAGAAGGGATTCGATGGGCAGCACATACCTTCGTCTCAACCCTGCCGATTTAATTCGTGTCTTTCAGCCCAATCAACAAGTGGTTGTTATCATCAACCAACCAGCCATGGACAACGGCGAAATAGAGCAATATTCGTTTAGTGCGCAGATCATCGGGAGCGAAAATCATCAACTGGTTCTGGGGTTCCTCCCCCATTCCGAAGTTGACTTTGGCTTGTTTCGTAACGGCCGGGTGATCACCATTGAAACCGGGCGTTCTAACGGTATGTTTACCTTTAAGAGTAAAATTATTTCCAAAAACATTTCCGAAGGCACTCTATACCTAGAAAGTCCTAAAATCCTTGCCAATACAGAACGGCGGCGAAAACCGCGGGTGCCTTATACTGTCCCTGTTATTTATCGGGTGATTAGTTATCGGGATCAAAACTTAGACCACCTTTAAACTAAAATCGGTATCGGCGAAAGTCAGGACCTGTCCGAAGGCGGCATGACGCTCCTTACGGACTTAAAACTTCCGGTTGGCTTGATTTTAATTGTTGAATTCACCCTGGATAACGAGGACATCGCCCTGGCCGGCATCGTTCGTCGCAGCGCTCCCGCTCATCGTTCCCATCACCAGTTTGCCATCGGCATCAATTTTTTAGACCCCAGTTCCAAATATAAGGAATTGATCATGAATGCCATCGAAAAATACACCAAACATTTCCGTCACAATATTACTCTCTGAATCTTCCTTAAAGCGTTCTCAGAACTGAAAGAAGCGGGTCGGCGTCAGCAATCCGTTCAAAGGTTGATCACGATCGGTAACCGGTACTTCGCTGGTCACCTGAATATCATATGCCAATCCCAACTTATAGGCAGTTTGGGGGACACGGCTCAAAAACCGATCATAATAACCAGCTCCATGTCCGAGTCGGTTTCCCTTCATATCGAAGGCGATTCCAGGAATGATCACCAAATCCAAAACAGCCGGATCCAGGAGCGGAGTATCCCACGGTTCCATCAAAGTAAAGTGCTTAAAATAACGTTCTTTCACTTGATTCAACGATTCAATTTCGCCAATATCCAGGCTCAAATCCGCCCGGCATATCGGTAAACCCACCCTTTTCCCTTCAGCCAGCAACCCTTCGATCAAGGGAACCGTATCGATCTCCGTACCGATGCCGTAATAAATCATGACCGTCTTTGCCTTTTTTACAGCATCCAAACGAAAGAAAAACTCATGGATCCGTCGATTGAGGGATTCCCGTTCACCTGCAGTTAACCCCTTTAAACGCCCTTTCATTTCCTTCCGTAAGTCCCGTTTGGCTTGTTGAATAATATCAGTAGTCATTTGGAAATCCCCTCTTAAAGTAAGACAGTTCACAGTGCACGGTTAACGGCATCAAGTCAAATTTCCAGGTTCCGGTTGATAAATTCTTGGTTTCCCGTCCACGCTTTCATACTGCCAGTGAAAGTTCACAGAAAGCTAAAGCTATAGTCTTAATCTCTGACATTCCTCTCCTTTTGGAGAGAACATGAAAGCAGTTTAAATCGGCATTCCAAACCGCAGATTATCGGGGTCAAGTCAACTGTGAACCATGTACTGTGTACTTTTACCCAGAACCGGAAGTTCTTTCTTTTATATTCTGTCTCCTCTCTCCTAACTCCTATCTCCTAAAAAATAAAAAAAGCACCCCACTTTGCCGTTATGCTGAAAGTTACCTGAACCTGCGCAGGCAGGTGGGTGTCCTCCCGTCGACTTTAGTGTTCCGTGGCGAAGACGGCCTACACACCATCAACGGAGTCCAGACTCCCTAGGTATAGGTGTTGGTTCATAACAATTTCAGCTTGAACACGCACAAAGCAGGGCACTTAAATGACCATCCATTGGAATGCGCAAGAAAGGCTGATACCAGCAAAACCTTATCCTATCCCGATCATAGCACAGCAAACTTTAGCCTTCAACTGCCAAAGAAAGGAAAATTTAGTCAATGGTCTTAATCGACAATTCCCGTAATTGACGCGGTGCAACTTCCGACGGTGCACCGGTCATCAAACACATAGCACTGGTTGTTTTGGGAAATGCGATCACATCCCGGATGGACGATGAGCCAGAGAGCAACATGACCATTCTGTCCAAACCGAAAGCAATTCCACCGTGAGGAGGCGTTCCATATTCAAAAGCGTCCATCAGGAAACCAAATTTTTCATAGGCTTCTTCATCGGAAAATCCAAGTAATTTAAACATCTTTTCCTGAATAGACCGTTGAAAGATTCGCATACTACCTCCGCCCAATTCGACGCCGTTTAAAACCAAATCGTAAGCATTGGCTCGAACTTCTCCAGGTGCTGTATCCAACAACGAAAGATCTTCAGGCAACGGCGAAGTAAACGGATGGTGTACGGCCACAAACCGTTGTTCAAGTTCATCGAATTCCAGCAGCGGGAAATTGATAACCCACAAGAAATTAAATTGATTATCCGGAATCAGTTTGAGCCGTTTACCAAATTCCAATCGGATTTGGCCCATGGCCGTCTGCGCCACCGACCGTTTATCTGCAATCAATAAAATCAGATCGCCGGTTTTGGCATTGGATTTTTCGACCAATTGCTGTAATTCAGATTCACTCAAAAATTTAGCAATCGGCGATTTGGGTCCATCATTTGTCAGAGCAACATAAGCCAACCCTTTGGCACCGAAAATTACTGCCAAATTTGACAACTCATCCAGCTGGCTCCGGGTATAATTAGCACATCCCGGTACGGTCAGTCCAACCACCATTCCCCCGGTGGCAACTGCCGTCGCAAACACCTTAAAGGCACTTTCGGCAAAAACCTCTGACAGATCATTCAACTCAAGACCAAAACGGGTATCAGGCTTATCGGAACCAAAACGACGCATGGCTTCGCTATATTCCATCCTTGGGAAAGGCAGCTCCAGTTCGATACCGAGACATTCTTTAAATACCCGGGCCATCATCGCTTCCATTAGCGATAACAAAGTATCCCTGTCAATAAACGAAGTTTCCAAATCGATCTGGGTGAACTCCGGTTGCCGATCCGCCCGCAAATCCTCATCCCGGAAACACCGGACGATCTGAAAATACCGTTCGTAACCGCTGACCATCAACAATTGCTTAAATATTTGCGGCGACTGGGGCAACGCGAAAAATTTTCCCGGATTGACGCGGCTCGGTACCAAAAAGTCCCTAGCTCCTTCCGGTGTACTCTTTGTCAACATCGGCGTTTCAATTTCCAGAAAGCCGTTTTCATCCAGAAAATCCCGGACAGTTTTCGCCACCCGGTGTCTCAACATGAGATTTCGTTGCATGATGGGCCGACGCAAATCAAGATACCGGTACTTTAAGCGCAGCGTTTCGTCGACATCCAAGTTATCATTGATGTAAATCGGGGGCGTTTTGGCTTCGTTTAAAATCTCCAGAACTGTAGCATAGACTTCCACCGTCCCGGTTGGTAACGCCGAATTGATCGTTCCCTCCGGACGAAGGGCCACCTTCCCTTTGACAGCGATCACATATTCACTGCGTAACTCTTCCGCTTTGGTAAAGGCCTCAGCATCAATTTCCGCATTAAACACGACTTGAACTAAACCGGAACGATCCCGTAGATCAACAAAGATCAGACCGCCATGATCACGGCGACGTTGGACCCAGCCGTTTAATACAACTTCCTGTCCTACATGAGATGAACGTAGTTCACCGCATGAAATGGTTTTATGCGAATAAATCAAATTAACTCCCCCTCAATACAGTCTGCAAATATTCACTCAGCGCCGCAACGTCAATCAATTCCTGTTCACCGGTTTCCATATTGCGCATTAAAATCTTCCCTACGCGGCATTCATCTTCTCCGATGACTCCGGTTAACCGTGCTCCCAATTTATCAGCGGCTTTCATCTGAGCTTTCAAACTTTTCCCCTGCAAATCCGTCTCTACGATCCAGCCGGACTCCCGAAGGCGGATACATAACGGAAAGATGATCTTTTGCGCTTCTTCCCCTAGGGGTGCCAAATACAGATGAGGACGTTCATCGATCTCCGGCATGAGCTGTCTGGCTTCCAATACCATCATCAACCGCTCCATACCGGCTGCAAAACCGATCCCTGGCGTAGGCTTACCGCCGCACATTTCAACCAATCCGTCATAACGCCCGCCACCGCACAAAGCATTCTGGGCACCCAGATCTCCAGCCAATACTTCAAATACAGTTTTTGTATAATAATCGAAACCGCGGACCAATCGTGGGTTGATCCGGTAATGGATCCCCGATAAATCCAATAATTGACGGAGTTTTTCAAAGTGACTACCGCAATCATCACACAAAGTCTCGGTAATCAACGGAATATCGGCCGTCAATTGCTGACACGTTGCATTTTTACAGTCCAACAACCGTAAAGGATTGCGTTCCAACCGGCGTTGACAATTAGGGCACATCTGGGAGGCTTTGGGTTTAAGATGCTCAATTAACCGCTCCCGATAAGCCGGACGGCACTCAGGACATCCGATCGAATTCAAATTAACATCTAAATCATCAATGCCCAAACGGCGATAGAAGTTCACCACCAGCGCGATGATTTCCGCATCGACCCGCGGATCGTTGCTTCCGAGAGCTTCGGCACCAAACTGCACAAATTGGCGATACCTCCCGGCTTGTGGCGCTTCACACCGAAACATCGGACCTAAGTAATATAATTTTGCCATAGCACCGGGCCCTGCCATATTATGTTCAATAAAAGCTCTTACAATGGACGCAGTACCTTCGGGCCGCAGCGTAATACTACGATCGCCACGATCCGAAAAAGTAAACATCTCTTTTTCGACGATGTCCGTAGTTTCTCCGATTCCCCGCTGAAATAACTCCGTATGTTCGAATATGGGCGTCCTTACCTCTCCAAATCCATACTCCCGAAATATTTTGTGAATTTTTTCCTCAAGATACCGCCAACGCGATGCATTTTGCGGCAACAGATCATATGTACCTTTCGGTGCATGAGTTTTCATCGTTCTAACCGCCTATTCTTAATGAATTTGATATGGTTACGCGGAAGGCATAACAAGCGCCTTCCGCGTTTTTCAACCGCACTGAACCTCCTCGAAACATCCTTATTTCGATTCGGTTTGAGTATTATTGTTGCTGTTTAATTGCTTTTCATAATCTTCCAACTCTTGTTGCTCTTTCTGCTCAAGTTTAGAGACGATTTCAGCTTCTTTTTTAGCGGCCTTGGTCATGTCCCAGGTGGTAAATTGCGCCTGCAACTGTTGATGGATAAGTTTATCGTTCGGATATTTGTTCCCATAAGCCGTTAAGATTTCTTCAGCTTTCTTCGGTTTGCCGTTTTCTTTATAAACCGTTGCTAAAGCAATTTGATAATCAATGCTATCCTGACCTTCAGCGGAAACCTTCTTCAGTACCGCCAAAGCTTGATCATATTGTTTCAGTTTGACGTAAATATTCGACGTCTCAATATAGAGAGACCAGTTTTTCTTGTAGTATTTCAATTTAAAGGCTTTTTCGTAAGCACTAGCTGCTTCAGCCCATTTTTCTTTAATGCTTAACCGATAGGCACGCAGTGCCGGATCCAAGATTTCCATTTTGGACTCAGCGTCATCAAAGACTTTATTCAGCCATTTTTGATAATCATCATTCTGCAGCGTTTTGTTGTAAAGCAGATTTTCTTCGGCTTCTTTATATTTAGTTTTGTAATCATTTCCGGTCGGCATCTCCCGTTTATCTAACCGGATGATATAATAACCATACGAAGTTTTGATCGGTTTAGAAATTTCGCCTTCTTTAAGGGCCAAAACGGTATCGATAACTTTCTGCTCCATATTTTGGCCTTGCATCATCGCCTTAAACTGGCTTACGGACAAAGTGCCTAAAGAACCGTTCTTCTCTTTGGTACTGGTGTCATCTGAATATTGCTTAGCCAATTCAGCAAAATCACTACCGCTGGTTGCTTTGGTATATACTTCATTAGCACGAGCCAATACTTCAGCATCATTACGAGGCTTGTCTTCACTGTCATATAAACCAACGACGATTTGGCTTAATGTCAACTGTTCAATCTGTTCCAAAACTTCATCTTTGGAAACTTTAACTTTTAACTCTTTTCCCTTCAGTTGAACAAACTTGGTATAGCGAAGATCATTTTTGGCTAACTTTACGACTTCTTTTTTACTGTTTAAACCTCTCTGAGACATAAAGGTTTTCAATTCTTCCTCAGTCGGAAAAGCCTTTTTAACCAACTCTTCCGCTTCTTTATTGGTCACTTTAAGCTGATCTTTCACTTTATCCATTTCATTTTGGAAAGCCAGATTATAGACAGCATATTTCAATGCATTATCCCGAATCTGGGCATCCGGCGTATCCTGACCCCATTGTTGAAGCTGACTTGCTTCCAAATAGGCCCGTTCCAAGTAACTCTGAAATTCATTGTCTTTAACGACTTTATTCCCTAACTTAACTGCTTTTCCCCGATAAGAATAGACTTCTTTACTGAAAGCGGGAATCCCGATATAAAACATACCGACTGTTAAAGCCACAACCAAGGCAATAATGACAGGTGCTAAAATTTTCTGGGCCACTTTACGGATTGACATAATCCCCACGTGAATTCCTCCCTTTAACCTTTACTAAATTACAAAAAAAAAATGAGTTTAAACCCATGAAAAAACCTTGATACCTTGGGAAGATGCTGCTTAATATTTTACCGAATACAGTTCCAATTGTCAACCAAGAAGTATCCGGGTTTGATGGGCTTTTTTAGCAATATCTGCAACGATTCGCGAAGCATATGTTGCCGGACATTTGGGATTTTGATAGCGGGAAATTTGCGGTTCCGTCCCTACCACCCATTTGGTGATGGCACCGGCACCCACTCCTATAATGGTTTGGCGTTCTTCCATCATTTGAATGTTATAGACACTTTCACTGCCAGGCCTGGCATAACCAATATTCTCTAAATCTGCCAAAATCCGTCGCTGTCGGTATAGATAATAGGGATGAAACCCAGCCCGGCTCAACCGGCAGACGACCGTATCGCTTACCTCCGCCAAACTGTCATCATCCAAAAGGTTGAGCTCCGAAAACTCTCTTCCCCACTTCGCGGCACGTTTCGGTGCCAGTGTATGAATGGTGATATTATCCGGATTTAAGGCGATCACTTGTTCAAGAGAATCCAAAAAATCCTCCGGCGCTTCACCGGGCAATCCCAAAATCAGATCCATATTTAACAGCAAACCATCAAATTTTTTGGCTTTGTCCATTGCCGCTTCAACTTGAGCCGCTGTATGATTCCGGCCAATCAGCGCCAAAGTCCGGTCATGCATCGTTTGGGGATTGATGCTCATCCGAGTTACGCCAAAATGGCGCATGGCTTCCAATTTTTCACGGGTGACCGTCTCCGGCCGGCCTGCTTCCACGGTAAATTCTATAGTATCTCCGGTTTTAAAGGCAGATACAGTCCATTGTAGTACCCGGGCAAAATCCTCCAACTCCAGGCTGGTCGGGGTTCCACCTCCTATATAAATCGATTCAATCTTAAAACCCAGAGAACGGCATAACTCCCCGATAGCTTCCGTCTCTATCCGCAGCCCTTCCAAATAACGGGCCACCCAATGATGATGGGTTTGTAAAGAAACTGCCGGAAATGAACAATAGTGGCAACGAGACGGGCAAAAGGGGATTCCAACATAAACGCTGATATATTCCTGAGGTTTAAAAAACCGTTCCTGAAATGATCCGACATTCACTAAAAGTTCTGCTTTATCAGTTGATATCCCATAAATCGAAAGCAATTTATCATAAATTTCAGACTGGGTAAAGCCTTTTTCTCTGAGATAATGATAAATCTTCGTCGGCCGGACGCTGCTTAATATGCCCCAGGGTGGGGTTTTACCCAGAAAATCTCCTAAAAGCTTGATAATACCTAAACGGACTAATTCTTTCATCCGGCGTAGCCGATCAGCCGTTGAATATCGCGGATCAAGAATATCTTTGTCGTAATACTCCCAGCTGCGACCGGTTTCCGATAAGTCCGGCGCTGTCACAGAAACATGAACGCCTTCAACCTGAATGATCAATCGAACTCCCTGGCCATCCTGGACAATCTCCGCTTTTGGGTCAACAATTTTAAGGGCTGCTTCAATATTGGGCAAATAACGACTATCCTGAGTCTCAATAATATATTTCATCGTTACACCAGATATGGATTGTTCTGTCGTTCATGCCGAATCGTAGTGCTCGGTCCATGTCCGGGGAACACCAACGTATCATCAGGCAATGTTAATAGTTTAGCCTGGATGGCTGATACTAATGTTGGATAATCCCCTCCCGGTAAATCAGTTCGCCCAATACTTTCAAAAAACAAAGCATCTCCTGAAAACACCATGCCTTGAGTATACAGGGAAATCCCTCCCGGAGTATGTCCCGGCGTTTCCAACACCCGAAACCTTTCCCCACCCAGCACCAGTTCATCTCCTTCAACGATGGTCCCGGTGGCATCCGGACTGACCACGAATTGTTGTAATGAACGAGAGAGATTGTCCTCCGCCGAGATTAACATGGAACGGTCAGCCGGATGAATATAAAGGGGTATCCCATAATGTTTTACCAACTCGGCATTACCGGCAATATGATCAAAATGGCCATGGGTATTGACGATCCATTCCGGTTTGAGCTGGTGTTTTTCTAAAAAATCAATGATCACATTCACCGGACCGCCGGGATCAATAATCCCGGCAGCTTTATCCGAATAAACAAGATAGCAATTGGTTTGAATCTCACCAATGATAAATCGTTGATATTTCATCCTTACTCCTTAAAACGCTAGATTTCCATCATAGTTCCAACCATTCGGCGCATCATCATATTTTCAGTTGGCGTTGAAAATCTTTCAATACAGTCGCTGAATGAATTAGCCCGGCCTCTTCCTCTGCGGACAATTCCACCGGAACCTTTTTGATCACGCCGCGCCGGGCAACGACAGTCGGAAGGCTGAGACAGACATCATTTAGTCCATATTCGCCGTTTAAAAGCGAAGATACGGTCAATACCGAATATTCATCCCGGAGAATACTCTCCACGATATGAACCAATGCCAATCCGATGGCATAATAGGTTGCCCCTTTTCCTTTAATGATGCGATAAGCTGAGTTCTTCACCTCGTGAACAATATCTTCTTTGGGAAAAGGGCCGCAATTTTTACCGCATACCGGACAATATTCGCTAAAACGAAGACCGACAATATTTGCCATGCTCCAGATCGGAACTTCCGTATCCCCATGCTCGCCGATGATATAGGCGTGGACATTGGAAGGATCCACTCGGCAATGCTTACTGATTAAATAACGGAAACGGGCTGAATCCAGAACTGTCCCCGAACCAATCACCCGGGACGCATCATATCCGCTCAACTTATATGTAACATAGGTCATAATGTCCACCGGATTGGTCGCCACCAAGATAATGGCATTTGTGCCAGTTGCTTTGATTTGGTCGATAATCGACCGGAAGATCTCCGTGTTCCGGCCCAGGAGATCAAGACGGGTCTCACCCGGCCGTTGATTGGCTCCGGCACTGATGACGATCACATCAGCATCTTTACAATCTTCGTAATTGCCGCTTCGAACCAAGGTCGGCCGGACAAACGAAATCCCATGATTGAGATCCATGACCTCTCCTTCGAGACGATCCGGATTCCGGTCAATCAGGATGATCTCCGAAGCAATCCCATTGATCATCAGCGCATAGGCAAAGGTTGATCCCACCAGACCGGCTCCAATAATCACCACTCGGCTGCCGCGTTCCCGCATTGGAACCCCTCCATTTCCATATTTAAGTGCACTTTGCACAGTATAAAGTGCCCAGTGCACATTCTATGATCAATCAGTTTATTTTACATATTGCCCAGAGATCTTATGAGTATTCCCAACAATTTTTCAGCATTCCGAATGGCCGCAGGATAAACATTTGGCACAACCTTCGACATAACCGAAGGTATACATGCCGCACGACGGACAAAGGTTGAAACGAATCTTCTCTTTCTTTATGGATGGCGCCGTTTCATAAAGGCCGCTCGTGGCCGTCTCGGTCAAACCCAACTCCAATTGAGGAGGGACTTCATTGGCCGTAGCTTCTTCATTCATCTTTTGGAGATATTCGTTTAAAAATTGACCGATAGCATCCGGTACCGACCGAACCCGATTGGGCCCAAACCCGACAAAACGGCTTCCGCCGATCCCGATAAGTTCCTCAGCTACCGCATCTGGCTGTACTCCGCAGCGGAAGGCTAATGAAATCAATCGGGCAATGGCTTCCGTAAAAGCGGAAATATCACTTCCGGCTTTGCCGATTTGCGCAAAAAGTTCAAAGGGATGTCCCTCATTCAAATTCAACGTTAAGTAAAGATTCCCTTCCGGCGTCTGTCGAGCATCGGTGATTCCCGTTAAACGTTTGGGGCGCTTGATGGGTAAGATTTTCCCCCACTCGCCGCAGCTGATATGGGCATGAGCCTGAGGTGCCGCAGGCTCTTCTTTCTTATTATCCAGACCCCGTTGCATCGGCTGATTGTCCAAACTTCCGTCACGATAAACCGTAATCCCCTTGCATCCTAACCGGTACGCCGTTCGGTAAGCTTCCGCCACCTGGTCAGGCGTAGCATTATGAGGGAAATTGATGGTTTTTGAAACCGCATTATCCGTATATTTTTGAAATGCCGCCTGCATCCGAATATGCCATTCCGGAGCAATATCATGAGCAGTCACAAATATCGAACGCCATTCGACCGGTATTTCCTCACAATGAGCAGCCGTTCCTTCCATCGCTATCTTTTCGATAAGTTCCTTGCTGTAAAAACCGACTTCCTTGGCAATGCTTTCAAACACCGGGTTGACCTCGATCAAGCGATCATTATCCATAATCTGGCGGGTAAACGCCAAACTGAACAAAGGTTCGATCCCGCCGCTGGTATCGCAGATAATACTGATGGTTCCCGTGGGAGCAATCGTAGTGGTCGTTGCGTTTCTTAACTTTATGCCGCCTTTTTTTCGATCATAAATACTCCCTTTAAAGTTTGGAAATGTTCCCCGGGTCTCGGCCAGTTCCGCTGATGCTGCTTTCGACTGCTCATCGATGAACTTCATCACCGTTTCAGCTAACTGAATTGCCTCTTCCGAAGCATAGGAAATCTTCAATTTTAAAAGCAAATCAGCCCATCCCATGACTCCCAATCCGATCTTCCGATTGGCTTTGGTATTCTTTTCAATTTCAGGGATGGGGAAACGATTGGCTTCGATTACATTATCTAAAAACCGGACAGCCAAATAGGTTACCCGCTTTAATTCGTTCCAATCGATCTCCACTTTCCCATCTGTCGATTTAACCATGAGCGACAGATTGAGAGATCCCAAATTACATGATTCATAAGGCAATAAGGGTTGTTCACCACAAGGATTGGTACTTTCAAACTCACCGATATGAGGCGTAGGATTGGCTTCATTCATGCGATCGATAAATACAATCCCCGGATCTCCCGTTTCCCAGGCTGAAAATACAATTTTTTCAAACACTTCCCGGGCGGATAGTTTACCCACCGGTTGCTTAGTTCTGGGGTTAATCAGGAAATAATCTTCCCCTTTTTCCAAAGCCTCCATGAATGCATCCGTCAAGGCAACCGACAAATTGAAGTTGGTAATCTCCCCTTTAACCCGCTTAGCATCGATAAATTCCAGGATATCAGGATGATCTACTCGCAAAATGCCCATATTGGCCCCGCGGCGGGTTCCACCTTGCTTGACAGCCTCCGTACTTGCATTGTAGACTTTTAAGAACGAAATCGGACCGCTGGCAACGCCGCCGGTACTGCCAACCTGGTCATTTTTAGGACGTAAACGCGAAAAGCTAAAACCTGTGCCGCCACCGCTTTTATGTATCAAGGCTGCAATTTTCAACGATTCAAAAATACTCTCCATGGAATCGTCAATCGGCAATACAAAGCAGGCCGATAATTGCCCCAATTCCCGCCCGGCATTCATTAACGTCGGAGAATTTGGCATAAACTTCTTCTCATCCATCATCCGGAAAAACTTCTCAGCCCACTCCATGGCTTCAGCTTTAGTTGCACCAAAGGCAGACTCTTCGACTGCTGCAATGCTGTTTGCAACCCGTCGGAGCATGTCCTCCGGAGTTTCAACCAACTGACCGTTTTCCTTCCGAAGATACCGTCGCTCCAATACTGCCCTGGCATTAGGTGAACATTCCATCCCTATCCCTCCGTATCGATAAATCCATATAACGAACTCTTGGCACCAACACTATATATTGTTGCCATTCCTATTTATAACACAATATATGGTTTGTCCAACGGAAATCTGGGATTTTTTCCGGTTAATATTATTAATTTGCCCGTCAATCCGATAAATCCTGGTAATTTTGGCAAATTTGAAAAATTTTTCGGCACAATCCGGTATCCACTATAAAAGTACCGGAATCATCCGGTACTTTCTGATTTAAAACGGTAAATTGGATAAAACTTGAGATAAATGCAATTTAACAAAATTCAATGGCATTAAAGGGACATTTTTGCATACACAAGCCACATTTCACACAGATATTTTGAATAATCACATATGGATTTTTAGGTTTTCCGGAAATAGCGCCCACCGGACAATTCTTAGCACAGAGGCCGCATCCCTTACATACGTTGCTTTTCACCTGATACCTTAGGAGTGACTGACAGACGCCGGCCGGGCAAGTCTTTTGATAAATATGAGCTTCATATTCATCACGGAAATATTTGAGCGTGGACAACACCGGATTCGGAGCCGATTGCCCCAAACCACAAAGGGAGGACATCTTAATCGTATTCGCCAAGGTTTCCAAAGTCTCCAAATCTTCCGGAACGCCTTTTCCTTCCGTAATTCGATTTAGAATATCCAGCATCCGTTTGGTTCCGATCCGGCACGGCGTACATTTCCCGCAGGATTCATCCTGGGTAAATTCGAGGAAGAAACGGGCCACATCCACCATGCATGTATCCTCATCCATGACAATCAACCCGCCGGACCCCATCATCGAACCGGCCGCCGTTAAGGATTCATAGTCCATCGGCAGATCCAAGTGTTCCGTTGTCAGACAGCCGCCCGAAGGTCCACCGGTTTGAGCTGCTTTAAACCGTTTACCGCCGTGAATTCCGCCACCCAGATCGAAAATAACTTCCCTCAAGGTCATCCCCATCGGAACTTCAACCAACCCGGTGTTGGTAATTTTACCGGCAATGGCAAAAACTTTTGTGCCTTTACTTTTTTCGGTTCCAATCTGGGCAAACCATTCGGCTCCTTTTAAAATGATCGGCGGAATATTCGCAAAGGTCTCCACATTGTTGATGAGCGTAGGTTTTCCCCAAACCCCTTTTTGTGCCGGAAATGGAGGCTTAGGACTGGGTTCGCCCCGTTTTCCCTCAATAGAGGCAATCAACGCGGTTTCCTCACCACAGACAAACGCGCCGGCACCAACCCTTATCTCCACATCAAAGGCAAAGCCGGTATTGTAAATATTTTCGCCTAAAAACCCCATCTTTCGGGCTTGTTCAATGGCTACGCCCAGCCGTTCTACAGCCAGAGGATACTCAGCCCGGACATACACATATCCCTGAGATGCACCTACCGCATAACCGGCGATGGCCATAGCTTCCAAAACCGAATGAGGATCTCCTTCCAAAATACTCCGATCCATAAAAGCTCCAGGGTCGCCCTCGTCCGCATTACATACCACATATTTTGCGTCACTTTGAGCCTTCTTGGTAAACTCCCATTTCAAACCGGTTGAAAACCCGGCGCCTCCCCGGCCCCGCAGCCCAGAGTTTTTGATCTGTTCGATCACTTGTTCCGGTGTCATCTCCGTCAATACTTTGGCCAAAGCGCCATATCCATCCCGAGCTACATACTCTTCAATGTTTACCGGATTGATTAGCCCCACATTCCGCAGAGCGATTCGAACTTGTTTACTGAAGAAAGGAATATCGTCATATTTTGCCATGGTTTTTCCGGTAACAGCATCCTGATAAAACAATCGCTCCACCGGTTGTCCCTGAAGCAAATGCTCTTCGACGATGGCCTTGACATCTTTCGGCTGAACCTTTTGATAGAAAATCCGTTCCGGATAAGTGACAAGCACCGGCCCTAAATCACAACTCCCAATACAGCCAGTCTCGACCACCTTTATTTTTTCATTCAATTGATGCTTTTTCAATTCATCAATGAGCGCCTGTTCAACTTCTTTACAACTGGAGGAGATGCAACCTGCTCCAGCACAAACCAATACATGCGTCGGGTATTCTCCCATAGTTTCAGTCCTCCTCGCATTGGGTCATCTCATCCACAACGAAATGATCCCGAAATAACTTACAAATCAAGGATGACATGAGTTTTTGACGAGATTGTACTTTCAGTCACAAAGTAACCTTAAAAAATTAATGTTCTTCTCCAGGACGATAATTATCCAAAATACCCTCGATCTTTTCAACCGTTAACCGCCCATAGACATCATCCCCGATAGTCAATACCGGAGCCAAACCACAGGCCCCCAGACAACGGGTGACCGTTAACGAGAACAATCCGTCCCGGGTCGTTCCTCCCACTTCCACATCTAACTGTTTTTGCAGTTCCTGAAGGATTTGAGCAGCCCCTTTGACATAACAGGCTGTTCCCATACATACGCCAATGGTGTATTTTCCCCGGGGTTTCGTTGTAAATAGAGAATAAAATGTAAGCACTCCATAAACTTCACTAAGAGGCAGATTGAGTCCGTCAGCAATCATGATTTGAACATCTTTCGGAAGATAACCGAAGATTTGTTGCGCTTGATGAAGCACCGGGATCAGCGCTCCAGGCTTACCTCGATAATTGGCAATCACTTGATTGAGTTTTTGATACCGTTCATCGTGCTGAGATGAAGAGTCGCATTGACAATGACACGCCATGATTCTCCTCCTCTGAACTGACGATATAGTTTCAGATAGAAAACTGCCTGACAAGAATATAGAAGGGTTTCCGATACACCCCATCTGTCCGATCAATAAATGGTATAATTTCTCTTTTTTAAAGATAACATTTATCTTCATATTTTACAAGTTATTTAATATTTATTAAAAATATGGAAACAGCATTCCGATAAAAAAACCGGCCTTAACGGCCGATTGACAATCATTACATTTTAGTTAAATACTTCCTTTTATTCTTTTTCGATATATACTTTGTACCCCGCTTTGGTCAGATCCTTTTGCAAACGCTCCGCATTGCTTTGCGTACCAAAGGCTCCGACTTGGACCGCATAGGGCGGATTCGGGGCAACATAAACCGGATAGCCCAAGTTTTGCAATTCCTTGGAAACCGTCATCGCTTCATTACGATTGGTATAAGGACCGACCCTTACCTTATAATGAACTACGGGCGCTGTCGGTTGCGTTGGTAGAGTTTCCACTTTACCCAGAGTCTTATTGCCGGAAGCCGAATCATCAATGGTTTCAATCGGCAAATCTACCGTTTCCAATGTGGTACTGTCCGTACCCACCGGTGTCCCCGGTTGATCTTTAACCCATCCTTCAAATAAAAGCCCGAATACTACGCCTAATGAAATGGCTAAAAAGGAGAAAAAGACCAAGCCGGCTGTTTTTGACAATAAATTGGTGATAGTTTTCAATCCTTTCGCTTCCACTACCATAACCTCCTTTAATGGGCAATGCTTTCCTCATTAAAGGATATCGTTCGTCCATCTAAAATATTCCTATTTTTATGAACTCCAGGTTACTCCGTTCCTCCCAACCAAATGCGCTGACCAGTCCGGGATGATTCATAAATGCCGCAAACGATCTGTAAGGATTTGACCCCTTCTTCTCCGGTAACCTGCGGGTCCCGGCCTTCGATAAATGCCCGGACAATCTCTTCGAGCTGTGCCTTATGATTGACATAGGATATGGCCGGAGATTTGGTATCACCATAGGAGACTTTTTCAGGCGTGACCCACTCTTCTTCACGGCAACCCTCCACTTTCCATTCCCGAATGTTTCCGTCTTCAAAAATGATACTGCCTTTGCTTCCATGGATCTCCACCCGCGCTTTATAACCGGGGGTAATGGCCGTCGATCCTTCGATGACACCAATGGCTCCATTGGCATATTCCACCGTCGCAATTCCCAAGTCTTCGGTTTGGATGGCATGGATGGCCGTCCGAATTATCCCCTGGACGCTGACAGCTCCGCCCATAAACCATTGCACCAAATCAATGGTATGAATCGCCTGATTGATCAAGGCTCCTCCGCCTTCCATCTCCCAGGTTCCCCGCCACTGGCCGGATTTGTAATACTCTGGACTCCGGTACCATTTCACATACGCATCGGCTAAAAACACCTTTCCCAGCATACCTTGGTCCAGTGCTTCTTTAACCTTTCGTGCAGCAGCTGTATAGCGATTTTGATAGATCACCGCCAATCCCAGGCCATTCTTGCGACAGGCCTCAATGAGGCAGAGACATTTCGCTACATCGATATCCATCGGTTTTTCGAGGATAATATGTTTACCTGCAGCAGCCGCTTGCAACGCATAATCCACATGGAGCCCCGGCGCTAAAGTGATCAAAACGGCATCCACCATCGGATCGTCCAGTACCGCTTGATAATCGGGATAGGTTTTCACCTGATATTTATCGGCAAACTCCGCCATCCGCTCAGGGGTTCGATTCCACACCCCGCAAATATTCGCTTCCGGAATCTCTTTGAGCGCCATCAAATGCGTACGGGCGATCTGACTGCAACCAATAAAGGCAATATTCAACTGTTTCATCTTCATTCTCCTATTCCGTATGTAAAGTATGTAAAACTCTCTCTTGCCTATTCACAAGCCGGGTAAACCGCTTGACACCCACTTTCTCGGCATTTTCTATTTATTTCGCGGCCCGGTTGTGTTGTCCTGCCATCCGCAGTCATAAAAAAACTGAAGCTTCAGCTTCAGTTTTTTTAAAAAGGGAATCTAATATTCTAGAGAAAATATTCAACGCCCGCCCGGAATATCAGTTGATCCTTCTCACCAGGTACATTCCGGTACAGATGAGGTCCATAACGTTCCGAATGGCCCATTTTTCCGAATACCCGCCCGTCCGGACTGGTGATACCTTCAATGGCAGCTACCGAACCATTGGGATTGTATCGAATATCCATACTAGGTTCTCCGTTTATATCAACATATTGGGTCGCGATCTGCCCGTTCCTGGCCAACTCCTCCACAAGGGCGGCATCCGCCACAAAACGGCCTTCCCCATGGGATACGGCAATGGTATGAATATCGCCTAATTCAACCCGGGATAGCCACGGTGATTTTTTCGATGCAATCCGCGTCTGAACCAAACAGGAGACATGGCGTCCCAGGTTATTATAGGTTAACGTTGGCGAATTTGGCTTTAAATCCACAATTTCGCCATAGGGAACCAACCCCAGTTTGATCAAAGCCTGGAACCCATTACAGATGCCCAGCATCAAACCATCCCGTTCTTTCAACAACCGCATCACAGCATCTTTGATCCGGGGATTGCGAAAAGCCGTCGCAATAAATTTACCGGAACCGTCCGGTTCATCACCGGCACTGAATCCACCCGGAAGCATCACAATCTGGGCTTTATCGATCTGCCGAACGAATTGTTCGATGGTTTCCTCAATATCCTTCGGAGTTAGATTGCGGAAAACCAAGGTGGACACCTCTGCCCCGGCCTTTTCAAAAGCCCGCTGGGTATCGTATTCACAGTTGGTTCCCGGAAATACCGGAATAAAGACCCGGGGTTTAGCCACTTTAAAGCGGCTCTTAGACGACCCTGGGGTTGGATAGGTAAAACCTTTCACCAGCTCCGGTTTGGCTTCAACCCGGGTTGGGAACACCGTTTCAAGTGGCTCCATCCAGGCATTCAAAGCCTCTTGAAGGAGGATCCGGGTATCCGCAAATATAATTACCGGCTCTTCGATGGTCTGTCCGAGAAGTTCATAACCGGTTTCCCCAAAAACGGCTCCCGGATCCGCTGCAGCGGACAATTCCAGTAAAATATCGCCGTATCCGGGACGGAATAAGAGTTCGCTTTCAACATCTTGGGCAAACTGGAATCCAATCCCATTACCGAACGTCATTTTGCTGATGGCTTCAGCCACACCGCCACTGCCAACGGCATAAGCTGCTTTCACCAAACCCTTTTGGATCATATCGAAGATTCGCTGATAGTTTCGGGTAAGCCCGTCGAAATCAGGAATCCGTTCTTCATCACAGACAACCGGAATTCGAATCACCCTGCTTCCGGCTTCTTTAAATTCAGGCGAAAGGACAGTCCGCACATCCACCGGAGCGACTGCAAAAGATACCAGCGTCGGCGGGACTCCCATATCCTTAAAGGTCCCTGACATACTGTCTTTACCGCCAATAGCCGGGATCCCCAGTTTGCTTTGAGCATAGTAAGCACCCAACAACGCCGCAAAGGGTTTCCCCCATTTTACTTCATCGGTTCCCAGTTTTTCAAAGTATTCCTGCAAGGTCAAGCGGATTGACCGGTAGTCACCGCCTGTTGCCACGATCTTTGCCACTGACTCAAGGACAGCATATAACGCGCCATGGAACGGGCTCCACGTTGAAAGGCGCGGGTTGTAACCAAAGGACATCAGCGTTCCGGTAGTGGTCTCCCCGTCCAATACCGGAACCTTGGCAGCCATGGCCTGAATCGGCGTGAGTTGATGTTTGCCGCCAAAGGGCATCAATACCGTTCCAGCCCCGATGGTGCTGTCGAACCGCTCCACCAACCCCTTCTGACTGCAGTGATTGAGGGCGCTGAGATTTGCCAGCCAGGCCTCTTTGAGCTTGTCCTTAGCAGAAACCGTTGAAACCTCAAAATAATCTGGGGCAGAAGGCGGGATAATCCGGACATTCGCTTTCTGTTGAACACCGTTGGTATCCAGGAAGCTACGGCTGATATCGACAATAGCCTGGTTACGCCAGAACATTTTCAGACGCGGTTCAGCCGTAACCTTGGCCACGATGGTTGCCTCCAGATTTTCCAATGCAGCCGCCCGGCAAAAAGCTTCCACATTCGAAGGATCCACCATAACGGCCATCCGTTCCTGAGATTCGGAGATGGCCAGTTCCGTGCCATCCAACCCTTCATATTTTTTGGGGACCGCATCCAAATCGATCTCCAAACCGGCAGCCAATTCGCCGATGGCCACGGATACGCCACCCGCACCGAAATCATTACATTTTTTGATCATCCGGCTGACTTCAGGTTGGCGGAAGAGCCGTTGGATTTTCCGTTCCGTTGGAGGATTTCCTTTCTGCACTTCGGCACCGCAGGTATGCAAGGAATCTTCGGTGTGTTCCTTGGAGGAACCGGTGGCACCGCCGCAGCCGTCCCGGCCGGTCCGGCCGCCCAGCAAAATGATGACGTCCCCAGGTTGGGGCTTCTCTCGAATCACATTGACCCGGGGAGCTGCTCCGATGACAGCGCCGATCTCCAGCCTTTTCGCAATATAGCCGTCATCATAAATCTCAGCAACTTGTCCGGTCGCTAAACCGATCTGATTACCATAGGAACTAAACCCTGCCGCTGCGCCAGTTGTGATTTTCCGTTGAGGTAGTTTACCCGGGAGCGTATCCTCAATGGCCTGGCGGGGATCGCCGCTGCCTGTGACCCGAAGAGCTTGATAAACATAGGAACGCCCAGATAACGGATCCCGAATCGCACCACCCAAACAGGTTGCAGCGCCGCCAAAAGGCTCAATCTCCGTCGGATGGTTATGGGTCTCGTTTTTAAACATAATCAACCACTCTTCTGTTTTTCCGTCAACCTCGACCGGTACCACAATACTGCAGGCATTAATCTCATCTGATTCTTCCAAATCATTGAGAAGGCCCCGTTTTCGAAACTCTTTCATGGCGATGGTCGCCAAATTCATCAATGTCATCTCTTTTGATTGGGTCGGATCGACATAATCCCTGGATGCAAGATACATCCGATATGCATCTTTGATCGTCGTTGTATATGGTCCGTCCTCGATCTGTACCGATTCTATCCGGGTTAAAAAAGTAGTATGACGGCAATGGTCAGACCAATAAGTATCCAGAACCCGGATCTCGGTCAGGGTCGGATCCCGGCGTTCCGTATCTTTGAAATAAGCCTGGCAAAACAGAAGATCATCTAAAGACATGGCTAGGCCCAAGTCTTGACGAAGGGCCTCCGCTTCATCCCGGGTGTATCCGATAAAACCCTCTAAAACTTTCACATCAGAAGGATACTCTAACTGGACCTTTAGCGTCTGGGGTTTTTCGAGAGAGGCCTCATGGGACTCCAGGGGATTGATGCAATAGGCTTTGATCCGTTGATATTCATCCTCTGTAAGCCGGCCGGATAAAACAATCAGCCGGGCTACTCTGACTTCTGGCCGCTCCCGTTGGGATAAAATCTGTATACATTGGGCAGCCGAGTCGGCTCGTTGATCATATTGCCCCGGTAAGTATTCGACGGCTAAGACCCGTTCGTGCTCAGAAAAGGGAAACTTCTCGTCATAGACTTGATCCACCGGAGGCTCCGCAAAGATAATCTGACGGGCTTGATTGTATTCAGTTTCGCTGATACCCTCGATGTCATACCGATTGACGATCCGAACCCCTTCCAGACCGCCAATTCCCAAATTATATTTCAATTCCTTGTATAAACTCTGCGCTTCAATGTCAAAGCCGGGTTTCTTCTCCACAAATATTCGCCGTACCATCTGGTCCATCACGACCTCCAATTTTCTAAGATACTTATATTATAATATGGTATAATTAATTAGTAAAATTAATCATTCTAATATATTCTATTAGTTATTCTAAACACTAATCATTAAGGAGCCAACCATGGACATTAACTTTGAATGGTATAAAATCTTTTATTATGCTGTTCAGTGCGAAACCTTCTCTGAAGCTGCCCGCCAGCTGTATATCACCCAATCTGCTGTCAGCCAGGGAATTAAAAATTTAGAACGGAAGCTTGGAGTCACCCTTTTCTTCCGCAACAGCCGCCGGGCTAAACTCACCCCGGAAGGGGAATTGCTTTTTTCCCATATCAGTCAGGCCTTTAACTATATCAAAACCGCAGAGAAAAAACTGGCTGAACTCCACCAATTAGGTACCGGCGAAATCCGGGTGGGTGCCAGCGATACGGTTTGCAAATATTATCTCATTCCGTATCTGCGGGAATTTAATCGTAAATTCCCTAATGTCAAAATCCAGGTAATCAACAGGACTTCACCCCAGATTGTAGAGCTCTTGGAGAAAGGTTCCCTTGACTGCGGCATCATCACCCTGCCTCTTCGCCACCACGCCATTGAAACCATCGCATTGGACGAGGTTGAAGATATTTGGGTTGCCTCCCCAAAATTTGCCCATCTGGCCGGACGAACCCTTTCCTTGGCAGAGCTCGCGAAAGAACCGCTGTTATTATTGGAAAAAAAGAGCGCAACCCGACAAAATCTTGATCATTTCTTTGAAAAAGCAGGCCTCATGGTCACACCCGAAATCGAACTGGAGAGCGTCGATCTGTTGCTGGAATTCGCCAAAATCGGCCTGGGCATTGCCCATGTAGTCCGGGAAAGCGCCGTTCCCTTTATCGCCCGGGGCGAACTGTTGGAGATTACCTGCCACCCTTCTCTACCGCCACGGCAGTTGGGAATGGCCTGCGTTAAAAATGTTCCCCTGTCCCGGGCTGCAGAGCAATTTATTGAAACCCTGATAAATCCGGGCCTACCAGTCCATTGACAAACGAAAATCCCGGATTATAATAGGAATAACACGGATTTTCAAGCAAATCAAGGAATTGAACCATTCAGGAGGTAGGCATGGTGGCGGCATCATTTCAGATTTCCGGTAATATTCTTGATCCAATTCAAAAACGAATCTTTCCAGGAGTGATAACCGTTACCGACGGGATCATCACCGATATCTCGCCTGTAGATGCTCAATTTTCTCACTATATTACCCCGGGATTGATAGATGCTCACCTTCATATCGAAAGTACGATGCTTATTCCCTCGGAGTTTGCCCGAATCGCCGTCACCCATGGAACCGTCGCTGTGTTGGCCGATCCTCACGAAATTGCCAATGTTCTTGGAATCGATGGAATCATCTATATGATCGAAAACGCCAAAACAACGCCTTTGAAGACTTATTTCGGCGTACCTTCCTGTGTTCCGGCAACCCCCTATGAAACGGCAGGAGCCGCTTTGAATAACGATGAGATTGAGCGATTATTCAAAGATTATCATCTGGCCTTTATGGGCGAGATGATGAATTACCCCGGTGTCATCAGCGGCGATCCGGAAGTTTTGGCTCGTTTAGCCCTGGCCCGGAAGTACGGCAAACCCATTGACGGCCATGCACCCGGACTCACCGGTCCGGATCTGATGCAATACATCCAAGCCGGGATTTCCACCGACCATGAAGCTTACGCCCTTGATGAAGCCCTGGCCAAAATTGAAGCCGGTATGAAAATTATCATTCGCGAAGGCTCGGCAGCTAAAAATTTCGGAGACCTTCACCCGTTGATCAGCCAACATCCGGCTCACGTTATGCTTTGTAGCGATGACAAACACCCGGATCTGTTAATCAAGGGCCATCTCACCCCTGTCGTTAAACAGGCTTTACAGTTAGGATATACTCCCTTTGATCTCTTTCAATGCACTTCTGTCAATCCGGTGCATCATTACCGTTTGGAGGTGGGCCTTCTCCAAATCGGAGACCCGGCCGATTTCCTGATCATTGATAATTTCGAAAACTTCACCGTGTTAGCAACATATATCCAAGGGACTAAAGTAGCTGAAAACGGCCGTTGTCTTTTCCCGGCCACTAAAGCGGAGCCCATTAACAACTTCCGCATCCAATTTAAAAAAGCTGCCGACTTTCAGGTCCATTCTAAGAGCAACCATATCCATGTGATCGAGGCCATACCCGATCAGTTGATCACCCGCCATCGGGTAATGAAAGCAACAAAAAACGGAGACTTGATCGTCTCCGATGTTTCCAGGGATCTTTTGAAGATCGCCGTGGTTAACCGTTATAGAGAGCAACCTCCGGCCATCGGTTTCATCCAAAACTTCGGCCTGCGGGAAGGCGCTATTGCATCGTCCGTCGCCCACGACTCCCATAATATTGTAGTTATCGGAGTGGATGACAGTTCAATAGCCGAAGCTGTTAACCTGATTATCGCTTCCCGCGGAGGGCTGGCTCTGGTATCAGAGCAGCATCGCGAAGTACTTTCGCTACCTGTGGCAGGGCTGATGAGTACCGAAGACGGATACACTGTAGCCGCTCACTATGAGAAACTGGCGGCCATCGCCAAAGAGCTAGGCTGCCCGCATAAGGATGCCTTTATGACCATGTCATTCATGGCTTTGCTGGTCATTCCCGAATTGAAAATGAGTGACCGCGGACTCTTCGACAGCACCCGGTTTCAACTCATTCCACTGGAAGCCGAATGAGAGTTGACAGGTTACGTTAAACAATCAGGCGCTTGTGTTAAGGTAGTACAAAGTTCACAAGAAATCCGAGATTTAACCTCTATCCTTTCACTGATAAACTGTCCCAGCAGTCAACCGCGTTACTATGAGACTGTCCACTGTACACTGAACTGTCAACTATCGTGATCACCATTTCCCGCTGGCGCCGCCGCCGCCGAAACTTCCGCCGCCACCGCGAAAACCGCCGCCACTGCTGCCACTTCGACCTCCCCCGCTGCCGCCGCCATACCCCCCGAAATACGTGGGCCCCTGATAACCTCCGCGATAATGGCGATGACGATTTCGTCCACTAAACATAATTATCAGTATAATAACAATGGCGATCACTAAAAGGTCGGCCAAAGAAAAATCTTCTTCCGAAGATATCGGAGCCGGATGGTCGATAGATACAGTATAATCCGGCGTAATGTACTGTATCAGCCGGAGAACAGCCGCAGTAATGCCTCCGGCGTAATCACCGCTCTTAAATCTGGGAACTATTTCCGTACGAATCAACTCCCCGGCACGGCCATCAGGAACCACTTCCTCCAAACCGTATCCGGTTTCAATCCGGATTTCCCGCTCCTCCAGAGAAACCAGCAGGATCAAGCCATTGTCTTTCCCTGCCTGGCCCGGTTTATTCAATTCAAATAAGTCCTCCGTAAACGAAACCAGTTCCTCGCCTTCCAATGACGGGATGGTAATCACCAACAACTGATTCCCTGTATCCTGACTGTACTTCTGTAAAACCCCTTCCAACTGCCGTTGTTGTTCCGTCGGGATAATCTCGGCCCTATCAGTTACATATTCCGTTACCTTAAACGGGGTGATAGCCCAGGCTGATGCTGTAAAAGCCAACAGCAAGCAACAACAGGCAACTAAGGTGATACTAGCCCGTACAGAACCACGCAATGAAAAGATCATAAATTTATCCTCCTAAAAGTTGACACCGGGGTTTTCTTTAGCGGTCTCCGGCACATTGAAGTAGTCTTTTTTGGTTAGACTCATCATTCCTGCAAAAATATTCCCGGGGAAAAGTTCAATTTTTGTGTTATATGTTTTGACCAGATCATTATATCGTTTACGTTCAACTGCCAGCCGGTTTTCCGTTCCTTCGAGACTGTCCATTAATCGATTGAATTGCTCGTTGGCTTTAAGTTGCGGATAGTTTTCTACCACCATCAACAACCGGTTCAACGCAGCTGACAATTCACCACTGGCGTTAGCTTTTTCTTGAACTGTATTCGCTTCCATCATACGGTTCCGGGCATTGTTCAGATTGGTAAAGATCTCTTTTTCATGGGCAGCATACCCCTTCACCGTATTCGCCAAATTCGGAATTAAATCATGACGCCGGAGCAGGATATTATCGATCTGTTTCATCTGGGCGTCAATTTCATTGCTAGTTACTTTGATATCATTATAAAAATGGATATACATCCCGACCGGTATCCCAATCAGCACCACCAAAGCCAAGATGACTCCTAATACGATCATTATCGTTTTATTCATTACATTTCCTCCGATTCATTTCTTCAAATTATTATCCCTTCCCAGTTTTAAAACGACATTCAAGCAGGAAAGTTTCATAACCCCTCTCCGTTCATCCGCGAAGGGATATTCTTTTTTCAGTCAATACATATTGATGGGCCGTTTGCAAAACCTGCTTATTGGTTTCGTAAGGCAATAAATCCAAAATCTCTTCATAAGAACCCCACCGGTAATCCGACACTTCTTCCCGTTGCATTTGAATGGGGACAGCTTCAACTTCCGCCAGAAAAAATACGACATCTTTATGGACATTCGGCGCCGGTTGATAACTGATGACCGTCCGGAAATCATCCTGGATCTGGATTTTTAAGCCGGTCTCTTCCCGAACCTCTCGTATCGCAGTTTCCTGTTCAGTTTCCCCCGGTTCCGTATGGCCTTTCACCAATCCCCATTCCTGATGTTTTTTACTTTGAATGGCGAGGTATTTCAGTTCTCCATTATCAATGGTATAAATAACTGCACCACATGATTTTTCATATTTCATCCTTCATATCCTCCTTATTTAACCTATTCAAGTCCAAGTGCACCAATCCCTTCTATGGCCGATGAAAAGATAGTTAATTATTATAGCAATCTACTTGTCATTTCGAGTTATTAAATTTGCAATTAAAAAAAGCTGCCTCCCAAGAGAGACAGCTTTTTTTATTCATTTGACTATTTCTTATTTGAATAAAGCATTATTCATGATGAAGGTTGCAAAGACCACCGAAACCATGGAGGTTAATTTGATCAAGATGTTCAAGGACGGTCCGGAAGTATCTTTGAACGGGTCACCAACGGTATCACCGACGACGGCTGCTTTGTGCGGATCGGAACCTTTACCGCCGTGATTACCTTCCTCAATGAACTTTTTGGCATTATCCCAGGAACCACCGGCATTAGCCATCATAACGGCCAATACGAAACCGGCCGCAGTGGAACCTGCAAGCAATCCGGCAACGCCTTTCACGCCGACCAGCAAACCAACGGCTACCGGAGCAACAATAGCTGAAATTGCCGGTAAAATCATTTCTTTTTGAGCAGCTTTCGTACAAATATCGACGCAGTTGGCATAATCCGGTTTGGCATTGCCTTCCATCAATCCGGCGATCTCTTTAAACTGACGGCGTACCTCAAAGACAATGCTCTGAGCTGCTCTACCCACAGCCTGCATGGTCATGGCGCTGAAGAGGAAGGGCAACATGGCACCGATTAACAATCCCACCAGAACCTGCGGGTTGGTTAAATCGAGGAAATCATTGATCTTGCTGGCTTCATGCATCCATTTCGGCGCATTTTCGCCGGCTTTTTCGACGAGTTTAATACTTTCGTATTGGACTTTCTCGGTAAAGGAAACGATCAATGCCAATGCGGTTAACGCAGCGGAACCGATGGCAAAACCTTTACCTGTCGCAGCAGTGGTGTTACCGAGAGAATCCAAAGCATCAGTCCGTTGACGGACTTCTTTGCCCAAACCGGACATTTCAGCAATACCACCGGCATTGTCAGCTACCGGGCCATAAGCGTCGGTGGCCAAGGTAATTCCCAACGTCGATAACATACCAACAGCAGAAATGGCAATACCGTAGAGACCCATATTAAAGTCGCCGCGGCCAGCCATGAAATAACTGACGATAATGGCGATAGCCACAATAATTACAGGAATGAAGGTGGAATACATACCAACAGCCATCCCGCCGATGATAACGGTCGCCGGACCGGTGGTAGCCGTATCAGCAACGCCCTGGGTCGGTTTGTAGGTACCGGAGGTATAATACTCAGTAACTGCGCCAATCAATACTCCGGCGATGAGACCGGCTAAAACAGCCCCGTAAACGCCGATTTTATCCCAGCCCAAAACCATGCCGATTAACGGATAGGAAGCAATAGCTACCAAAATAGCACTGGTATAGGTTCCTTTCCGCAAAGCAGCCAACAATACTTTTTGTTCAGCTTTTTCATCCGAGCGGACAAACCAGGTTCCGATAATCGAGGCAAAAACGCCGATAACTGCCATGATCATCGGGATCATCACGCCTTTGAGGCCAAGGCCTGCGGCAACAGCCAGCGCGGAAGTAGCCACAATGGAACCGACATAGGACTCATACAGGTCAGCACCCATACCGGCAACGTCACCCACGTTGTCACCGACGTTGTCCGCAATAACGGCCGGATTCCGCGGATCGTCTTCCGGGATACCGGCTTCAACTTTACCCACAAGGTCAGCGCCAACGTCAGCAGCTTTGGTGAAAATACCGCCGCCCACACGGGCGAACAATGCCATGGAGCTGGCGCCCATACCGAAGTTCAACATGGTGGAAGTAATATCTTGAATGCTCGCGTTAAATCCATATTTTAAAATCAGGAACCAAATGCTCAAGTCCAGCAGTCCTAAACCGACAACGACCAAACCCATAACTGCACCGCTTTTGAAAGCGACCTGCAATCCGGTGTTCAGGCTTTTGCTGGCTGCCCAGGCCGTACGGGCATTGGACTTGGTTGCAGTCATCATCCCGAAAAATCCGGCTAAAGCTGAGAAGAAACCACCGGTTAAAAAGGCAAAAGGCACAACTGCCGGGAGATATCCCATAAAGGAAATGATCATTAAAATAACAAACATAATACCAAAGAAGACAGAAACCCCTTTATATTGGCGTTTGAGATACGCCATAGCCCCTTCACGGACTGCCGCAGAAATTTCCTGCATTTTGGCAGTACCCGGTTCTTGTTTACTGACAAATACGTATAAGTACAACGCATAAAACAAAGCAATCAAGGAACCCAGGGGTACCAGATAAAATAAGTACTCGACCATCTTTTCAGACATCTACTATAATTCCTCCTTTTTTTGATAAAAGTCCAACATATAAAATTCTGTGTAAAAGAAAAAAAATCCTCTATAATCACAGAAATAATATCATGAAATTGGATTTAAATTTCCTTCGCGTTGGTTTTCTTGGACTTACTCCTTCTTCTTTCCATATTTTTTGGCAACCTGTAACCGAGTCAATGCCCGTTGCAGTGATACCTGAGTCCGGGCAAAACTAATTCGTTCATCCATCGGACGATGCAACTCCGCTTCGGCCTTCCGTTTGGCCTCTAATGCCCGTTCCACATCGATATTTTCCGCTAATTCCGCCGCTTCGGCCAAGACAACCACTTTCTCCGGAGTAACCTCCATATATCCTTCACTGACGGCCATATAGTAATTAGAACCATTTATCCGGTATCGCAACACGCCAGTATCAAGCACGGTCATCAATCGGATATGGCCCGGTAAAATTCCGATCATACCTTTGATAGTCGGTGCCACCACATAGTCCACCTCTTGCTCAAGTTCAATTCGGGTTGGTGTCACCACTACCAATTTCAATTTGGTCGGCCGTGAACTTCGATCATTTTTTTGCGGCACCCTTTGTCTCCTCCTGAATCTTGGCTGCCTTGGCCACCACTTCATCAATGGATCCTACCATGAAAAAGGCTTCTTCAGGCAGCTGATCATGTTTGCCTTCCAAAATCTCTTTAAAACTGCGGATCGTGTCAGCTAAAGGAACATATCGGCCGGGAATCCCGGTGAAATTCTCCGCCACAAAGAAGGGCTGGGATAAAAACCTTTGCAACCTCCTGGCCCGAGCCACGACCATCTTATCCTCGTCACTCAACTCATCCATACCCAAAATGGCGATAATATCCTGTAACTCTTTATAACGCTGCAATGTCTCCTGAACACCCCGGGCTACTTGGTAGTGTTCTTCTCCGACAATCGCCGGGGATATCATACGAGAAGTGGACGCTAACGGATCAACCGCCGGATAGATTCCCAGTTCGGCGATACTCCGTTCCAGATTGGTCGTAGCATCCAAATGAGTAAAGGTGGTTGCCGGCGCCGGATCCGTATAATCGTCAGCCGGAACATAAACCGCCTGAATCGAGGTGATGGAACCGTTCTGATTGGACGTAATCCGTTCCTGCAATGCACCGATATCATTGGCCAGGGTCGGCTGATATCCCACTTCCGAAGGCATCCGTCCCAAGAGCGCCGAAACCTCCGCTCCAGCCTGGACAAACCTGAAAATATTATCGATAAACAGCAATACATCCTGTTGTTCCTGATCCCGGAAATATTCCGCCATCGTCAGTCCCGTCAATGCCACCCGAAGCCGGGCCCCCGGAGGTTCATTCATCTGACCGAAGACCAATGCCGTCTTTTCGATGACCCCGGATTGCTTCATCTCCAGCCACAGTTCATTGCCTTCACGGGTCCGTTCCCCAACTCCCGTAAACACGGAAAAGCCTCCATGTTCGGTGGCTACATTGCGAATGAGTTCCATAATCAAAACGGTCTTTCCCACACCAGCTCCGCCAAACAGCCCGATCTTGCCTCCCCGGGGATAGGGAGCCAACAGATCGATCACTTTAATGCCGGTCTCTAAAATCTTTTGATCGATGTCCTGCTCCGCAAAGGTCGGCGCTTTACGGTGAATCGGCATCTTGGCTTTGGCCTCTACCTGCGGCCCACCGTCGACCACTTCGCCGAGAACATTAAAAATGCGGCCTAATGTTTCACGGCCCACCGGTACTTCAATTGGCTTATTTTCAGTCCAAGCCTCCATACCCCGGGTTAACCCGTCGGTTGAACTCAATGCCACGCACCGTACCCGGTTATTCCCCAGTTGATGCATGACTTCTGCCGTCACTGAACGCTTTTCCCGGTTAAACTCGAATTCGATCTTTACCGCCGCATGAATAGCGGGTATCTCTTCCGGTAGAAACTCAATATCCAAAACCGGACCGATAATTTGTACAATATGCCCTTTTGCCATTACGGTCCCTCCAGTCGATTACTCTAAATCTGCCTTTAGCGCTTCGGCCCCGCCGATAATCTCCGTAATTTCCTTAGTTATTTTCGCTTGACGCAACCGATTATACTCCAATCGATATTCGGCGATAATTTCCGCCGCATTATCGGCTGCCGCTGACATGGCACTCATCCGCGAACCCAGTTCCCCGGCTTCGGTCTCCAGGAATGCCCTGAAAATTTCGCTTTCGATATACCTTGGCAAAATCCCGTTCAACACTTGGCTTCGGCCAGGCTCAAAGATGAACAAACCGCTTTCCTCTTTATGATCAGCCTGGGTCGGGTCTATCGGCAGCAATTGAAAGGGCCGCGGTTTTTGATTCATGGCCGAATAAAACTTGGCATAAAAAAGATATATAATATCAAACTTCTCCGCTTTATAATAGTCAATCAACTCTTCTGCCATCGCCTGAGCATCCGCAAAGGAAACACCGGCCACATTTTGCTCAAACCGTTTATACACTGGCCGGCCGCGCTGTATAAACCGATGATATCCTTTCCTTCCAATCACATAATAAGATACTTCACTTGTTAAACCATCGCCAAATTCCATGGCTTTGTCGGCAATATTATTATGAAATCCTCCGGCCAACCCTTTGTCCCCAGTAAAGACCACCATCAACACCCGGTTCAATCGGTGGTGCGGGCGAAGGAGCGGATTGAAAGACCAAGGCGTCAGAGCTGCCAGATCCAGTGTCACTTCAGCCATTTTACGTGCATAAGGCCGGACCGCCTCCAGGCGAGCCTGGGCTTTCTTTAAGCGGGCAGCAGCGACCATCTTCATGGCCTTCGTAATATGCTCAATATTTTGAGTGCTGGCAATCCTTAACTTTATATCACGTATCGACGCCATCTCATTCCGCCTTCCTTCAACTTAGGTCGTCACCGTAAACCGATCCCGATACCTACCGGCTAAACGATGCAACTCTTCGGTCAGCTCTTTTGATAACATCTGGGCTTCTTTAAGCTTCTGATAAAAAGCTTGCCCCTCAATCTGCATAAAATGGAGAAAATCTTTTTCAAAACGGCGAACTTCATTCACAGGTACTTCATCCAGATACCCGTTGGTCACCAAGAAAATCAACACGATCTGTTCATAAACGGACATGGGTTGGTATTGTTCCTGTTTTAACAACTCCACCGTCCGAAAACCCCGGTTCAAACGGGCCTGGGTTGATTTATCCAACTCGGCGCCAAACTGGGCGAAGGCTTCCAATTCCCGAAATTGGGCCAAATCCAACCGCAATCGTCCGGCAACTTGTTTCATCGCTTTGATCTGAGCGCTTCCACCAACCCGCGAAACGGACAATCCAACGTTAATCGCTGGACGGATACCGCTGAAAAACAGCTCGCTGCTTAAGATGATTTGCCCGTCGGTGATGGAAATAATGTTGGTCGGAATATAGGCGGAAACATCCCCGGCTTGGGTTTCAACGATCGGAAGGGCAGTCAGTGACCCTCCGCCGAAACTTGCATTTAATTTGGCTGCCCGTTCCAGGAGCCTCGAGTGTAGATAGAAAACATCACCGGGATAAGCTTCGCGCCCCGGCGGCCGCCTAAGCAGCAACGACATAGTCCGGTAAGCCACGGCATGTTTTGAAAGATCATCATAAACGATCAGCACATCTTTGCCTTGATCCATAAAGTACTCACCGATGGCACATCCGGCAAAAGGCGCTAAGTATTGGAGGGAAGCTGCCTCATTGGCCGTTGCCGCCACCACGATCGAATACAACATGGCTCCCTTGGATTCCAACATCCGGACAACCTGGGCCAATGTGGATGTCTTCTGGCCGATGCAAACATAGATACAGATCACACCGGTATGGCTTTGATTGAGAATGGTATCGATGGCAATGGCCGTCTTTCCGGTTTGCCGGTCTCCGATAATCAGCTCCCGCTGGCCTCTTCCGATGGGAATCATCGCATCGATCGCTTTAATCCCGGTTTGCAGCGGAACTTTAACCGGCTCGCGGGCTGCAATACCGGGAGCTTCCCGTTCCACCGGACGAAATTCACTGGCGAGAATGGGCCCTTTACCGTCAATAGGTTGACCCAAGGCATTCACCACCCGTCCGATCATGGCTTCACCTACCGGAACTTCCACAACCCGTTTAGTCCGATAAACCAGGTCTCCCTCTTTTATTAAGGTTTCATCCCCCAGTAATACACAGCCAACATTGTCCTCTTCGAGATTAAGAGCTAATCCATAGACTTCGTTGGGGAACGTGATCAACTCCCCCATCATCACATCCCGAAGGCCATACACCCGGGCAATACCATCTCCCACTTCCAAAACGGTACCGGTTTCCTTCGCCTCAATGTCTAAATGATATTTATCGATTTGCTCTTTTAAAACTGCAATAACATCATCAGTTAACAATCGCATGGTTCTATCCTCAACTTTACTCTGTCGCCATTAACATTTTTTGACGCAGATTTTGCAACTGGCCGGCCAAAGAACCGTCGTAAAGCTTATCACCACGCATTACGATTAGGCCGCCCATCACACCTGGATTTACCCGGTATCTTGGAAACAACCGGGTTTCCCACATCTCTTCCAACCTTGATCTAATCTGTTCCTGTTCGGCTTCTTCCAATGGTTCCGATGTAATGACGGTGATGATCTCATATCCAACAGCTTCGATGCTGTAATCGATCACCTTCGCCAGGATATCCGGTAACAGCCCGCCATAACCGCGGTCAACAGTCAGGTTTAAAAAATTTAAAAACTCTTGGGGAGACTCTTCCGGAAGCAGCTTTTGAAGAAACTCCCGTTTGATTGTCCCACGGACCCGAGGACTCTCCAAAAACAGCTTGACGTCTGCAACAGCGAGATGTTCAGTAAGAACTTCAGCACACTCCCTAACCTGGTTCAAACTGCCTTTTGAAGAAGCCAGCTGAACCATTGCCAAGGCATAATTATGCACCACCGGGGATATCATGCTGTTTGTCTCCTTTCGCGATCTCGTCTACAGCACGCCGGATCAGATCTCCATTGATTTGAGGAGACATATTACTGCTGATTAATTTTTTAACCGCCAATAAAGCCAAGTTCACTGCTTCTTCCCGCATTTGCTCCCGGGCATTCAGCTTGGCCCGCTCGATTTCCTGAATCGCCCGTTTCCGAAGTTGATCAAGTTCGCGACGGGTTTGATCGGTCAGTTCCTGTGAAAGCCTTTCTGCTTCCTGACGGGCCTTTTCAACAATTTCATAGGCTTCCACATGGGCTTCCTCCAAAGCGATTTGCGCCTCTTTATAAAGGCGTTCAGCCAATTCTTTGGATTGATTGGCTTCATTTAAATCATTGATAATCTTTTGCCGCCGCTGTTCCAAAATACCCTGAATAGGACGGTAAAGGAGGCAAACTAAAACAACCATGAGAATGATGAAGTTAATCATCATCGCAATAAACGTTCCCAAATGAAATTCAATTTGCACCGAACACACCTCCCCGCCATTTCAGCCGTTCAAGGGTTTAACCATGACGGCTCATCGGTCACCCCAACCGTCCTAACAACATAAAGGCAATGACGATGGCGATAATCGGGATGGATTCCACCAAACCGATACCGATCAGCATCGCCCGGAACAAACCGCCTTCCACCTCTGGCTGCCTCGCAATGCTCTCCAAGGCGGTGGCAACAACTTTCGAATCGGAAAATGCTGCCGCGATACTTGCTCCCAGACAAATCAATCCAACCACAATGACAGTCCACGTGTTTAAATCAATGTTTTCCATCGTTGATCTCCTCCGCCGTTTATTCCTCATTTTGATGTTCTATTGAAAGTCCTGTATAAGCAAGACTTAGAACCGTGAAAATATACGCCTGAATCGCTCCGATAGCTACGCTCATCAGCAGCCAGACGCTGGGAATCACGATATAAAAAGTTTCCGTTAATTTCTCGATGAGTATTTCGCCGGCATAAATATTTCCAAACAACCGCAACGCCAAAGTTAACGGCCGGGTAACCAGCTCCATAAGATGTAAAGGCAAAAATAGCGGTGTCGGACTGAGGAAATGCTTTAAATAGTTGACAAAACCGTTTTCCCGAATACCAATATACTGCATCCAAATAACCACTAAAAATGCTAGACCCAATGTTACACTGACATCCCGGGTTGGCGAGGCGAAACCCGGAACCAAACCTAACATATTGGAGACCAAGATAAACAAAAAAAGCGAACCAAAGAAATAACTGTACTTCACCCCGGATTTTCCTAAACTATCTTTTACCGAATTCTCTATAAACTCAACGATAATTTCCAAAACACTTTGCCAATTCTTGGGTATCCAGCATAACTTCCGAGAGATTAGCCAGGCCGTTAAGGATATGACCAGCATCACGATGACCATCATACTGATGATCCATAGATCGAAGGTTAAACCCTGCCAAGTTACAATGGAATGGGAAATCACCATGATTTTATTTTCCTTTCCCAAAATAGTGCTGCGATAATATTCCAAATCGGAAGCGTCAATAAGAGCAAGCTATAAATATAAAATACTCTCGGGTGAAGCCAGGAGTGGACCAACCACAAGATCGTCAGGATACTTAAAACCCGAATCAAAAAACCTCCAACAACACGTCCCAAAACCATGCTTGCTTTCACCAATTGAAGGCGTTGCCATCGAATCCATTGCCAGTAAATGTCAAGTCCGATGGTGACTACCACCCAACTGAGGGCCCCCACTGTCTCAGAACGTCCGATCATGCCGACAATTATCAACAATGCAAAGACTGTGCCAACAACATACTTCACTTTTTCTTTCCTGCCCGATAAGCGATAGCAAACATTTGGTACAGCCCCAGAAACAAGCCTGTCAGTATCCCGGTGAACGTCATATTTTTCAATTGATATTGGGTTTCCAGCAATCGGCCGAGAAAATATCCGCCCAAAATCATAAACCCCAGGTTAAGACTGAGCGAACCATAGAGCGCAAACGTTTTCCAAGTGTTTTCGGTGTTCTTTTCTTTAATCATAATCACCTCTTACATTTTTCCTTTTTTGGGTTTGTTATACCTTTAGGAATCGAAATATAACATCCGTTAAAAGGATGATAACGTGTCTTCTAAGTTTCAAGCCATAAACCTAGGGCTCAAAATTAAATTTTAAAAATTTATCCCTATTATCTATTAAGATTACTGCTAAATGGGACATTTTAACAACCCCGGTATCCGACTGAAAACCCGGGGAAAATGCCAATATTTCTCAAAATTCAAATTTATATCGATGGGAAGGGTTGAGACGGAATATTTTGGCACAATTTACCTCATCAAAAACAAAACCCAGCCAGAGCTGGGTTTAAAGAGTTTAGTTTTATAAATTATTTTGTTCCGAAGAGCCGATCCCCGGCATCGCCCAGACCGGGCACGATGTATCCATGGGAGTTAAGGCGATTATCCACAGCAGCTACATAAATATCCACATCCGGGTGTTTGGCCTGAACATGTTCAATGCCCTCAGGAGCTGCGATCAAACACATTAACCGGATTTGGTTAGCACCCCGTTGCTTCAGGAACTGAATCCCGGCCACAGCGGAACCGCCAGTGGCTAACATTGGATCAATCACAATCAAATCGCGGTCATTAATATCCGCCGGCAATTTGCAATAGTATTCAATAGGCTGTAACGTCTCGGGATCGCGGTAGACGCCGATGTGACCGACCTTAGCCGTAGGGATTAGCTTTAAAATTCCGCCAGTCATACCCAATCCTGCCCGCAAAATCGGGATCAAGGCGATCTTTTTACCCGCCATCATTTTACACCGGGCTGTAGCCACCGGAGTTTCCACTTCCACCTCTTCCAGGGGAAAATCCCGGGTTACTTCATATGCCATCAGCATGGCAACCTCTTCCACCAGCTCCCGAAATTCCTTTGAACCGGTATTCCGATCACGAATAATCGACAATTTGTGTTGAATCAAAGGGTGATCAATAACATGTACAGTTGACACAAATAACCTCTCCTATCTCTTATATATTTATCATTCTTCCAATGATTCGGCGATTCGTTGAACGACAGCCTGTAATTTCTCTTTGATTTCCCTGGCGCAAACCTGATAAGCCTCTAAGCTTTGGCCGTAAGGGTCCGCGATATCTAACGCATTTATCCGTTCTTGAAGTTCGGCAAGTTTTCGCCGCTCAGCGACAGTTTCTTGTTCCATTTTTTGCTCAATTTGCCGCAGTTCTTCATCTAAGGCCCGCATTTGGCGGGATAACTCCATATTGCGCCGGCGTAATTCTTCCAATTTCGGTCCCTCTTTCTCCAGATAGCTACGGCGTTTAAAATTTAGCAATTCGCGGGTTTTCTCCACTTCAGTAAGGAGTTCCTCAATTTCCTTAACACCTTCGGCAAATTCATTTAATGTAAAAACTTTGTTTTGAGCAGCCGGACACATGGCAAGGACCGCCATTTTCTGATCCACTGTCATCGTCAGAACCAAATCCGCTTTGTGAATTAACTCCGGCGTAAGCCGAGTCGCCCGGTGTTTCCGAAGATCGATCCCTTCCTGCCGCATCACTTCGATGGCATTGGCTGCTGCCTTTTCCCCGGAAATGGCTCCGGTACCGGCAGAGACCACTTGAATTTTAGCGGCTTTTTCTCCTAAATTTTCCGTAAGCATCTTACGGAGCAAAGCTTCTGCCATACTGCTGCGACAGGTATTTCCCGTACAAACAAAAAGAACATTTTTGATCATGCGATCGATTATCCCCCACCTCAATAATATCTTTGGGAACCATGTGTTAATTCACAAAGAATAAGGATGATCGACTTCCTTCTTTCAGGACATAAAAAAATGACCTTTGGATATCCTATATTTCTATGAATGACCCTTCGCCCGAAGGCTGTGGTAACCATGAATTCTCTAGTTATTTCCACACCCAGGTTATAAATTCCTGTTTGACAAAGGAGAAAAATTCCGATGTCCCTCTGGCCGTTTATGTTCCAAACCAAACCTTACTGCTTAAAATGTCCGGCCTGTTCCAACCAACTCTATTTCCAGGCTGTCCCTTCCGGAGATCAGCTCCTCTGGAAATGCGGTTGTTGCGGCCAATCCCAGCGTTTCCGATGGATCGACCCCAACCTCCGACACTCCTAAATCCCTTTACCGCGAAACAGAAACCAGACGCGCCTCCACTTTGCCAAACTTCGCCATCTTGCGAATAATGAGCGGATATTTTTCGGTATTATCCGCAATGACGACGGTAATATCATCGCTCATTAACTGGATATAATCGGAAAAGGTCCCGCTTTCCAACGTCAGCGTTCCCTTACCGGAAGACGCTTTATAGGTGACTTCTTTAATTTTCCCATTTGAGTAAAAATATAATTTACCCGGCCGGGGATCCGTTGCTTTTTTCCGCAAATAATACTGAAGGGACAACCCATGATAAACATGGCCGGGAAGTTTAATTTCCGTCCGTTCGGCGGGCCCGTCGTTTTCCGTCACCACCCGAACGGCAATACCCCGGTGATAATCGAAGGTCACTTCCTCCGTTTCCACGGAACCTTTTTCATGGATCTTCCGTTTAATCCAAAGCGGATACAAGCCGTCCGCATCCAACAGCGCCTCTTCAAATTCGGAATAACTATACAGTGATTGGACCATCCCCACCGTAGTCATCTGAGACCGGATCCTGACCGCATCCCTGTTGCGATATGTCTCTCTACTGACGACACTTACCGACTGATCCGCCCCGTGAATCACTGATTTGACGATAACTTTATACTGAAGCGTTTCACCAATTTTGGGCACATAGATTTGAGCCTGCCCCCAGGAAGCCTGGAAAAGCAACACCACCGCCAACAGGATTCCTATCCATACTCTACGATACATGGATGACATTCCCCCCTGCCGCTTTGAACAGCCGATTTTCTACAGCGGTGCCCACGCCCGTCTTTTCCAGCCCTTCAACATAAATCCGACCTGCTTTCATTTGATCGCAGGAACGCAGTAAGTCGTATAAACGGGCTGCCGCAATCCACGGGGATTCCCGAGGGCCTAGATCCAATACAGTGACATTCCGGTAACAATCGAGATGCTCTGAAAAAGCTAAAACAACGACGTTTTCTCCTGTTTCTTCGATCATCCGGTTGATGGCAGCGATCACCGCTAGCTCCTCGCCCTCCACCAGAGTCACGGGCGCCTCTGGCGCATAATGACGGTACTTCATTCCCGGCGCTTGAGGACGGTCCACCTTTTCGCCGCTGGTGACCACTTCAACCGGTTCCTGTAAGATTTCCTCCACCATTTCCCGGGTAACGGAACCCGGCCGCAAGATGTAAGGCTTCTCCGCCAACAACAATACGGTCGATTCGATTCCCGCCTGACAGGGTCCGGCATCAATGATCATCGGAATCTTGCCGTCCAGGTCTTCCCGGACATGTTCTCCCCGGGTTGGGCTGGGCCGGCCTGAAAGATTGGCACTGGGTGCAGCCACTGGCCGGTCCACCAGCCGCAGCAATTCCCGAGCCACCGGATGAGATGGCATCCGCACTGCAACTGTCGGAAGTCCTGCAGTCACCGTTGGGGAAATGTTGGCCTTTTTAGGAAATATCAATGTTAACGGCCCCGGCCAAAAAGCATCGATTAACTTTTGATATCTTGGATCAACCGTTTCCACAATGCCCGACAGTTGCCGGTGGTGCCAGATATGAAGGATGAGCGGATTATCACCGGGCCTGCCTTTGACCTGGAAAATATTCTGAAGTGCCGTTTCATGGTCAACGACTGCCCCCAACCCGTATACGGTTTCCGTAGGAAAAGCCACCAAACCGCCGCTTACTAATATGTCGGCCGCCGGCATTAATTGACTGGATTCAAACTGTTCCGGATTAATCTTGAGATAATAGGTTTTCATCAGCTTTTCCTCACCAACAACTCGGGAAATTAATATTTTGACGAAATTCCGTTGCCGGAGGTTCGCCTAAATAAACTTAAACAAAAATATATTTTGCATGAAGTGCTATAATCCTGCCTGTCAAAGAATAATTTAATGAAAGATTTACCCTAAATATAAAGGAAATTATTGAAATAGTTAGAATGTTAGAAAGGATAAATTTTGGAGAGATTGCATAAAACGCCTTATAAATCCATGGATTAACAGATCATGCAATAACTCACCGTAACAAGAGGAGTGTTCCCCATGTTGTCACAGTTTAAAAGCTTTTTAGATGATTCTCTTTTATTTCTCGTACCTCCCGAATTAAGGGATGCCAAAGGATTGGAAAAAATTCTGATTGAAAATCCCCAAATCAAGTTCGTTTCCATGGTCGGCGTCGATTTGGGCGGTAACGATACGGATGAAAAGATTCCGGTCACCAGCTTCCTGGCCAATGTTGAAGATTTTTTAAGCGGCGGTATCCAAACCGACGGCTCCAGCGTGGTTTTACCGGGAATCGCCACCCTGAATGACGGTAAAGTCGACTTCAGAGCCGACTACTCCGTCAACTGGTTCGTTGACTACAACTTTGAACATATTGATCATAAAACTGGCCTTCCCGTCGGCACCCTCCGGATTCCCTCTTTTTTAATCCATAACGGTAAACGGGTGGATTCCCGTTCGATGCTGGCCGAAACTGCGGCTAAAATCGAAACAGAAATCATTTCCCTTCTGAGAGAGCATCCGCATCTCCAGGAGGAACTGGGCTTTGGAGCCGACGATATCGACCACGTGATCCTGACTTCAGCCACTGAACTGGAGTTTTGGGTTCGTACCCCGGGAATACATATTGAAACCGAAAAACTAGCCACGTCCCAAATCCTTCAGGAGCAATACTGGAAACGGACCAAAGGCTCCGTAAGGACCGCCCTTGAAAACACTCTGATAATGCTGGAAAAATACGGGCTTCATCCGGAGATGGGCCATAAGGAAGTCGGCGGCGTAAAAGCCACTATCAGCGGTGAAGGCCGTTTGGACGACGTTATGGAACAGCTGGAGATTGACTGGAAATACTCTCATGCTTTGCAAACTGCCGATAACGAACTGCTCGCCCGGATCATTATCAAGGAAGTTTTCCGCCTGCACGGACTGGAAGTTACCTTCATGGCCAAACCCATCGAAGATGTGGCCGGAAGCGGCGAACACACTCACTTAAGTATCATCGTCAAATTAAAAGATGGCTCCGTCAAGAACCTTTTCGCTCCGGCGAACCCGCAAACCGATTATTTAAGCCCCATCGGCTGGGGTGCAATAATGGGCGTGTTGAAAAACTACGAAGTTGCCGGAGCCTTTATCACTGCATCCAATGATGCCTTCAACCGTTTGAAACCCGGCTTTGAAGCGCCCGTCTGCATCGTTGGTTCCATCGGGCATAATGTGGAAACCCCGTCCCGGAACCGTACGGTATTGCTGGGATTGATCCGGGACATGGAAAATCCGTTGGCGACCCGTTTTGAGGTCCGTTCGCCCAATCCCCATACCAACACTTATTTAGCCTTGGCAGCCCTTTACCAGAGCGCTATGGATGGGATCCGTTATGCAGTCACCAACCGGAAAACCTCCGCTCAGTTGGAAGCCGAATTTTCGAAGCAACCGGGAGAGCCTGCCGATTATTTGGAAAAAGACCGGTGCTACCGGAGTGAAGAAAATGTGTTCGAAGCCTTTACCGACGAAGAACGAAACCGCTTGTTCGGCACTCCTCCGGCCACCGTCTGGGAAGCCATGCAAAATCTGACCCATTATCCTGAAAAAACCGGGGTATTAACCCGTTCCGGCGTTTTGACTCCGAGAATCGTGGAATCCTACCGCCAAGCTATGATTTTAATGTGGATTACCGAGTTAAAAGACCGGATCATCCCCGACAACATGGAGATCGTCCGGAGCTGCCGCCAGAAACACGACCCTTCCGACTGCTCGGAAGTGGACATCATCGCTTGGCAGCGGGTTCAGGCGCTCCGGGTCCAGCTGCTGCAGGATCAACCGGATCAACCGTCATTATTCAGCAATATCCGAAAGGCCATTGCAGCCAAAGATTATGAAACCGTTTCAAAACTCCAGCTGGAAATGAACCGGCTGATGAAAGAGCTTCATCATCTTTACCATGATTACTTGAGAAATTTGTTGGTGTAAAAGCAATCGGCATAGTTGATAGTTATCAACTATGCCGATTTTGTTTGTTCATTCTACATGTACCCATATAAATTCGTTTCCTCCTGCTTTATCCAGGAAGAGTTTGAGTTACATTGTAAACGTTAATAGCGTTATTTCTTTCGAATCAAACCACTGTTATAAACCTTTGTGCCCACCCCATCTCATAAAAAAACTGCACTAGAAGGTTCTACCCTCCAATGCAGTCTTTCTTTTCTGCGAGCTCCTCCCGAAGGAGGTCTGCCAACTTTTAGATGTCAACTCACCGATAAATATTATACTTCTTCACCAAATTTACCGGGTTATAACTCATCTTGGCTTGTCTTAGCCCGTCGATGCCCATATCTTCTTCCCTGTTGATGAACTGGGTATCGGGCCATTGATTGGCTACAAACTGCTGATTAATGGCAGCATAGATTCCGCGAAACTCAATATTGGCTTTCTCAATATGGATAACCGCTGTTGTCGCATTGAGTTTTTCCCCGATGGTTAATGCTTCAATATTTCCGCCAATCCGGATAACAGCACCAACCACGCCAAGAGATGTAAAGTTATTTAACAGTTCCTGCATAGCCCGGGTCTCTCCGGAAATTTTCTGATCTTTTTCACCTGTATGCAGATTAAACCATTCCGTCTTCAACTGCAAACATTCCTCAAGGACCGCCTCGTCCATCGGCTGATATTCCCATGTATAATTCCGTAAAAATTGATTGAGATGATTGCGCTTGCCATGAAATTTCCGTCCTGCCAGTTCCATCAAGTCGGTGGTATTGTAAACATAATCGAAGGTGTTCCGGTCAATCCGGGAACGGATAACCGGATCCACAGCTTTTGCCCGAAGCATGAATTTTTCGGGAACCCGTCTGCAGAAAAACTGCATCTTGCTGCTTTCACAGTATTCAAACAACTTCATTATGGCTGCGTCTAATCTTTGCTCATCGGACCAATCACCGATGGGTGCGAAAAGAAATGCCTTCCAACGTTTGGGTTGAGCCAGTAAAAACCAGCAATCCAGTGACTCGTCATAAGCCACTTTTAATCCGTATGTATGCCGCCACATAAAAAAATTGGTAAAGGTATAATCCGAAAGTTCCGGCTGAAGTTTATCAAGAAGCCGATCCATACTCGATTTGTCATCCAAAGTTAATTCTCTAAAATTTAGCATTAATTTCACCATTCTATTGCAGAGATTCAAATTACGTAATTCTAAAACCGATCAAAACGCCAAAAGGATGGGGTTAATCATATTTTGTCAGGTTATACTATGATTACCTTAGGAGGTAATATCAATGTCGGATAAATTCACGTTAATCTTATTCAGCGGAGATTATGACAAAGCGATGGCCGCATTCACGTTAGCCAATGGCGCTGCCGGAAACCACATGGACGTTACCATCTTCTTCACCTTCTGGGGAGTGAGTTTGCTCCGAAGCCGAAATCAACCCCGCCCCAATTTCTTGGAAAACCTTTTTAAATCGATGATGCCGTCCGGAACCCGGGAACTGGGCTTGTCCAAAATGAATTTCGGCGGATTAGGCCCTAAACTGATGCGAAAATTAATCACCCAAAAAAAAGGGCAAACTCTCGACGATCTCCTGGCTATGGCCAAAGAACGGAAGATCCGGTTCGTTGCCTGTGAAGCCTCGCTGAAATTATTAGGGATTGAACCCTCGGAACTCATTGATTATGAACATCTTGAAGTTGCCGGAGTCGACTGCTTTTTAAACAATGCCATCGAGTCCAAAGTAGCGTTGTTTATTTGATTTCCAGTTACAACCAAAACCCCCAAAATAAGATCATAAGTTACGGACAAACGTCCGTAACTTATCATTTACTCCTTCAGATGCCCTTTTTACGCGGGTTCAAACATATCCTTTCCTACACCGCAATCCGGACAAACCCAATCATCGGGAATATCCTCAAACCGTGTGCCGGGAGCGATGCCGTTATCCGGATCGCCGACTTCCGGATCATAAACATAACCGCAAATCGTACATTGCCATTTTTCCATTTGCTTCCCTCCGTTTACTCCGATTAATCATAGTATAACCCAACTTCGCCCAAACTTCCATTTACATAATTATTTAACATGGTTAAATTTTAACATATAAACAAATACTCGTCAACTCTTTCCCAGTTATCTTCCTTTGAAAAAATTCGCCTCCAGCATGGCGCAGATGCAATGATATACCGGGAGATGGAGTTCTTGAATCTCAGCGGTAACCGTTGCCGGTACCGTAATCGCCACATCACAAAACTCTTTCAGTTTTCCTCCCGTCGCACCGGTCAAACCGATTACTTTGAGTCCCAGGAAACGGGCTGTCTGAGCTGCTTTAATCACATTATCCGAATTTCCCGAAGTGCTGATAACCATCAAAACATCACCCGGCCGCCCATATCCCAGGACCTGTTGGGCGAAGACAAGGTCAGCCCCTTGATCATTGGCAATGGCGCTGGCCAACACAGTATTGGAGGTTAAAGCAATGGCCGGCAATGCCATCTGCAGCCGCTCGTACCAGTCTTCGGCCGGAAGTTCCCTCCTCAGTTTACTCCGCCATTCGTCCCTCAGTTTACGGGGCAGCAAAAAACCTTTCATCAATTCTCCCGAAATATGTTCGGCATCTGCAGCGCTCCCGCCATTACCACAGAGTAAAACCTTACTCCCAGCTTCCAAAGCTTCCTTCAAAATGTGATAAGCCTGAATCACCGCTGTCCGGCAGCTTTCCAAAACAGGATATCTCCGGATGAGCAACGATATCTCGGATAAAACCGTCCCGTCATCAGGATGGACGTCCATTTCCCCACCTCCCATCCTAGGATATGATGGAGAAATGGACGATGACAAAAGACGGATTTCTTTTATTGATTTTCTTCGAGTAGCTGCACAAAGAGGGTGACTAACGTCGGATCAAATTGTTTGCCGGCACCTTTTTGAATTTCAACAATGGCTTCTTTATGGGACATCGCTTTGCGGTAAGGACGATCACTGGTCATGGCATCATATGCATCGGCGATCGCCAATATCCTGGACTCCAACGGTATATCCTCGCCTTTCAAACCCAACGGATACCCTTCCCCATTCCACCACTCATGATGCATTAAGATCCAATCCGCAATCGGCTCCAACTCCGGTATAGACTTGGCAATTCGATTGCCGATCTCCGCATGGCGCTGGATCTCCTTCTTTTCATTTGGGTCCAATGCACCGGGCTTAAACAAAACCCGATCGGGAGTACCCACTTTGCCGATATCATGAAACTGAGCCAACAACCGTAAATTAGTTACTGACGGTTCCGGAAGGCCAATGGCCTGAGCCAAACGGAGGATCAAGTCATGTAACCGATGGGCATGGCCTTCGGTGATAAAATCTTTAACTTCCAACACTTTCATCATAGCCTGAACGATAGTACTGCGAGTGCTCTTGCTGCGATAAAGTTTTTCCCGGTACATATTGTCGTCCGCTTCCTTAAACACGCTGGGGATTTTGGCCGATTCCGAACGATTGACCGCAAAACCGAAAGATATGTTCAAGGGAAGCTCCGAATGTTGTTGATTATACCGGATCACATTCTCCCGGATCCGGTTACACACCGCTTCCACAATTTTAGGATCATTATCCTGGATCAGGATGGCAAATTCATCGCCTCCGATCCGGGCGACAAAATCACTTTGGAAAATCGATTCCTTAATCACGGTAGCTGCTGCTTTCAGCAGAATATCGCCCCGTTCGTGACCTAAGGTATCATTGACCAGCTTCAAACCATCCAAATCACACACAATAATTCCAACTTTGGATTGACCCGTCATTTCCAAACGACGGATCTCTTCTTCAAAATAGGTCCGGTTATAAATCCCGGTCAATGAATCGTGCAAACTGAGATATTTCAGTTGCCGCTCCATTTTTTTCCGTTCAGTGATATCCCGGATGATCAACAAGGCTTCTCCGGCGGAAATCGGAACAACCCGGACTTCACGCTCGGAGTTCTCATTACCGATGGAAAACTGATATTCATAGATCTGAATCTCTTCAAGGGTGAAAGCCCGCTCCACCAACTGCCTAAAGTCATTTCGGATGTGTTCGGGAAGGGCGGTATACAGATCGGTGCCCTTTGTATCGTGCAATATAAGCACAGAATCAAATTCCAAAGCCGGTTTGACATCGAGAACATTGCCTTGGGCGTCGATTCGGATCATCAAATCGGGAATGGCCTGAAACAACCGGCGAAAACGCCGTTCGCTTTCGCGCAGGGATTCTTCGGCCCGTTTTCGTTCGCTGATATCATGGGTTAAGGTACAAACCACCCGCCGATCGCCATAGGTGATTAAACCGGCACTGACCTGAAGTTCGATCAACGTACCGTCTTTACAGCGGTAACGCCGCTCATCCCGAACCGGTTGTTCTTCGATGACCAGTTGGGAAAGGCGTTGGTCCACCGAATCCTCCCGATGGTCTAATAACTCATAAACCGACAATCCAACCAATTCATCCAGTTCATACCCTAACATTTTGGCAAAGGCCGCATTTGCTTCCAATACGGTTTTAGTCTCAGCATCTACCAAATAGATACCTTCCACCGACTGTTCCATAATCGAACGGTAGCGTGCTTCGTTCTTTTCCAGTTCCTGCTCAGTTTGCCGCCGCTCCGTAATATCCCGAAAAATCAGCACCACGCCAATAATATTGCCGGCTTCATCTTTAATAGGCGCTGCACTGTCATCGATGGGAATCCGATGTCCGTCTTTATGGATTAATAAAGTGTGGTTGTCCAGGCCGGCCACACTTCCCATTTCCATCACTTTGTCAAAAGGGTTTTTTTCGGGGTTTCCAGTGGTTTCGCTAACGATCTGAAATACCTCGGATAACGGTTTTCGGTAGGCTTCACTCTGACTCCATCCGGTCAATCGTTCGGCAATGGGATTCAAGAATATGACTTGGCCGGTTTTATCGGTAGCGATCACTGCATCCCCGATACTGTTTATCGTCGTCGCCAGCCATTTTTCGCTCTCTTTCAACTTTTTGTTGATAGCATGTTTATATAAGGCCATCTCGATGATGGTTTGCAACTCCCGTTCATCAAAAGGTTTGATAATATACCCGAAGGGATCGGTCATTTTGGCCCGTTCCAGCGTTTCCCCATCGGAATATGCGGTAAGATAAACCACGGGAATATCCAGGTGACTACGGAGAATAGCCGCAGTTTCAATCCCATCCAACCCGCCTTTAAGTTTGATGTCCATCATAACCAAATCGGGTTCCGCTTTCAAAATCCGAGAAACGGCCTCTTCTCCGGATGGAGCCATTCCCACAACCTCATACCCCATATTTAACAGCGATCGCTTCAAATCCAAAGCAACGATACTGGCATCTTCCACAATAAATATTTTGATTTTATTTAGCACGCCTTTACCTCCCTGAACCGTACCCGAAAACTGGTTCCCGGATACCGGATCATCTCCATTTCTCCTTGTAGTTGATCCCGAACTAAAGTGATCACCAATTGCAATCCCAAGGAAGGACTGTCGTCCAACGAAAACCCTTCCGGCAACCCAACACCGTTATCTGCCACGGCAAACTCGATAGTACAGTCATCGGCCAACATTCGCAGGGAAACCGTAATTCGGCCTTTCCGGCCCTCGGGAAATGCATATTTCAATGCATTGGTCACTAACTCGTTGATAATCAAACCACAGGGAATGGCCGTATCGATTTTCAATTGAATGCTGGAAATATAAAGATTTACTTCAACCTGATCCGGTTGAATGGCATAAGAACGCATCAAATAATGAATCAGTTGAGTTAGATAGTCATTGGCGTCAATTTCAGTCAAATCCTTGGATTGATATAGTTTTTCATGCACCATCGCCATGGAGCGAATCCGGTTTTGACTCTCTTGGAGTACCATTTGCGAATGGGAATCCTGCACAGAATTGCTTTGTAGCCGCAATAAACTGCAAATAACCTGCATGTTATTTTTGACCCGGTGATGAATTTCCCTAAGCAACACTTCCTTTTCGTTTAATGATGCCTTGATCCGTTGTTCATTACGTTTCCGCCCGGTAATATCCGTCAGCGAGCCGGCCATCCGGTAAGGATGCCCCTCATTATCCCGAACGGCAATCCCTCGAATGAGTACCCAACTATAGGAACCGTTTTTATGTAAAATCCGGTGCTCATTATGGAAATGATCCGTCTGTCCTTGAAAATGGGCTTCAATTTCACGGATAACCATGTCATAATCGTCCGGATGAATCCGCTGAAACCATTCATCAGGATGATTTTGAATCTCATTATTTCGATACCCTAAAATCTCTTTCCACCGCGGTGAAAAGTAAAGCCGGTAGTTGGGAATATCCCAGTCCCACAGTCCGTCATTGGCCCCGAGAACCGCCATTGCATACCGTTCTTCACTGGCTCTGAGGGCCTTTTCCCGGCTTTGAACCGCTTCCGTCATTCGCAGAAAATCTTCGGCCAGTTCACTAAATTCACGATATTCAGGAAAAATCTTGGAAATATTTTGATAATCCCCATTAGCTATTTGCCGGATCCACGCTGCAAAACCGTCAATTGATCGTAAAATCCCGGATACATTTCCTAATGCAATTAAACTGGCTAAAAGAAAGGCGCCACACGTTCCAGCCAAAAAAATATTTCTGGCCAACTGCACCGATTTGAACGCATCCTGAGACGGCTGGGAAATAATGATCGGCCAACCGGTCGCCGGCACCACGATCACATTGGAAAGAATCTCCTTTCCATCCATCCGGTAACGATATGAACCCGGATACCCGGTTAACCCCCGATTCACTACATGATCATTTTTACGGTTGATCCTCTGATATACATTGGACTTCATGGTATGTGCAATGTAACTGCCGTTCCGGTCGACCACTTCGGCCCAACCGTTCTCGCCAATATACAATCGGTCGATCATATCATTAATCCGACTGATATTTAAGTAAGCCACGATCATTCCTGTCTCGGTTGGCCGGGTTACGGCAATGGTCGGCTGTTCGGTATGAACAGAGGTAAAAACCGATGACCAATAAGGCCGGTTTACTGCGTAAGCCTCTTTAAAAAATGAATACCCTGATATATTAATTCCCAAATAATCTTCCCGATCGGGAGCTACATGAACCACCCGGCCGGTACGGTCCACGATCTGAATCATGTCAAAAAATTGATAGTTATCTACCACCGATTGTAAAAAGCGGTTAATGTGATTCTGGCCATGCACCCTTTCCTGAGCAACGTAATTTTCAATTAAACCCAAAACACTTTGCTGTTCATCTAGAAATTCGTCAATCTCCCCGGAGAGCGCTGTCGCCAGAAACATTTGTTTATTGGTGATCTCCCGCTCCAAGTTTCGGGTGAGCAAAAATAACATCACCAAACTGATCAGGACGATCGGTAAGGTCACAGCCATGATAAACGTGGTACTTAACGCTTTTTTCAAACTCAATTTTGCTTTCACGGAAGGCTCACCTTTTTTAACCGATTGTCCTGAATCATCACCAAATCATAGCTGCGCACCGCATCACCGAAAGGATCGATAACATAGGCTTCTTGCAAGCCCTGAAACTCTTTTATCGCCAAAATCGTTTCTCTCAAGGATTCCGATGTATACCGCTTTGTCTTGGCCAACCCTTCAAAAATAAGCTGAGCTGATTCATAACCCAAAACTGCCGCAACCGATGGTTCAGTACCAAATCGTTGCTGATACTCCTGTTTAAAACGGGCATATCTCTCGCCAGCTTTCTCATTGAAAAACAAAGTCGGAACGATCAAGCCTTCGACTGCAGGGCCGCCATATTGAAAGATCTCATCGGCTAAAGCCCAATCCGAAGCATACAACGGCAGCTTTGAACCTAATTTTCGAATTTGCTGGGAGAGCATTGCCGTATCTTTCGAATTGGCAATGATTAAAATGGCCTCCGCTTGACTGGCCAGCAATTCCTTGGCCACCTGATAAAAACGGAAAGACAGTCCGGATGCAAAGGGATATGCGGCCGCAATTTGTCCGCCGCGACTCACATAGTCTTGAGTAAACCCTTCTAACCAATCTTCGGAATACGCCGGGTTACGCAAATCATAGGCCACTGCTATCGACCGATGCCTTATCTTCATAAGGTTCTCAGCAAGTAAGCTAGATGCTGCTTTGTTTGGCGGATAAATCTGGATCATATAATCATCTTTTCCGCTTAACTGATTGGAACTAGATGTCGGACTGACCATTAGCAGCTTCATTCGGTTTATTTCAGGAAGAACATGGACTGATAGATTGCTGGTCATATGACCGATGACAGCTACTACCCCGGCCCGGTAAAGTTCCCGATCAACTTCAAGGGCGACCTCCGGATCAAAACGGTCATCTTTCACCAACAACTCCACCGGATAGCCATGGATGCCGCCCTGACGGTTTATTTCCTCAACAGCCAGTTGAACCCCGTTTCTCCCGTTGATACTGGCATTGGAAAATCCGCCGACCATCGTCCCGACAAATCCGATCTTAATGGATTCAAAACGCCGACAGCCGATGATTAACATCATCGCCAAAAGGCTCCATATTGCCAATCGTCTCCAAACCGTCATCGGCGAAACCCAACCCTTCTTATACCTGCTCAAAACACATTATTGATGATAGCACATCTTTTTCTAATTTCCTACGAACCTGCTAAAATTTTGTCGAAAATTACAGGAAAATCAAAAACCAACAATCGAAAGGATTGTTGGTACCATAAAAAGAAACGTCCATTACTTGTCGTTACATTCATTTTTTGCTTCCATTGCAATAATTTGGGATACCAAAGTCTGATAGAGATCAAATTGAAAATAATGATAAACACGAGTCACATAAAATGCAGGTTTCTTGGAATGTTCAAGCAAATACCCAAGCAATTGCTTTTGATCGGATAGATTCGGATACAGCCAATCCGGACGGACTGTCGCTAAACGAAGCCAGCCAAAATTGGACATATCGTCAACCGTTACGACCTTGGTATGAAAGGTGTACCCGATGGCAAACCGAACCGGAATAGGCTCCGGTAAAAGCTGGGTAATAAGGGTTAATCCTCCATAGTAATCGCGATAGGGCTTAATAGGACTCAATCCAAATCCCCGGATCCTCTCCGTGGGACCTTTTTCCTCCACCAGCAAACCGGCAGACCGTTGTTGGCTTTTGTTCGCGATCAACCGAAATCCTTCAATCCGAACATCCTGATATTGATAAGCCCGTTCCGGCCGTAACGCCCAATCAATCATGTTTAAAATCCATGAATGCATTATCCACGTTCCCTTTCGATAATGTAAAACATGATTTATAGAAAACACCGAAACCAATGGGTATCCGACGCCCATTGGAGGGGTGGTTCCTCGTGATGGCATTGAGGCAATGCTTTCGGACAGCGCGGTGCAAAAGGACACCCTTGTCCTGTTCCCATCGGGTTGACTTCCCCCGTAAGCACGATCCGTTTTTTCCGGGCCTCCGGATCGAGGACCGGAATTGCCGATAACAAGGCCTCCGTATAAGGATGCCGGGGATCGTCAAAAAGTTCCTGTGTCGTCCCAAATTCCACGATCCGCCCGAGATACATCACTGCAATCCGCTGGGAAATATATTTGACTACGGTCAAGTCGTGGGAGATGAAAAGATAAGCGATATTTAAACGTTGCTGCAACTCCCGAAGCAGATTTATGATCTGAGCCTGTACCGAAACGTCCAATGCAGATACAGCTTCATCGCAGACCACCAGATCCGGGTTGAGGGAGATGGCTCTGGCAATTGCAATGCGCTGGCGCTGCCCGCCGGAAAACTCATGAGGATACCGATAAAGATGGTCAGCCGAGAGCCCTACCTGTTCCAACAGTTGAACGACCCGTTCTTCCTTTTCCCGTCTACTTTTGACAAAACCATGTTCCGAAAGGCCTTCTCCCACCTGGTCTAAAACCACCATCCGGGGATTTAGGGATGAGAAGGGATCCTGAAAAACGATTTGCAACCGAGGACGGATCTTTCGAAGCTGTGCTTGAGACAGATCGGTAAGAGAAATCCCGTCAAAGATGATGGATCCGCTATCCGGCTCAATCAACCGGAGAACCGCCCGGCCAAGGGTGGTCTTCCCGCACCCGGACTCCCCCACCAACCCTACAGTTTCGCCAGCATTCACGTCCAAACTGACCCGATCGACAGCTCGGACCTTCATAGAATTTTTCTTCCAGAACCCCGTTTGGACCGGGAAACATTTCGTTAATTCATGAACTTCTAATAACGGCATTTTCAGCCTCTCTCCCAATCATCAATATAGCCAACACGACGCCTGGTGTCCGGGAACGACTTCTTTCAACTCCGGACAGCGATTCCTGCAAATATCCTTGGCACGTTCACACCGCGGCGCAAACAAACATCCGGAAGGTAACTCCGCCATATCCGGAATTTGGCCGGGTATCGCATAAAGCTCCCCGGTTTTGTCGTATCCGGGAATTGATTTTAACAACCCTACTGTATACGGATGACGCGCTTCGTGAAATAACGAGCGGACCGGAGCCATCTCCACCAATTTTCCGCCGTACATCACTGCTACCCGGTCGGCCATTTCAGCAACTATTCCCAAATTGTGGGTAATCATCAGAATCGCCATCCCGGTTTCTTCTTGCAATTGGCGAAGTAATTCTAAAATTTGAGCCTGGATGGTCACATCCAAAGCAGTAGTCGGTTCATCGGCGATCAGCAGTTTCGGACGACAGATTAGAGCCATAGCGATCATTGCCCGCTGTCGCATGCCTCCCGAGAGCTGATGAGGATAGGCATCAAACTGACGGGAAGGATTATTGAACCCGACTTTCGTAAGGATCTCCACCACCCTATCCCGAGCCGCTTTCGGCGGCATCTTTTCATGAATGGCCAACACTTCAGCGATCTGGGACCCAATGGTTTGAACCGGATTAAAACTGCTCATCGGTTCCTGAAAAATCATCCCGATTTCTCTACCGCGCAGCCGGATCAGTTCCGGTACAGTCATGGATAAAAGGTCCCGGCCTTCCCAGAGGATCCGGCCGGAAACGATCTTTCCCGGAGGCGACGGAACCAGCCGCATCAAGGACAGCGCCGTTACTGACTTTCCGCATCCCGATTCTCCAACCAGACCAAAGGTTTCACCGGGCATTATATCAAATGATACGCCGTTTACAGCATGAATGGTTTGAGTACCTGTTTCAAAAAGGATCTTGAGATCTTCCACCTGAATCAGGGGTTTCATCATGTTACTCCATCCTTTGATATTCTTTGGGGTCAAAGGCATCGCGCACCCCTTCGCCGATAAACGCAATCAATAACAATACTCCGAACAAGGCGAGCACCGGATAAAGGGAAATCCAATAGGAAAAGATGTTTCCCAACCCTTGATGCATCAATTCTCCCCAGCTGGGAGTCGGCGCCGGCAGCCCAAATCCCAGGAAATCCAAGGCTGACAACGATGATATGGCTCCAATCAGGCTGAAGGGGAGAAATGTAATGATCGGCGTTAATGCATTGGGCAACATATGACGAAACATTATCTTCCACCCGCTGACTCCTAATGCCCGGGCTGCCTCCACATACTGAATCTCCCGCAGTTTTAAAAACTCAGAACGAATATAATAAGAAATACCGATCCATTCAAAGATCACAAATACAAGCAGCAGTATTAAAAAACCGGTCCCCAGTGAGCTTCCGATGATAATAACGATATACAAAAAGGGCAATGTCGAAAAAATCTCAATAACCCGTTGCATCAAAAGATCAAACACGCCGCCTAGGTATCCTTGGAGGGCTCCGATGACAATCCCCACCGCCATACTACATACCGTGATAAACAGGGCGAAGCTGAAACTGATCCGGAATCCGTAGATCAACCGGGTTAGAATATCCCGTCCCCGGTCATCGGTTCCGAACAGATTGCGCCAGGTAGGCGGCGTCGGAGGATTCCCCTCCAAATCCAGGAGAGACTCGTTGGGTCCATAGGGGATAATCGGGAAAATCATCATATTCCCCTGCTTCTGAAAGGCCGGTGAACGATTTAATTCTTTATAATTGGGGATCTCCGACGCACTCAGGCCAAAATGGCTGCCGTCATAAAACCGGAGAATCGGAAAGTAAAACTTCCCCTCATAGCGTACAAGCAGAGGCTTGTCATTGGCAATAAAATCAGCCCCCAATGACAACACATACAAGATCATCAGAATCCAAAAAGAATAGTACGCCCGTTTCATCCGTTTAAATTTTTCAAGACGCCTTCGGGTAATCGGTGACAAACGCAAAAACAAGATTGTACCCTCCGAAAATTAGTTTACAGTTTACAGTTGGGGACAGTAGGCAGTTAGGTAGGGTAAGGTTAGAAGACAGAATTCTGAAGACAAAAGTCAGAAGTCAGAAGAAAACTCATGCCCCATGCCTAAACTGTGCTCTGTGAACTGTGTGCTGGGAACCCGAATCAAAAACCGTCAACTGTAAACTGTCCACTGTCAACTCTTTTTCCTATTATCGCTTATCGAAATTTCACTCTTGGATCCACCAGCATCAGGCAGAAGTCGGAGATAACCCGGCCGACCAACATCAACACGCTGGAAATGACGGTTAACCCCAGAGCTACAGGATAATCCCGGTTGACGATGGCCTGATATCCCAAAAGGCCCATCCCGTCAATGGTAAATACCGTTTCGATCAACAATGCGCCCGACAATACCACGCCGATGATCATCCCAATATTGGTGGCAATGGGGATTAATGCATTCCGAAGCCCATGCCGGAATACAGCTTGCTGATAACTTAACCCTTTAGCCAGAGCTGTCCGGATATAATCTTGATTCAACTGTTCCATCAGGGAATTCTTCATTAACAATGTCAATGAAGCAAACCCGCCAATGGTATAACAGACGATGGGCAAAAACATATGATGGGCATAATCGATGATCTTCCCCACCAGGGAAAGGTCTTCGAAATTATCGGAAACCACACCGGCCACAGGAAAAAGATTGAGAAAGCTGCCGCCTCCGAAAAGAACGATTAAAATGACTGCCAACGCAAAAGCCGGGATAGAATACCCCAGAAAGATCAGAATACTGCTCCAATGGTCGAAGGGTTCGTTATGCCGTAATGCCTTTTGAATCCCAAGCGGAATGCAAACGAGATAGGTCAGAAAAAGCCCGGTAAGCCCAAAGGTCAATGAGATGGGAATCCGGCTAGCGATCACTTCCAACACCGGTTTCTCATAGGTATAAGAAGTCCCAAAGTCTAAACGGATCAGCTTCCGAAGCCAGTTCCAATAACGCACCATCACCGGTTGGTCAAATCCATAGTACCGCTTAATATTCTCAAGTTCCGTTTCACTGATAGCCGATTGCAGCGTTCCACCGACGGCTCCGCCTTCGGTTTGAACGGCCATCTTCATTTTTTGGATGGCTTGTTCCACCGGTCCGCCGGGAACCATCTGCATGATCAGGAAGCACACGATGGTTATTCCGATGAGCGTCGGAATAATCAGTAAAATACGTTTGAGAAAATAAGATGTCATGACTTGCTCCTTACCTCGTCATATCGGATCTCCACCGGTTCAGCCGGTAATGCCGTGCGTTCTTTCACAGCCTTTTCGTATTTGGCAGCTTTATCCGGATCAAACCACCAGTATTTGATGATACCTGAAGTATATTTTGAAAAGACCGTTTTCGGCATGCCGAAAATGTTTTTATAAAAAATCCGCGAATAATCCGCTTCCCAGAACAACAAGTAAGGAACCTCTTTCGCAATGATCCGATCAATTTGTTTCACGATTCGGTTCCGTTCCTCTGCGTCGAAGATAGACGGAAGAGAGTCGATCAACCGGTCCACTTCCGGATTGCGATAATAAGAAAGATTGCTGCCCCCGAGTTCATCCGCATGTTTCGAATGCCACAATTGTTCGGGGTCTGGGAAAAGCGTTCCGCTCCACGCGATCATGACCGTGTCAAAATCATACTTCTCCATATCCTTAATCAACGTTGCCCATGACATACGCTTAAGATTGACTTTGATCCCGGCCCGTTTACAATCTTCAACAAATACGGTCAAAAAGCGTTCACTGTCTTGATGCACATAAGATATAGAAAATTCCAACCGTTTCCCCTGATCGTTAACTAAAACACCATCCTGATCCAAACGGTTATATCCGGCTTCTTTCAGTAATTCTTTGGCTTTCTGAGGATCATAAGCCAAAACCGGATTGGAAGACTCGCCCTTTTCATATAACGAAGGCCAATAGGAAGATAAGGGCCGATATTCATTGTACATGATCTTGGCCAAAATCTGTTCCCGGTTCAGCAGATGGGCTAAGGCAGTGCGGACCCGCAAATCCTGGAAAAGAGGTCTCCGCATATTCAGCGCCAACCCCTGAAAGCCACGGGGAGCATAATTGTAAATCTTTTGTTTGACGATCCAGTTCTTTTGGAAATGCTCAGTTTTTGTATCCTCCATCCAACGCTTGGCGGTGATTTCATCGTAAATATCAAAATCGCCACGTTTGAAAGCTTCAAACGCTGTATCGGCACTCATCACTTTAAACTTAATTTTTTCGAAATTATAGGTTCCTTTGCGATGGGGCAACTGATCCGCCCAATAATTTTTCTTCCGGGTCAGAACATAATACCGCCCTTCTTTCACTTCGGTCAGATCATATGGGCCGCTCCCGCCCGGAAGGCTCATATTGAAGGCCTTGTTAAAGTCTTTTCCTTCCATCAGATGTTTCGGGAGGACATTAAACCCGGCGATCATTTCAAAATTTTTATAATGAACGGTTTGAGCTGTAAACTTCACGGTATGATCATCAATAATCTCTGGCGGGCTAAGGCGTCCCAGATAGATCCGCAGCACAGAAGTCATATTGTTCGGGTTCATAATCGTATCATAGGTAAACTTGATATCCGCAGCGGTAATCGGGGTGCCGTCCGACCAACAAGCTGCAGGATTAATCTTTACAATAAACTCTTTTTTATTGTCAGAAACCGTACATGACTCCGCGATCAACGGTTTATACTCCAATGTATTGTCATCAAGTTCAAGCAAGGTTGCATAAACCAAATTGAACACCTGAGACGCATCGGTTGCATTGTTGACAAAGGCATTAAAGGATTTCGGAAATTCCGAAATATGTAAAGTCAACTGACCCCCATTGAATGGTTTGGATTGTGATGCCGAACGATTCGGCCCTGAAAGCGAAAGATATCCGATGATGCCGATGATCAAGGCGACGATAGCCAGAATGATATATAGCAGTTTACGGTTCAACCCCGATCCCTCCTAAATAAACCTTTTTCATGAAATGAAAGGTTCGACACAACCCAAAAAAATCCCTGTTTGAAAGTTATGGTGGAAAATAGGAATTCCATCCGGATCATCACAATTTAAGCAAATCCCGAACATAGCATCATCCTTCAAAATATGTTACACTTAAATCAAAACGGTCTGATACTTATTACAGGAGGCCATCATGTTGATTATAGGCATAGCCGGAGGCACCGGCTCTGGAAAATCCACCGTAGCCAAAGCGCTGGAACGGGAATTGGGCGCTGATAATGTGGCTCTCATCTCTCAAGATTCTTACTATGTCGACAATAGCCACTTGCCATTGGAGATTCGGGCCAGGCAAAATTATGACCATCCGGATGCATTTGAAGACCAATTGCTCCTTGAGCATCTGCGCCAACTCCGTCAGGGACGAACCATCAATGTCCCTGTTTATGACTTTTCTCAACACTTACGAACGAAGGAAACTCAGGTTCTCATTCCAAAACCGGTCATCATCGTGGAAGGAATTTTAATTTTGGCCAACCCGGAACTTCGGGAAATTTTTGATATTAAAATTTTCGTCGATACGGATGCCGACACCCGTGTCTTACGGCGGATCATCCGGGATATTAAAGAACGGGGTCGTACCCTCGATTCCGTCTGCAATCAATACCTTTCCACCGTCAAACCGATGCATGAAGCTTTCGTCGAACCTTCCAAGCGGTACGCCGATATCATCGTCCCGGAAGGCGGCCACAACCGGGTTGCTTTAAGCCTTTTAATTTCCAGAATCGAACGTCATTTGGAAAAACACCGGCGGGATTTGGCGTGATGAATAGTCGACAGTTGACAGTTAACCAGTGGTTTCTGATTAACAGGTTATCTAAACTAACGAAATCAGCTAAAACTTATAGCTGTACACTCTCAATGCCACTGCCCCCCGCACTTCGGGTGTTAACTGTCCACTGTGTACTGTGAACCTAAAAAGGAAGAACTGTCAACTGTTAACTGTCATCTGTAAACTATATAAGAAAGGGCTCTTACTGGTTGCTCAGCAAGAACCCTTTTTTATTTTAATTTATTATCAATTTACTATTTATATTCCATTAAAACAGCCGCAGCCGTAAGTAGTTATCCCGGACAAAATCCAGCTTGCCGATTTTATCTAAGGCTTCGGCCATGGCCTGTTCTGAAGCTTCATGGGTCAACAACACGATCGGCACATAGTGGTCCTGTTCATGGGTTTCCAGCTGAACCATGGAAGCGATGGAAATGTTGTGTTCACCCAAGATACCCGAGATTTTGGAGAGAATTCCCGGCGCATCCAGCGTGAAGAATCGCAGATAAAACCGGTTGGTGATCTCCGTCAGCGGCACGGTTGCTGCTGCCCGGTCCAAATGGACAGCCCGATTGGTAAGGTGTTGATCCAAGTTCCGGGAAAGATCCACGATATCACTGACAATAGCGCTGGCAGTAGGCCGTTCTCCGGCACCCGGGCCATAAAACATGGTATTTCCAACAAAGTCTCCATTCACAAAGACCGCGTTCAATTCATTGTTGACCGCTGCCAACAGATGACTATTGGGAACCAAGGTGGGATGAACCCGCAGATCCAAACCGTTCTCCAAGGCGCGATAAATGGCCAACAATTTGATGGTATAACCAAAAGATTTTGCAAAAGTGATATCTAACTTGGTAATATTGGTAATCCCTTCGACTGACAACTGATGATAATCGACAAAAGCCGAAGAAGCGAGAGTTGCTAGGATAGTTAATTTATGAGCTGCATCTCCGCCGCTAATATCCAGGGTCGGGTCTGCTTCAGCAAACCCTTTCGCTTGTGCCTCTTTCAACGCCTGGTCAAACTCTAGTTCATCCTGGTGCATCCGGGACAGGATAAAGTTAGACGTACCATTCAAAATACCATAGATACTGTTAATCCTGTTGGCAACCAAACCTTCCCGAAGACCTTTAATGATTGGAATACCACCGCCAACGCTGGCTTCAAAAAGCAGATCTACCCCGTTTTCTTCAGCCAATTTGAAGAGTTCACGACCCCGGGTGGCGATTAAGGCTTTATTGGCAGTTACCACATGTTTTTTATTTTGTAACGCCCGGCTGATGAAGGTATAAGCCGGTTCATAACCGCCAATGGTTTCTACGACAATATCGATATTCGGATCATTTAACACTTCGTCAGCCTGAGTGGTACAATGAACACCGGTTAAATCCAACCCCCGATCCCGATTCCAATCCAATTCGGAGATCGCGGTCAAATTGAAGGTTAATCCGGAACGAGTCCGTAATAACTCCTTTTGCTCCAGTAAAATCCGGGCAACTCCGGTACCGACAGTCCCCAATCCTAGAATTCCAATGTTAACTTGATTGTCTTTCATCCTATATCTCTCCTTTACTTACGATTCACACACGCAAATACCTTAAAACGAGTACATAGTGCACAGTATACAGCGCACAGTACAGACTATCCCCTAAGTACCATGAATCGGCTAAAAGCCAACCGTTTTCCTTAAATAATAAAAAAATCTCCCATCCTATAAAGGACGAAAGATTATACTTCCGCGGTTCCACCTTCATTGGCAATGCCCACTTGAAACGGATAACGGCCGTTACCGTGCAGCCATACTCGATTTCCGGCTGCCACTCCAGGGTGGTACTGCCATTTAAGCTTCCAGGCGGCTTTCAGCGTACTCGCCTGCCCTCTCTGACGAAAGCCCGACAACGGCAACATGTCCCTGTCATCGCTTTATGAATATTCAACGAACAGCAATAAAATAAGCTAATTTTTAAAATAATATACCATCGGTTTTTCCAAAAGTCAATCGACTTTTGGATGAACATCAGTTGAACAAAGAGTTTTTATTAAAATTCCAACTCAATCCCAATAGGGCAGTGATCCGACCCCATGACTTCCGGCTTAATAAAGGCATTCTTCAAATGAGGTTGTAAATCAGGGCTAATCCAAAAGTAGTCGATTCTCCAGCCGGCATTCCGTTCCCGGGCCCTGGTCCGCATATCCCACCAAGTATAATGGCCACCGCCTTTTTCAAAAAGGCGAAAGGTATCCAGATACCCTTTCTCAGCCATTTTATCGAGCCACGCCCGCTCTTCCGGTAAAAACCCGGAAGTTTTTTCGTTTTCTTTCGGTCGTGCCAAGTCAATAGGTTGATGAGCTGTATTTACATCTCCGCAGAAAATCAACGGTTTGCCAGCTTCCGTTAGACGATTGATATAGTCCAAAAAGGCCTCATAAAATTCTAATTTATATTGAAGACGTTCCGCTGAAGCCTTTCCATTGGGAAAATAGCAGTTAATCAAGGTAAACTGAGAATACTCCAGAATGAGAATACGACCTTCTCCATCAAACCATTCGATACCAAGTCCCGTCAATACCTGTACCGGTTTGATCTTGGTGTAAACGGCCACCCCGCTATATCCTTTTTTAACTCCTGAGCAAAAATAACTGTCATATCCGGGAATACGGACTAGCTCCTCTCCTAACTGCCCGACATCAGCTTTGGTTTCCTGGAGACAGACGATATCGGCATTCTCCTCATGCATCCATTGGAGAAACCCCTTTTTCGCCACAGCCCGGATTCCGTTTACATTCCAAGAGACCAATTTCATAAGATCCGGCATGATCCCTCCGATTTTCCCCGAAATCTTTTATTGCCACTCGACCGTTGCCGGAGGCTTACTGGTTACATCATAGAGAATCAAGTCGATCTCCGGGAATTTGGTTTCAATCTCCCGAACGACTTCTGCAATCAATTCCTTGGGAATATCCTGACCGATGAAGGCGGGACGGCCGGTCATAAAGTCATTGGTAATAAAGGTCCGAATGCCTACAGAGTATTTTCCAGTAATCCCCACCGGCAACAGGACGGCAAAAACCTGACTGATCGGCAGAATATTCAGCTTACTCACGACGATCGCATCCAACTCCCGTAAAAGTTCAACATTTTCCTTATTGATATACATAGGATAAGCTTTAATCTCGCCCGAAAGCTCCGGTTTATTAAGGCAATAAGCAACCCGGTTGATGAAGTTCACCTGGTTGGGCAGATTTTTACCGATGTCATAAACCTGATCCCAATCCATCTCCAGTCCCTTACCGCCAATCACCGATAAATAACGGTAACTCCGACAGTCCCCCTGGACTCCAACAGACTTAATGGGGAGTAATTGACCTTGGTAATCACCGGCAAACTCCTCCAGAAGCTCCTGAAATCTTTGATACTCTGCTTCCGTAATGGTATTATGGCCGTCGAAACAGATCATACGAATGGCAAGACCCGGTCCAGGGAAGGGCTGACGTGATGCAATGCTCTCATCAATGCCTAATGCCCGGGCAACTTGCCGAACTTCATCTTTATGCCAATCCCAGTTGGTCTCGACAACCAAGCCCTTCTCCCGAGCCCGCCGGACAATATCCACATCATTGTGATGGGTTTTAATTTTATGGGCATAACTGCTGACGTCAGGATTTCCGCTTTCAATCAGATCCGGACGAAGGGTTCCCTGCGCCCAGAAAGTTTTGTCAAAATCCAGATTTAAACTCTCGGCGGTTTTTCGAACCACCCGGATGAACACTTCCCCGATGAGATTCCGTTTGGCTTCCGGATCTATCAAGGTGGTTAATGGCCCGACCGTTTTTCCGTCAATCTCCACTGTGCTGTTTAGGAAAACATCGGCTGCATTCTCCCGAATCAGGTTCTTTAAACCCATGTCTTTTAAATTTTCGCAGACAATGTCGCTTTCATTTTTACGCATAAAACCATGGTCAATGTGAATGGCGTAAACATTATCGGGATTTAACGCTTTAACCAGCAAAGCAGCACTAACCGCCGAATCCACGCCGCCACTCACCAACACCAATATTTTTTCATCGCCAACCTTCTCCCGAATCTTATCAATGGCTGTCTGAATCCGGTCTTCCAACATATAATTTCCGGTTAAGCCGCAGATTTTTTTGAGAAAATTGGCCATCATTTCTTTTCCGTGGACAGTCAAATCCACTTCAGGATGAAATTGAACCCCGTAAATTTTCAGATCTTTATTATATATGGCCGCTACCACGTCACCGGAATTGGCTGCTACTTTAAAACCCGGAGCCAATTTAGAAACGGAGTCACCATGACTCATCAAGACCCGCTCTTTAGCTTGAAGGCCGTCAAATAACGGACAACCGGGATCGACGTCAATCACCGTTTCACCATATTCGGTTTTCAATCCGGGAAGGACGACTCCGCCAAAATGCTTATTGATCAATTGCATTCCATAGCAGATCCCCAGCACTGGAATTCCCAATTCAAAGATGGACTCATCATACTCCAAGGCTTTATCAGCCCAAACGCTGCCGGGACCGCCCGAAAGAATAATGCCGTCATAATCCTTCAATTGATTGGCCTTGACGCTGATCGGGAAAATATCTGATTTAACCGACATTTCCCGCACCTTTCTGTCGATGACTTTGGTATATTGACCGCCACAATCCAATATGGCAATCTTTTCAATCACCATTCATTTCACCCCAACTGATATTTTTAGGCATGAGACACGAGGCGCGAGGCAAAAGATTAAATTGCTGGTCAATTCTTGATATCTATGTCCAACATTCTCTTATTCATCGCTTTTCTCAGCTTGTTCTCATGACCTTATGTCCATAACTCATAAGGACTGTCCACACGATTTACAACGTGGGTTTTTCGCCTATCTTAGAATAAGCCCACAATGGTTCCGTCAAGTAAAATATCCACCCGTTCCGCAGCCGGGTTTTTCGGCAGTCCCGGCATGGTCATAATCGGTCCGGTAAGGGCAACCACGAAGCCGGCGCCCGCTTGAAGCCGGACCTCCCGTACAGTCAACGTCCAACCGGTAGGAGCCCCTTTAAGAGCCGGGTTGTCCGAAAAAGACATTTGGGTTTTGGCGATGCAGACCGGCAAATCGCCGTATCCCAACTGAGTAATTTTCTGAAGTGTGGCTTCGGCTTCCTTTGTATACGTTACGCCTGCGGCACCGTAAACTTTGGTGGCTACCGCCTCGATCTTTTCTTTTAATGAAGCGGATAAAGGATACAATGGCTGAAAACCGTTGGATTCGGTTAATGCCTGTAAAAGCTCCTCTGCCAACTCCGTGCCGCCGGCACCACCCCGTGCCACCACTTCGGATAATGCCACCCGTACCCCGAGTTCACGGCATTTAGTTTTAACGACAGCGATCTCCGCATCCGTATCGCTAGGGAAACGGTTAATAGCCACAACCACCGGCAAATGATATACATTGCGAAGATTGTGGATATGCCGTTCCAGATTGGCTAAGCCCTTTTTCAATGCTTCCAAGTTCTCTTCTGACAGGTTCTCTTTCGGGACACCGCCATGGAATTTCAAAGCACGGATCGACGCAACCAATGCCACTGCGTCCGGTTTCAAACCATTGCGACATACAATATCGAAGAACTTCTCGGCTCCCAGATCACTGGCAAAACCGCCTTCCGTCACAACATAGTCCGCCAGTTTCAATGCGAGAGAAGTCGCAATAATCGAATTATTGCCATGGGCAATATTGGCAAAAGGCCCTCCGTGAATTAATGCGGGTTGGCCTTCGATAGTCTGGACCAAGTTCGGTTTGATCGCATCTTTCAGGAGAACCGCCATGGCTCCAACGGCTTTCAAATCTTTAGCGTACACCGGTTCTCCGTCCACATTGTACGCCACAACGATCCGTCCCAAGCGTACCTTCAGATCTTCCATATCGTTAGCCAGGCACAAAATGGCCATAATCTCCGAGGCGACCGTAATATCAAAACCGCTCTCACGGATCACGCCATCGCCTTTTGAACCTAATCCGATAATAATATTCCGTAATTGGCGGTCGGAAATATCCATCACCCTCCGCCAAACAACCCGTTTCGGTTCGATCCGTAATTCATTCCCTTGTACGATATGATTGTCCACCATCGCCGCCAGTAGATTGTGTGCAGCAGAAATCGCATGAATATCGCCGGTAAAATGCAAGTTAATCTCGTCCATCGGCAGCACCTGAGAATACCCTCCGCCAGCTGCTCCGCCTTTCACTCCGAACGTAGGCCCCAGCGAAGGTTCCCTCAAGCAAAGCATCACTTTTTTGCCTAAAAGGCCTAATGCCTGAGCGATTCCAATGGCCGTACAGGTTTTCCCTTCACCGGCTGGCGTGGGAGTCATGGCTGTAACATATATCAATTTTCCGTTTGGACGGGAAGCCACCTTCTCCCGAAGGCTCAGGTTTATCTTGGCTTTATAGTTTCCGTAGAGTTCCAAATACTCTTCTGGAATATCCGCTTTTTGAGCAATATTCTTAATCGGCTGGAGTTTACATGCCTGGGCGATCTCAATATCCGATAACATGGAACGGCCTCCTTCAATTATTGTTCATTCTAATCCCCGGCTTATGTTATATACCTCAACGAAAAGCCTTACTATTCATTCATTAAACTTCAAATATAAGAAACGCGTTTTCTACGCGTTTATCGCTGTTTTAAGCCTATGGGCAATCAAATTTCCTTCATTATATCAAATATTTCAGATAAAGCACAATATACCAGTCATGGGAAATAACGAATTAACCAACATTTTAACAAAAACAGTCTAAAGTGTTCTTCCGCCATTCAAAAAAACATGATATTCTTTTCTGGTGACCGACAGGTGAATCGTGACATCTGAAAGAATTAATTTTAAGAAGAATTATTAAATTGCAAAAAATTAAACCGGAGGGACGAGATTGAAAGAAATTATATTCGGAGTTGCCGGAGGCCTGGCATTATTCATCTTTGGTATGAACTTGATGAGCGAAGGCCTTAAAAAAGCCGCCGGCGAAAAATTACGCAGAATATTAGAGACATTGACCAAGAACCCCATTATAGGAGTGATCGTAGGAACCTTTGTAACGGCTATCATCCAAAGCAGCAGTGCCACCACAGTCATGATCGTCAGCTTTGTCAATGCCCGGTTGATGACATTAACCCAAGCCATTGGAGTCATTATGGGCGCCAATATTGGAACTACGATGACTGCCCAACTTATTGCCTTTGATCTCGGCCAATATGCTTATGTCATTGCTGCTATCGGTTTTTGCCTGTATTTCTTCCCCAAACGCAAAACGTTACAATATATCGGACAAGTTATCTTCGGATTCGGTATTCTCTTTATCGGATTAAACACCATGTCCGCTATGCTGAAACCCCTGGCGAAATCTCCGCTTTTCGCTCATTGGATCACCAATCTCAGCCACAATCCAGTGGTCGGCGTGCTCGTCGGTACCGCCATGACCGTCATTATCCAAAGCAGCAGTGCGACCATTGGCGTACTCCAAACCCTGGCTTCCCAGCCGGTGGTAGTGAATGGCATAGTTCAGCCTTTGATCCCATTAACAACAGCGATCCCCATATTGTTTGGAGACAATATCGGAACCACCATTACCGCCATTTTAGCCAGTATCGGTACAAATAAAGCAGCCAAACGGACGGCTGCTGTCCACGCTATGTTCAATATTTTCGGATGTATCATTTTCATCATTGCGTTACCGCTCTTCATCCGATTCGTCCTGGCAGTATCCCCCCAACCCGATCCTGCGCATGGAATTACAGCAGCTCAGATTATCAAACGCCAGATCGCTAACGCCCACACTTCCTTTAATATGTTAAACACTTTAGTCTGGTTACCCATGGCTGGGCTCCTGGCAAGGCTTGTCACCAAAATGATTCCCGGCGAAGATCAGTATATCGAACGGAGTACCAAATATCTCAACAAACGGATTATCGACAATCCGGACGCGGCCTTAGAGCTCTCTGCTAAAGAACTGGTCCGGATGGGTGAATTTGCTCAGGAAATGTTCAATAAAGTCAAAGAAGCTTTTATTAACGCCGATCCGGCAAGTCAAGAAACTGTCGATGAGCTGGAAGACAATCTCGATTATTTACAGGAAGAGATCATCAATTATCTGTCGACTGTAGTATCCCGTTCGACCTTAACCGAGATCGAAGCCACACGGTTGGCAGACCTGATGCACGTCGTCGGTGATATCGAACGTATCGGTGACCATTGCACCAACATTATGGAACTGGCCGTCTACCGTCGAAACGGGAATATCAAATTCTCGGAGCAGGCCAATCGTGAAGTGGAAAGTATTTTTAAACTCTCTTCCGAAATGCTCGACTACGCCATAACTGCACTGTCCTATGAAGATTTTGAAGCTGCCCGAAAAGTGCTCCAACTTGAAAAAGAAGTGGATACATTGGAAGAAACTCTGCGGCTCGGCCATATCACCCGTCTCAATCAAGGCACCTGCAACCCCAATTCGGCCGTTTGTTTTGTTGACCTGTTGAAAAACTTAGAACGGATTTCCGATCATTGTTACAATATCGCTGAAGCGGTTCTGGATGCCGAAAAAAAACCCATTGCCGCAAAGATGAACTAGCCTCTTAGAAAGACACCAGGCCCTCGAAAGCCTGGTGTTTTTGATTTTTTGCTTCTTCGCTGTGACAAAATCCTATATTGCCTCATACAATATGTTAGTCATTTGAGGAGGTGTCATGGCATTGAGTTTTGGCAATGTAAAAATCTATCCCTTTCCGGCCGTCCAGTACATTCCTCTCCAGATAACCCCGGTTTGCTCCGGACCCATTCTGCATTCCACCCCTCGGACTCAACAGCCCCAATTGCTGGTTGGCCAGGAAATCAGCAAATGGCAAGATATCTTGAGAACAGAATATGGTTTGGATCAAATTCCCGTCTCAACCGTTGACACTTTTCCGATCATCGCCCTCAACCTCGAAATCGATGACGCTAAATACCGTAGTTTTTACGTGACCATGACTGGCCGTAAATCTCCAGGCCACTATCATGTCTATACTTTACCCCGGAAATATTTCTACAAGAACAATTTATTTTTCGAATTATTTGATCTTCAAACCGAACAACGGATCGGTTATGCTTCAACCTTCATAAAATAGAGTTTGAAAAGCCTAATCCCTGTCGAAACATAAGCGATAAGCTGCAAAGGTTTGATCCGCCACCTTCTCCCAGGTGTAATTTTTCATCACTTTTTGGGCAAGTAACGGATCCGGTCCGGCCTTCCACGCAGCTTCTAAAGCACAGCATATACTTTCCACATCATCCGGTTGACAATAAAAAGCATGTTCCCCGAAATATTCAGCAGCCGATCCCCGATCCGTCGTGACAATGGCACATCCTGCCAAAGCTGCTTCCAGTGAAACCAATCCCGGCGTATCATACCAGCTGACTAACGCATGAACTCGGGCAGCCGCATAAGCCGAAGCCAATTCGGCAGGATTCATGGTATCGATGAAACAACAGTCGATCCCGGCGGCCTTTTGACGACACTCCTGATAATACAGGCCGTCATTGAGTGGTCCGATTAACACCAGGGGCAGATGCAGCTTACCTGCCGCTTCAATCAAGGCCAATTGATTTTTCCGGGGAGAGATCCGTCCGACGGACAACACAAAATCCTTTCTTCCCCAACGGCGGCAGAAACGTTCACTGTTTGCATAAGCAAAACTGCTGTCAGCCCCGTTCGGGATCACCACTGCCGGTGGCAGATTAACATATGTTTTCCGAAGTAATGCCAGTTCCGCATGGGAATTTGGCAGAATCAGATCCACTCCGGCCAATACTTCCTGGCGCAGTACTTGGGTCTCTTCCCACCAACTGACAAAAGCGGCAGGATCCTTACGATAGCGCAAGTATTCCGCAGGATCCCAGAAAACCGTCGACAATACGATTTTGGCACGGTTTCGTTTGGCATTGCGAAACTGCTGGTAAGTGTCTTCAATGGGTATCGTATTAAACAGATGAACCAGATCAAAACCGCTGACATCCGGTTCCAAGGTAAAGTCAAACACTACTTCCAACCCAAGCTTTCTAAGGTATTCTCCGGTTTTTCGCATTTGGATCGTATCTCCGGCAATCGCATGGCGGCTGGTGACCCGATTCTGCATGAGTATTCTCATCCAGACTTTACCCCCTTTCTCGTTTTAATGTGATTTCCGCCGATACGCGGACAGTCCCCTTCTGCCAAGGCCAAGCATTCACCGGAAGAATCGTTATCCGGGTAATTTCCGGAACAAGCGTGCCCTCGGAAGAAATCTTTTGGGCATTGGAATGATATTGGATAAATTTCCAGAAGGAAATCTCCAGCCGTTCCTGTCTCAAAAAACCATCCTCATCCCAATACTCCAGATCGGTCTCCAATATACCCTCCGTTAAAATAGCATTTTGAGCATCTCTGTACTCAAAATGAGCAATATAGGACTGATTTCTGGCAATCTCTTTGGGAAAACCTAATTTTAAGGGGATCTCTTTCTCGATCACCATCGATAAATCTTCCGTATTTATCTCTAAATCCATTAATTTACAGAGATTATCCGAAATCAATCCGGAATCAACCATCGGAGCAAAATCCGGCACTACTTTGATTTTAAATTCTCGTTCACAAAAGACTCCGGCTTCATAACGAACCAGGTAACGATAGATTATCTTAGTCCCGTTTTGATCATAAGCCGTAAATTCGATAAACGGCTGTAGTTCAATCTCCGTATGGCTTTCTTTCAACCCGTCCCACACAAAACTCTCATGAAGATCGATAGTAAACTGTTCTTCATAAGTTTTTCCCGAAAGATACAAATAAGTGACAGAAATCAATAATTCTCCTTCGATTTTCATCCAACCGGACTTTGGCTGACAAGAAAGATGACCAAATTTGGTTTGAATTTCCTGGATACGTACGGGTTTCCGCTTCAGCGTGATCATCGTTTCCCGCATCACCGCAAATTTTTTCTGTTCCACCTGCGACTTTGCCAAAATGGCTTTGCCGTTTTTACTGTCTTCCAATACCGCCACAGTACTCCATTGGAAAATTTTCAGATGATAGACTGCGGTAAAATTAATATGAACTTCCTGCCCGTTTTGGGAAAAAGCCACCGGTTCGATGTTGAGGAAAGCCTCTAAATAAAGATTATCCTGCTTCTCCGTAAACGGCCACTCCTCGATCAATTCAAAGAAACTGGTCTCCCATTGACGAAAGGCTTCAACCCCGTCATCGGTCAGATAATAAGCTTCGATTTTAAAACGGGCCTCAAGGAGGATTCCTTTCTTTGTCAACCGGTCATTCCGGCCGATGGCTTCAATCCGTATCTCCGTCAGATTTCCTCCGTCCCAGGGGAAAACATAGGATTTAGCTAAGGGATATTCTTTCTCTAACAGTAGTACCTTGGCCTTGATGGAATGAACCTTCGACGGAAGTTTAGGAACATCGACGTTCGGTGCTAACACGCAGGCCAAAGGTAAGGATTGCAGGAGAAGACAGGCATAATCGATTTTTAATTGAAGTTCTCCCAGATTCTCCTGGATTTTTACCCATGTCCTATCGGTAATCTTTCCCGTCAAGCGGTAATGGGTATCGGGATTCCATGCTTGACCCATTGTATCAATCAACCAGCTGACCGGCTGTTCGATCGGCATATCAAGGATCGAACCGTTCGCCGCAGTAAACTGGAGATTCCCCATCACCCGGCAATTGATCACAGGGCCTGTCGGCAGTTCAAAGATCAGCTCTCCCGTAAAATCCCGAAAATCGAGCATGGCCGGATCCACATTCACCGGAACTCGAATCATTTGTGTAGACACTTTTCGTTCGACCACCCCATCCAGAATCAAAGTTTTCAGTTTCTCCGGAGAAGCCTCCAATTCAACTTCCTCGACTATCAACAGAAAAGCCTGCTCGAGCATAGCCTGATTATCCCCGATCTGCCGAGGTTGGTAAATATAATAATCCTGCTTCAACTCCGCTTTAAATAATGGAAGTGGTTCCGGAAGGGCTTTCCCAACAACCACCTCAAACTGAACCTTATCATCGACTTTTCGGAACCGGCCGTCAAATTCCACATAGATGATCTCCCGCTTAAAGGCTCCCCGGGCAATTAAAAAACCGCCCTGATTCAGAAAGGAAATTTCTTTCAGGTTGATCTCAATCGCATGAATTCGCCGGTTAACCAGTTCTTGCCACGAAGTTTCCACTTTAAAGCGGCAGGTACGGGTAAGAGACATCGCCGACTCCTTTAACGGTATCTCCTACATATATATGCCAACCTTGTCTAGCTTAGGCACATTCGGAAAAAGAGTCGAACCAAAGAGAAACAGGCTGTTCTGACGAACAACCTGTTCTCAAACGATCTTTGTCGGAAATTACAGATAATATGGAGACACGATCTGAACCAGTAATTGCTGAGTCTGAGTCACTTTCACAAAGAACTCGATAACCACTTTCTGACGGAGTGTGGTGCTATCCTCCAGCTCAAAGAGGATGGTCTCGATTCGGGAATCCACCCGGACATTGGTGCCCGGAGTGGCACCGATGATATCCACAAAAGTACTGAACGGGATATCTTCCGCTTGATGATGTTCGAGGTTATCGGTACCGATGAAGAAGATTTGCTTATGAAGAATACCCTGGATGATGACTTTATCCTCAATAACTTCAGTGCTGATATCTTCGATGCGGGCTACAATTTCCCGAATCTTAATGGCCGGAACCGGTAAGGTGAAAAGATTTTCAACCAGGATTTGGTTAGTGTTCTCTCCAACGACCGTTTCCAATTTCAGTAGAGCACCGGGACCCAAAGCCACATTAATCTGGACGCTCTCAGTTACTTTGGCGAAGAATTCAACCACGACTTTTTGGAGTAACGTCGTCGCATCTCTCAAGTCAAAATGGACGAATTCAACAACCGGTACGACCTCAACATCCATGCCGGGCATTGCGCCGGGTACATCAACGAAGGTTGAAAACTCAATATCTTCACCTTGATGATATTCCACATTATTGGTTCCAACATAGAAGATTTGTTTATGAATGACACCTTGAATGATAACTTTGTCTTCAATAACATGAGTTTCAATATCCTGGATTTTCACAGCGATATCGTCAATCTTGATTGCCGGATTTGCCAAAGTGACAAAGTTCTCAAACAACTCCTGCTTTGTATTTTCACCGACCACTTGGTCGACCCTTACCAGTGGCCCGTTTCCAGTTAAAATATTTAATTGTCTGGTTTCAGTTATTTTTACGAAAAACTCAATAACGACCTTCTGATGTAAGAGAGTTGGCGATAAGAGATTATAGATAACCGTTTCAATAATCGGATGAAGTTGGACATTCATCCCGGGCTCAGCACCAGGAACGTCCACAAAGGTGCTGAATGAAACGTCCTCTGCCTGATGGTGAACAATATTGTCTTCTCCGACAAAGAAGATTTGCTTGTGCAAAACGCCTTGGATGACCACTTTATCAGCGATCACATCAGCGGTTAACTCGCGAATTTCTGCATGAATATTTCTTATTTTAATCGCACGTAAGGTTAAGGTCACATTACGTTCAATCAAAAGCTGCTTCGTATTTTCGCCGATAACCACTTCCGCCCGAATCAAAGGGTCCATTCAATTCCCTCCTTTTTGATTTTTGAAAATCTGAAGTTAGCTCTCTCTCTTTCCTTGAACACCTCGCTTTACACATTGTCGGGGATTGCTATTCTCATGACTTGCCAAGATTGGGGATTCTGCGACGGATCCGGATAGACCGATATCAATCGCGTCCGTTTTTTGGTTGAAATAGGTATTCCGATAGTAATGATACTTTTCAAACCACAGGGTTAAGCCAAATAGAATGATGATATACATCAAAAAGACCACGACCAAAAGAACAGCCACCATGTAATCCCCCACATATGGATAGATCATCCGGATTTGACTAGTATAATATATGTGCCTGTAGTGGGTTGTGCTAATAGTCATGATGTTTTTTCAATAAAAAAAGACGTCCGTTGAGCAGACGTCTCTTTTTTCATAGCATAAGTACAATCATTATAAACTGCGATCATCCACACTATCGAGCCAAGCTTCCAACGGCCCGACGATAGATTGGATACATCCTTCTTCAAAGGGGTTTTGTAGGCCGGCCAGTTGGACCAATTCCAAGAAGGACATGCTTCCCCCGGCCTTACAGAGACGCAGGTAATCTTGCCATGCCTGGGAACGATCCTTCGAAGCCCGGATCCAAAACTGAAAGGCACAAACCTGAGCCAAAGTATAATCAATATAATAGAAGGGCACGTCAAAAATATGGCCTTGCCGGAACCAATATCCGCCCCGGTTCAAAAATTCATTATCTGCATAATCCCGATGTGGTAGATACTTCTTTTCCAACTCCCGCCATATCCGTTTCCGCTCTTCCGGACTGGCCTCCGGATGTTCATAGACCCAATGTTGGAAATGGTCAACAGTAACGCCATAAGGAATAAACAACAGCGCTTCAGTTAAATGATTAAATTTATATTTGGTTTCATCCGGGCCGAAGAACAGCTTCATCCATGGCCAGGTTAAAAACTCCATGCTCATGGAGTGAATCTCACAAGCCTCCATCGTTGGCCAGAGATATTCCGGCAACTCATAATGACGGCTGGAATAGACTTGGAAAGCATGGCCTGCTTCATGGGTTAAGACATCCACATCTCCGGAGGTTCCGTTAAAATTTGAAAAGATGAAGGGAGATTGGTAATTACTGATATAGGTACAGTAACCACCTCCGGCCTTCCCTTTTTTGGCCACCAAATCCAACAATTGATGGTCGATCATAAAGTCAATAAACTCTTTGGTTTCCGGAGACAGTTCATGATACATCTGCCTGCCGTTCTTCAAGATCCATTCCGGATCCCCTTTGGGCGTGGCATTGCCCGTCAAAAAGCTCAACGGCTCATCATAATATTTGAGTGAATCCAGTTGTAATCGTTTCCTTTGCCGTTCCCGCAGTTTAGCTGCTAACGGAACCAGCGTTTTCAACACCTGCTCCCGATATCCGGCAACCATCTTGGCATCATAATCGGAGCGGGACAAACGGGCATACCCCAGTTCAATAAAGTTGGCGAAGCCAAGCTTGGTCGCGATCCGGTGGCGCAATTTCACCAAACCGTCATAGATTTCGTCAAACTGGGCCTCATTTTCCAGGAAAAATTGGGTGACCGCCTCCTGGGCCCGCCGACGCATATCCCGATCTTTGGACTCCATGAATGGACCCATTTGGGCCAGATTTCGCTCTTCCCCTTCAAACATGATTTTGGCCGATGCCCGCAATTTTGTATATTGGCTGGCCAACTTGTTTTCTTGCTGGAGATCTTCGACCACTTCCGGTGCAAAGGTCTTTAACTTAAGTTCGGCGATACGGAAAAGCTGTTTGCCCCACTGAGCTTCCAGCTCTTTCCGGAAGGGCGAACGGACTAAGGACCCGTAATAACGTGCAACCAACCCTTCATAAATGGGTTTGACATTGTCGATATAATCATTTTCCCCATCATAAAACGGGTCTGTGGTGTCCATGGTATGACGGATATGAACTAAAGCCTCCATCGTATCAAAGGTGTTCCGCAGTTTATTTACCTCGACTATGATCCGGTTTTGCTCCGCAGCCGATCCCGCCTGCTCAAAGGTCTCCAGCAACTGTTGAAATTCCTTTTCAAAAGCTTCCATATCCGGCCGTTCATATCGATAATCTTTAAATACAGTCAACCCTCTTCCCTCCATTTTCATCAGTCAACTTATGGTTATTTTATACCAGGAGAAAAATTCTAGCAATGTTTTTAGATGAATGGATACCCGGTCCAAATCATAGTTCACAGTTCACAGTGCACGGTATTGATTAGACAAGAAGCGTGAGGCATGAATAGAATTGACAGTCTACAGTTTGCAGTGGACAGTTCCCAGGGTTCCGGGTTATGCGTGATGAGTTTGTGTCGTGAACTACAGTTTCCCAATGCAGCAAAATGCAACTCCGCAACAAAATACGTGCCAAAAAGGTAACACCCTTGTTACAAATTAGCAATATAATGCTCCAGACTGTGCACTGTTCACTGTGTACTGTGCACCTGTTCGGTTATTGCAACCCTACCCGATACCAATATTGAAAAACGTGCCAATAAGATGTCACAATTATTGCAAATTTGCACTATAATGCTCCTGGAGGTGAAGATAATGCCAACCTTTTTAGACCTTCGTATAAGTCAATTTGCTCCAGCAGGGCCCTTTTTATCGACCAACCCGGCAGCGCCAACCTTTTTAGGTGGCATTGGCCTTATCGTGGGAGATGCGACCAATATTCGGGTTGACTTAAATGCAACCGTAAACGTTGCTACAGATACGGCAGCCACCATTACCATTCTGATTGCCAGAAACCTGCCGGCAGCAACAATCGACACCTTTAACGCCGCCAATGTAATTTACACGACCACACAAAGCATCCCTCTCGGTCAGGATGAAACCATCGGCGTGAACATCGCTGATTTCCAACCCACGACCAGTCCGACGGAACCTGGCCAGATCAACTACTCCTTATTTGCTTATTCCAGCGCAGGGGATACTCTTATCCTAGACCGCATTCAGACTTTAAACGGCATTGCTGCAGCCGGTTAATGCAGGCTACCAAACTAAGGTAGGGCAGCTCCAAACCAGCTGCCCTTTCCTATTCTTTCGTACTTTTTAATATCAGTTTTCTAAAGTAGTATACTTCGTCAAACCGGTGAGCAGTTGCTCAACTTTGGCTTCCCAGGTATGGCCGGCAGCAAAGGCTTGCCGTCTCATCCGGAAAACCATCCGGTTTCCTTTGGAATCAGCCAGTGCCCGCTGGATAACTGCGATACATTCCTGCGGACTACGATAGGTATATACTAACGGCGGCCGTAATCCTTCGGCAAAGGGCAAACCCCGGCTGACCACCGGTATCCCGGCAGCCAAATACTCATAAAGTTTTACCGGGTCGGCACCTTGAGCGATCCGGTTATCGAGGAACGGAATCCATCCGATATCAAAATGGCGTACATAAGCCGGTAATTGACTATAAGGCCGCGCTCCCAAGTAAATCAGATTTTTAGGCGCCGTACTGAAATCCCATTGATAAGATTCGCCAATGATCACGATCTTCCACCGCGGCCGTAAATAAGCCACATGGTAAATAAGCTCCATGTCGACCCATCCCCGGTAAAAAGCACCTGTAAACCCGATAATGGCTTCGGCCCCTTTTTTTAACTCGGCGATTTCATCCGGAACCGGACCGCCCCCAAACCGGTAATGGTCCAAGTCCACTCCATTGGACAACAACATCACCCGCGGGTGATTTGCCTGATGCTTTGCAAACAAACTCCGGGAAACGCACAAAATCAGGTCCGCCCGCTCCACCATCATCGCTTCACATCCGTCAAACACCGGATCATCATCGATACAATCATACACCAAAAACTTACCGGGCCCGGGTTCGATCCATTGGGCATAGGCTGGAAAATAAATAAAATAGATCGCGTGTTCGCTTACCTCCGACGGTAACCGGTCCAAATCCCGGTATACCCAAAGATTGGGCGCCACCAACTCCGGCTCGGCACCCGATTGTTGTTGTGGGTTCCGGACATGAACCGGATGCCCTTTTTCAGCCAAACGCAGCATTAACTGTTGCGGGCGATGAAACAGGTAATGCCAGTCGATGGCCGGATAGCACACAATAGGCCGTTTCAACGGTTACACCTCTCTGTTCTTCCAGCCTGTTACTGTTCACTATATGCAGTCCGCCAGTCATTGTTGTTACATAAAAAACCCCCGCTAAATTGAGGATTTCTGACTAATTCCGAACGGCTATAACTTTCATAAAATATCCCAAGGTTATCTGGAAACTGAAAGGCGGAAGAACGATGCCACCTTCGAAATTACTTCTTTTCGGTGCCACCGGCATGTTAGGGAGCCAACTGTTTTATTACTTACACCGGTATGGCTACGATATCTATGCCACAGTCCGCCATCGGGGAACCCGGCGGTTACCGATGTCTCTGGCTTCAAAAATCCGCTGGGGAATCCAGGTTGACGATATGGCTGCCATTGAAGATTTAATCTCTGAAATCCAACCGGATGTGATCATCAATTGTATCGGAATCATCAAACAGGTCCCGGAAGCCAAAGATCCCATCCCGGCCATCCGTGTTAATGCCCTTTTCCCTCATCAGTTAGCCCAACTTTGCAACCAATATCATATTAAGCTCATACACATCAGCACAGATTGTGTTTTCGACGGTTCTAAAGGAAACTACTACGAATCCGATCCGCCATCACCAACCGATCTCTACGGCCGGACGAAACTCCTTGGCGAACTGAACCAGGAAGGCTGCCTAACCCTTAGGACCTCAATCATCGGCCACGAATTACAAAGCAGGTACGGCCTGGTTGAATGGTTTCTCGGGCAAGCCGGGCCGGTTAAAGGCTACACCAGGGCTATATATACCGGATTGCCGACTATAGAATTCTCACGAATCATCGCTGAGTATATCCTGCCCCGCCCGGAACTCTGGGGACTGTACCATATATCGGCTGACCCTATTACTAAATACGATCTTTTACAGTTAATCAAGGCCACTTACCAACGGGATACCGTCATCATCCCCGATGACAGTGTGGTTATCGACCGTTCCCTGAATTCGAAAGTTTTCCGAAAAATCACCGGTTATCAGCCTTTATCATGGCCAAACCTGGTTGAAGCCATGTATCAGGATTATTGCACATCCCCACTGTATTCATCTTAAGTTTGTACAAAGGAGGTGAGCCTTCATGGCCGACTTGAAAGATAAAGTGATTGTGATTACCGGAGGAACGGGCTCCCTCGGCAAAGTGTTGACCCGGCGGCTGCTCTCCTCCGAAGAAAATATCCCCCGTAAAATCATTATTTTTTCCCGGGATGAAGCCAAACAGCATCAGATGCGGGTGGAATACCAGCAGAAGATCAAAGCCACCGATGAAGTCATTTACCACAATTTCGAACGCTTGATCGAATTCCGCATCGGCGATGTCCGGGACACCCATTCCCTTTCATCGGCGCTGAAAAATGCGGACATTGTGGTGAATGCTGCTGCATTGAAACAAGTACCGACCTGTGAGTATTTCCCCTTTGAAACGGTTCTGACCAACATCCATGGCGCTGAAAATATCGTCCGGATTATCCGGGAAGAAAAGTTACCCGTCGAAACGGTGGTCGGAGTATCCACCGACAAAGCATGCAAGCCGGTGAATACCATGGGCATGACCAAAGCCATTCAAGAACGGATTTTCACCGCAGCCAACATCGCCGTTCCGTCCACCCGGTTCATCTGCGTCCGCTATGGCAATGTCCTGGCTTCCCGCGGTTCGGTGATTCCTCTCTTCCATGAACAAATCCGCCATGGCGGGCCGGTCACCGTCACCACTCCCGAGATGACCCGGTTTTTGCTGCCGCTAGACCAGGCGGTAGACACCATCTTTGCTGCCATTCGCCAGGCCAAACCGGGCGAAGTGTATGTCCCCAAAGTACCGGCTGCCCGCATCCTGGATGTGGCTAACGTCCTCATCGGCAATCGTCCCATCCGGATCGAATTTACAGGAATCCGGCCGGGGGAAAAAACTCATGAATCCTTGATTTCTGAAGAAGAAGCCTGGCATACTTACGACCGGGGCGACTACTATGCCATCCAGCCCATGCTGCCGGAGATCGCTTCTCAAGATGAAGATCCCGAAAAAATCCTCGGGCATGCTTACAGTTCCGGTGATGATGTCTTATCCGTCGCCGAAGTCACTGCGCTTCTCAAAAAACATCATTTATTCCTGGATGACGAAGCGTATGAAAACAGCGAACTGCTTCGCTAGATCAACTTAAATCTTCATCGGAGGTAATCATGGATATTGCCCAATTATCCCAAGCGATCCACATTTTAAGCCACATGTCGCTCACCGAAGCTGCGCCGCTCATCAACCAATTAGCTCCGCTCATTACCAAAATGGCCAACAGCGGCGTTGGAACGGACAGTTGCCTGAACCACGACTGTCTCCCCCTGCCGGTCCATTACTATTCACCGGTCCCCGATATTGCGGATTTAAAAAACCGCAATATTTGGAAACAACGAAGTTCATTGCCGGGTATCCAGTGGGATGAACCGGGCCAGCTTCAGTTCCTGGCGCTAATTGGGAAAAAATATGGCGCCGAATGTCATTGGCCGGCGGAAAACAGCGGCAACCCTACCCAATATTACACCGAAAACAACTCCTTTATCTTCGGATGTGCAGCGGCTGCCCATTGCATTATTCGCCACTTCAAACCCAAACGGTTGATCGAGATCGGTTCCGGATTCTCTTCATTAATCATCAATGAAGCCTTAGCTCAAAATGCCCGCGAATCCCACCCCTGCGAATATGTGATTATCGATCCTTATCCCCAACCCTTTATTTCCGGATTAAGCCGGCTCCATTCGTTAATGGGGCAACGGGTCGAACTTCTTACACCCGCTTTTTTCCGGAAACTTGAACCCAATGACATTTTATTCATTGATTCCAGCCATATGGTCAAAATCGGCAGCGATGTCAATTTTCTCATCCTGGACGTCTTGCCTACGCTGAATCCGGGCGTCGTCATTCATTTTCACGATATCCCTATGCCTTATGAATATCCCGAAAGCTATCTGACCAATCCCGGTTTCCGAATGTTATGGACCGAATCCTACCTGTTGCAAGCTTTTTTATGCCTTAACCCCCATTTCAAAATTTTACTCGCCATGTCCTGGATCATGAACGAACACCTTCCGGAATTTCGCCAAGCCTTTCCGCATTACAACCCTTCCATTCACCGGAATTTCAGCGGCAGTTTCTGGATTCAGAAAAAAGGATAAGCGAAACAAAGTTCTGCACCTTCATCCTGAATCATAGAAGTATAAATAAGTTAAGAACTATGAAAGGATTTTTGTCATGAAAGTGATGACCATTCTCGGCACCCGGCCGGAGATCATCCGCCTGAGTCGGATTATTCCGCTGTTGGATCGCTATACCAAGCATATTTTAGTCCATACCGGCCAAAATTACGACGTCAATCTCAATGAGGTTTTTTTTAATGAATTAAAAATTCGTAAGCCTGATTATCTTTTCGACTGCCGCGCCGATTCTTCCATGGAAGAGATCGGCAAAATTTTGGCCCATTGTGAAAGGGCTATTCGGACTGAAAAACCCGACCGCATCTTAATATTGGGAGATACCAACAGCGCCCTTTCGGCCTTTGTAGCCAAACGTTACGGCATTCCCGTTTTTCATATGGAAGCCGGTAACCGTTGTTATGATGATCGGGTTCCCGAAGAAGTCAACCGCCGGATCATCGATCATTGCAGCGACATCTTAATGCCCTATACCGAACGGAGCCGGGCCAATTTAATCCGTGAAGGCATTGACGGTAACCGGATTTACGTTACCGGCAACCCTATTTGGGAAGTATTGGATTATTACCGTCCCGAGATCGAATCCAGCCAGGCCTTAACCAAATATCGTCTAACTCATGGGGGATACTTTTTAGTGACCTTACACCGGGCCGAAAATGTGGATGTCGAAGAACGGTTAATCAATTTTATCCAAGCCTTCCAAAGGATTTACCAACATTACCAAATGCCCATCATCTGCAGTTTACATCCGAGAACCCGGCATCAACTTGAAAAACAACGCCTAACGATGGACAGTGAAGGTATCATTGCCGTCAAACCCCTGGGCTTATTTGATTTTATCCATTTGGAGAAGCACGCCGTCTGTGTATTGACGGACAGCGGAACCGTCCAGGAAGAGTGCTGTATCTTTCAAATCCCCAATATTACATTGCGGGATGTGACCGAACGCCCGGAAACCATCGAATCAGGCAGTAATATTATCACCGGATGCGAACCGGATGCTATCCTCAATGCGGTGCAAATTGCATTAGATACTGATCACCAATGGACTGCGCCACCCGAATACACCCAAATGCATGTGAGCCGTACAGTCATCAAAATTGTGCTTGGAGCCATTGACTGAATCTTTGTGTTCATAATGACAGTCTTAACATATCACTCCATTACCCCATTGTTATCTGAATGATATGATAATGCAAATATATCAACAACTCCTGGATAGATAAAAAATATATTACTCCATGAGGTGAAACACCATGCCTACCTTTTTGGATCCCTATGTATTGTATGCACGGACCGATACTGACCCGTTATTTGCGCCTATTTACAACGGCCTGCAAAACTTCAACGGTACTGCTGTGGCAGATTAACACATTATATCAATTCCTTTTGCATTTCCTTTATTTGGATTTCTGATATTAATGATATCTAAGCATATCATTCCATTACCCCATTGTTACCTTGAACGATATGAAAATGCAAAAATATCAACAACTCCTGGATAAACGAGAAATATATTATACCAGGAGGTGAAAAAACATGCCTACCTTTTTAGATCAACGAACCAGTCAAGGAGCGAGAGCCGGAACTGTATCAACGGCCCCGGCTGCTGATTATATTGGCGGTATTGGTTTGATCGTGAATTCCGCAACCAATATCAGAACTGATTTAGAAGCAACAGTTGGTATCCTTCAACCTATCTCCTTAACTGGAAGTTCCTTGACGCTCTTTATTGAGAGAACAACAGTTGCCAATTTAACCACTCCGGGCGCAGGAACCGAAGTCTTCAGACAGACCTTCGGCATTCCGCCGGTGACTATAGCGACACCGTTTACATTCTCATTATCCGCTGCTGATATTGCTCCGGCCGCCACAGACCCGGATGCTCCCGGACAACTGACCTATGCCCTGTTTGCAACGACCGATGCTGACGGTATATTTGCGCCTACGTACAACGGCTTGCAAAACTTCAACGGGTCTGCTGCAGCTGACTAACGAGAATATCACGGATAAAAAGGAGTAATATTCCTTTTATATATCCTTTAATTATTATTCAGTCGTTTGAAAATCCAAAATCGCCGTTATTCTAACGGCGATTTTTCAAATCATCCCGTTCTCAGTCCACCGAAAGGAGGGAAACTGATGGCTACCCTTTTAGATTACCGGGCCAGTATTGGGTCAACGACATTCGGTTCTCCCAACAGTATCATGTCCACTTCGGCTATTAATCCCAGTCTAGTCGGGAGCATCGGATTAATCGTCGGTAATGCTACCGGTGTCCGGGTCCAACTGCAAGGCCTCATCGGCGTTACAGCAGGTTTGACACCTGCCACCGTTTTCATTACCATCGTCCGAAATAATCCGGACCCGTCAGTTCCGGCTGGCGGAACCCCGATATTTTCTGCAGTCCATGTTTTAGATTCCAACACCACGAAAACCATTGCTATCAATGCCGCAGATCTCAATCCACCGACCAATCCGCTGACTCCGGGACAGATTAATTACTCACTATTCGTCCAAAACAGCGCGGGCGGTGCCATTGTCAGAAGCGGGCCGGAAAATTTTGAAGGCATGGCTGTAGCCGGTTAATATAAACTTAGCAATCGCCGTTTGGAAAGCGGCGATTGTTTTTAACCTTTCGTCCTGATTTTACCAGATAAAATCATGGTTATACCCAAATAAGACACGGGAAATTTCCAGCTTTAATATATTAGACTGAAATACCGCGAAAATGATATAGGTGGTTTAGTCATGACCAAACTGAGTTTATGTATGATTGTCAAAGATGAAGCGGACACCATCGGTTCCTGTTTGGAAAGCGTACGAGATCTGGTCGATGAAATGATCGTTGTCGATACGGGTTCTATCGATGATACACCTCAAATCGCTGAAAAACTGGGTGCTAAGGTCCATCACTTCCAGTGGAATGATGATTTCAGTGAAGCCCGTAATTATTCGTTGCAATTGGCCCAGGGAGATTGGATCCTCTTTTTGGACGCTGATGAAATACTCGTTCCTCAAAGTAAAGATGCTTTACGACAGGGAATAACCGATCCCGAGGTCGAAGGTTATTTCATCAAAATCCTCAATCAGCTGGATTATGATAACCATCATGAAATCCGTGCCGACCTGGTGTTCCGATTGTTTCGCAACCGCAAGGAATACCGTTTCCAACATGCCATTCACGAACAGATTCTCGATTCGATTTTGGAAAACAACCCTAAAGCAGTCATACGGGTTAATGAAAACATCGCCATCTGGCATACCGGATTTCGCGAACATCGGATTCAAGCGAAAGACAAGCGCAATCGCAATCTCCGGCTGCTCCAGCGGGAACTGGAAAAAAATCCGGACAATGCTATGCTTCGCTATCATTACGGCGAAGAGCTCTTCTATGCCAAACGTTATGCTGAAGCCATCCCCGAACTGAGAAAGGCATCAGCCGGCCTTGATCCTCATACGCATTTCGTTCCGAAGTTACTTCGAGCACTCATCACATCCCATTTGATGCTCAATGAATATGAAACAGCGCTTCAGCTGGTTAAATTCGGCATTTTACATCTGCCCTTCTTTGCCGATCTCCACTATATTGGAGGATTAGCCAGCCTTGGAATCGGTGATTATTCATTGGCCCGCACATATTTTAACAATGCAATCAATACCCCGGATCAACCTGTTCATTATGCCTCAGTTAACGGCACCCACAGCTTTCTCTCCTATTATCAACTGGGCATAATTGCCGAAGAACTCATGGAGTATGGTGAAGCGATCAACGAATATGCTAAGGCAGTCCGCGCCAATCCCAACTTCACCCCGGCTTTGGAAAAACTCATTGCTTTGCTCAACCCCAGACGAGCCCCCGGCGAAACTAAAGCTAAACTGGAAGCCCTCCTCCGCGATGAATCACCTCTCACCGTACTGCACATCGGCAAAATTCTCTTTCAACAGTCTGCTTTCGGCCTTGCCCTGGAATATTTGGAAAAAGCGAGTAAGAGCCGGGAATTTCCCGCTGAGGCCAATGTATGGAAGGCCGTTTGTTTATTCCAGCAAGGCCAGGAAGAAGAAGCCGCAGCTATTCTCCGATCATTTACCCAAGACCATCCTCTTTTTATCAATGCCGCCTTTGAGCAATTTCTCAATCACTGGCTGAAAAAAGACCTGGAACAAGTGGCCACTTTCCGTCAAACCCTGCTGAATTCAAGCCTGCCTTCAGATATCAAACAACTGATACTCATTCTTCATCAGCTCCTGGCTAAGCATCTGTCACAGGCCCTGCCGGAATCCGACGAAACCGCATCATTCACCCTAAGCCCTTCCTGTAGTGCAGCATTATCCTATATCTTCATTCGGGCACTGGATTTATCCGAGATAGAATTGATCCAGCACCTCATCAAGGAATTATCCATGGAGCAATTGACGGATATTTCAAAAGAGCTCGGAACAGTATTTCATAAATACGGCTATTTTGAGTTAGCAGCCGATTTCTTCAAGCATTATTGGAAAAAGCATCCTAATTCCAGTGAGTGTTATTATTTGCTGGCCCAAACCCATGAAGAACAAGGCCGTCATCTGGAAGCATCAACCTATTACCGGCTGGCATTAGCCTGTAACAAAGATGCTCACCGTCCCCAGTATTACCAGGCATTGATCCGAAGCTATCGCCATCTACGGCAGCAAATTACGGAAAAAGCCGCACAATATTTTCCGGACCATCCATTACCGGTTCAGCCATCAAAGGAGGTTTAAAAGGAATGCAACCGACCATCGGTTTAGCCATGATCGTCCACAATGACCAGGATCATCTGGCCCAATGTCTTGAAAGCGTTAAAGGCCAAGTCCAGGAAATGGTGATCGTCGATATCGGTTCGACTGATGAAACCAAGGCCATCGCCAGACAATACACAGATAAAGTATTCGAATTTTCCTGGGATGATGATTTCAGTGCTGCCCGAAATTTCAGTATAGACCAGCTGACCACTTCCTGGGTTTTGATAATGAACGCCGATGAACGGTTGGAAGAGACGACAAGCGGTCTGGAGAGATTATTAACGCAGCACCCCGATACCGACGCCTTTTGCTTGAACCTCTACCAAAATGCCCCCGATCACGAAACGGAGGATACCTTCCCGGACTTGAGACTTTTTAGGCGCGATCCCGATTACCGTTTCGAGGGGCGAGTCTATGAAACACTCCAACTACCCGCCACTGCCAAATGCCTGAATGTGACAAAACCCATCATTCACCGGATATCAACCCCGGAATCATTATCCCGCGCCAAACACGAACGTAACCTGGATATATTGCAACGGATGGACTCCGAAAGCAGCCTTGTTCATTATGCCATGGGTTTAGAATTATTTCATTTAAAACAATACGAGGAAGCCCTACCCCACCTTCAAAAGGCATTGAACTCGACTCAGTCCGATGACATTCTCCGTATGGTGCTCATTCGTTATTTGATCCGATGTTTAAACGCATTAGGCAAACATGCCGAAGCCATTGGCATCTGTATCAGGGAAACCAAACGTTATCCCGACTATTGCGATTTGCACTTTGAAGGAGGGGTCATATTTGAAGGAAAAGCGGAATACCCTTTGGCCATCAAATGGTTTATGAAAGCAGTCGAATGCCCAAGACCGGCCCCTGGGTATTTTCACACAGTGGGGACGGAAAGCTTTCTTTCCCTGTACCATCTGGGCTTTTGCCACGAAATGAAAAAAGAATATCCGAAAGCGGAAGAATACTACCAGCAGGCGATTACGGCAAACCCCCATTTTTATAAGCCGTTGCAACGATTATTCCTGATGAAATCGGCTCTATCCGATCCATCAACTGTCCTTAACGCTCTCTTTGATTCGGAAATGATTCAAACGACCGATCAAGCCCTTTTCCTGGGAGAACTGCTCTTTGACATCGGTTATTATCGTCTCGCCAATCGCTGCCTGGAAAAAGCCCTTCAAAAGAACCAAGCTGCAGATACCTACCTGCTCCAGCAACGGTTGGCACGGTACGAAAATTACTCCGGAAACCCGGAGAAAGCCTTGCATCGGATCGGCCAATTGCGCACGTCATATGAAACCGTCGATCCGGAAACAGCCACGGAAGAAGTCATGGCCTTGCTGCTCTTGGGAGATTATCCTGCGGCAGCGGAGAAAGCCAGCGCTTTATCAGGCCCGGACCAATTGGCGGAAACAGCCACGGCTATCTTAACTATGACAACACTAGCCACAAAAAACACCTTATCCGGTATACCCGAAAACACAAAGGAAACCGCAGTTGTAGAAAGGATTTTATCTATCATTGAACGTTGTTTATCCTTTATTCCGGATTCCGAAAGCCTTTCCGAAACATTGCCATTATTTATAAACCTCGCATCGTTAGGTATACGGACGCTAACTGCCTTATCTCCCGAAAGTGCAACGGCGTTGATCCGATTCATCGATGAAAAAACCGATACCATACGGCAGTTGATGAACTATAAGTTTAACCTTTCATAAAAGAACAAGCGGGAGATGAAGATGAACTCTTCGTTTTCCCGCTTGATTAATAACGTTCCGCAATCAATTGTCGCATCGCTTCAACATTTCCTTCAGCTGCCTGGTACCGCAAATATAAGTCATGGTTATTCCGGATATTTTTATGATGGATTTCAGCCATGGGATGCCACAAATGATAGATCGTTTCTTCCATCCGATAATGCTTGCCGCAGAGCGTATCCAAGGATAATGCAAAAGCCACATCTTCGAATCCATACCCCTCAAAACGTTCGTCAATGCCTCCCACCTTCTCAAAGGCAGCACGGGTCATTACATTCATATAGCTGCCAACAACCCATTGACGATCTTCAATGTCACTCTCATCAATCACGATCTCATCCGGCAATCCTTCCTCCATCAGCCGGTCGCTGGCTTCTTTCGTCAACCGGTAGGCATTGGTAAACGGAATTATCCAGGGATGGTGGTCAATCTCAGCTAGAACACGATGAAGCAGCCCCGGATGAAAAACCACTTCCGCATCAACGATGACGAAAACATCTCCCGTTGCCTGTTTTGCTGCCCGATTTACTGCTCTGGCCTTACTAAAAAGTTCACTATCATCGCCAGCGATACAAAGCTCCACATCCGGCATAAGCCGTTGGTATCGGGCGTAGACAAAAGACCAGACAAAATCCCGTCTGCCATGATCCGGCTGATAGGGTATGATCAATGAAATTTTAGCCATCATGCTCTCTCCTTCATATTCGGTTCCAATGTTCCGGAAGGAGATCCCGGGTGTCATGGGAATATCCCTGAAACCATTTTTGGGGAGCATAAACCAATTTTCCCGGATGGTCGGAAAGCCAAGCCCCCCACCAACTAAAGGAACTGTTGGCGATGATATGATGTTTGCAATGACGTATCAGGAATAAATCGTAAAAATCCCGGTCCGGCCCATTGATATCGACAAAGGTCAATGGATAATCTCGTGGTAAATTGTCCTTCCCCCACTGAATATCATCGGAAAAAATAAAAAAATGAGGTTCTTCAAGGCACTGCGCCATAGCCTCCATAGCTCGGCTGTAATAATCCAATATACATACACCGTGCAAGTAATTGACGGTAGGGTTGGTCACATAATCGCCCCGGCGGATATGGATAGATACCGATTCCGAAGTTTTAATCCGTTCCAAATATTCCAGGTTTTCGGCATCAAGCTCCTCTTTTAAAGAAAATTCTTCGCAGATGATTTCCCGGATATCCCTGAAATACTTCTCGCTCTGCCAATATCCTTCCAAATACACATCGGGTTCCTCCGGCGAAAAGCCATGGATCAGCTCCCAATTCACGCTGAATCCTTGCTCTTTCAGATGTTTGATCTGCTTAATCCAGAATATTTCTTCAGGATCAGCGATTTCTCCGCTAATCTTAAAATGATGCAATCCAAAAGTCCGTAGCGGATCATATTGATACAATGTCACATCTAATTTCAACGGTGTTTCTAAAAACCAGGCCAGCCGCCTGGCTGTGGCATACTGAAACATCTGGTTTCCCAATCCGCCTGTTAACTGAATGATAACCATCGTTTCCTCTCCACTTAAAATTACCAGTCTGCTTGGTTTATCTTTTCATTTTATGCCGCCATGGCCCTTCAAGTACTTCATCTCCGGGATTAGAGTACGGGATCATGTTACATATTGCAAACAGTTATGCTTTTTAGCGCTGTGCATACACCTTGAGCCATGAATAATATGATCGTAAACATTCCTATCCAAAGGTGACCGGATGAAAAAAATCCCCATTAAATTTACGGACTTTTGGCCGACGCTTCATCAAACCAGTCATTATTGTGATAACTTCTTTTTACATTTGCTGCAAAAACGTTTTTCCATTGAATTGTCCGACGAGCCGGAAGTGCTGTTTTACTCTGTCTTTGGTTCAGAACATAAAAAATACCATTGTTATAAAGTCTTTTATACCGGAGAAAACGTCCGGCCTGACTTTAATGAATGTCATTTTGCCTTCTCCTTTGACCATCTTCAACAAGAGAACCACTATCGATTGCCTATCTATGTGTTATATCTGGAGTCTCCGGAGTTACTCGTAAAACAGGATTTCGACGTCGACCGCATTATCAAAGAAAAGACCAAATTTTGCAACTTTATATACTCTAACCCTTTAGGGACGAAACGCATTGAGTTTTTTGAACGGTTATCCAAATATAAACCCGTCGATTCTGCCGGAAAGGTCTTGAATAATATCGCTAAACCCTTAGGCGGGTTCACCCGGGAAAAGCTGGCCTTTATAAAAGATTACAAATTTACCATTGCTTTTGAAAATTCGGAATACCCGGGTTACACTACGGAGAAGCTGATCCATCCGATGCTCGTCCACAGTCTCCCGATTTATTGGGGAAATCCCCTGGTTCATCTGGATTTCAATCCTAAAAGTTTTATCAATTATTATGATTTTCCCGATGAAGAAACGCTCATCGAACATATTATCGAATTGGACCAAAATGATGAGCTCTACCGGGAATATTTACTGGAACCTTATTATCACAACAATCAGGTCAATCCTCTCATTGAAGCCGACCATATCCTGGATGTCTTCGAAAAGATTTTTAAAGAGGCTCTCTCCTGAGCCGGGATTTTGTCGTAAGAACGGTAAATATGCCATTGGCTTTTACGCTAAATACCCTCTCCACGAATAATATGAATATACAAGGCTTGACATCTGGAGTTGAAGAATGCGAAAACCTATTCGGATAAAATTTACGGATTTTTGGCCCACCTTTCTTCTTGATATCCATTGGTATGACAACTATTTTCTAAACCTACTGCAAAAAAGGTTTAAGCTTGAATTTTCCGATGAGCCTGAGGTTTTGATCTATTCGGTTTTCGGTACGGAACATCAAAATTACAGCTGTTTCAAAATCTTTTATACCGGAGAAAATATCCGTCCCAACTTTAGCGAATGCAATTTTGCCTTCTCCTTCGATCATCTCGGCCAGGAAAATCATTACCGTTTGCCCTGGTACGTACTTAATCTCAAATCCCCTGATTCATTAGTTAAAAAAGATCTGGATATTGACGCAATCATCCGGAGTAAAACCAAGTTTTGCAATTTTATTTACTCCAACGAAACTGCCCATAAGCGAATTCAGTTCTTCAAGCGGCTATCCAAATACAAACCCATCGATTCTGCAGGCATGGTGTTGAATAATATCGGAGGACCGCTAAAAGGTTACGAAGATGCCAAAGTGCAGTTCATTAAAGATTATAAATTTACCATCGCCTTTGAAAATTCGGAATACCCGGGCTATACCACGGAAAAATTGATCCAGCCCATGCTGGTCCACAGCATCCCGATTTATTGGGGCAATCCAGTAGTTCATCTGGATTTCAATCCCAAAAGCTTTCTCAATTATTATGATTTTCCGGATGAAGAGGCCTTGATCGAGCGAATCATTGAACTCGACCAGGACGATGACCTCTACCGCCAATACCTGTTAGAACCTTATTATCACAACAATCAGGTCAATCCCTTGATCGAGGCGGAAGCCATTCTCGATCAGTTTGAAAAAATTTTTAAGCAAATCCAATCCTAAACCGTGCAATCGCAACAGGTTGATTGAAAGGATGAATTTACGGAGGATAATTATGGCCGAAACCTTGGGTTCTCTTTGTGACAAATTAACCATCCTGATTTTAAAGGCTTGGCATTCCCGGGATACGGAACAATTGAAAAATATTGAACTCCAACAACGCTTACTCCGGCAAGAGATCGATGATTATCTTCGGGATGCCGTGAACAAAAGGATCCCCCTGGAATACATATCCCTGCCGGCTAATAAGGTTTATAAGAAAGAAGGAAACACCATCCGGGAGTTTCATGGAAAAATAGGCGATATTATAGGGCAACTCGCTGAAGTAAACTGCAAATTGTGGCATCAACAGGAGAAAGTGTACGAATTTGAAAAGGTTCCTCCCGAAGAAAAAGATGCTGTCATTAAAGGATTGGCCATTTTAAATTTAGAGCGTAATCAATGTATTGATGCGATTAACGCTCAATTATACACCCTGATTCAAAATATAAAATAAAGGTGGCCACAATGCATTTGTTCATCCATAACAGTTTTCATGCGGGCGATGTGGCCTTAACTAGGCTGCTCATTGCCACATTGCAAGAAACCTTTCCCGAATTGGAACTGACGCTTGAATGCCGGCCCTGCTATCGATATTTATGGGAAGATTTTGGTTTGCCCATCGTCCCTTATGAAGGATCCGATCACACAACGACTGATCCGACGCCCAATTGCCCGCCGGATGCATTTTTCATCAACGCCTGGTTCGGTTTATATGATGATATTTTAACAGCTTTCAGTCTCACCTACCCCAATAATGTCTATTCATTTAACCGCCAAATGAAAACATATGATCCGGAGGGCAAATACAAGCTTTCAGTGCCTGACGTCACACCCGCTCTTCAGTTCCCGGCCCAAGCCAAATTACCGGTGCCCATTACCGAAAACAGCATTCTTATCGAGAACGGCAAGCCCCGTTCCAGGCAAAGCAAATTCCCTATCAATGATTACCTGGAATACCTCGCCAAATCATTTCCAAAGTTTATCTTTTATTGTACATCCAAACCGCCATGCCATGCGCCAAATCTTATCGATTGTTCGTCACTCAATTTGATCCAACTCTCCGAATTGAGCAATCACTGCCGGGCATTGATCACCCTTTGCTCCGGCGTCAATGCCGTGACATACACCGAGGCCAACCGTTTCAAACCCCGCTGTTTTATGGGGTTAACTTTGCCACTGCGCGTCTGGGATGACATTGCAAACCCAGTCTATCAGGCCCATAACATTAAGGATATCACTGACTTTTTAAACAACCTTGAAACAGCCAAACCGGACAAAACCCGGTCTCATCGCATTTCCGGCTTTGATCCCGCCAAAATGTGCAAATTTTTAAAAAGCCGTTCTGAAATCGAAGACTGTAGCCGTTATTTATATGACCATGACTATATATCCCATGCCCTTCCCTGCAAAAACTGGGAGATAGCCCATATCCTCGCCGATCTGCAAGACGGAAACCTTCTGGATATGGGAAGCACCGATTCCTATATCTTAAAAAACGCCGTGCTCAAAAGGACTAAAGGCTTGAAATACGGCATCGATCTACGAAAACCTGATCATCACGACCCGGAAATCACCTATCTGGTCGGAGACTTATTGGCAGTCCCTTTGCCGGATGGCTATTTTCAATATATCACCTGTTTATCTGTGATCGAACATGAAGTGGACATTCAATCCTTCGCTGCCGAAGCCTCCCGACTCTTGGCCAATGGCGGCAAACTGTATGTCACTTTCGATTATTGGACGCCCAAAATCATGACCGATCTAAAACTCTATGGCCTCGCATGGAAACCCTTGGATGATTGGGATGTCCAACTGTTACAGTATGCTTGCGAAGCCCATAACTTGCAGTTAATCGATGATATCGATTGGTCCCTGGGCGAAGCGGTCATTCGGCCCGGATATTATTCGCCCCATCCGCAGATCGCTTATACCTTTGGTATGCTGGTTTTTGAAAAAATGTTATAAAGGAGATAAATCCATGGCTGAGATCGATTTCATGGGCCCACTGATCCGAAAAGATATTTGCCTGAACGGTATCGAAATCACCTTAGTCACCCACCGGCAGGACAAAGTCCACGGCGGCATGTTCAGAGGCGAATTCCCTATTTGCAAATCCTATCTCGCATTATTGGAAGTCTTACAAAATACAATTAAACCCCGGGATCAGGTATTGGACATCGGAGCTAATATCGGCTCCGTCGCCATCGTCCTTGCCAAAACCCAACCCGAAGCCACCATTCACTGCTTTGAACCGGACGTCCTCAATTTCTCGCTGCTAAACATCAACCTCATCTTAAATAACGTCACCAACGTCATAACCTATAACTATGCGTTGGGTAAACAAAGAGAATTTATTGATATGTATCTCAGTACCACCAATTTCGGCGATCACCGCAGTTTCAACACAACCAAAAATGATCTTGGTGAAAGCCGCTTTACCCGTTCAGCTTCCAAAGTTGAAAAAGTGCATCCGCTGGAATTTCTGACGGATTCCCTGAAGCCGGACGATCCCCGCTTCGTCGATCTGGTGAAAATCGATACTCAAGGGGCTGACTTTGAAATTTTAGAAGCTTGCCTTCCGCTGTTAAAAAAAGAAGCGGTTGTAGCCATCGAATATTCGCCTTATCATTTGGAGGCTAACGGTACGACCCAGGAAGATATCGTTGATCTCTTGCAACATTTCTCACATATCCAAAAGATTAACCCTTTGGATACATCTCCCCGCTTGACAGATATCGATCTTTGGTCGCTTTTAGCATTTTACGACCAGCAAGCGCAACACTATTCAACCGAATTTGATCTGCTTCTGAAAATGAAATAGTGTCTTTCTATATTTATTAATAAACAGTATAGGTGAAAACCATGAAAAAAATCGCTTTAATTACCGGTATCACCGGCCAAGACGGTGCCTATCTGGCTATATTTCTTTTGGAAAAAGATTACGAAGTTCACGGTGTCTATCGCCGTGCCTCTTCCCAAAACACGGACCGCATCAATGACCTTTTGCAAGGTCCCCATAAAAATAAGAACCTTATTTTGCATTATGGCGATATGACGGATACCGAAAACTTAATCCAAATCATCAAAGATGTTCAACCTCATGAAATATATAACCTGGCAGCCCAAAGCGATGTCCACGTTTCCTTTGAAATTCCGGAATATACGGCCAATTGTGACGCTTTAGGCACCTTACGGTTATCGAAACTCAATCATCAAACCCGGTTTTATCAGGCGTCAACCAGTGAATTATTTGGAAAGACCGAACAAAAGCCTCAATCGGAGCTGACGCCCTTTCATCCCCGCAGTCCTTATGCTGTAGCCAAGTTATACGCTTACTGGATTACTGTCAATTATCGCGAAGCTTATCATCTGTATGCCTGTAACGGTATTTTATTCAACCATGAATCCCCGTTACGGGGAGAAAACTTTGTTTCTCGGAAAATCACTCAGGCGGCAGCCAAGTATAAATACGGCCTTCAAGACTGCTTATATCTAGGCAATCTCAATGCCAGACGGGACTGGGGATTTGCCGGCGACTACGTCAAAGCCATGTGGCTCATGCTCCAGCAGGATGAACCGGACGATTACGTCATTGCTACCGGCGAAACCCACACCGTCCGGGAGTTTGTGGAACTTGCTTATGAAAAGATCGGCGTTTCCATCCGTTGGGAAGGAAACGGTATTGACGAAGTTGGCATTGATGAAGCTACCGACAAAGCTATCATCCGGGTGGATCCGTACTTTTTCCGCCCTGCCGAAGTTGACTTTTTGCAGGGAAATGCGGATAAAGCCCGTGAGCGGCTGGGTTGGAAGCCGGAAACCACATTCTCCGAATTGGTCGCGATGATGATCGCAGCCGATTTAAAAAAGGTGGAATAATTAAAATGATGGATTATGGAGCCAAAATCTATATTGCCGGCCATACCGGGATGGTGGGATCAGCAATACTCCGCAAACTGACCCAATTGGGATATACCAACCTGGTTTATCAACCCCGGCAAAAACTGGATCTCTGTGATAAAAAAGCAGTTGAAATATTTTTCCGGGAAGAACGGCCCGAATATGTTTTCATCGCAGCGGCCAAAGTCGGCGGGATTTATGCCAATATGAGCTATCCGGCTGACTTTATTTATAATAACCTAATGATTCAAACCAACCTCATTGACGCTTCATATCGTTATCAAGTGAAAAAACTTCTGTTCTTAGGAAGTTCCTGTATTTATCCGAGGTTCACGCCCCAACCGATGAAAGAGGAATATCTGTTGACCGGGCTGTTGGAACCGACTAACGAGCCCTATGCTATCGCCAAAATCGCCGGAATCAAGATGTGCCAGGCTTACAACCGGCAATATAACACTAACTTCATCGCTGTGATGCCTACCAATCTTTACGGAATCAACGACAACTTCGATTTGGAAACTGCTCACGTCCTCCCGGCATTAATCCGGAAAATCCACGAAGCTAAAGTAGCCGGCAGACCCTATGTGGAAATTTGGGGAACGGGCACCCCAAGACGGGAATTTCTGTATGTGGACGACTTGGCGGATGCCTGTATCTTCCTGATGAACCATTATAACGAAAGAGATATCATCAACATCGGCACCGGAAAAGACATCTCCATCAAAGAGTTGGCAGACCTCCTCAAAACCATCATCGGTTTTCAGGGAGAATTTCAATGGGATAATTCAAAACCGGACGGAACACCCCGCAAATTATTGGACGTCTCCAAAATCAACCGTTTAGGATGGAAAGCCAAAGTGTCCCTGGAAGAAGGTATCCGAAAAACTTACCAGTGGTATCTGGAGGAGGGCATCCATGGATAAACAGGCCGAGTTTGAAATCATTATCCCATCTCACCGCCCTCACCTAAGCCGGGAAGCCCGGGAATGCGTTAAACATTTTAACCACCGTATCTTTGACGGGACGGGTTACCCATCCTTCTCCAAATTAATCAATGATTGCATCACGAGTAGCCAATACGAAACCATCATCATCTGCAACGACAAAGCCAGGCCCGAAGCACACCATATTCATAAAATGCTGTGCCTTATCAACGAAGGCTGGGGAATGGTGGCCATGTACCGTTTCGGTTTCTTCGGATTCAAAAAGGAACTCATCCGGAGAATCGGTTTTTTTGACGAACGATACCTGGGCGGCGGCTATGAAGACTGCGACTTTGTGCGGAGGCTCAAAGAAGCCGATATCGGTTACTATGAAACGGAAGAGATTCCTTATATCCAGCTCCCGACCTCATGGAATTATGAGAAAAGCGATGTGGCTCTCGCCCATTTCCGCAAAAAATGGCGGCATGAAGGCAATACCATCATCCGTCAAATGGCAGAGGAAGACTATGGATATGACCTGGGGCCGTCGGAATATTCGGTGTTTTACCCGTTTGAACGGAGCATCCTTGTCCCCATCCCCGGAAATTTGGCCTTTAAGCATATGACGATGAAGACAAATATCATCTATTAACCGCATAAGATGTCACATGGTCATGGGACCAATCTGGAAGGGAGGAATTCCCGTGAAACAATATAAAATTGTCGGGTTCTGCCAAATCTACAACGAATTACGAAAAGAGAACCTGGAACGCTTCGTCACGTATTTTAAACCCCTCGTCGATGAACTGGTTGTCTATGATGACGGCAGTACCGACGGCAGTTATGAATATATGCTTCAGCATACCCCCCATGTGATACGGGGACGAAACAATAACTTTTCCAACGAACGACAGCACAAACAAAGATTGCTGAAATTGGCACTGAAACTTGATCCCGATTTCATCTTATGGCTGGATGCGGATGAAGTATTTACGGCTAATGCCAAAGACCGAATGCAGGACTTATGCCAATATTGCGTTAATAACGGCATCGACGGCCTAAGCTTCCATGAACTCAACCTTTGGCGCAGCCATTCCTGGCGGAGAACAGACAGCCTTTATAACGACGGTTGGTTCGTTCGCTTATGGCGCGTAACCCCGGGCATGGCCTACCACGATATCAAGCCTGGATTACATCAAACCCCTTATCCTTCTACTCTGCAGCGAATCGAAGCCAATTATGACGTTCAAGTGATCCACTATGGTTTTTCATCGGAAAAACGCCTGGCCTATAAATATCTCACCTATCAAGCCCACGGCCAAAGCGGCTATGTCATGCTGGATCGCCTGATCAGCGAGGAACATCTGGTATTGGAAAAAGTCCCTCTGGAATTATTCCCTGAAGGCCTTCGAATTGATGACCCCCCGCCAAGGAAACTAACTTGGGAAGAGTCTCTGGCCTATGTTGAGAAATACCGGGAGGAAGTCTTTTTAAAATGAACTGTTCCATTATTTGTCTCATCTATCAAAGCGTCCCCTGGCTAAAGTTTGTCCATGAGCAAGTTGCCAAATATACGGACCTGAACCGTCACGAATTCTTTTTCATGGCCAATGATGCTACACTTGAAGTTCGTAATTTTTTGCAACAATCGGGAATTCCGCACTTTTGGACGGAATACCCGGAGGAAAAACGGAAGGAATGGTTCATCAATAACGTTTACCGCGGCTATAACCTGGCCGCAACTAAAGCGAAAGAAGATTACCTTGTCTTCATCAACTCCGATATGGCCTTTTCACCCCAATGGCTGGATAATCTCATCAAGTACTACACAGGCAGCGAGTGTATCACCTCCCGGCTGGTCGAATCCGGACGTCTGCCCAGCGGCCAATACGGCATCGGACGTTATTTCGGCGATCAGCCCTATAATTTCATGGAAGCCCAATTCCTCGAATATGCCCAATCCATCCGTGAAACCAGGGCGGAGCCCGGTGGATTGTACATGCCGCTTTTTGTTCGGAAAAAAGACTTTCTGGACGTAGGAGGTTATCCGGAAGGCAATATCAAGCCCGATTCCGATATTTTCAACCCCCAATACGCCAAAAAGGGAGAACCGTGTCTCCCTGGAGATTTTATCCTCATGATGAAATTGGCCATGAAAGGCATTCGCCATTTAACCGCTTTTGACAGTATCGTTTATCATTTTCAACGGGGTGAGTCCGATTATCCAAACCCGTAATGGGGGTCGGCTCACCCCCACCCGATGGCCTTTCGGACCAATTGGGCAATAATACTGTTATACCCTACGTGACTGTCATCATTGATCAAATTTTCAAAATGCAAAGCCTCCGGATGTCCGGCAAACCAATGCAACCCGATACTCCGTTCCGTCAAATAATGCATATAGGGCGTATGGAAAATGTAAGGAACCATCGTAAAATCAATGGGATAAACCACATCCGGAGCCAGATTGGCTACTGTTAAGCCGGGAAATCGATCTGCGATCATGGAGAACTTCGGGAAATACAGATTCGGAATGCGGGAACCGATGCTTTGATAATCGGTCAGATTTAACATACCGTAGGTTTGAGAAGTGATGAATTTATAGTAAGGATTATTGGGCGAACTCATTAAAAATCCGATGGAATGATAATTCTCCGGACTAGCCTCATGTAGACAGACGATGGTCGTTAATGCAGAATTCGCTTCCTGGTTCAGATAAAGATGGTCAACAGGCCTAAAATAGACAATGTCCATATCGGACCACAGCCCACCCACCGTTCCTAAAAGATACCACCGAAGAAAATCGGCCTTAAATGATTCCGGAATCTCATTAGCCAAGCCATGAACGGAAAAATCATATTCAATACGGTTAACTCCCAAATTTAAAAGATGATTCATATAATTGGGCCCGTTATACCGTGAAGCATGTTCACCGGTATGCCAAGTTTTACTCCCGCGGTATTTGACTTTAGGATAATAAAGACGGATCTCCCAGTCCGGGTTATATTTTTTAAAGGAATAAATCGTTAAATACCTAAGAAATGAAATAGTATCATTGCCCCAATAAAAATGGGCGATTTTCGGAATATTCGATAAATGCCACATTATAATTTCCCCCACTCACGGGTTGTATTGCGAACCAGTACACCCTGGCGTGTTAAATACAGGTTGCGATTATAATGCCAGGCTGCGTTCATGCCTGTTTCATAAACATATCTCGGATGATACAAATGAACAATTCGGGCTGAAGTCTGGTGATAACGCAAACCATAAGCCAGCAGTCTCCCCACCAAATCGTCATCATCAAAGGCAATACCGGTAAAATCTTCGTCATAACCCCGGATGGCATTGAAATGAACCCGATCGAGCGCCAATAAAAAAGGCAAACGTACATTCAAGTCCGGCAATGTATCATACAAACGGGGATCATAACCGCCGCTGGAACTAATGACGGAATTTAAAAAGGCCCCGCTTCGATCGTCTTTTCCGGCAGGAATGGTCATTAACGTATTATTGCTGAGAATCGGACTGACCAAAGCCGCCAATGTACTATTCAGATGATAAATTTCAGCACAGGAGATCAGCAAAACTCTGCCGGTTGCTTGGCGCGCCCCGATATTGATGGCAAAACCCGGCACCCTCCAATTGAGGGTTCCGCCTAGATTGCGCTGTCCGGAAAAGATATAACGCACATTCAGCCGATGACTGTATTCAGCACAGATCTTTTCCGTCTCATCCATGACCCCGTCATTCACGACAATTATCTCATACTCAAAGGGTATTTGTTGCCGGGCAATGGACTCCAGCCCCCACTTAAGCAAATGAGGCCTTTGAAACGTACTGATGACCAATGAAGCAAGGCAACTTCCCATCCCTGCCTCCCCCTTTAAATTAATTCTTCCAGACTATCCTATAGGCTGTAAAATCTCATTTTTCAGCCAAAGTTGCCGCTTACGCCAGAGCGCTCCGGTATAATGCTTCCAATTCCGCTGTTACCTTTATAATGTCAAAATGCTGTCGGACGATCTCCACTCCTTGAGCTCCGTAATATTCCAGTTGCCTCTCGTCTTTCAATAACTGAATCAGATCGGATTGGAGCTCCGCATCGGATAACTCCCGATAACCCCGGCGATAAAGAATGAGCTCCTGAAAATTACTGAAATCGATGATCCCTGCGAAACCTTGGGCATTCATGGCATACACCGGCCGTTGGCAGGCCATTCCTTCCATCGCTGCCCGATCGCAGGCCAATACCAGGTCGGCGGCTGCCAAATAAGGACGGACATCCGATTGCTCCCCGGCCCAATGGAGGTTCACATCGCCATTGGCCGGAAGATGTTCTGAGGCATACCGGCATAAATCCTCATACCAGTTTCCGTTACCAACCACCAAGACATTTAATCCTTTCAAACATTGACTAATCTCTGGCAAACAACGAAGCAGCTGATAAACCGGACGTTCCTTCCCGTCTGCCAAACGGCTGACCACCACCAATGTCTTCCTGTGGGGGTTTAGGATTCTTGCCACACAGGAATCCATCGTTTTCTTTGGGTAAGGATGAAATTCGGATAGATCGACCCCATTGTAGATCACACGGACTTTTTCCGGATGGGCTGTACTGGAAGTGACTACTTGGGCCACTCTAGGGTCGACGGCAATGATGGCATAGGCATAATCACTGACCCGATTCCCCAAATAGGAACGGTCAATTCCGAAATCATACAATCCGTGCATGGTAATGATGAGAGGTAAGCGGAGCGCACGGGCGACTTCGAATCCTCGAAAGATCGCCGTAAAGGGGTGAGCATGGATGATATCCGGCTTAAACCATGCCAGATCATCCAGGGTACTATCAGACCAGGGTTTATAGTGAAACTGTTCCATCTCTGTATTGATCCGGGCGAGAAGGTCAGGGTTGATATAAGCTGTGTTAAGTAAAATCTGATGACTCTGTTTCAACAACTGGTTGACTGTGGCAAGAATATGGGTTTCCAAACCACCCATAACCAGACGATCAGCCAAAATTGCAATCTTCATCTTAGCTCCTGCAGTTTGGTGGATTCGTACGTATTAATATAACTTATGTGTCTTTCGAAACAACCGTGTTATTCTACGAACACAACCCTTTGGTCCGTCAGCATTTAAATCCGGAACCGCTCCCTAAGGATTTCCCGGATTTGCTGACAACGGACCTCCCAAGAATTGACCCGGGCAATAGCACGGGCTTTCATCACCAATTCCTGTCTTTTATCGGAACTATTGATCCAATCCAGTGCTTGCTGGCATTGATCCTCAAACTCAGCATGGTCTCTTCCCACCCATATCACTCCCGGTACCCGGGGAACCTCAGGTAACGCCGTCGAAACCACTGCTTTTCCGGCAGCGAGATATTCCCACAGTTTAATGGGGTTCGCGTGTTCCGTGGTTTGATTACGGACAAAAGGAATCAGCATCAAATCCATACTTGCCAAATACCACGGCAAAACCTTATAATCGCGGGGGCCCATCCAATGAATGTTCGGTTCTTCTGGCAGCTCAATGCCATGTTGCTGAGGGCCAATCATAACCAACCTCCATTCCCGATGGTTAACAGCTAAATAACTGAGCAGCTCATAGTCGAGCCATTCATAGGCCGCTCCCACAAATCCGATGCGCGGACGGACGATAGATTTCATATCCGGCGGTTCATTGACGCCAATATGATCAGCTTTGGCAAAATGGCCATAATCCGCTGCGTTGGGTATAAAATAGGTTAAGCAGTTTAACTCACGATGTTTTTCATACAACGTCCTGGCCGACGTGAAAACTACCTGAGCTTTACACAACAATTCCTTCTCCCACAAATGGGTATCCGGATGAGCCCAACTGAAAGAAGCAAAACTGTCGACACAGTCATACACCACACCCAATTCCCGAAGATGGCCCACTAAAGGAACGGCAGCCAAATTATAAATCCACAGAAGCGGCGGATCATGCCAGCCCAAAAAAGTTAACGTCCGTTTGATCTGGTCTGCAATCATCAATTGATAAGGTTCCGAACCGCCAGCACAATGAAAGGGAGCTAGGATCTTCAATGACTGATGAATCCCTGTAATCCGATGGGCCAAATTATGCAGCTGCTGGCTGTTGGGCTTTTTTAAATCATCCTCGGACACTTGGGCCGGAGGATCGACGAAAAGAATATTGTAAAAATTACTCAGCCTGGACATAATTTGCTGAGGACGTTGCCATAGAAAATGCCAGTGGGTTGAGGAAATACACACAATCACCTTTTTCGATGTCCGCTGAGAATTGGAAATGATCACCGTGGACAATTGGTTCACCTCTTTAAAGGGACTGTACGGCACTGACGATCTGCCATGCCCTGGATGCATAAGTATGTTTAGCATAAACATAGGCCTGAGCTTTTTTAGCGATGAGCCTCCGTTTATGCTCCGGCATCCGCAGAATCCGTTGAACCATCAATTGAGCTTCTTGGGCATTGTGAACTTGAAAGATATTGCCCTTAAACAAATATTCCTGAGCTTTGGTATAATGGGCCAAATAAATACCACCGCCACACCCCAACACTTCATAAGGACGCATGGAAGTCTGGGTTTTCGAACTGTCATCACAATTCATTCCCAAAACGATCTTGGCCGAGCTATAAACTTCCGGCAATAATTCATAGGGAAGGATGCCTCCGTAAACCTCAGGATATTTGGCCAGATTAACCGGGCGTTCAGTATCATCCCACCAAATACCCCAAATCTTAATGTCATACCCCCGTTCTACCAAAGGTATGATAAACCACTGGGCTTCTTCATAGCGAGATGAATAGTTACTGGCTACGAGAACCAGATCATGTTGGTAAGCCGGATTGACGCCCGTAAAACGATGAAAAAACGGATTGCAGGCAAACAGAAGCAACTCCGCTTTTTTCCCCAGCCGCTCGTAAGTAGGAACGCATTCGATCGTTGTCGTGAAGATATAATCAGCCCGTGGCGCAAAGGTTTGAACGGTCAAATCCGTACAGACCGGATCCTCAATAGCCCAATACAATTGGGGCACACCGAACTTCCGGGCCACTTTGTCGATGACCTCCGGCTCAATCCGGGGATGGCCTTCAGTAAACAAGGCATCCGGCCGAAAAGTCTCCATAGCACGGGAGAGCCTAACCTCCTGTTCTTCCGGAGTTATCCCCCACAACTGCTCTTCGCCCATCATCACCTTGGCTTGATGGCCGATCTGTTCGATCCCGGCTGCAACACCATATTTGATCAATGGCGCGTCATTGGTAAACAAAATCCGCATGACCTGACGAACCCCCATCTTAAAATAAAAGACTTTCGCTCTATTTTATTCGCAACACAGGAAAAAGGGACGAAAGGACAGGACGTTGGATAGTTGACAGTTGACAGTTGGGACAGTGGACAGTTGTCTAAGAGTTACACAGTTGACAGTGGACAACTGACAGTTATGTGTAAAGACACATGGTTAAAGCTCCAACATTATATGAATTGGAACCAAAGCCAAACACCTAATCATTTAACTGTCAACTGTAAACTGTAGACTGTCAACTTCACTTACCCCGCATACATCAAAAAAGAAAGAGGCCGATCTGGCGATCAGCCCCTTTTTCAAGTTTAGAGAATTTCGACATCGGTCACGACTTGCACCGGAACCGGATTGGGATTTCCGTCGTTCACCACATCCAAGAGCAAGACCTGGCGCGTGACATTCCCGATGCCGGGACCGGAGACGTCGGTTACCACATCGAATTCCTGCAGCTCGATCTGGCCGTTGGGCAAGAGGACAAAGGCTCTCACCCGCACTTTGGACTGGACGATGCCGGGGCCGGAAACATTGGTGACCACTGTCACCCGTTGGCCCGGAGCAGACTCGCCCTGAACCGTGGCCCGCAGTACGATGTTTTGAATGACCCGTTCACCGTCTTCGCTCAGGCTAAAGGTGATGGTCTCGATATCCACCGTAACATTGATGGGCGTACCCGGTTGAATGCCCGGTATATTCACCAGAATCGAGAACGGCACTTCCTCCGTAACCGTCCGGACGATATTATCGGTGTCCACGAAGAATACAGTCTTTTCGACGACACCTTGGACCAGTACGCCGTCAGTCACGATGGTCGCCGACAAGTCGGTGATAATGGCCTGGATCTCCTTGATCTTGATGGCTGTCACCGGAAGTTCCAGTTCATTACGGATGATGATTTGCTGTTCACCGGCCACCGCTTCCGGGAAGACAATCGTCACTGTATCGATAGTGATCGGACTGACGGGAGGCGGCGGAACGATCGGTTCTCTCCGAATCACCAGAACCTGTTTGGTGTTTTCGCCGATGACCTGCTCCACTTTGAAGAGAGGCCCGGTGCTCAACACTAGATTTATCTGGATCTCCCGTGCGACTACCGCATGAATGGCGAAGACCACTTTTTGACGCAGCTGTGTCGGTGACAGAAGTTCAAAGAAGACGGCTTCAATGATCGGCTGAATATGGACATTATCACCGGTTACCGCTCCCGGTACATCAAGGAACAGGGAGAACGGTATATCTTCGGCCTGGTGACGTTCGATATTATCCGTTCCAATAAAGAAGATTTGCTTGTGTAAGATGCCCTGGACGATGACTTTATCGGTGATCACGAAGGTTTCGATATCCTCAATCCGGGCGACGATCTCCCGGACTTTGACGGCAGGAACATCTAGAGTGATGACAGTTTCGCTGAGTTCCTGAACCTTATTTTCACCGATGAATTCTTCCACTTTGAAGAGAGGGCCGTCACCTACTGTCACATTCTGTCGAACGGTCTCCGTGACTTTGACAAAGAACTCCATGACGGCTTTCTGCCGCAGTATCGTCGGAGAAATCAACTCAAACAGGATAACTTCAATCCGCGGATGGACCTGCACATCCATTCCCGGCACAGCGCCGGGCAGATCTACGAAGGTACTGAAGGGTACGTCCTCGGCTTGATGCCGTCCGACATTGTTGGTATCAATAAAGAAGATTTGTTTATGAAGTATGCCTTGAATGATGACTTTATTTTCGATGACTTCAACTTCAATATTTTCGATCCGTCCGACAATCTCGTCGATTTTGATGGCCGGAACCGGCAAGGTGAAGTCCGTTTCAACCAATGTTTGAACCGTATTCTCGCCGACCACTTGTTTCAAAAGAAGCAACGGCCCGCTTCCCGGCAGGAAATTCACTTGAACCGTTTCTGATACTTTGACAAAGACTTCGAGGATGATCTTCTTGACGACACTTAATCCATCCGGAGCCAGTTCAGGTATGATCTCTTCGATGATCGCCGTGACTTGGGCATTCATGCCAGGCATAGCTCCGGGGATATCCAGGAACGTGCTGAAATTAACATCATCCGAAATATGGTGGACTAAATCATCAGTACCGACAAAGAATAACTGTTCATGAACAATTCCCTGAACGATGACTTTATTGGGAATCACTTCCGCAACGAGATTTACGACTTTACCGACGACATTTCGAACTTTTATCGCTCGAAACGGCAGTGTCCTTTCTTGAACAGTTTCAACGGTAGCGGTAGCGGTACCCGAAAGTACAGGACCCAACTGTACTGAGGCACCTTTCAAATCGGCTGCTTCCGGTACCAAATCGATGGTTTTACTGCCTACCTGAAGGGTTTCAGATGCACTTCCCGCAGACGGAAGAATTTGCTTGGACAAAACATCGACTTTGACCTGACCGAGATCACTTTGACCTGACAATTCAGTTTCTTTTTTAACGTTCTTCCCTTTGGACTTTCTCCCTTTTGCCTCGTCTTTTTTCTGCTTAGTTCCGGTTGATTTCTTTTTCGTCGTTTTCTTTTTCAGTTTTTCTGCTTGTTCCGGTTGTTCCGGAGATTCTATGGAATCCACTTCTACAGAAGAAGTGGCACTTTTGGCCTTTCTGGAGCGTTTTTTCTTTTTGGGCGCTTCTTCTATCTCAAGGACTTTTTCATCCTTATTCTCGTTTTCTCCCATTTTCTAACCTCCTTTCATCGGTATCCAGCAGCTCATGCTGCTGAATCTTAAATCATTAAGGATCTATATCGAAAGTGACGAAATTGGCTTAAATCGTAAGGATTTGACAAAATTCTAGTACAGTATATGCATAGGTCCAACGTTGTGCTATTGGAGAGGATAACGAAAAACCCGGGCATAAGCTGCGCCGGGTTTTCGATTTCAGTCTATAAGATTACCCAATGACAGTCAATCTGACATGTTCCGTTCATAGGTCTCGAGGTTATTATTGACTTAAAAAGATTTGAGTGATCATTTTTCCGTTAGGCCCTCCGGGAACGATACCGATCCCCACTTTGGTAAAAGCGGGATTCAAAACATTGCTCCGATGCACCGGACTGCGCATCAAAAAAAGATGGGCTTTGTCGATATTGGTCGCATTAACCAAATTCTCTGCAACGGCAGTACATGGAATTTCAGCGTCTAACAATTGCTCATATACGTTTCCAAGACGTTTCGATATATGGCCGAAATAGTTATAGGCGACCATGTCCCCGCTTTTATCCCGGGCCAATTGAACCAGGGAAAGATCAATTTCCAAAAGCGGCAAACCAGCATTCGCTCTGTCCTGGTTTAACAACCTGACCATTGCTTCCTCTTCCGGAGAGATGGCAACGGCGGTATCCGCATTGGCTTTTCCTTCCCTACCGTCGTCCGGGACGACAGGTGAAGCCTGTTCGCTTTGTCCATTTCCACGATAGTTGCTTGGTGTGGCTGCTTGAGCTGAAGTAGAATGTGTTACTAAGATTCCAACGGCCATTAATGCTGCGATGAAAGCTGAAAATGTTTTTTTCAATCGTATTGTCATGATGTTTTTGAAGTTAACTCCTTTGTTTAATGGTTTGTTTGCGGCAATGTCAGCTTAGACTGTTAGAATGAATTGTGTTTTGAGTTGACTTCAGGTCGACTTTAACTATTTCGGTAATCTTCTATTTCAACTTTTTTTCGATATTCCCTTTATGTAAATCCGGGCATTCGCGGTAACTCATTCCAAAAAAAGAGCCTTTCGGCCCTTTTTTAAACTTTTCCTGTCTATTCCTCGTTTTCTTTCGGATATAATTCAATCAGCCCTTCTCTGAGCGCAAACAGAGCAATTTGAGTCCGGTTAGCCAATCCTAGTTTTTTACGAATGCTTGTAATATAGTTTTTTGCAGTCTTTTCACTGATGAAAAGCTTTTTACCAATTTCACGATTATCTAAACCCTGGGCAACCAAGGGCAATATCTCACGTTCACGGGGACTCAATCTCTCAAGCTCAGGTTGGCACTTACCATTCATTAACGGTGACATGCCTCTCCTCCTCCTACCCCTTCGCTAGGTGGAGAAGTCTTCGTATACTATGATGAATAGAGATTTCCCGTTCTTTGAATTGCGGTACCTCCATCAGCAGAAATGATCATGTATATAAGAAATGCAGAGTAAACTGCATTTTTCCCTTAGCGAAGCAGGTATGCCTATTCTGATACATGATATGCCCAGGTGATGCAGAGAGTGATCAAAACGAGCTTTTGTCTTAGATCAACCTACGGGACAACCGGCTGAAACGCCATGCGTTTGTCCTAAAACAAAAAAGAGGCCAGGAAACATAATTATAGGCTAACCTGACCCCCAATCTGTTTAACTGACAGAAGCTGATTGACTTTGGGATCAAAAGCAATTTGATTACATAAACGGGTTACCTCTTGAGTAACGGCGTCCATTTCCTTTTGAAGGCGGCTTAAAAAGATCGTATTGGATTTACTGATCTGTTTTTCAAGAACTTTGGCTGTTTGAGTATATATCAGAGTTGTGATCACTAGAGGCAACATCAAGATAACCAAATACGACAATAACCATGTCAGTAAAATCCGATGCTTTCGTAAAAAATGCAGTGAAAACATTCCCTGACACCTCTTTTGGAATCTCAATCCTTGTCTTATGATCCTATCTGGCTGAAAAACTCCTTCAAGGCTTTCGTCCCTTGCTTGTCGATCTTAAAGTTCGTGGAATTTACGCAAACATGCTTAGTAAAACCGGTGGCCAGTATCTTACCGGTTTCCACATTTCGAACCGTATACGAAAAAGCAAATTCTACCCCGGATGAGGGTTCCATTACTGTTTCCACTGCAACCAGATCATCATAATAAGCTGGACTTAGATATTTACATCCGCTTTCAACCAGCGGCAACATCCATCCTTTGGCTTCACATTCTCGATAAGGCAACTGATGTTCACGCATCCATTCCGTGCGCCCAGCCTCAAACCAGATTAAATAAACCGAATGATGAACAATGCCCATACCGTCCGTCTCTTGATACCGGACGCGAAACTGTACCGTTGACAAGATTTTCCCTCCTTGAAGATTATAAATTCTTAATTAATATTATCCATCGATTCCGCATCTACCTTCCCTTTTGCGGAAAAAAACAATATTTATTGAAATTATTTCCTATCAGCGAGTTTTATCAAATCGTGGTCTCCCAGTATGTGGTTAAAGAAACCGACGAAAGCTGCCGATAGTTTAACCAAGGAGTGATTAACATGAGCATGATTTCAAAAAATCTTAAAGTTACTGAAGTGAATTCACGCAAACGTGTACTCTTTTACATCGTCCTGCTCACACTCTTCGTCAACGCTGTCATCGTCGTCTTCAATTTTCTCTTTACTTGCCTTGGGTATTATCGGTTTTAAGTTACCCATATTTCGCTTGAAGTTTATCCATTTAAACTAAAAACCCTCAACATTAGTTGAGGGTTCTTTCATTTCTTTAATATCCTCGTATCAAGCTTTAACGTCTGCCTTTAGGAAAGGCCGGACATCCGTCGCGATCATCCCGCCGCGCCGGGCCGCTTCCAATCCTTTATCTCCGTCTTCAAACACCTGACAATATTCAGGCGGAATCTTCATTAACTCAGCACACTTTAAAAAAGTCTCCGGATCAGGTTTACAACGCGTCACATCATCGGCTGTCACGATTTTGTCAAAATATCGATCCAGCCCCGTAATCTGCAGATTCACCAATGCGACCTGCCGATACTCGCCTGTCCCGAGAGCCATTGGCAATTTGCCTGCGTATTCTTGAACGATCCGAAATACCGGTTTTATCACTTGAATATTTTCATTCAACCGAAGATAGGCTTCGTTTTTAGCCTGAATGATCGTTTCCGGATCGAGGTTTAATCCTTGCTGACAATTGATATAATGAACGATCTCTCCGGTCGACATCCCTGCCAGTTGATAAAATAACTTTTCCGGATACTCGAAACCATACCGTCTGGCCGTCTCCTGCCAAGCCTGCAAATGGGCAGGCATTGTATCGATCAACGTCCCGTCAATGTCAAAGATCAACCCCCGCGCCCTGGGGTCTACTGTTAATGGCATCCGTTAAACTCCGTTTCTATGATAATTTACGCGTCTATTATACTTTGTTTGGGGCCATATATAAATAAGTATTCAATAAAAGCAATCTCGCTTAGACCGATACGGAAGTAATAGTGCATATTTACCATTTTGCTTAATAACCTCAGATTTAGTAATCAGTTCATTTCACCCCCGCTTTAACAATATTTTACTTTCGCTAAAATAACATATTAATTACTATAACAAGAACACAGTTGAAACGAATTGTGTCTAAATAAGTTCGTAATTTTCCATCAGAAACTCTAGCTTTTAGAGATTTATATCTTCTCCCAAATAACAATTTAATAGACTTTCCAATTTTTTCAAACAAGCTTATTTTTCTAAATTAACAATTTAAAGGAAAATATATTTTTTGCTAGAATTTTATAATTATTATGTATTTGGGAGGATAATAATGGGATATCATATTATTATTAAAAGTAATGAATGTATAAATAGATATTATATTGAAAATTTAGACCAGTTATATGACATTGAAGGTATTGATAAAAATTCAATCATTTATCAAGCCGAAGAAACATGGAAGCCTTACTTAATTTCAGAAGTTGATCAATATCAAAAATATATAGATCGTAGTTTTAGAATTGGAGTTAAAGCTGAAAAATTATTTGAAAAGTATGCAGATGAAAGCAATTTGATACTTGAAAAAATAGATCAAAGCAAAAAAAGTTTGGTTAAATATATAAAACAATCCAATGGTAAACCCGTTAAACGTGGAGACTTTCTTGTGCGTGGTTATGAAGTTGAAAAATTGGTAGAAATCGAAGTAAAAGCAAGAAAATTTATTATAGATAAAGATATTGGGCTATGTTTTGGCTTAGATTACACCGAATTCAAAAGATTGGAAAACATGATGAACACTACAAAAAATCTAATTGTTTTTTCTGTTTATCAGGTGATTAATGACGAAATCCTTTCTGAAGTTCCATATTTCATTAGCTTACATGAAATAAAAAGTCTTAATAAAGAGAACGAATTAAAATATATTTCTGACGGTAAATTCATTCTTATTCCAATTAAACATTGTTCATTGGGTATAGATGGAATCAATAAATATATAAAAAATTAATAAAACTGAGGTTAAAATTAGTCTTTTTTCAATAATTAGTGTAATTTGAGCACAAGATTTAATTTGAAATAACCTAAAAATATTTCTACTAAGTAAACTATAAGTAATTTTTTTAAAAGAAGGTGTTACTTTTTATCATTAATCATTGCTCTACTTGCCTTTTATAACTCTATTACTTTCTCTCATTCTGGAAGAACCGATTCATTTGGAGGTCATTGGGATCGCAAATACGGGACAGGCTATCATTATCATCATGGTATGCCAGCTCATCAACATCCAAAAGGTATTTGCCCCTACCAACAATCAAGTTCCCAAAATTCCAACAATAATGAAATCATGGCTATCCAACAAAAATTAACTGAACTTGGTTATAATCCTGGTCAAATTGATGGAATATTAGGACCAAAAACAAAAGAAGCTATTAAACAATTTCAAAAAGATAACGGATTGGTCGTCGATGGGATTTGTGGACCCAAGACAAAAGCGAAATTAGGATTATAACTCATATAAATGTAATTTCTTTGGGGGAATCTTCTCTGATATATCTGATTTAAGTAACTTTTTCTATCAATACTCTCAATGCCTTCTCTCCCTTTTTCATTCAACCATCCCCCCATGACTCTTTCGATCCAAACTCCGGTACTGGATCGCTTCCGCCACATGGTTGATGCGGATCTGATCTTCTCCTGCCAAATCTGCAATGGTCCTGGCCAGTTTCAAGATTCGGTAATACGCCCGGGCGCTCAGGGAATACCGTTGCACCGCCTGTTGTAACAACATCCGGCTCTCCGCATCCACCTGACAATACTCCTTAATATCCCGACTGCCCATTTGCGCATTGCAAAAGTAATCTTTCCCCCGAAACCGTCTTTGCTGAATAAGACGGGCCTGCTCCACCCGTTTCCGAATGGCCGCCGATGATTCTCCGGCCTGAATAGTATCATACTCAAACTCCTGCAAACGGGGGACTTCGATCTGGAGATCAAACCGGTCGAGCAAAGGGCCGGAAATCCGGCTTTGGTAACGGTGAATCTGGAGCGGGCTGCATGTACAGGTTTTATACGGATCGCCAAAATAGCCACAAGGGCATGGATTCATTGAGGCAGTCAGCATAAACCTGGCTGGATAGGATAAAGTCGCCGCCGCCCGGGCAATGGTTACCCGTCCGTCTTCCAAAGGCTGACGAAGCACCTCCAAAACTTCCCGTGAAAACTCCGGCAGTTCATCTAAGAAAAGCACTCCGTTATGGGCCAAGGTCACTTCTCCCGGCCGGGGAATTCTCCCGCCGCCAATTAACCCTGCCGAACTGGTGGTATGATGGGGAGAACGGAAAGGCCGTTTACGGAGGAGTGACACTCCTGGTGGCAACAGACCGGCTACACTGTATATCTTGGTGATTTCGATGGATTCTTCAGTGCAAAGTGACGGCAAAATGCCGGGAAGGCGCCGCGCTAGCATCGTCTTGCCCGAACCCGGCGGGCCGATCATCAACAGATTATGGCCGCCGGCAGCAGCCACCTCCAAAGCTCTTTTTGCCTGTTCCTGTCCTTTGACATCGGCCAAATCTTCCTCCACACCGGTTACAGCCACCTCTTCCACAGACTGCTGAACCTCCGCCAGGTCCGGTTCCCAGGTTCCATTTAAAAAATTACAAACCTGATTTAAATTTTCGACAGGAACAGGATGAATCCCGTTCACGATCAATACTTCTCTCAGATTAGCAGCCGGGAGCACGATATGTTTCCATCCCGCTTCCCGGGCAGCCAAAGCCATTACCAGCATGCCGTTGACTGGCCGGACACTGCCATCCAACGCCAATTCTCCCACAAAGACCGTTTCCGGGATCTTTTCCAGGCTGATCTCATGTTTCGCTGCTAAAATTCCAATAGCAATCGGAAGATCAAAACCTGATCCTTCCTTCTTAATATTGGCAGGCGCCAAATTCACCGTTATCCGGTGAAAATGGAACTCCAACCCGGAATTTTTTATAGCCGCCCGGACCCGATCTCGGGCTTCCCGAACCGCTAAATCCGGTAATCCGACAATATCAAAACTTGGTACGCCACCGCCTAAATCTACTTCAATTTGGACCGGGTATCCGTCGATCCCGGCATACGCCAGACTAATAATTTTGGCTAGCACAATTTCCCCTCCGTCAAAAAAAGGCGTTTTTTAGCAAAGTGATCCGATAGTCCTGGGTCGATGTGTATTCGATGGAAACAATATCAAAACGGACAGGGGGTTCCCCCAGCCGATTGCGGCTCAGATAATCGAGGGCAGTTTTGGTCATGCGCTTCTGCTTTTTTCGAGAGACGGCAAAATAACCGCTGCCAAAAGGAGATTGACTCCTCCAGGTTTTCACCTCAACAAAGCACCATATCTCTTGATCACGGCAAACTAAATCCACTTCCCCATAAGAACAGCGATAATTGAAGGTAACAATCTGATATCCCTTTTCTTCAAGATAACGGGCAGCCACCTTCTCGCCCCAATCACCGATGACTTTTTTACTTCTCGTTTTGTTCATAATTGGTATTTTCGTTATTTATTGGAAATTTCCTGCAGCCGCTGTTATTAATAAGTTTCTCATTCACATTAGAACATTTGTTCGCTTTTGATTGATTAAAAAAGACCGGTTACCCGGTCATAACGGCATTCGGATATTGCGCACTAAAAAATTAAAACTCCCACCGGGAGTTTGTACTTCAACTGTATGCGAAACTTTCTGAGCTAATAGCCCTAACCCCACCGGTGATATATACGATGTCGTTCCCAAATTGCTCTGTTTGTTGAAAGGATGGGTAATCTTGTAACAGAAAACCTCCTGAGTGCGTTGTTCGACAACCTCCACTTCGGAATTGATCAATACTAATGAAATTTCAGCCGGACCATTGCAAGCCCCGTCATCAACTTTAACCTTGGCAAGATAGGCCTCCACTGTGGCAATATAGTCATTCATGGTTTTACGGACCTTTTCCCGTTCGGGGGAAGCATAAGGAAATAAGGATAAGATCTCCTCCCGTTCCTCTTCCAGGACAACCAAGTCCCGAACCACTCTTTCAAAGGTTTTCCTGTTGATGACATCGGTTATGTGTTCCATGACCCTGCTCCTTTCAATTAACATTTAATGGGAAATTCCCAACTAAACGAGAAGGCACCCCGTTTCTTTACAAAACGAAATGCCTAATTTTATAGTAACATGATTTCTAACCATTGTCAACTCTGGTACACATTTCCATTAAATGGTTTTTGTTAATTGGAGCCCTTTTCCGTGATATCCCTAACCCTTAGGTTCACTCGGACCCTTTCCATCGTTAGGAATTCCTCCGTCCTGCTCTAACCTTTGATCCACACTCCATATAAAAGCCAAGATCGATGCGACTAGCCGATAAGTCTCTTCCGGAATCGGAGTGCCTGGTGCAACCCGTGCCAAAATCTTGGCTAGTTCAGGCTCTGGATGGGTTGGAACTCCGGCTTCCACAGCCAGTTTCAGAATGGTCTCAGCCATTTCACCCTTGCCCGAGGCCACCACTACAGGTGCCGGATCCAGACCCGGACGATAGCGAAGAGCCGCTGCGTAACGAATCGGTTTTTCCCGGCAGATTATATCCATAGGTCCACCCCTTCCGACACGTCCTTTTTAACCTTCACCGTCTCGATCTCAACGCGAACCTGACCCCCGATGATCTTTCGTAAAGTTTCCGTTTGGTCCGACAATAATTGCTGAATCTCTTCCGACTCTACCTGAAAACGGATACGTGGAGATCGCCGGGGGCAAAAGATAACAGTAAATACGATCTCTCCCAGGTTTTCAGTGGGGACCACGACACGAATGAGCTGTTCCGTCATGGACTTGTCCACCTGTTGCTCTTCCTCCCAATGGACGACACATTCGCGGATTTTATCCCCAGCCAGTTGTACTAAAAACGGAAAGGCCCCGTAATTAACTGCGCGCGCCGCATCCCCGGAAGATCCCTTTTCACTCCATGTCGCAGGATGGCTGAGTAAATCCGCTATAATTTTCCATTTGTCTTTCGGTTCCCGAGCGGTTTCTTCAAGCATTGCCTCAGCCTCAAGCTGAATATCGTCGGCTGCATGTCTGTTATCTTGCAATAGCCCAGCTGCTTTGGCAAAACCATTCGTTTCCGAAGCACGTTGACTGTCCTTCCACAAACGCCAAAGGGCTTGCATCAATTCCTCCGCATCCCCTTTCGGTTCAAACACAGCCCTCCTATCGACTAACCCCATTTCATTCAGCTTATTCCATAGATTTTCCCTGAGCTTTTTATCCTGATGAAGCCAAGCAATGATATACCCTCCAAGGGAAGGAGGTAACCCGCGAAACAGCATCAATGCTGCCACTTTAGGGTTAGGATTTAATTGCAACTTCAATTGAAGTTCAGATAACAGCCGATTGAGAGTATCAAGATTTTCTTTATTTACAGGCAGCCCTTGCTCTTTTAGAACATTGGCTAATAGATGTTCTTCGGAAAAGAGCCCTTCCATCATCCTGCCTTCGCTGAGATTCGCCAAAGTTTTAAGTTCGATCCGCTGACCGTCCGTCTTCTGAATGCCAAAAGCAAAAACCGAGCCAGTAGTCGGGAGATTCCCTTCTACTTTGGCCCGGATTTGATCGCCACCCACCTGAAGCAACACCTCATTATCCGTCACACTGATAATTTTGGCGACGATTTTTTGGCCTTCTTTCCATTGGTGCAGTATATTGGGAGACAGGTTTTGGGGTCGAATGAAAACTCCGGGTTGATTGACTCTCACTTTATGTTCCTTCTTCCTCAAACAAATTCAACGTTTCTTCTATTTTTTTAGGTTCCAAACGAAAAGACCGCCGGTGAATGGGCGAGGGCCCCAACGTCGCCAATGCCTCATAATGTTGACGGGTAGGATACCCTTTATGCTGAGCAAAGCCATAACCCGGATAAAGACGGTCATAATCTTCCATCAACCGATCCCGAGTGTATTTGGCAATGACTGAAGCTGCCGCAATGGCCACCGAACGGGCATCTCCATATATTAAGCTCTTTTGAGCAATATCCGTATCCGGAACCACTAAAGCATCCACCAGCAAATAATCGGGAGCCGGTTGAATCGCTGACAATGCCTTGTGCATAGCAATGCGGGAAGCCTGATAAATATTGACCCGATCAATCTCATCAGGTTCTACCACACCGATACCATATTCCCAATCTCCGCTGGTCAGCATCTCATAAAATTTTTCCCGCTGTTTCTCGGTCAACTGCTTGGAATCATTCAATCCATCCAGTTTAAAATGGGGTTCAATAACGAAAGCAGCAGCCACCACCGGTCCGGCCAAAGGGCCGCGGCCTGCTTCATCTAACCCAGCGATCCGACGGTATCCCAATGCCCAGCCATTTTTCTCTTCGACCATTCGTTGATCCCAGCTAAGGGTTTTCAATTGCTGTTCTTCAAATCTTTTTCTTGTCATACTAAATCTGCAAACGACACTTAAAGAGGCCGCTAGCTTTTTCTCACCCCATATCATTCAGTGTATCGACCCAATTCTGAGTAGACTTGAGCCATTCTTTCCCCTTTACGATGATGATTAATATCTGACTGCTTTGGAAATCTTTAATTAGAGGATCAATATTTGCTTGAAGGAAATATGGCAAAAAGGCCGAAATTACTTAACATTGTTTCCCTAACTGATGACAAAATAGCATAAACCGATGATGCGCTAAAGGAGGCTTCCGTGAAACAACATCTTAATTTTCAAAAACTCTTTCGCAACGGACTTAGCATCGTTCTGATATTGACTCTAATCAGTTCTGGGATCTTACTGTTCAGCTCTTTCCGGGGGAATCCAACCTCCGTATATAAAAACCTGGATATAAGAGCTTTTGGTCTGGCTTTACTGGCTTTGCTCGCTTCCTGGGCCATCGAAACCCTTCGGATTTGGTTGATCGCCAACGGCCTGGGTGAAAGCATTTCATTACGAAAAATTTTCAACATCAACCTGGCAACGACCTTTATCGGGAATATTACGCCCTTCTCATCCGGCGGCGTTCCCACTCAGATTTATCTATTGTGCCAAAACGGAATCCAACCCGGTAAATCCAGCGCCATCGTCACCTTGAGGGTGATTTTGACCACATTGCTCTTTACCCTGGTTGCACCGATATTATTTATTTTTTATCGGGCCAGTATTTCCGTCGGCCTGCTTAGACAGGTAACCACCTTTGCCATTCCTGTCTCGGTTTTAGTTTCAGTCCTATTAATTACCTTTATCATCAAGCCGAAACTGGCCAAACCGGTTCTGACCTTTCCGCTGAAATTTATTAAATCAGAACGATGGCTATCCAAAATCAATCCTTACCTCCAGAAATTCCTGGATGAGGTCGAAATTTTCCACCAATCCGTCAGACAATTCCGTAAAGGATACAATCTGATTTTAGTAATTCTCGCCACCCTTTTATATTGGGTCTGTTTCTTCTCCATCGCACCGTGTTTAATCTATGCCTTCGGGCTGAGAGGTGAAGGGATCTTTTTCAAAAGTGTCCTGATTCAATTCATCCTGATTTTTATCATCTCTTATCTTCCGGTTCCGGGAGGAAGCGGCATTATGGAATTGGGATTCTTTTCGATGTTTGCCTTTATTCCGGCCCAGATCCGGGCCGTCCTCATTCTGATCTGGCGTCTACTAAGCTACCATTTAGCTACCTTTGTCGGTGGCGTGATTCTTTTAAAACTCATTAATCGGACTGAACGTCGGCCTTCGGAGGTAACTCGAGGCTGATCCGTCCCAATCGGCCGTTACGGAACTCTTGTAGGAGACTGGTAACGGCCCGATTTATATCCAGACCGCCCCCTTTCATTCGAAATCCCCGTTTCTCCGCATACCAATTGAGGGCCATGTCCATATCTTCAAATACCAGCCCATTGCCTTTCCATCCAAAAAGCTGCTCACCGTAGTTCTCCAGCAAATATAAGGCCATATCATACGTTGGCGCGATTTCTTCACGAATGGTGCCAACCAGTGCGAGTTTCATCCCGGCCTCCTGGTCAACGATCTTCGGAGGTAACAAACCGGGAGTATCCAAAATTTCAATTCCCTTCTTCTTAATCCATTGCTTCCCGCGAGTAATTCCAGGCATATTTCCGGTTTTAGCTGTTGCGGTCCCGATCATCCGGTTGAGAATGGATGACTTGCCAACATTGGGAATGCCAATGACACCGGCACGGACTGAACGCCGGACCCCTTTTGGTGCAAACTCTTGACTCAGTACTTCCCATATCCGCTCCACTCCGGACCCGTTGCGACCATTTACTTCAACCACTAAAAATCCTTGAGTTTTAAACCACTGAGTCCATTCTTTAGTGGCAACCGGGTCGGCCAAATCGATCTTATTCAATACAATAATATTGGGACGTCGTTTTAATATCGATTCCAGATCAGCATTATGACTGATGAGCGGTAACCGGGCATCCCGAATCTCGATCAATACATCAAGATATTTAATTAACTCGGTAAGCTGTCGTTTTGCTTTGGCCATATGGCCAGGGTACCAATGTATTGGATCCATGCAATATCCTCACTTTTTGAATTCTGAATCAAAATAGAAAAGAAACACACTTACGCTCTTCATTATAATTCAATTCGTCGCATTATAGAGGTTATCCTTTTCATTAAAGATTTATCAGTAGTTTAGACAAAAAAAGAGAAACACATAGTTTCTCTTTTTTTCGCAACACTATTCAATGTTTACGTTTCAACCCTTAACTGTTTCAAACCTTTACAGAGCCCGAGGATGGGCCTTTTCATAGACTTCCTTAATTTTGCTCTTGGTTAAATGAGTATAAATCTGCGTGGTAGAAATATCCGCATGGCCGAGCATTTCCTGAACCGATCGTAAATCCGCCCCATTTTCCAACAGATGGGTTGCAAAAGAATGGCGCAAGGTATGCGGCGTAATATCATTTTCAAGATTGATACTTTCCGCATATTTTTTGATAATCTTCCAAAAACCTTGCCGGGTCAAACGATGCCCATGATGATTTAAGAAAAGCGTCTCTTCATTCAAACTGGAAGCAAGAAACTTTCGGGCATGTTCCAAATAATGTTTAACATACTTGGAAGCCACCGAACCTAAAGGAACAATTCTTTCTTTAGAACCTTTTCCAAAGCATTTAATATATCCCATTTCCAGATTGAGATCGCTAATCTTTAACGAAACCAATTCCGACACCCGCAAACCGGTTGCATATAGCACCTCGAGCATCGCCCGGTCCCGAATCCCGGCAGGTGTTTTTAGATCAGGTTGTTCCAAAAGATTACTGACATCTTCAACCGAAAGAACCCTTGGTAACCGTTTTTCCTGTTTTGGCGCATCCAGATTGATGGTTGGGTCCCGTTCAATTTTCGCTTCCCGAAACAGAAAATGATAATACGACTTAATCGCCGCCAAACTCCGGGATAAAGTAGCTGTAGCTTTTCCTTTAGCTTGGAGTTGCAACAAATACCCGATCACCGTCGCCTGGGTAGTTTCTTTTATTTCAATATTTTTCTTCTCTTTCAAGTATTGCAAATATTGACGTAAATCCCGTGCATAGGATTCCAGGGTATTTTGGGATAATCCGCGTTCGACAGAAAGATAATTGAGATAATCCTGAAGCATTTCCTGCACTTAAGTCAACTCCTTTTGTTAACTTCGGAACGCTACATCATTTCGACAATATACAGGTTAACTCCTTTTTTCAAGCTACAGGAAAGATTTCCAAGCAAATTATCAACCAGGAGAAAACTATAGTGGCGCACAGCACAAAGTTCACAGTACACGCTTTAATACCCTAGTAATAATGCCTAGCATTCAGCGCCCATTTCCTAGAGCTCAGCACCTAATACCTTGAAAAAGCCTAAAACACATGTCTTCAATAATCTGTATTCTGATTGCAATGACTGACTACTACTATCTCCTGTCATAGCAACCTCGCCACCCATGCGGTAAATATCGGAGTGACATATCCTTGAACGAACCCTGCGATCACAACCACGACTAATACAACCAGAGTCAGAACAGCACATCTTATTAACTCTTCACCGAGTAAAACCGGTTTTCTTGTAAAACGGATTTTCGTTAAAGCAGCCGCACAATCGATAATAACCATCACCATAAACAACAGTCCAGGAATTAATAGTATATTGTGGGGAAAAATACCGGCCATCGCAAGAATGACGCCTTTCAATCCCATGGTTTGCAAAAGAAAAGCGACGCTGAAACCCAAGATAAATCCGCGGGTAAAGATTAAAAGAAGAGCCAGAGGCACTCCGATGACACTTATCCCCATAAAAAACAGGAAAAATACTGTTTGAACATTGGAAATAATCGTCTGGCGGGTATAATTCGCATTCTCCAAATACGAACTCCCTTGAAGCCCATGGTTGACATACCGCAGCAAATCTTCCTTTTGCGAACCTTCAAGAATATTGGCTGCAAGTACACCGAAGATAACACCCATGATAAAGAGGATTAAAACAAGCGCGGCTAAAAAAATACGGTGTTGAAAGTAATCTCTGATCAGGCTGCGGATCGGTAATCCGGCCATTGACATCCCCCCTTGTCCACTCGTAACAACATATGGCGGAACCAGGGAAGATATGAATACTTTTTTACAGGACATAGGAGATAGGAGACGGGAGTCAGGAGACAGAAGATAATCTTGACCTTTAGTTTCAGATGCAGGTTCACAGTACACTGTGCACAGTTCACAGTGAATACTTTAGGCTTGAAGAATGAGTGGAGTCAGGATTTAGGAGTTAGGAATCAGAAGTTAGAAGACAGGAGGTAGTTTACAGTTAATAGTTAAACAGTTTAAAGTTCCAAACTCTCAATACATTGTATATTAGTACTGTGTACCGTGTACTATGCGCTGCGCACCCTTGATCCATTAACTGTAAACTGTACACTGTCAACTGTCAACTATTGAGAAACCCTTTTCCTACGATCAGTTGGATCAAATATTGAGCAGCGAGTACGTCTTCCATCGAATTGGCGCTGGCAGCCACCACAGTGATACCGGTACCGTTTTTGAGAGCCTGTTCGATAGCACGTTCCACTCCGGCCAAGGCGGGATCAATCCCTTTCTTTTGCGGAGTCCGGGTGACGGTAGCGGTCACTACAGCCGGCGCCCCATTATTATAGGCAGCATCATAAGCCACTCCGCCTGTATCCGAAACAAAGAGAACGACTTTATTATTGAAATCAGCCAATTTATGAATTTCGGTGCCTATATTCGGAACGATCAGCTCTACTTCGGCTCCGGAACGAGCCACACCAAGCATGGCCGTTTCCGCCCGTTTCTTTCGTTCTTCTTCTGTCCCGTAACGAGGTTCAGAAACCACCACCAATTGGGTTTTATATTTTAATGCGGTCTTTCCGGCTAAATATCCCATCCGGTCGGGATTAAGATTGACAGGCACCTTGCATCCGGAGGGAGCAGCTCCGAATATGGCCACTGCACCGCATTCCAAGACAACTTCAGCACTGGTGGACATATCGATCACATCAACAATCACTACAACATCGCCCCGCCGAGCAGCTTCAGCAGCTCCCGAAGCATTAAATGTCATATTTACAGTCTTCACAAAGATGTCACCCATTCGTCAAAATTTTCCATTCATTCTTTTTTCATCCATAACATATGCAAACGTCCGATGAAATAAACCACGTTTTCCACAATCCGGTAATCATTGAACAACTAAAAATCTCTATCAGAAATGGGAACTTTCCTTCAACACAGTAGCCGCTAAAAAACCGGCTGCAATCGTACTTTGGAAATAGTCGGGATCTTGATGGACATCCCGTCCCATGCTTTTAACCTGTAATGAATATTTGGAGAAAAGAGGTTCTGCCACCGGATCATCGACTGTTACCCATTGAGCCTGTTTGGCATAACGTTCGTTTGCCAAAACCGCCTCCACCCGCTGCCGCGACTCAGAGGTCAAATGCTTGGAGATAGCCACCAACGGCGGATTACTGATCAATTCCAACACCGTCAGGGAATGATGGCTGATTCCTCGATGACGTTCCCTGGGATCGGCTCCGCTGATCCGAGGAACCGCAATGGCTTTCCCGCCCATACGATGAGTCAAATCGATCACCCATGACTGTTCGATACCGCTAAACCCCATCTTCGTTCCAGTACCCACGATACCGGGGCCAAGGGCAACCACGATCAAATCCGCTTTGACCACATGCTTAGCCAAAAGCAATGCCGAAGGAAGACTCACAGCTTCCAGATCTCCGCCAAAGGCATTACCGGTGGTGATGGTAACATCCAACCATCTCCGGGCTTTCAAATCCCTTACCAGATCGCTTAAGGCAATGGGTAAAGCCGCCCCATCGGTCATGATATAACATGCCTTAGGAGAACCTCCAAAGGTTTCACGAAAACCTAAGATAATCCCCGGAAGCATACTATGTAAAGAAGCAGCAACCACCGGGGCCCCGTCTAAGGAATCGCAGTTTTCCATGATGGGATGATACGGGCTTTTCTCTTCTTCTGCTGCCAAAACTGGCATTTGCCATGGCGTATATCTTAATTTCATAATATGGCCTGAAAATTCACAGAGAAAATCCTCAGGATACTCCGGCAAAATAAAGTGGCGGCCGCCGGTTCCCAATCCCAATTGAACGGCAGCCGAATTCATACGTACTTCTTCACCGGGTTCAACTCTACGATAAAGCTGAGGATAATTATAAGCCCGCTCCAAACGACCGCTGTCGGCTATCTGGACCCATACCTCTTGTAATTCCGGAGTATCTTTAATAATTTGAGTTACCCGCCCGTGAATCACCGAGAACATCAACCATCCACCTGGCTTTCATTTCAGCTCAAAGCAGGTTTAACTGTACATACAGCCTTACTGTCTGTTGCTTCGGGAGAATCGTCGGTATCGACTACTTAATTGCATCGATACAATATATTGCCGGGTTTCTTGGATTTCCTGTTCCAACTCTTCGAGTTTAGCTTGGGTTATTGCAAACCGATAATCATTATCGCTCTTCCATAAAAGGACAAATCCCCATCCGCACAATAAGAAGGTAATTAAAAATGACACAGGCTCAAAGGCATCATAAATCAAATAAAAAGCAATGGACACAATGCTCAATATTAGCAAAACCAATCCAAAATAATAATTGTTGTCCCGCTCGGGTTGCCATTTAATGAGCTTACAAAACCATTCAATCATTAGCTTCCGCCTCCATCTCCTGACTCTCCAAAACGATCTCCCCATTACCCGTCCACTCCGGGATCCGAGGAAGATCCTCCAGACTGTTTAAGCCAAAATAACGCAAAAACTTTTTCGACGTCCTGTATAATATCGGTCGTCCAGGAGCATCCTTACGCCCGGCTTCTTCGATCAGATTTTTTTCTAGCAAAGTTCCTAAAGGACTTTCCACACTGACCCCGCGTAACGACTCAATTTCGGCTTTGGTAATCGGTTGCTTATAGGCAATGATCGCCAATGTTTCTATGGCAGCCTGAGACAAACCGACATTTCGGGGAATTTTTTGCAGTTTCTCGATGTACACCGCACACTCCGGGTGAGTACCGTATTGATAACCATTCCCTGCTTCGATAATCTGAATTCCCCGTTTTGACTTGCGGTAGTCCTCAATCAAATCAGCGATTATCTGTCTTACTGTATGTTCATCAATGGCAATAATCTCCGCTATCGTTTTACTGGTAATAGGTTCGGATGATGCAAAGATTAATGCTTCAATCGTTGCTTTAGCTAAAATCAGATTCAAATCGAATGACACACCTTTTCTTCGTCTTCTTTGGCACTGAGATAAATATCCCCAAACAAAACCGGTTGATAAGCCAAGATCTTATGGAGACGAATCAGTTCCAGCACTGCCAAAAAACACGTGATCAAATCGATTTTGGTGTCAACGTTGGCAAACACCCGTTTGAACGATACCTGCCGCTCCCGCAACACCAAGGCTTCAATTTCTTCCATCCGTTGCTTAATGGAAATCTGCGGCTTAGGAATGGCGGATTTAAGGAGTTTAACTTCCAAACTCTCCAACACCACCCGAAACGCATCCATTAAATCCCATACGGTCAGATTTTTTAAACTGTCATCCTGAACAGCATAGGTTTGATCCGGAAATTCTCCGGCAGTACGAAAATAAATCTTCAACTGTTCCTGTTCAATATCTTGGAGACTTCGGGCAGCTTCTTTAATCCTCTTGTATTCGATTAATTTGCAAACCAGCTCCCAACGGGGATCTTCATCCATATCCGTCTCAGCATCGTTCTCTCCGGATTGATTCAACTCCGGTAGCAGCATTTTAGCTTTAATCTGCATCAAAGTTGCTGCCATCACCAAAAATTCACCGGCAACCTCCAGATTGAGCTGTTGAATGGTTGACAAATATTCCAAATATTTTTCGGTGATTATCGCGATGGGGATATTATATATATCAATTTCATCTTTTTCGATCAAATGCAACAATAAATCGAGCGGGCCTTGAAAAATATCGAGTTTTACCTGATAATCCATGGATTTACCTCGTATACAGCCTCGTCACATCTCGGGGCTTGTCAATGTTTGCTGTCAGCCAACTGCAATATGGTCAACTCCGGAGTTTGGTCCGGCCGAGGCGGGTCGTGATGATGGCGGATCAAATCCACCACGGATTTCTCAATGCCCAAAATTTGAGCCATATACGATCCTCGCAGCGGATGCACCCAATCTACATACAAACCGTAACGGATCTTCCACCAGCCGGTTCGGTAAGTACGGCTGCATTTTTCCCGCAATGAAGGAAAAACCCGTCGCATGAAGCCGGCAACTACCCGATTTACCCCGTTCAACTCGCCTTCCACTTTCCCGATGTCATGGAGCAACGCCGCCTGAACCAAAGCAGCAAGGTCAATTTCCTGTTGGTCAACAGCCTCTGTAATGGCCGCACGGGCCACCTCTACCGAATGTTTTTGGTCAACCCGGCTCATCTGATAAAAAAGAAATTTGCCGGCATCATTTAAAAACGCATCAATTAACTCCCGATCGGTCGATGTCAGCTTTGGTCGGAATAAACCAAAAAACCGCTTAAATGCTCCCACAAACAGCCCGCCTTTTATTTTGTCGAAATTCAAACATTAATATTTTATCACATCCCAGGCCGGACTGCCTACTGAAAAAGAAGGCCGGAAATACCCGGCTCATCCGTTTACCGGAAACAACTGCTACCGATAAACTCCCTTAAAATAGAATTTAAAGGCACTTCACTGTCATCCATCGGCAGGAAATAACTTAAAAACTTCAACAGCCGTTTGGCTTCACTGTATTCCGGCATATCCGGGGTAATCTGTTGCAGCAGCGGTTCGGCATAGTTCTTCAGTACGGCCAACTCATAAATCAAGGCGGAATTGAACATCACATCCGCTTCTTCCTGATATGGAAAGATATATTTCTCTTCGCCCCGGCGGACCATCGGCCATAAGCCGATGGTCTTTACCGCATCATGGCCACGGAACTGGTTATCCCGGACAATCCGGCGGATAATTCGATTGTCCGTCGTCGGAATCCGGTTATGATCGTCCAGGTTTAACTGGGTTAAGGCGCTAATGTATATTTTATACTTATTGTCTTTGGGGATATTCTCCGTCAACCGGTCATTCAAGCCGTGAATGCCTTCAATAATAATCGGTTGATCCTGGGCGATCTGGACAGCGTAACCCCGTTCCTCACGGCGGCCCTTTTGGAAATTATAGACGGGGATATGCACCGGCTTCCACTGAAGTAACTCGGTTAAATGCCGGTTAAACAGCTCGATATCGATGGCTTCCAGACATTCATAATCCGGCAATCCGTCTTCTCCGATAGGCGTATGATCCCGATCGACAAAATAATCATCAATGGAGATGGAAATGGGTTTTAACCCATTGACCCGAAGTTGAACGGCCAACCGTTGGGCAAAGGTCGTCTTTCCCGACGAAGATGGCCCGGCTATCAAAATGATCCGACTACGCTCCCGTTCGGCAGATACCATATCGGCAATCTGAGCGATCTTTTTCTCATGAAAGGCTTCAGCAATCCGAATCAACTGCCCGCCTTTTCCGGAAGCAGTCATCTCATTTAAAGCGCCCACATCATCAACTTCGAGAATTTTACCCCATTTTTCAAACTCATAAAAGATCCGGGCGAGTTTCCGTTGCTCCTTAAAGGGTGGGATGGCTTCCGGATGCTCTTTGGACGGATATCGTAAAATGAAACCTGGCAGATAGTAACGTAATTCAAAATGGCTCAAATAACCGGTAGACGGTACCATATACCCATAGAAATAATCAGTATAATCGCCACAATGATATAAGTGAATTTCCGGCGATTTTTTATACCGAAGCAACCGGACTTTATCAGCTAACCCTTTTTTCTCAAATAATTGGGCAGCTTCTTCCAATGAAACGGTCTCCTTGATAATCGGTTCATCCGCTGCAATTATTGCCCGCATCCGTTCCTCGATTCGGTTTAAGTCCTTTTCTGTAAAGGGTTCTCCGTTATGAATGTCAATCTCGCCATATATTCCCTTACTCAGAGAATGTTCCAAGCGTACACGGCAATCAGGAAAAACTTCTGCCGCCGCCCGTACCAAAACCAGACATAAACTGCGCGAATAAACCCGAATCCCGTCTTCGTCGGAAAGATCGATCAAAGTCAATTTACCTCCGCGTTCCGGAACATAGCGCAAATCATGAAATTCATAATCCAGTTTCGCGGCAACAATCGGAGAAGTCCGACCCCTTTGAAATTCTGCGGCAATTTCTTGTAGTGATATTCCTTTCGGGTAAGTTCGCCCGCCGATACCAGGTAATTCAAATTGCAACTGTTGGATCATTTGTGTCATATGAACCCCCATGTTAATATGTTTTTACTCATTATTATTCGTAAAATATCTGCTTCTTACCTTCTGAAAATAAAAAAAGACTCCCACACAAACCACCATATCCGTAAAGCGATAGGAATCAAACGTTAGGAATTACACAACAATCACAAAAAAACACATGGAAATCCATAGGGATCATATCGGCTAGGACTTGGGACCTATTTTAAAATGGTACTTATGATGGATAGTCACTAAGGTTAATTCAATGGTATGCTTGTCATAAGAAAAAAGATAATCTTTCCAGTTAATCTTTTTTATTAAAGACAAGACCGTTGCGATAGGCATAAATAGCCACTTGGGTCCGGTCTGCCAAAGCCATTTTCCGGAGAATATTGCTTACGTGATTTTTCACCGTCTTTTCACTGATAAACAGTTGTTCAGCGATTTCCCGGTTGGATTCGCCGCAGGCAATATAATTTACAATTTCCATCTCACGCTGTGTCAAGCCTAATTCTTCCGGAAGCACTCCGGGACAATTGATATCCATAAATTGGCGGAATTCGGCCAACAACCGAGAGAGAAGACACGGTTGAATATACGCCTCCCCTTTGGCGATAAACCGAATCGCTTCGATTAATGTGTCCGGCTCGATGTCTTTTAAGACATATCCTAAAGCGCCGGCTTTTATTATTTTATAGACGTGTGTTTGATCCGTCTCAATGGTTAAAGCCAAAATATTGATCTCCGGAAATTCTTTCTTAATTTCCCCTGTAAGTTCTATCCCGTTTTTCCCCGGTAAATTGATATCCATTAACACTACATTGGGTTTTAATTCCCGGACTTTTTCAAGAACCTCATCGCCATGCTGTGCTTCGCCGACGACCTCCAAGTCTTTTTCCAGACTGAAAATTTGCCGAAGTCCCTGCCGAGTTAACGGATGATCATCGACTATCATGATTCGAATCGACATACAAACACCTCTGCCTCTGCCATTATAACACTGCCTGCTCCCGTGGGACCAAAACCACGATTCGGGTTCCGAAACCCGGGGTAGAATCAATCTTCAGTTCACCGTTTAACAATTCAATTCGCTCTTTCATACTTAGCAAGCCAAAACTCTCTTTACCGGCGGCTTCAGCCAATACTTTCTCCACATCAAATCCGCTTCCGTTATCGGAGATCGTTACTTTAATTTCATCCCCAGTGATTATAATCGACACCCCTATCCGGGTAGCCCGGGCATGTTTTTTGGCATTGTTCAGCCCTTCCTGAATTAAACGGAACAATGCCACTTCATACGGATTCTTCAACCGCAGTTCTTCACCGCGGACTTCAAAAAAGACATCGATCCCCTCCCTCAATTTCAATTCTTCAATATATCGCCGGACAGTCGGAATCAGTCCCATATCATCCAAAGTGATAGGCCGAAGGTTAAAGATAATCCGCCGGATATCCTGGAGGCTTTCCCGAACAGTCGTCTTCAGCTGATGTAATTGCCCTGCGAGTTCACTGCGGTTTGTAGCAAGCAGTTTCTCGCAATATTCTGCACGCAACACCACATTGGCCAATGTTTGAGCCGGACCGTCATGAATCTCTCGGGCAACCCGTTTACGCTCTTCTTCCTGAGCCAGGATAATCCGGCCGCCAATCCATTGCTTTTGCTGCATGCCTTCCAATTGATGGCTAAATTCCGTCAAATTGCCACTGATTAAAGTTAACGCCATGTCAACCCGAGACACCAACTCGTCGGCTTTGACGGACATCTCTTTAACCCGAACCATGGAACGAACCAATTCATCCCGTTTAAGCCGCAAGCCCATTTCCCGCTCACGCTCCACTGCGAGTTGAACCTGAAGTTCCTGAGCATACATATAGGCCTTTTTAATATCTTCTTCTGAATATTGCTGAAAGTCCCGGCTAACTTCCATCAAACGTACCCGGGCTTTTTTATAAAGCGATTCCAGACAATCAACTTTCTCAATGACCTGTTGTACTTCGAGATTAACGCGTTCCAAGTCGGATTCCATTTTGCGATGAATATCTTTAGCCGACTCTGCTATCTCAAATAAACTTTCTTTACTGGACTCGATCGCTTTGGTAGTTTCTTTTATAACCTTATCGAGAATACTGAAATCGAACACATCAACCAAAGCGTTCACCTCTAACTTTCTCCATTATAAATTCGGCATTGTTTTCAATGAACTTTAGATCCAACGCGCAACAGTTCTGTAAACAAAAAACAAACCGTTGATCCGGTTTGTTTTTTGCACAATCACTCTGCTAACCTACTTTCCTTTTGGATTTCACTCTGCCTAAGAAAGCCTACTTATTCTCTACTTGCTCGTCAAACCCATCAAAAATATCAAATATACCTAGGGTTTTTAGGCGATTCACTACGTCAGCTACAGACTTTTCGCCAAATTTCTTTAAAATATTTCCCACATGCGTCCGAATCGTTGAAGGTTCAACATGTCGAATCGCTGCAATTTCTTGCTTAGTTTTTCCTTCAGCCAGCATTTTTAAAAAACTGAGCTCTGTTGGAGTCAACTTATAAACAATATTTAAAGTATTCACTAGTGTTGCCCTTTCAGAGCGTAAAATCCGAAACTCCTCTAAAATCTTCCGGGCAACTTGGGGCCGAATGGGGCTGCAATCAGCCGCAGCATTACGAATCGCTTCCAAAATCTCATTCACCGAAGAATTTTTGATGACGTAATCAACGGCACCGGCTTCAAATGCAGCATAGATCGAACTGTCATCGGAAAAATGCGTTAAAACCACACAACGGGTTTGAGGAAGCTCCGCTAAAATCCGGCGAATCGCATCCACACCAGCCAAACGCGATTCCATCTCCAGATCCATTAGCACAACATCGGGCTTCGTCAGCATTGCCCATTCTACAGCGTCAGCTCCAGTCGCGACAGTCCCAACAATTTCCATACCTGGTTCATGGCCGATGACCATCTTCAAATATTCCCGTATCGGCTCCATATCATCAGCTATTAAAATTCGGATAAGGGAAGACATCCGTGCACCTTCCTTCGTCCCAAAATATAATAGACTACATCAATTCCTGTTACTTACCAAAAACCGGAGTTGCTAAAGGTTTTCCGAGCTTTCCTGTAATCCGATCAAAATGAGGATAAATATTCCATTCACGCTTCACTGAAGGATTATATTGATAAAAACGATCCAAATCCTGGTTCCATTCCACCTCCAACTGTTTTAAACGATCTGCCAGCGAACCGCCATTCAGCAGAATATCCCGAAATACTGTACAAGGATTTTTCTCCGGTATTTTCCACCCCGGTAGTACCGGGTAAGATACCAGATAATCATTGTCCAGTGTCTCCGCAAATTCTTTAAATCCTTTCAAAGCTGATTTCTGTTTAGCATAAATTTGAGTGACTTTAGGATCAGGATCGATACATTTACCATGTTCATAAAACTTAGCCCGAATCTCATATCGGCTAAACCATTTGACTACTTCCCATGCTTGTACCTTATACCGGCTTTGTCCGTTAATACTCCAATACCCGCCGATAATCATCGCCCGTGGTTTACCATGAAATTTACCGTCATAGGTGGGAATCGGAGCAACACCCCAATCACATTTTGCCGGGTACTGTTCATTAAGGACGCCAACATCCCAAGATTCTCCCATAAACATACCAATTCGCCCCTCGGCAAACTGAGCCCGCAATGCGTCATTGGTCAAAAAAGGCGTCCCTGGAAAGAGGCTTCCTTCCTTTTGAAGATCGAGCAGTAATTGAAAGACTTTATAATATCCTTGAATCGCCCATCTTCCTGTCTTCCAGTCCCAATACGCCGGTTCTCCGTTAGCCTCAGCCCATTGGCTTGGCATCCATTCTAGCGGCCAAGATTCAGCCCCGCAATAGGCAAATCCATAAGCATTACCTCCTCTGGCCTCTGTTATCTTACGAGCAATCAATTTCAATTCGTCATAAGAACGGGGCGGTTTATCCGGATCCCATCCGATACGCCGGAAAAGGTCCCGGTTATAAATCAAACGAGAATTGATAACTTCTACAGGGATCGCGAAAACATGTCCCTTATAGGTAGTGATCCCTTCAATCCAATACCAAGATGGCCATGATTTTTTCCATTGTTGAAAACCGGGTAAATCATCGAACCAGATCTTCGCACCAGCCTGAAATGGATCGGGAAAACCGGAATTAAAATTGGTACTGTATAAATCAGGTCCTTCCATTTTAAGCTGGGCCTCTTGGAAAATTCGCGTAGCATCGTCTCCCAATATGGTAACGGAAACTGAAATCTTTTTCTTCTTTCCCACCGTTTCATTGAATTCTTTAATCAATCGTTTGGTTAGATCGGCCATATGACGTTGATGCGTCCATAACTTCAGATTCACCTTTGGATGAGCGCCTAATACTTCTGGGTTCACTCCGATACAAAGCACAATCAGTCCGATCCACATCCACCGATAAGAACGTTTTCCTAAAAACCGGATCGCACTTTGAAAGATCCACATTATTCGCCCTCCCTTTTTTAACCAAACTTTTCAATTTATATTTAAATTCTAATAACAATTCTATTTTTCCTTCTATTTCCCATATTCTTTATTTAAGCAAAAATTCTTCCTTGTTTCGTCGACCTTTTTGTTACAAAAAATAAAAGGGCTACCGATGTTTCCATCGATAGCCCCAATTCCGATCACATTATGCGATTATTTCTTATTTTTCTTTGCCCAAGCATCCAATTGCCGTTGAGCTTCGGCTATGACTTTGTCAAGACCGGCAGCTTTGAAGCGGGCGATAACATCCGGCAAAGTCTTCGGATCTGCAGCGCCACAAACGAGCGGTGCGACGCCGGTTTGCCATACGTTAATACATGCGGCCACTTCATTCTTAACCGGAGTGCTGTCAAAGTTAAAGCCTAAGCTCTTAGCGGAGATGGAAGATTCGTTAAATTTCTTGAATGCTTCCCATTTGCTCGTATTTTCACCTTTCCAGAAATAGTTCAGGTATTGATTACCGAACATCCAAGGCGTACCCGGTTTGTAACCGGAGTTTTGAGCAGTAACTCCCGGCGGATAATCGATAACATTTTTAGATACTTTAATATAATGTTTGCCTTCGATACCGAAGTTAATCAAGTTATTCAGATATTTATCGGTATTGAACAATTCTAAGAATTTCAGAGCCATAATTGGATTCTTCGAAGTCTTGGAAATAGCTTGCATGGAGCCTGTGCAGTCCCGGGTTTGAACAACCGGTTGGGTTAATGCAACGGTCACGCAAGGGATACCCCAAGAAGCAGTCCGTTCTTCATCTGCGAAGGGTTTCAAAGATTCGATCTTACTGAATACTTTACCGGCACGGATGTCGGTAACAAATTCAGAAACTGTTGCAGCATCGGCAGGAACATATCCAGCGAGGAAATACTTCCGGGCCAATTCGATATATTCCTTAAATTCTTTGGTTTCCAACATGTTCAGGACTTTCATGTCCTTACTGTCGTTATAAAGTACTGCCGGAATATAATCGTCGGCAATCCGGTCAAAATCCAGAACCCGAACAGCGTTTTCGTTATGCAGGTTTTGGAAGGGGATCACACCCGGCTCTTTTTCTTTGATAATTTTAAAGAAGGGTTCTGCATCGGCCAACGTCTTGATCTTGGTTACGTCCATTTTGTATTTATCGACCAAATTTTTGTTGAACCAGAAACCCCATTGATGTGCTAACTCTTTGTTAGCAGGGATAGCATAGTTCCGTCCGTCAATTGCCGAACCGGTGATAAATGCCGGATGCAGCTGTGCCCGGGATTTCGGAGCATATTTCTTCCAAAGATCGGTGATATCCAGGAAAGCTCCACGAGCAACATTTACCTTGTACAAATTGGCCCAAGACGAGGTGAAGCAAATATCGAATTTCTCACCTGAAGCAATGATCATCCGCATCCGATTATCATATTCGTCGCCCCAGGTATAACATTGCATTTTTAACGTCGCATTAAGCCCTTTCTTTTGGATGTATTTGCTGGCTGCATCTTCAACCAACTTTACATCCGGTTGTTGCCCGTTTCCAATAAAGTACCACTTAATCTCATAGGGTGCCGCCGCGAAAGTGGTTGCGCCCAGCATTACAACGCCTAACAATAACACCAGGGCAACCAATTTCTTGGTATGTTTCATCTTTAACTCCTCCTTTTTATTTTTTATTTTTTATTGCTTAACCAGTTTTATTTTCCTGGTCCTAGCCTTTAATTGCACCTACAGTCAAACCTTTAACTAGATATCTTTGGAAGAAGGGGAAGGTTAAGACGATCGGGCCCACACCAATGACAACCATTGCCATTCTGGCAGCTTCTGACGGCATTTTTGAAAGAATATCTCCGGACATTCCTCCGATGTTACTGGAGTTTTGCAACAAGTATTGCATTGAAGTTTGAACTTGATATAACAAATAGGGCAAGGGAACCAACTTAGGATCATTAATGTATAAAGCGGCCAAAAACCAATCATTCCAATATTGAAGCGTTGCAAATAATGCGATAGTAGCCAAACCGGGAACTGCAAGCGGCATTACGATCCGGAAGAAGATGGTAAACTCACCGGCACCGTCAATTCGGGCCGCTTCAATCAACGAATCAGGAATATTGGTTTTAAAGAAGGTCCGTAAAATAATCACCCAAAACGCATTCATCAAATACGGGAAAATCAACCCCCACATGCTGTCTTTTAACTTAAGAATATTCACACCAATCAAATATGTGGAGACCATTCCTCCATTAAAAAGCATGGTAAAGATGAGAAAGAACGTGAAGAAATTCTTATATTTAAAATCACTACGGGAAATCGGATAAGCATATAAGGCCATAATAAGGATACTAAGTAAAGTCCCTACGACCGTGACTAAGATGGTAATCCCATAAGCGGACACCACTTGGCTTCCGGTCGAAAAGATGAATTCATAAGCATAGAGACTGAACTTTTCAGGGAAAAAACGATATCCATGAATAGCCAAAGTGGTTTCATCTGTAAATGACACCGCAACGACCAATATCAGTGGCAGAATACAGATGAGAGCATATCCTAGCAGAATGATATTGAGCACCGCATTAGTCTTGCCGGAAACGGCACTCAGTCTATTAAAATCAGCCTGTTCCTTACGCATTCTTTTGCCTCCATCTCCATTAATCTTTCAGCAAAGTCGTTCATCAGAATATAGCCGAGTCCGGATCGATTTTACGTACCGCATAATTGGCAGCCAAAATCGTAATAAAACCGACGACAGATTGATAAAGGGCTGCTGCCGAAGACATACCGATATCTCCCATCCGCATCAATGAATTGAAGACATACACATCAATGGTCTGAGTCACCGGGTATAACATTCCAGCATTCCGCGGAACTTGATAAAAGAGTCCCAAATCAGAGTTGAAAATCCGTCCCACAAATATCAGGAACATTACGATAATTACAGGCATAATCTGGGGTAATGTGATATGGATTATTTGTTGCCAACGATTAGCACCGTCAATTCGGGCCGCTTCATAAAATTCCTGATCAATCCCGATGATGGAAGAGAGATAGATAATACAGTTGTTTCCTATCCATTTCCAGCCATTAATCAAAACGATAATGTAGGGCCAGTATTTAGGTTCCGAATACCAAGCAATCGGCTCCTTACCAAGAGATTTAAGAATCGTCGTATTGATAAACCCTTTATCCGGGCTGATAAATGCATATAACAAGTAACTGGCAACAATCCACGAGAGAAAATACGGTAAAAACATTGAGCCTTGATAAAAACGGGATAGTTTTTGGCTTCGGATTTCATTCAACATAATGGCAAACGCCAGAGAAATAATGGTACAGGAAGTAATGAAGACTAAATTATACAACAAAGTGTTCCGGGTAATAACATAAGCGTCCGGAGTCTTAAATAGGAATTCAAAATTGCGTAAACCGATCCACTCGCTCTTGAACAAGCTTGTGAAGAAGTTTCCGTCATGGAACATAAAGTTTTTAAATGCAATAATGATTCCAAACATCGGAAGATAATTGTAGAACAACAAAACCAAAACACCCGGAAACAACATTAAAAACAGCGCCCGGTTCTTTCTGGATTCATGCCACCATGCTGGTGACAGTCGACGGGGATAAAGAAATTCTTTTTCGTTCATAGCCGCTCCTCATTCTTTCTTTGATTTAACGTTGTTTGCTTTAACGTTGGATGAATGAATTGTTACAACTTTATTATTAGCCACATAAAAAAAACCGCCTAGGAGGATGTTTCCTCGGCGGTTGGTTATTTTGCTATTTATTGTTTTAGCTTTTTGTTGAAATTTTCTCGACACCGAAGTACCACTTCAAAAGTGGCTCCCATTCCGGGACAGCTCTTCACATTGATAAATCCCCGATGCAATTTGACAACCCGATGACAGTAAGTTAACCCCAATCCCCAATTGCTCCGTGTCGGCTTGGTTGAGAAAAAGGGTTGAAATATTTTATGAAGATTTTTCTTGAGTATTCCAGGGCCGTTATCCGTGATCCGAAAATAGCCCCATTCATATTCCCTGCCAATCTCCACCACAATCTGAGGTTTAAAGTTATTATCTTTCACTTGGCTGAGTGCATCCAAGGCATTTTGCAAAAGATTTTCCATAACGCTAACTAAGTGTTCCCGATCTCCCAAGATACACATCTCATTATCCTGAATCCGTTCGATCAGGTGAATTTGACTCAGCCTTTGCTTACAACGAAGCTTTGCCTCTTCCCACAACTCCCGCTCCAATAACCAACAGGGATTTAGCTGTAGCCGGTCTGCTTGCGATTGAAGTACATCCAAGCGGGCCAACGCTTGAATACATGTATCTTTTACCCAGGTGATCTGAGATTTAACCTGATCCATACCTTCATCGTGAATCGATTCCAAATCGGCAGCAGCCATATCCATGGCCATCTTCATCCCCAAAAATTGATTTTTAAAAGGATGTAAAGCGATCTTTACCGCCTGGTTGACAATATGAATCTGTTGGTCTAAATGCTTATTATTAATCCGCCAAGAACCGAGAAATCCGTAACGCAGAATGGAAAGGGTCACGACCACGATGACAATAAAAGCCCCGAAAGGAACCAGTAACAGATATCGCGTATCATAAAAGGGATAATCCCTCCCCAGCGGCAACAGAGTCGTCGCTACGGTATGGGCATTTAAAATACTGCTCTTCCCGGTACAAAACAACACCACAAAAAAGAAGCAAAGCACCGCATTGCTAATACCAACTAACAATACCTGAATCCGCTTTTGAAAAATCTGACAGGTAAAGAAAAGTCTTAATATTTTCGCCAGACAATAACCGAATATCGCCACAATAATGAAAAATATTACGAGATCCCGCATCAATAACCGCTTTTCCCAGAAGAACCGTTCAGGTGAAGCAATATTTAAACTGGCACCATATTTAAAAAGGCTGAACAATTGATCCGGATCATAATGCCATAAAAACCATGCAAAAAAGATTAAAAACAGGCCTACTATCCCATAATCTTTCCACCGAAAACGTTCGCCCACATAGGTATAGGTAAAACCAATCACCGCACCGATAAAAGCAGCAGCACTCCACAAACGAAATCGCATGAAATCGGTTAGCGGAAGGCTCCTCAAAATATCCCACGCCCATCCGGGCTGCTCAAAACTTAATCCGAGCAACCCTTCCAGATTATAATTGGAAAAACGAGGGACCAGCCCAACCAATCCAACAATGCAACATCCAAAAGCCAGGAAGATCAATCCAAGCCAAACAGCCTGATATCCATGAAATACCCGTGCGATAATAAATATCGCAAATACCAGGAAGAACATTGCAATGAAGAGCATAGCCAGCCTCCACACTTATACTCCTATAAATAAATTCCAGATGCAATTCATAAATCCTTCCATCTTGGGAATATTGAGGATAATATGGTAAAATAAAAAACCCGGAATTCCGGGTTTTGATATAAAGAATTATACTGACTTTCATCTCTCCAGTGCGCCAACACTGGATAACTTAAGCCTTCAACAATTTGACCTTATCCAATCGTTCCCACGGTAAATCCAGATCATTTCGCCCAAAGTGACCATAGGCGGCAACTTGTTTGTAAATCGGCCGTCTCAGGTTTAAATCCCGAATGATCGCAGCCGGACGAAAATCGAAATGATGATTGATCAACTCAGCGATCGCCGCATCATCCATGATGCCGGTTCCAAAGGTATCCACCATCACCGATACAGGTCTCGCCACTCCAATCGCATAAGCAATCTGGATCTCACACCGTTTAGCCAGACCAGCAGCCACCACATTTTTAGCGGCATACCGGGCAGCATAAGCAGCTGAACGGTCAACTTTTGTCGGATCTTTGCCCGAAAAAGCTCCGCCCCCGTGCCGGGCCATTCCACCGTAGGTATCTACAATGATCTTTCGACCGGTCAATCCTGAATCCCCCTGAGGACCGCCAATCACAAAACGGCCCGTCGGATTGATCAAAAAGCGGGTTCGCTCATCCAGTAAGTTGGCTGGTATAACAGGCCGAATCACTTTTTCAATAATATCCCGTTCAATTTGATCGTGCTCTACTGCTGGATCATGTTGAGCCGAAATAACAATGGTGTCTACCCGAACCGGAACATTGTCCTGATATTCCACAGTCACCTGACTTTTCCCATCCGGGCGCAAGTACGGCAGTTCTTCCTTTTTCCGAACTTCCGATAAACGCCGGGTCAACCGGTGAGCCAAAGCAATTGGCATCGGCATATATTCCGGAGTTTCATCACAGGCAAAACCAAACACCAAACCCTGATCGCCAGCACCAATCGCTTCGATGGCTTCATCATCCATTTCACCGATTCTGGCCTCCAATGCTTTATCGACTCCCTGGGCAATATCAGGAGATTGTTCATCGATGGAAGTGATGACAGCGCAGGTATCGCAGTCAAATCCATATTTGGCCCGAGTATAACCGATCTCCCGGATGGTTTCCCGGACTATTTTGGGAATATCAACATAACAGCTGGTAGTAATCTCACCCATGACCAACACAAGCCCAGTAGTTACTGCGGTTTCACAAGCAACTCTAGCTTGAGGATCACAGCTAAAGATAGCATCCAAAATCGCATCAGATACCTGATCGCAAATCTTATCCGGATGTCCTTCAGTTACCGACTCTGAGGTAAACAAATGTTTTTGACTCAATACACATCACTCCGTTACTAAAAAAATAATCCTTCCAATCGGAAGGAATCGTTAAGCACTCATCTTCCAGATTGCTCTGGGGGAATTAGCACCGTAAAACAGCTTCAAGCTGTTTTGGGTTGCTGGGTATCATCAGGCCCTGTCCCTCCACCACTCTTGATGAGATATTTAATTGTACAGTAAATTAATTAAAATTATAAACGATACATCAAACACTGTCAACGATAACATCAGCATTTGATGAACAATATGCCCTTGTCTGTCATACTCTTATAGATACTTGTTGATTTCTTGTGCGATCTCTTTTTTTGGCCGAAAACCCACCATGCGGCTGACAACTTCTCCTTTGACGAACAGGCATAATGTTGGAATGCTCATTACACCATAAGATGCCGCCAATTCCTGATTTTCATCCACATTAACTTTCCCAACCACCATTTTATCGGCATAATCGGAAGCCAGTTCTTCCACGACCGGAGCTACCATCCGGCACGGTCCGCACCAAGGTGCCCAAAAATCAACCAAAACCGGTTTTTCCGATTCCAAAACATCCGTTTTAAAGTTGGACTGCGTTAATTCCAACATATGATTCACCCCTTAAACGTTGATGTTTTATTATTCCACATAATGCACTTTTAATAAATTGGTGGAGCCAGGCACACCGGTACTGACACCCGCCGTGATCACAATTAAATCTCCAGTAGAAACAAAACCATTGTCTTTAGCTGCTGCCACGCTGACTTCAAACATATGATCGATATTATCGGCAATAGGAACCATAATCGGATAAACGCCCCAGTTGATACTAAGCTGACGGGCAACCTGCTCCGACGGAGTAGCTGCCACGACCGGAGCTTGAGGCCGATATTTGGATACCATCCTGGCGGTGCTTCCAGACTGGGTGGACGTAATAATGGCAACTGCCTTCAAATCCAACGCCGTTTGACAAGTCGCATGGCTGATCGCATCTGACACGCTTGGAAAAGCACTGACACGCTTTCTGGCTAAAATTTTCTCATACTTCAGGGACTCTTCGATCCGCTGGGCAACCCGGCTCATCATTTCGACTGCAGACACCGGATGTTTTCCTACAGCTGTTTCTGCAGATAACATAATTGCATCGGTCCCGTCAAAGATAGCATGGGCAATATCGGTAACTTCAGCCCGGGTTGGCCGAGGATTACGCACCATTGTCTCCAACATTTCAGTAGCTGTAATAACCGGTTTACCGGCATTATTGCATAACTCGATCAGGTGCCGCTGAATCAAGGGGACCTCTTCCGGCGGAACCTCGACGCCTAAATCGCCCCGAGCAACCATGATCCCATCAGCAACTCCCAAAATCTCTTCACTGTTTTGGAAACCTTCTTCATTTTCAATTTTAGCAATAAGCATTTGGTGCCCGCCCAACTCATGAACAAGGCTGCGAATTTCATCAATATGTTCCGCTTTTCTGGCAAACGAAACAGCAATAAAATCCAATTTTTGCTCGACGGCAAAAGCAATATCTTTCCGGTCTTTCTCCGTCATAGCAGGCAAATTCACAGATACGCCGGGAAAAGTAACCCCTTTTTTTGACGTTAATTCTCCTCCGCTGGTTACTTCACAAAGAATGCCTTCGGGCCGCTTCTCCAAAATCTTCATGCCGATCATTCCGTCAGCTAAAAAGATATTGCGACCGACCTGAACATCTTCATTAAGAGTTGGATACTTCACATAAATGTAACCAGGCAAGCCTTCTTTAGCTGGATCCGCTGAAAGAAAAAACCGGTCTCCCTTATTCATCATTAATGGTTCATTTGGCAAGAGACCAGTTCGAATCTTCGGCCCTTGAATATCCGCTAAAATCCCGACAGGTTGCTTTGTTTTGGCTGCTGCTTCCCGCACCAGACGGATTCGCTCCGCGTGTTCCGCATAAGTACCATGGGAAAAATTCAATCGGGCGATATTCATACCGGCATTGATCAATTTTTCCAAAACCGCAACACTGGAACTGGCCGGTCCAAGTGTGCAGATGATTTTCGTCTTCTTCATAAAGTCCTCCTCGTAAATATCTACCGTTGCATAATTTATATGGATTCACAGTTCACAGCACACAGAACACAGTGCGCTGCTATATAATCGCGGCACGGACTCCGAGGTTCTTGAACCTAGATTTGGGTGTCTGTCTTCTATATTCTGTATTCTGTCTTCTTACGTTATTTCTGTGAACTATGCACCGTGTACTGTGTACCCTTTTTGTTTTCTGCGAACTGTCAATTTTTTTTATACACTCGCCATAATATTGGACAATTCCAATTCTTCGAGATTGATTTTGGCTTTCGTCGAGAGGGCTTCGTCGATACTGAACACCTCGATCCGGTTATTGACGAAACCGACCATTTTTTCGGTCTCACCGGCAAGCAACAGATCCACGGCTTTCGCCCCCATCAACGTGGCCAACTTCCGATCAAAGAATGTCGGATTTCCGCCCCGTTGAATATGCCCCAACACCGTAACCCGGGTGTCAGCGCCGGTATGGGTCTGTATGTATTTACCGACGATGAAACCGGAGGAATGCTCCATATTCACCGGATCACCCATCAGCCCTTCAGCCACCAAGATAATGCTATGGGCTTTCCCTTTCTTGATACTTTTAACGATCTGCTTACAGACAGCATCCAAATCATAAGGTACTTCCGGAACCAAAACGGCTTCGGCGCCACCGGCCAATCCGGCCGCAATGGCGATAAAACCGGAGTTCTTCCCCATCACTTCAACCACATACACCCGGCTGTGGGAAGATGCCGTATCCCTGATCTTATTAATCGCATCCAAGACAGTATTGACGGCTGTATCAAAACCGATGGAATAATCGGTACAACCGATATCATTGTCAATCGTACCCGGAATCCCTACCGTCAGGAAACCCATCCGGTTCAGAATCTGAGCTCCCCGGAACGAACCATCCCCGCCGATAATCACCAAGCCATTTAACCCCATCTTCTCAAGCTGTTCTTTCGCTTTCGCCTGGCCTTCAGGAGTCTTAAACTCCGTACAGCGGGCAGATTTTAAAATCGTTCCGCCCCGTTGAAGTATGTCCCCGACGCTTCGGGAACTTAAAGGAACAATCTCTCCGTTAAGAATCCCTGCAAACCCTCGTTTAATACCATAAACTTTACAATTATGGTATAATGCCTTACGAACCACTGCCCGAATAGCCGCATTCATCCCTGGAGCGTCTCCACCACTGGTAAGGATTCCAATTTTCATGCTACACCCTCCAAAATTAATTTTCAATAAATTGACCGTAATTTCGGAAGCGCTGGTAGCGTTCTTCAAGCAATTGGGATGGACTGAGATTAAGCAAAGGTGTCAAATTGCTTACCAATGCTTCTTTTAAATTTTTAGAGGCCAAAGCCGGATTTTTATGGGCTCCGCCAATCGGTTCCGGTACAATTTCATCAACAATGCCCATTTCCAGTAGATCTTTCGCACCGATTTTTAAAGCCTCGGCAGCTTCCTGAACTTTTGAACCGTCCCGCCATAGAATTGCGGCACAACCTTCAGGAGAAATTACCGAATAATAAGCATTTTCCATGATAAGCACCCGGTTCCCGATTCCGGTGGCCAACGCACCGCCGCTGCCACCTTCCCCGGTTACCGCCACAATGACCGGGACGCGTAGATTGGCCATCTCCATAATTCCTCTAGCAATGGCTTCTCCCTGACCCCGTTCCTCGGCTTCAACTCCCGGATAAGCTCCGACCACATCAACCAGGCAAATAACCGGCCGGCCGAACTTATCCGCTTGCTTCATCAATCGTAATGCTTTGCGGTAACCTTCGGGATGAGGCATTCCAAAGTTACGGTAAATATTCTCTTTGGTATCCCGCCCCTTTTGCTGCCCAACGACTGTCACCGGAATACCATTTAAATACGCAATTCCGCCGATCATCGCCGGATCATCCCGATAAAGCCGATCCCCATGAAGCTCAATAAAATTATCAAAGATCATCCCGATATAATCAAGGCATGTCGGGCGTTTCGGATGCCGGACGATTTGAATCCGCTGCATCACCGTAAGATTGGTGTATATCTCCATGCGCAGATTTTCCGCTTTTTGCTCTAAAGCTGTAATCTGCTCATGCATATCAATACCTTTTTCTTGGGAAAACTTTTTTAACTCTTCAATCTGCTTTTCAAGATCGACCACCGGCTTTTCAAACTCTAAGATCGGGCCCTGATTATTGGACATCAACCCCACCTCCGTTCAGATGAAACTTAATCAACTGAGTCAGGGTTGATTTAAGATCCTTTCGAGGCACGATCATATCAACAAACCCATGTTCCAAGAGAAACTCGGCTGTCTGAAAGCCAGGCGGCAAGGTTTGACGGATGGTTTGCTGAATGACCCGGGCCCCGGCAAACCCGATAAGTGCATTGGGTTCAGCGATGATAATATCTCCCAATGCGGCAAAACTGGCAAATACGCCTCCAGTCGTCGGATCTGTCAAAACTGAAATATAAACGCAGCCAGCCTCGGCTAACCGATTCAAAACCTGACTGGTTTTGGCCATCTGCATCAATGACATGATGCCTTCCTGCATCCGAGCACCGCCGCTGGCCGTCACGGCAATAAAGGGAAGTTTCTTCTGAATGGCATATTCAGCAGCACGGGTTATTTTCTCCCCAACCACCGAACCCATCGAAGCACCCATAAACCCGAAATCCATCACTGCCAGGACCAAGGGAATCCCGTTCATCCTAGCCTCGCCGGTCAGCACGGCTTCAGCTAAATCCGTATTTTTTTGGGCTTTTTTAATCCGACTGTCATAGTTTGGGAAATCAAGAATATTTACAGTCTTCAAATTTTTATCAATTTCTTGAAAACTGCCTTCGTCCGCCAATAACTCCAACCGTTCCTTGGAGCTTATACGAAAGTGATACCCGCACTTCGGACAGACTTTTAAATTTCTTTCGAGATCTTTGTTGTATGTAATTTGTGAACAACGATTGCACTTAACCCATAACCCATCTGGAATTTCCTTTTTTTCAACCGCTTCATCCCGAGGTTGAAAATCCCGTTCCGATTTTACCGTGATATACTTAGGTTTGGTCTTAAACAAGTCTTTTAACAATAATTCCACCTCTTAACAAAGGCCGTTTTTTTAAATCGAACTATTCACCCAACATAAAAAATTTTCTGCACCGGATGTCAAGTTCCTGCTCACCTAGAGGGAATTGCGATTTAGTCTTCATGGTCTTTGTAAGGCATTATTAATCACTTCATTGGCTTCCTCGATCTCAATCTCCGAAACCATAACTTCCACATTGCGGTCCTCGTTCTCAGACAGGCGGGCCTCTTTGAGTTTGACTAAAATCCCTTCAACTTCTAAAAGCTGTTTAAGATACATAGCGACCTTTCGATTGGGTGCTACGTAAACTACGACCCACATTGGCGTATCCTTTCTGTTGAAATTTATTCGTTCCAACAACTGTAAGAAGTAGAAATTACTATATGACGACGTTAAGATAACCTATCTATATCAGGATAAATTAGGTTATTGATGTTGTCAAGTAAAAGAGCATGATTTAACAGTTATATGTATGACATATTTCGCTTTTTTACAATAATTTTACAGTTCCTAATAATGACGAAAACGCCAAAAGCTCAAGTACTGATGGCGTTCGCTATAAACACAAACCCCGGATTGTCTTCTCCGGCAACCTTACATAAGCGGCTTTCCTGATGGTTTAAAGCGCGGATGAAATCGCCATTGATCACCGCCTTTGTTTTTCCTTGAATCTTTCCTTTCTCGACGTACAAACATTGATCCGCCGTTAATGAAAAATGACCTGACGTAGTATCCTGAGTATGCATTCCCAGCACCGAATAAATAATAAGACCCCGATCAATGGTTTTAAGCATCTCCTCCCATTGGGGGAACCCTTCACGGCTTGTTATAAAAAACCCGCTTCCTCCCAGAGGGACAGGCGTCGGATTCAATCCTGCCTTCTTAGCATATTTTAAATTAAGAATCGGACTTTGGAGCTTGCCGCCATCGATTAATGCGATTTTCCCGCCAGGTACACCTTCCGCAGTACAGATATAGGACGAACCGCGGTAGGGTAACAGATTATTAATAGTTAAACTCAGATCGTCCCGGATAACCGGACGATGGTTCTCAAAATCGTCCAATGTGAACCGGCTTTGGCGATTCAGCACCAAACTTCCGTATAAATTCGTGATGACAAACTGGTTCATAAACGTCTCGAACATTTCCGGCGTTAAGATTAACGTTATCGGGCCTGAAAACGTCGTTGAACACGGTTGCTCCAATTGTTTGCCGACAGTAATAGTCTCCTGGATAATCCGATCAATATCAGCTGCTTCCGGCCACTTCTTTTCCGAATAGCCCTTTCCATAACTGTCATTGGCAATAAAATAGAAATCGACCGGTGTTTGCTCATAACTCAATTGAAATCCATCAGAATTCATCAAATATCGCTGATCATGAAAACACTTAATTCGGGCATCTACTTTACGTATACCGGATTTACGGAGCTTGTCAATGCCGTCAGAAAGCAGCTCAAAGGGGCGTTCCACCTGACGGTCAATGACCGTTTGAGCTTCATTATCAGCCAATTCCACTTTCGGAAGGGATTCCGGAGTATAAATACCCACACCCTCCGGATCATGATAAGCAGTTCTTTCCCATAATTTCAAATATTCCGAAAATTCTTCAACAACGCGCGCTTCTAATTTTGCCGCTGTGTAACGGGAATCATCCCAAACCAGATAAATCTCTCCGGAGATGCTTTGCTTATAACCGGGAGCCGAATAAGGCCCGCCAATTTGATTATTTTTAACCCCGATATCCACCCCGTCGGTCCGATGCAGATCAAACCGCCATCCCTTCAGGCGCGGATTTGATTTCTGTGACTGACGCAGCAGCTCCCCAAGCTGTTCATGTATTTCCAAATTCATTCGCCTCCTATCGTAACATCGGGGTTTTGATCAATAACCAGGAAATAGTGGGAACCACCGCAACTGGGTACCCCTTGCCCCATTTTACCGCAGGTTCCCATCGCATCCAGTTGAAGTTCACCTAAAGCAGCTGACACAGATTGTAACACCGATAGAATCTTCCCACTGAATATTGCCGGTTTATAAAGAACCGGTTCTTCTGAAAGTTCATAGATAGCAGAACAGTTAAACACAAAATCCCCAAATGCCGGATTGACCTGCCCACCTTGGAAACCGGTAAGATAAAGTACTTTTTCGCCCGAAACCATCAGGCCGGCTTCGGTTAACATCCTATATAAATCTTTCGCAGTAATCGTTTCAAATGCTTGATCCACAGGTATCGGATTGTCAAATTCAATTCGAATATTAGACATCCGGGCGATCGGAAGATGGAAAATGCTTTCCACCCGTTCCGCTCCGGTGGGCTCCACCCCGGCCCGGTGGGCCGAAAAAATATCGGCAAGCCCTGTATTTAAACGGCCGTGATCAACGATTCGTACGGTTTGACGTTCCGTGCCGATGGCACTGATGGGCTGATAAGCATAATCGCCTTCCAGCGGCCCGTCAATGATGGATAATCGCTGGTCGGAAACGATCATGCCCTTACGAAACTTTCCGTTCTCTCCTAAAATCGAGCTATCAATTCCGTCCGTCTCAGCAGCATGACCAAAAGCCTCATGTGCCAAACCTTTGGCCAAAGCATAATCAATAACCAGTTTATAGTTGCCTCCCGGAAACTTGGGAGCACCCAACAGGTTCAATGCTAAACGTGCAGCTTTCTGGCTGCGTCGTTTCAACCGGTTCTGCGGTTCATCTTCCAACAAAATCCCCAAATCGCTTCCAGAGATATTGGCATAGGTCGTTGCCGTTTCCTCGCCGGACTTGGCCGTAATACTGTGGAAAATGAAAGCCCGCGGCGTATTGAAAATAACATCCGTTCCGTCGCTCCGAAAGATCCGCCATTCCTCATTTGTCAAACGGAGAACGGTCCGGACTGAAAGTCGGGAATCCATCGCCCCGATCTCCTGATTTAAAACCCGTAACCTCTCCTCTATCTCGCCCAATTCCATACTGTCATGAGGATATTTCAACGGAACTTCCACCCGACGTTGCAAGGGCTTTAACTTATAAACCTCACGGTTCGTTTCACTTTGATATCCCGATCCCGCCTCGGCCAGAAACGCTGCTTTATCAAAAAGAGTAGTTGCCACCTCCACCGAAATCTGATCCGAGGCTGCAAACCCCATATTCCCTTCTTCGGTAAACACTTGAATTCCCATACCGGCCAGGCTTCCGGTGGAAATTTCCTCAGTTTTTCCATTGTTAATATGAATACCCAAATCGGTTCGGTGTTGAATCCGTCCAATAAAATACATGCCTCGGGCCGTACCCCGGTCATGACAAGCCATAATGACTGAATTGTACTGTTCTGTTTTCATCGGGCCTCCCACATTTACCAAAGAATCCTTTTCGTTTTATCGTCCCAACGCCCTACTCTTTAACATTATTTACAACTGAACGGTTTATTATAATGGTATACCATCAACCGAAAGCCACATCCAATGCCATCATCACCGCAAATCCCAGCATGGCACCGACAGTGGCCAAGTCGGTATTTCCATGGAGTTGGGATTCAGGAATCAACTCCTCGACCACAACATAAATCATGGCACCGGCAGCAAAAGCCAAAGCATAAGGCAATACCGGTTTGATAAAAATAACTGCAGCTGCACCTAATAGCCCGGCTATTGGTTCAACCATTCCGGAAAGTTGCCCATACCAAAAACTTTTAAGCGGAGATAACCCTTCCCGCCGTAACGGAACCGAAACCGCCATCCCTTCCGGAAATTTTGAATCCCAATTCCGATCGCCAAAGCAAGCGCCCCTGCCAGATTGGTATCAGCCATATTGGAAGCCAACGCTCCGAAAGCTACCCCCACGGCCAAACCTTCCGGAATGTTATTCAACGTGATGGCCAATACCAATAAAACGCTTCGTTGCCAACCGGTTTTGATTCCTTCCGTATGTTCATCCCCAAATCCGATATGAAGGTGAGGCAACAGCCAATCCACGAGCCGCAAAAAGAATCCGCCCGCCAAAAAGCCGATGACTGCAGGAATCCACGAGGGGATACCCATCTTTTCAGCCATTTCGATAGATGGTGCCAACAACGACCAAAAACTGGCGGCGATCATCACTCCTGCGGCAAATCCCAGCATTCCGTCGAGGAGTTTCCGGCTGACATTTTTGAAGAAAAGAACGACTCCGGCTCCCAGCGCCGTTAACAACCATGTGAACAACGTCGCCATAAAGGCCATCCATACCGGAGAAGCATCGGTGAACCAATCAACCGCATTCATTGCATTCCCCTCCCTGTTCGTGATTATGACAATAATGAGCAATTCTCGACAAACTTTCTTTCTTCCTGCATGCTATGTAAAGTAATTTCAGGCCGGAGAAAACCGGCCTTTCATCATGCATATGTCCTTCCCATGCCATAATAGACTTAATATGATGAACCGGTCTATAGCCCGGCCGAAACGGAGTGTGCCATGAACCATATTTTGCGCATTGCCTTTCTCTCCATACTCTTTGGTTTATCCCTTATGATGACGTTGATCATGAAAACACCGGACTTCCGCATCTTACCGACCGAATCCTTCGAAGAACTGAACATCATGCATCCGTCCGATACGCCTGATTTCTTCGTTCCCGACCATGCCATCAACCCCGGAAATGTTAACGGCATCGTCGTTCCCGGCAACCGATTAATCGGCGGTACCTCCGACAACCATTGGCTCGCACCGTCAAAAATTGCTCCCTATTTGCGTTCCAAACAAATTTACCGGGCCTTCTCCAAAACCGGCTTTCTTAGTGAATTGCATGGCTCCGTCAAACCCGACGCAACAGGAGACAACCCTCATTTGGTTTTTGAGAAAATACCTTCTTTCGAATTTCAAAAAAACTTCGCCTTCGCCATCTCCGGCGGCTGGGACGCTTTTCCCCGGAAACCGCAGTATATCAACGAAAATCTTGAAAAATACCACCCATTGGTGGAAAAGGTCCTCGCCTACCTTCATTTGCAAGCACCGGCCATCATCCGCGAAATAATCCAAATCGATTTGACGGGAGACGGCACGGACGAGCTTTTGATCGCCGCAGAACATTTCCCGAAGCTAACCGAAGAGTCCGACCCAAAAGTTCTTCTGGAACAGAGTTATAGCTTGATCCTTCTCTATCAGGTACACGACACCAGGGAAAGCACGACGGTCCTCATTGGCAGTTGCCGCGAACCCATCCGTTACGACATTCTAGCCGTTGCCGACTTAAACGGCGACTGGTCTATGGAATGTTTAGTTCGGGAAACCTTGCATTCCCACGCCTCACCAAAACCGCGCCGCCACATCATATTCGGGCTGGAAGACAAAACACCCTGTAAGATATTGGAGTGTTGGTGGCAACCCTAAAGAGATAAAAGCCCCGGAATCAGTTGATAGGAATCGAAGACAGAATACAGAATATGAAATATGGAGAAGCGAAAAATATTGAATATAGATACAGAGTTCTTGATATTAGGTGCTGGGTCATGGAAGGAACGCATCCGCGTTCCATTTAAACCAAGAATCTCGAACCCGGGCCCGGAACCTGAATCAAAACCTTATATAAGGAGGAGCTCATGGAATCCAACATTTTTCACATTTCGCCTGTGATTTCAAAAGGGTTTTCCCTTTCAATGGCCGGACTCGCCGTCCTTTGGCTGGGCTTACTCGCTCTAATGGTAGGAATCATGATTTCCGCCCAGACCATCCAATATGAAATCTCCCGGCAGGGATTGAGCATTAAACATGCTATTTTTTACGGGCGTACCGTCCCAAAAGAGGATTTGGTCGTTGACGCTATGCGCATCATCTATTTAAATGAGGAACCGGATTATAAACCGGCCATCCGCACCAACGGCATCAGTCTGCCCGGTTTCCAAAGCGGGTGGTTCCGGTTGAAAAACAAAGAAAAAGCCCTTCTCTTTGTGACGGATCACCGGAAGGTGCTTTATCTGCCCACAACCAAAGGCTATGCCATCTTACTCAGCACCCCCGATCCTGAAACCATGCTGGCTAAGATGAAAGCGATGTGGATGTAAACAATCTTATATAATGAGTGCTGGATACTAGGTGCTGGGTACTGGGTCCAGATGAGGAATGCCTTGCGTTCCCTCCATAACCCAGGACCTAGAACCCAGAACCGAGTAGAACCTTGACTCACAATTCAATACTATTTATCTTCATCCGTTCCCATAGCTCCTAAAACACATCGTGCGGTGACGGTAATCAAAATCACCAATCCTCCGACGATGGCCCAAGGTCCGGGTTTTTCTCCCAAAAATATGAAGACCCAAACGGGATTAAGTACCGGTTCCAGCACAGGGATTAATATCCCTTCCAAAGCGGTTAAATACTTCATTGCC
>Ga0209608_1000018_pt1 | contig 185294 bp, 167 predicted proteins | sample AD_UKC130_MetaG_FD_184428 | JGI IMG/M metagenome (GOLD analysis project Ga0209608, IMG submission 184428) | Active sludge microbial communities of municipal wastewater-treating anaerobic digesters from Canada - AD_UKC130_MetaG (SPAdes) (version 2) | ecosystem: Engineered > Bioreactor >...
TTCTCATGGTAGGACAGCCCGGGGCAGGAAAGAGTATTCTTGCCAGATCCTTACCTGAAATCATGCCTGATCTGTCAAAAGAAGAATCTATAACTGTAACCAAGATCCACAGCATCGCAGGTTTGCTTTTGAACGGAAGCGGACTCCTTACCCAGCGTCCTTTTCGTTCACCGCATCATACTGTGACAACGGCGGCAATGATAGGGGGAGGAGCAAATCCTAAGCCCGGCGAAATAACATTAGCTCACAGAGGTGTGTTGTTTTTAGATGAACTTTGTCAGTTTTCCCCTGCGGTCCTCAACGCACTGCGACAACCCCTTGAAGACGGCGAAGTTAGAATTACCAGAGCCAAAGGCACGTACGTTTTTCCATCTAAGGTCCTGCTAGTAGGTGCTATGAACCCATGCCCGTGTGGGTTCTACGGTAGCGACGCGCAAGACTGCACGTGCACGGAACATCAACGAAGACAGTACGTGTCCAAGATCAGTGGGCCCCTGCTAGACAGAATTGACATACACATCAACGTTGACCGAGTAGATGTAGAGGAGCTAAGCGATATTCCCTTGCATGAGCCTGCCTCTAAGGTAAAAGACAGGGTCACATCTGCCAGAATGAGGCAGAAAGCACTGCTTGAAGGTACCGGTTTACTAACTAATGCAGAGATGGGCCCAAAGGAGATCTCCACGCTAGTCAGCCTCTCGAGTAATGCTAGAAAACTCCTTCTCCACGCATATGAAACAATGGGACTCTCTCTACGAACATACTACAAAGTAATCAAGGTGGCTGCATCCATAGCTAACCTAGCAGATTCCCCTAGGATAGAGGAAGAACACATAGCAGAGGCCCTTTCGTATAGACAGAAAATACTTTGAAAGGAATGAATGGTTTATGGCAGGGCGCGCTCGCGGGTTTGAGGCAGAAAATGCAGCCTGTGAATACCTCAAAACGCAAGGCTATCATATCATGCAGCGCAATTTCACATCACGATATGGTGAAATTGACATCATTGCGTACGACGAGGATATACTCGCATTTATCGAGGTAAGATACAGAAAAAACGGTGGACTGGTTACCCCAGAAGAGTCTGTTAGTCATGACAAAATCCGAAGGATAAAGTTGACTGTGCGAGATTATTTGGGCCGATTCAGCACGAAATGGCTGACGTACGCAGGAATACGAATCGACTTGTGCGCAGTTACTGACAATTCTAGCGCAGGAGGGTTTGACTTTGAACTTTTGAAAGGGATTGTTCAGTTTTAGACATCGTTGAACTGTCAAGTTAAAGTATGCTATTGTGAGAAAGATTGAGAAAGATATTGATAAATAGCAGAACCTCGTGGCCGTTATCGGGAGGAATCACACTTGAACAGATCGTATATTGGATTCTTGTTTCTATCCGTCATGTGTAGTTACCTGTACATTGGCACTGTTTTGGTGAACCTATCCACAAACGTTCTAGGTGCTCTAGTCGTAGGCTTAACGTATATCACTGCGCTGTTAGCCATAATCTCGGAATTGCGCCACATAGACCAACCAAGCGCCGCTCTTTTTACATCATCTAATCTCAACCTTCTTCTATCAGTGATTCTCGGCGCATTGGTTACCTATTTGTTGAACGCGTACGCAAAACTTGGCCCAGTTGTTGCATCCGGTCTAGTAACTCTACTATCTGGGATATTTTTGCCTGCCCTAGGTCCTGCAATAACATGTGGATCTTTTGTAGGCATGACATCTGCAAACTTGCTTGGGCTATCTGGCATATTTGCGGCATCATTTATAGCTGGCCTAGTGTTTCTCCTCGCCTCCGAAGTTTTTAACGGTTTTGGAGGTAAACTTGGAACCATGGCTGCCACTGGAACTGCTTTGGCAGCCTTTTTCACAGGAAAGCCCTTCCTTCATGTTAACCCGATTGAACCATCTCTAATGATCTTCATAGTGTTAACTGGGGCCATATCATCGGCCCTCTCTTTCTTCATAAACAACCGGTTGAAAAAAGGAGGCGTGATTGCTTCAGGCCTGGTGGCACTGGTAGGAGGAATATTTCTGCCTCTTATGTTTCCTCAAGCAGGAGGGATCCTTACGCCAGTTTGCGCATGCGGATCTTATGTAGGTATGTCCTCGATCTCACGTTTGCCTGACGAACTGTTTGCCACAATAGCGGGAGTTTTGAGCGGTTTCGCATACTATTGGGGAATTTTGCTTCTTGGAGGGGCAGGAGGTAGGCTCGGTACAACAGCATTCGGAAGCGTCCTGGCTGTATCATTTATAGCAAGCAAGATGAAGCTTTCTGGCCGTAGGAGATAAGCCCAGGTGACATCAACAGTCTCAACCCTGATTTATAACTTCACGAACAGGCTTAAAAGACTTCCGATGGATTGGGCTGGGACCTTTTTCCCTGAGAAGATCCAGATGTAATCTGGTGCAATAACCTTTGTGAAGAGAGAACCTATAGCCAGGATACACACGATCGTACTGTGTCATTATCCCATCTCTTACCACCTTGGCTATAATAGATGCACATGCTATTGAAGCAATCTTGCTATCACCTTTTATGATGGCTTCCTGCTTTACCTCCAACTCCGGAATCGGATACCCGTCTACAAGAACAAGACCTGGCTCAAAACCTGTGGATATGACTTCGTCAATAGCCATTCGCATTGCAGAGAAAGTCGCCGCAGATATCCCATTCTCATCGATAAACTTGGCAGATCTAATGCCTATACCTACTGCAATGCTAATTTCTACGATTAAGCCGAAAAGTTGCTCACGAGTTTTGGAAGTAAGCTTCTTGCTGTCATTTATGCGAGGTATCTCGGGTTTCGCAGGTAATATTACTGCACAAGCTACAACTGGCCCAGCCATTGGACCTCTTCCTACTTCGTCGACTCCGATTATACAGCTTGCTTCCTTTCGTCTAGCGTTTTCCCACTCATAAAGTTTCTTTACCCTAAGAGAATCTTCGGAACTGCGAAGCAAACACCTCACCTCACTGTTATCAGAATAACACAACTAAATGTGCATCTGCCAAAACATTAATTACTATTTTATGGTATTGATGGTGCATTTTATTTTTGCGTGTGGTACAATATGGGAACTTGGTAAATACTGTATGCCGACGAGGAGCGTGTTCAATGGAGCCCACAATTCTCAAAATAGCTCAGCATCTATCTAAATCTAATAACCCATCAGTTGAAAATGGGAAGGTAAGTCCGTTGCCGGTTCAAACTGCCTATGCTGAAGACATTTCGCCTGATTACGTAGGCCAAGCCAGACGTCTAATGGAGCAATGTTCTAGCCTGGGAATTGATATTATTACCATTGAAGACCCGGAGTATCCAGAAAACCTAAGACAGACTGCTGATCCTCCGTCTATATTATTTGTGAAGGGATCCATTATTCCAAAAGATAGGATGGCTGTAGCGGTAGTCGGAACTAGAAAAGCATCAAGCATAGGAAAAAGCATTGCGCAAGAAATATGCTACGATTTGGCAGAAGCTGGCGTAACGATCATTTCAGGCTTGGCATACGGAATCGATGCGTGCGCTCATGAGGCGGCGCTTTCTGCGAACGGAAGAACTATAGCGTGTCTGGGCAACAGTCCCGATATTGTGTACCCAAAATCCAACTACAACCTTTACAGTAGAATTCCTTCAAGTGGAGCACTTTTATCTGAATATCCTCCGGGCACAGAGGCTAAACCATGGCATTTCCCCAAGCGGAATAGGCTGATCTCAGGTGTGTCCCTTGGTGTCTTGGTGGTTGAAGCAGGTGAAAAATCAGGAGCTTTAATTACAGCAGATTGGGCCCTCAAGCAAGACCGGCCTGTTATGGCTGTTCCTGGAAGCATTAAGTCCAGGAACAGCCGGGGTACCAATCGGTTGATTCAAGACGGAGCATATCTGGTAACATGTGCTGAAGATGTGCTATCCTTTCTCAGGAAAGAGAATGAGTACTTGCCAGAGATTTCCGAATCTACAGCGATAGGCTCGTTGACTTTGGAAGAATCCCTTGTGCTTAATGCGCTAGGCTATAGTGACACATTGGACGAATTATGTAATAACATAGACAATATGCCTGTATCAAGAATACTCGCAATCTTGTCTTGCCTTGAGGTACGAGGCATTGTACAGTCGATACCTGGAGGCAAGTATATTATTTCTAATTTAGGCAGCAAATCTATATAATTCAATCTGAGAAGGTGAGAAATGGCAATGGAACAAAAGGATAAGAATAAAGAGAATAAAAAACCTCTTATAATTGTAGAATCTCCTACAAAAGCAAAGACTATTTCCAAGTATACAAAGTCAAAATATCAGGTAAAAGCTTCATTAGGACATGTACGAGACTTGCCCAAAAGCAAGCTTGGAGTAGATATAGATAATGGATTCGAACCTCAGTATATAACCATACGGGGGAAGGGCAAGATAGTTCAGGAACTCAAGGACGCCGCCAAGAACGCTTCCACTGTTTATCTGGCTACCGACCCTGATCGGGAAGGGGAAGCTATAGCGTGGCACGTATGTCAGGTTTTAGGAATCGATCCTAGTGAGGCCAACAGGTTAACCTTTCATGAGATTACGGAAACAGCGGTGAAAGACGCGCTTTCGAAACCAGTTCCAATAAACCAAAACTTGGTAGACTCTCAACAGGCGCGGCGAGTTTTAGATCGGTTAGTCGGTTATAGTCTAAGCCCACTTCTGTGGCGCAAAGTAAGGCCTGGGTTGTCAGCAGGAAGAGTTCAATCAGCCGCTTTGAGGATAATAGTAGACCGCGAATTGGAAATAGAGTCCTTCAAACCCGAGGAATACTGGATTTTAGAAGCCTTACTCAGAGGGGAAAAAGGCACCGTAAAGGCGAAATATTACGGCTACCAAGGAAAGAAGAAGGAGCTAAAAACCTTCGCCGATGTAGAAAAAGTGCTTCGAGACATTGAGGGCACTGATTTCGTTGTAACATCAGTAAAACGCAGAGAAAGACGGAAAAATCCTCCTTTCCCGTTTACCACGTCTACTTTGCAACAAGAAGCATCGAGAAAGCTAGGCTTTTCAGTAAGCAAAACCATGGCCGTTGCCCAGAGCCTATATGAAGGAGTGAACCTAGGGGAACTAGGATACACAGGACTTATAACCTACATGCGAACCGATTCTACACGAGTGTCGCCTATCGCTCAAGAACAAGCTAGGGAATTCATCCAGTCAAATTACGGAAAAGAATACCTAGGCAAAAAGGGCAGAAAGGCCAAGGAGTCTCCAGGAGTTCAAGATGCCCACGAGGCAATAAGGCCTACAAGCGTTTTCAGAATACCATCTGAGATTAAGCCTTTCTTAAAGCCAGATCAGTACAAGTTATACACTCTCATCTGGGAAAGGTTTATCGCTAGCCAGATGAGCCCGGCAGTCTACGATACAGTCACGTGCGACATACAAGCGAATAAACATATTTTCAGAGCAACCGGTTCGAGGATGAAATTTCCTGGGTTCACTAGGGTTTATCAAGAGGGGAAAGACAACTCTGAAGAGCAGGAAGAATCAGATGTTGATATAATTCCGCTCACTGAAAACGAAATATTAGCCTTAGAGAACATAGAATATTCTCAGCATTTCACAGAGCCGCCTCAAAGATATACAGAAGCGACTCTCGTCAAGGCCCTTGAGGCAAACGGTATTGGGAGACCGTCTACTTACGCCCCAATTATTGCTACTTTGATCGAACGCGAATATGTAAACAAGGAGAAACGTTCTTTAGTGCCAACTGAGCTAGGAAGACTGGTCGATGCAATACTAAGAGAACATTTTCCATCTATCGTTGACGTAGGGTTTACGGCTGACATGGAAAAACAGCTAGATGCCATAGAAGAGGGTTCTGCCGAGTGGAACGCCGTAATAGCTACCTTTTGGGAACCTTTTAAGGAGCAAATCGAAAAGGCCGAGGCGGAAATAGAAAAAGTCCAGATACAGGACGAACCTGCAGGCATCAACTGCGAAAAGTGCGGACGACCCATGGTCATTAAACAAGGCAGATATGGTAAATTCATAGCGTGTTCAGGGTACCCTGAATGCAAGAATACAAAACCTTTCTTAGAAAAAACAGGCGCTATATGCCCCAAATGCAAGGGCGATGTAGTAGTGAGACGCTCGAAAAAAGGTCGAGTTTTCTATGGTTGTTCCAATTATCCAAATTGCGACTTTGTATCCTGGTACCGCCCAATACCAGGAAAGACATGTCCAAAGTGCGGCTCGTTCATGGTAAAAAAAGGTGCTAAAGCGAAAGAATACACGTGCGCTAATCCTGAATGCGGCTATTCACAAAAGATCTAAGAATATTGAGAAAACTGTTGCCGCAGGTTTACGCTAATGGTAACATGAATCTGACACAGGTCTTGCTGAGTAACCATGGCGTTTATCCTGAGGAAGGCGGTTTAATGGCAGATTCACTTCTTGATTGGAAAGAAGCATTTCTTATAGAAATAGGAATTTCAAAAACTCAAAGCCCAAATACTGTTGATGCGTACGCAAACGATCTGGATCAGTTTTTCGATTATTTGGTCAAGGACAAAAAAGGTATAAGCGTTGAATCATTGACTCCATCTGATATTAAGTCAGAACACATTCGTGATTACGCAGTTTACCTAGGGCAGCAAGGCTACAAAGGATCATCTATTTCCAGAAAACTCTCATCGATCAGGAGTTTTTGCCGATTTCTCACTGTGCGAGAAGGTCTGGAAACAAATCCTGCCAAAGACATATCTTCGCGCAAGACCCATAATCATTTGCCTAAAGTCCTTTCTAGAGAAGAGATGGAGAAACTGTTTGAATCCATAGATACTACTACACCATACGGAAAAAGAGACAGGGCAATAATTGAGTTGCTCTACGGTGCAGGGTTAAGAGTTAGCGAACTAGCTAAACTTAACGTGGGAGATGTAGATTATTCTTTGGGCTTTGTCCAAGTCATAGGCAAAGGCGATAAAGAAAGATTTGTCCCTATAGGCTCAGTAGCCATAGAAGCTTTGGGTGACTATCTTGAAAACGGAAGACCCTTTTTCGAGAAAAAGCAACCTCAAAAACAACAAGGCGCTTACACAGCCAAAGACCAGGCTATCCACATTACAAAAAGACCTTTGTTTCTTAATAAGTCAGGAGATAGATTATCTGTAAGGTCTATAGGACGCATACTTGACAAGTATTTGGCTGCAGCAGGATTGGATACTTCTGAATTTTCTCCCCATACTTTGAGGCATTCGTTTGCGACACACTTGATATCAGGCGGTGCAGATTTGCGCTCAGTGCAAGACATGTTGGGTCACGCGAGCATTACTACTACCCAGATATATACCCATGTTTTGCCAGAGCATTTAAAACAAGTATATGCAGAAGCACACCCAAGGGCTCACATCACCGAAAACCAGATAAAAGAAGATGTTTGTGTTAACCAATTGGAACCTGAGAAGGAGCGAGAGAAATGAGTAATAACACAAACAGCCCGGTCATAGGCACTACTGTGCTTGCTGTAAGGGCCGGAGGAAAATCGGCCATGGCTGGCGACGGACAAGTAACCCTACAAGACAGCAACACTATACTCAAAGCAAAGGCACGAAAAGTTCGTAGAATATACAAGGATTCGGTTATTGCAGGGTTTGCAGGGTCCGTAGGAGATGCCTTGACCTTGTTTGACAAGCTCGAAGGTTATCTCGAACAAACTAGAGGAGATCTTATGAAATCGACCATATCTCTAGCGAAGGAATGGCGAACAGATAGGATGCTAAGGCAGCTTCAGGCCATGCTTGTGTGCATGGATAGGTCTCAATTGCTTTTGGTATCGGGCACAGGTGAAGTTATAGAGCCAGATGAGCCAATAATCGCTATAGGTTCAGGCGGGCCCTATGCTACAGCGGCAGCAAAAGCTTTATGCCGCTTCACCGACATGGATGCTACTTCAATTGCTGTAGAATCCTTAAAGATAGCCGCGTCTATATGCGTGTACACTAACGACAATATTGTAGTCGAAGAGTTGGAGTGATGCAGCGTGGAAGAACTAACACCTCACCGTATAGTAGAGGAACTAGATAGATATATTATAGGGCAGGACAAGGCAAAGCGAGCCGTAGCCGTAGCAGTTCGAAACAGGCTAAGACGACAGCGGGTGCCTGAGGAAATGCAAGAAGATATTATTCCCAAAAACATCCTGCTAATGGGTCCTACAGGCGTTGGAAAAACTGAGATTTGTAGGCGTTTAGCCAAATTGGTGAACGCTCCATTTGTGAAAGTCGAAGCTTCTAAATTTACAGAGGTAGGATACGTAGGACGCGATGTGGACTCCATTATCCGCGATCTGGTCGAAAATGCGGTTAGCATGACAAAGAGGGAAAGAACAGAGGAAGTGCTTGAAAAAGCGAGCATTTTGGCAGAGGAACGGCTCTTGGATATCCTTTGCCCTATGCCTAAAAAGAGCAAGCCTCCGCGAAACCCATGGGAAGCCCTTTTTGATCCGGCGAGAGAGTACGCCAGCAGGACTCAGCAGGAACAAGACGATGATTATTTGGAACAACTTGAGAAAGTCCAATCTCGGCGACGTACAGTAAGGGAACAGCTCCAAAAAGGAGAGTTGGATGACCAGGAGATCGAAATAGAGATCGAATATACACCTTCTCAGCGCTTAGAGTTCTTTGACGGATTTAACGTACAAGAGATGGAGTTGGATATGGATAGCCTATTCGGCGGGCTTCTGCCGAAGCAGACCAAGAAAAAGAGGGTCACCGTTATGGAAGCCCGCAAAATATTGACTCAAGAAGAAGCTAACAAACTTATCGACGAAGATGAAGTGGTTTCAGAAGCGTTAAGCAGGTGTGAACAGCTAGGAATTGTGTTTTTGGATGAGCTTGATAAAATTGCTGGCAGAGAAACAGGAATAGGCCCAGACGTGTCTAGAGAAGGAGTCCAAAGAGATCTATTACCAATAGTCGAAGGAACCACCGTAATCACAAAATATGGTCCTGTGAAAACTGATCATATACTGTTTATAGGTGCTGGGGCCTTCCATGTGAGCAAACCTTCAGATATGATCCCTGAGTTGCAGGGACGTTTCCCTATTAGAGTAGAATTGGAACCTCTAGAGGAAGATGACTTTGTAAGGATTCTTACTGAACCTGAGAATTGTCTCACGATCCAATATAAAGCCCTTCTTGCTACAGATGGGGTAAACCTTGAGTTTACAGAAGACGGGGTCGCAGAAATCGCCAGAATGGCGTTTACAGTAAATCAGCAAGACGAAAACATTGGGGCTCGAAGGCTTCACACTGTGATGGAAAAAGTTCTCGAAGATATATTGTTTGATGCCCCAGACGGTATACAAGGAACAGTTATCGTCGATAAAGAATATGTGACAAGTAAACTGGGAGATTTGGTGAGGGATAAAGACCTGACAAGATATATCCTTTAGATGAGGTTATCCAGATAGCACAATTGCGAAAAGGAGAATGAAGATGCAGATATTGCTTGAGAAAACAAAGAAAATGAACGAATTATTGCGAAACGCGGCGGCAGAAGTGGACTTTCAGGCAATTGCAGGTGTAGTTGGCGATTCTTTGCAGTGCAATATTTGTATACTAGACAAAGACGGACACATTATGGGTTATTATCTGTCTCCTAGTTTTAGTTGCCCTGTTCTTGAAAACGAAGTTCTTAGCAACAATAAGCTCCCATCTTCGTACAATGACGCCCTCTTGGCTTACGTTGACACCTCCCCGAACATTGTGCGCAAAGAAACCAAGTGTGCGTTCAGAGAAGACTTAGATTGTGCTTATAGTGATATGGCAATTACTATCGTTCCTGTAGTAGCAGGAGGCGAGCGACTTGGTACTCTCCTTTTAGGCAGAATGTCCACAGAACTCAAAACATCCGACCTTATTCTAGTAGAACATGCGGCCACAGTTGCAGCCATGGAAATGATACGCTACAAACAGGAGGCGCTAGCAGAAGAGGCCAGGCAACAGGCTGCGGTTCAGGTAGCTCTGGGTACGCTATCCTTTTCCGAGCTTAACGCTATGAAACACATCTTCGAGGAGCTTGGCGGACCAGAAGGTCGTCTGGTAGCCTCAAAAGTAGCAGATAAAGTAGCAGATAGGGTAGGTATAACCCGATCTGTAATAGTTAACGCCCTGCGAAAATTCGAATCTGCAGGGGTTATAGAAACAAAGTCCCTAGGCATGAAAGGCACATATATTAAAGTTTTGAACGAAAAACTTCTTGATGAATTAAACAAACTTAGGTAAAATGTCAACATATGTTTCATTTTTCCGTTAATAGAAGAAGGAATTCTGAAAGTTCCGTCGAATAGTAAACATTACAACTGAATAGTCGCGTGTCTATGACCGCAAACGAGAAGGGCAAATCTGTCTAAAGACAGGGGCGCAAAGCTACGGGTCTAAAGTGGGGGCTAGATCCTCATCATGACCGCCGGGCTACCGAAAGGCGGTAGTTTTTGCTAGGGTGACCTTCCGTAAATTCTGCGGAAGGTCTTTTGTTCATAAGGGGGGTATGAACAACTGTCTGATATATCAAAATTGATGCAAACAGGACTAGATGGACTTTGGTTAAGACATGAACTGCTAGCGAACAACGTCGCTAACAGCGAAACTCCTGGTTACAAAAGCGCTGACTTAGATTTTACCGCGTATCTTAGAAATGCAGTCAATTCCACCATAAAATTGAACACTTCTAACCCCATGCATATCACCGGTTCCAGTTTTAAAACTGCAATTATAAGTCAGAACACCTCAAGCATTACACCTGATGGAAATAATGTAGACATCGATAAGGAAATGGCTCAGATTTCTGCCAATGCTCTGCATTATTCCGCCCTTTCAAGGCAACTAACTTCCCACCTATCACTCCTTAAAAAATCTATTACAGAAGGGAGGAGGTAAGCTGTGAACCTGTTTTCGTCTATGGAAACAAGCGCTTCTGGGCTCACTGCTCAAAGATTTCGCCTTGACCTTATCGCTTCTAACCTGGCAAATGCCGAAAGCACGCGTACTGAAGACGGCAGCATCTACCGGAGGAAAGTGGCGATTTTTGCACCTAGAAGCGGTCGCAATTCGTTTAAGAATGTGCTAGCCCAGGAAATGTCAAACGCATTTGGAGTGAAAGTTGTTGGTGTAGCAGAAGATAACTCACCTCTGAGAAGAGTTTACGATCCAGGACATCCTGATGCAGATGAAGATGGGTACGTAACATACCCGAATGTAGACGTAGTGACTGAAATGGTAGACATGATGACAGCCACAAGAGCCTATGAGGCGAACGTCACAGCCATCGAAGCTTCCAAGGCTATGATGCAAAAAGCTTTGGAAATGTTGAGAGTTTGACAAAATATAGGATGCGGTTTTCCTGCACCACATATAGACAAGATGACGTGCAGGAATGAAAGTTCTTAAAAATACGGAAAATATATTGACTTTCAGGGGGGGAAAGTTGATGGAGATTAGACCAATTTCTACACCTGTCACAGGTGCAACTAGAAGCGCTGCCAACGAAAAACCTTCTTCGGCGAGAAGTACTTCATTCAACAACATGTTTCAACAGGTCTATAGCGCCATTGGCGATTTGGACCGGGAGTTATTGGCTTCCCAAATTGACCTGGTTACAGGCAATGCCCGAGATATGCACACTGCCGTATTATCTGCGGAAAAAGCCAGTCTTGTCATGGATCTTGTGATCTCGGTAAGGAACAAAGCCATCGAAGCGTATCAAGAAATAATGAGAATGCCTTTATAGGCTTCCAAGTTCCTGAGAGTAGGTGTTGCAAAAAATGGCCGAATCTGTAACCTCAATTGGTGAAGGCATCAAAAATACCTGGGGTAATTTGAAACAACCGCAGAAAATAGTCGTGATCACAGCTGGCGCAGCTGTGCTTGTCCTTCTCTTGGTGCTCATAATCACATCGGCCAAAGGGCCAGACTATGAAATCCTGTGGTCAAATCTGGACCCTGCCGACGCAGGGCAAATAGTAAATGAGTTGGAAAAACAGGGCATACCTTACAAATTAACCGACGGGGGCCGCACAATAAAGGTACCCGCTGATCAAGTGTATAGAACTAGGCTGTCCCTGGCATCTATAGGTCTCCCTTCTTCTGGAATAGTAGGTTTTGAGAGTATGGGGGCGAGCGGTATCTGGTCTACTGACTTTGAACGTCAAGTACAGTACGTAAGAGCCCTCTCAGGGGAGCTTACAAGAACAATAAAGTCCATCAGCGGTGTCGAAGATGCCCGCGTCCACGTGGTGTTGCCAGATCCCTCTGTGTTCATCGATGAGCAAAAACAAGCTACGGCTGCGGTTCTGATAAAAACCACGCCAGGCTACGATCTTCCATCAAGTTCTGTAAAAGGCATTGTAAATCTTGTAGCCAGTTCCGTAGAAGGACTGACGCCAGATAAAGTCACTGTGGTAGATGCATCAGGCAGACTATTATCTCAAAATTTAGGCCACGATTACATAGGTGCTGGAGAATTGCCTCCTAATTCTGTTCTCGAACTAACGTCAAGCACCGAAAGGGAACTAGAGGAAAGGCTTTTGGCACTACTTACTCCTGTTTTGGGACCTGGGAACGTAGTATGTCAAGTACGTGCAGAACTCAACATGGATCAAATTAGGGTAGTTGATACGGAATATACGTCTGAGCCTCCTGGAATTTTGAGAAGTAGTCAACAAACCAGTGAGATCTATCAAGGCACAGGGTCTGTAATAGGTGGCACCGCAGGAGGGCTTGATGTACCTTCTTACGCAGCTCCAGGTGGAGGCGAGACACAATACCAACGAAGCGACGTAATTGAAAACTTTGAAGTAAATCAAAGGATAACCGAAACCATTGTGACACCTGGAACCATTTCCCGTCTGTCTGTGGCAGTTGTGGTTAATAGGAGTCTTGACGAGGAATTGAAAGATTCTATAACCGAAACTGTTTCAGCAGCTCTGGGCCTTGATCCAACACGGGAAGACCAAATATCTGTTACAGGACTGTTTTTTGACACCAGTCTTGTCGATAGTATAAGTGGAGCGTTTGAACCGGTAGAAACATTGCCCAGGACTTATCTTTATGCAGTAATTGCAGGTGCCGCTGTAATTGCAGGTATAGTAATCTTCCTTTTGGTAAGACGCAGAGGCAGAGAAAGAGAGATGGAAGAAATATCAGAAGAGATTAGAGCTCCGATTGAGGAGGAATTGGTGGTTACGCCTCCTGAAGTTTTGGCAAGACAACAAAGTCGACAAAACGTAGAAAGATTGGCCAGAACCAATCCTGAAGTCGTGGCTACCCTCATCAAATCCTGGCTACTGGAGGATGAACGATGATGAGTACACATAGAGGAGGTTTAACAGGCAGGGAAAAAGCTGCAATACTTTTGATTACCTTGGGACCGGATTTGTCTGCACAGATCATGAAACATTTGCGCGACGAAGACATCGATGTTTTGACCCTTGAGATCGCTTCGACTCGGAAGGTGGACCAAGAAACCAAAGATACGGTTTTGGAAGAGTTTAACGAGATGTGTCTTGCCCAAGAATATCTTGAAGAAGGGGGCATCGACTACGCAAGGACCCTCCTAGAAAAAGCTCTAGGTGAGGAACAAGCTCGAAATGTTCTCAATCGATTGACCTCATCTTTGCAGGTAAGGCCATTTGACACTGTGAGAAAAGCCGATCCAGCCCAGATTCTTAATTTCCTGGAAAACGAGTCGCCTCAAACAATAGCATTGATCCTTAGCTACCTTCACCCTTCGCAATCAGCAGAAATCATGTCTGCGCTGGAACCAGATCTGCAGGTAGAAGTTGCTCGTAGGATTTCGCTCATGGATAGGACAAGCCCTGATATAGTCAAGGAAATTGAGCGGGTTCTGGAACGAAAAATTCTTTCCATGGCCGGACAGGACTACACCCAAGCAGGCGGTATAGCAGCCATAGTCGATATTCTTAACAACGCAGACAGGCAAACTGAAAAAACAATTCTCAGTGCTTTAGAAATGGAGGCTCCAGACTTAGCAGAAGAAATAAAACGAAGAATGTTCTTGTTCGAAGATATCATCTACCTTGATGACAGGTCCGTTCAGCGGTTCCTGCGTGACGTGGATATGGGGAGAGACCTTCCCCTTGCTCTCAAAACAGCTTCGGAGGAAGTCAAGAATAAGATTTACCGAAACCTATCGTCTCGTGCCGCAGAGACGCTGCAAGAGAGCATAGAGTACTTAGGTCCGGTCCGAATAAGGGATGTAGAAGAAGCACAGCAACGAATTGTTTCGGTTATCCGTAGGCTTGAAGAACAAGGAGAAATCATCATAGGCCGCGGGGGAGGAGATGAAATAGTTGTCTAGAGTATTTAGATCGGAAGATAAAAAGATAACGTCAGTATGGATCCCCTCACTAGAACTGGAATCTAACGAAGATTTCCAGGTTGGGAGGTCTTCTTTAGCCTTAGAAGAACCATCCCTGCAAATCTCGGACATGATTGAGCGTGCGAGAGAAGAAGCGCTTTCCATTGTCGAGGATGCAGAAGTGAAAAGCAAACTTCTTTGCGAACAGGCAAAACAGGAAGGTTTCAAGCAGGGGTACAACGCAGGTTTCCAGGAAGGATTGAATCAGGCAGAGGAACTAATAATGCAGGCGAGGGAAGCTCTGGCCCAGTCCCAAAGAACTTTTGAAGAATACCTACAAAAATGTGAGCCGTACTTACTTGCTCTAGTCATAGAAATTGCTGAAAAGGTAATAGGGACATCTATAGATTATGATCCTGAGTTGATTTTTCCCATGATACGCAAGGGAATTGAGGCATTGGGGGAGGAATCAAACATCACAATAAGAGTCAATCCTGAATTTGCAGCCCTTTTAGAAGGCGGTAAGCAAGGACTAGAAGGGCAGTTCAACAGTAAGACCATAGAAATAGTTGCTGATCCGTCCATATCTACGGGAGCAATTGTCGAAAGTCCTCACGGGCAAGCGGATGTAACCTTGGATACCCAGCTGAGAAAAATCGCAGAGGCCATAGAGGAAGCTAGAATGCGCCTAAGTGGGCCGGATGAGATATGAAAGAATTGCCATTCTCACTATATTCTGAGGCGATAAAATCGGCCAAAACAGTCACACACCGGGGTGTTGTTACAGACATCATAGGGCTTCTGATTGAATCGTCAGGTCCTAAAGTTAGAATGGGTGAAATATGCAAACTGATGCCCAAGTCAGGAGAGCCAGTTCTAGGCGAAGTGGTGGGTTTTAGGGGCGGTAAAGTCCTCCTGATGCCCTTTGACGATTTAGATGGGATTTCTCCAGGTTCTACTGTTGAGGCAACGGGCATGGATCTAAAAGTACCCGTGGGTAAGGATATGCTAGGTAGAATTACCAATGCGTTGGGATTTCCTATAGACGGCGAAGCCTTGTGGCGCGTAGAAACATCTTATCCGGTTATGGAAAAGCCCCCAGCTCCTCTTGAAAGAGGTCTAATCTCCTCACCGCTTTCTACAGGTATAAAAGCGATAGATGGCCTTTTGACAATTGGAGAAGGCCAACGAATTGGCATATTCTCTGGATCAGGCGTTGGAAAATCTACGTTAATGGGTATGATCGCTAAAAACACATCGGGTGACGTCAACGTAATTGCCCTCATAGGCGAAAGGGGACGTGAAGTACGGGAGTTTATAGAACGAGACTTAGGCGAAGAAGGGTTGAATCGCTCAGTCGTAGTGGTAGCTACTTCAGACGAACCTGCCCTAATGCGCATAAAATCTGCATGGGTTGCAACCGCTATCGCAGAGTACTTCCGCGATCAAGGTTTAAACGTACTCTTGATGATGGATTCAATCACCAGGTGGTGCATGGCCCTAAGGGAAGTAGGCCTGGCTATTGGCGAACCTCCTACGACTAGAGGCTATACGCCTTCTGTGTTCGCCAATCTGCCCAGACTTTTGGAGAGGGCGGGCAAGGGAAAAGAAGGCAGCATCACTGGAATCTACACCGTCTTGGTTGAAGGCGACGATATGGATGAACCTATAGCTGACGCCGCCAGAGGTACCTTAGATGGTCATATCGTATTGTCTCGAGACCTGGCGCAGATGGGACACTATCCTTCAATTGACGTTTTGGCTTCCGTATCCAGGCTTATGCCCGACGTAGTCACTAAAGAGCATCTAAATCTGGCCCAAGAAATAAGAAGCATCCTCGCTACGTACCGAAAAGCAGAAGATCTAGTTAACATTGGCGCATATGTGCAAGGCTCAAATCCGGATATCGACAGGTCTCTTAAGTATATAGGGCACATAAACTCGTTTCTAAGACAAGGTGTTGATGAATCAGTTTCTTTTGAAAACAGCGTGTCAGAAATGTTCAAGATATTTGAGGGCATTGATTAACCCTATTCAAATAAACGCTTTTGTTCGATAAGAGAATTGGGGGATGGTCATTGAAAAAGTTTGCATTTCCTTTGGACAAAGTTCTCGAAGTTAGAGAACTAAGGCGTCTCATAGCCGAAGAAAAACTGGGTGCGCTTCTTAAAGAAATGTACCTGATTGAGCAAGCTTTAGACATGGCCAAACAAAAAGAGTTGGAAAACAAGCGAATACTCATGGCGCAATTTGATGAACAGAAAGGGGGCGTTGACCTATATAAAATAAAGGCAACTTTGGCATACGGCGCGGCTATTGACGAAGACATTAAGGAACTAGAAAAGAATCTAGATGATCACATGGTCCTAGTAAGAGAGGCTCAGGAAGAAGTTATCGCTAAGACGAAGGATAAAAAAGCCCTTGAGCAGCTTAAAGAAAAGCATTTAGCAGAGTATATGGATATGTATTGGTGGGAGCGAAGCAAGGAACTAGACGAAATTGGGACCATGTACTTTACCCGAAATGGGAAGGAGGTGATTTAAAAACCTATGGAAACATTGTTATGCATGGAGATAATGGAAATCGAGCAACCCGCTCAGGAGGTTCGCGCCCAAAAAGGACCGTCCAAGCATGGGAGTTCGAACAGGCTTGACTTTGCGCAAATGATGATGGGGCTAGCTGCGGCATTACATGTTCCATTGCCGAACCAAGACCAAAATGGCGGCGAAGAACTTGGCGTTGCCCAGATTCTGGGCATGGACGTAACAAATCTAACGAACACTGTAGCAACACATACTACGCGAGAGGATATGCTGAACATTGGTTGGGATTTGCCGAGAGGTGATGACGGGAAAGAAGGGGCGGTTTTTCAGTTACCTAAAACCTATGTGGGCTTCTTAAAACCTCCCGCTGAAGATAGTTTGGTGAGACCTTCCCAAGGTGAGGAGGTATTTTCTTCATTGCAGCACCCTAACACGACATCTAATGAAATCATAGGAGAAGTCCAAATATCTCACGAGCCGATCCAAGTACCGGTCTACCAGGTTGCATCACTAACTGGAGCAGACGAGAAGCAGTTGTACAATTACGTTGAAGGATACGCCCCAGGTGGTCAAGGGGATAACGCTGGGGAACTTGCACTTGAGTGGAACGAAATTCACTTGGAATCGCCTGAAGAAATAGTACTCGAAGAAGTTCCTTTACAAGCGGAAACAGGTGTTAGAGAAACCCCAGGTGTTTCTGGATTTTCCCGCGCAGCGCCTACAAATTCAGCCCAAAACCTCGAAGCTGAAACAGATAACACTGGAGGAATGAAAGAAAGTCTCGACGCGAAACCTGCAGATGTTAGCGCCAGCACTATTCGAAAAGATCTTCGCAGCGCAGAGCCGGGCGAACAACTACTAGCTTTCGCAGGCGAATATGAAGTTAGTACTCCCTTTCCTGAGAAGATATCTTTAGTCCAACTGGAAAACCTGGCCAACACGCTAAAGGAGGCAGCAGATTCTGAACTACCAAGCAGAATTGAAATTCATCTAGATCCTCCGAGTCTAGGTAAGTTGACCGTATTGATTTCTTCAAAAGGTGAAGAAATAGTAGTTAAACTCATTACTTCATCTTATGAGGCGCAGCAGGCACTGCTAACTTCTTATGATCGTCTAGCTGAAGCCCTTGCTGAAAAAGGTCTTTCCCTAAGCGGCTTCTTCGCAGACTACGCAATGGCAAGTGGGCAGAACCAGCAAGATCGAACTTTGGACGCGGGAGCAAAGACCCCATCGAACAAGGGGAAATTGAGAAGTACCGTACCTGATATAGACGAAGATCATTTGGGTAGGGGAATAGTTTCAGGTTTAAACGTTTTTGACTATCGCGTATGACGGAGGTGAAAGTGTGGCTATCTCAGTTCAAGGAGTTCAAAATGGAACGACCCAGGTATGGGACAACCAAAATCTCGTAGGTGGCCTGGAGGATCAATTTCTGAAGATTTTACTTACTCAGCTGAAATACCAGGATCCCATGGCACCCATGGAAGAAAAGGATTTCTTTGCCCAGATGGCTCAATTCAGTACAGCTACGCAGATCCAGGACTTAAATAACAAGGTTTCTGTACTATGCGAGATCGTGCTCGAAAGCGAATATACCAAGGCGTTGTTAGGAGCAACCCATCTCATAGGCAAAGAGTTCGAAGCGGCTTTTGAAGATGGTTACTTTGCAGGCGTTGTGGAAGGAGTTGGATTTGCTTCTGGCAGACTAGTAGTTCATAGCGGAGAGTATTATATCCCAATTGAGAACATCGTTTGGATTGGGGGCTAAGGGGCATGGATTTAAAGATAACCGATGTGCAACCCATATTAAAAGAACATAAGACTAGTGCACCACGGCAAGTAGGCCATAAAGACGGATCTTTTGCAGATGCCCTACGGGAAGCGCAGGCAAATGTAGGTGTGAGCTTCTCAAAACATGCAGAACAACGCCTCAACGAGTGGGGCAAGGTTAGTAAAGACGAATATATAGAGGATCTGTCAAGCGCTATGGACATGGCACAAGCCAAAGGAGCAAAGTCAACCTTGGTGGTTACGAAAGGAGCAGCGTTTCTTGTAGCTCCTCAGACCAGGACCGTGGTAACTGTGGTCCCAGAAGACAGAATGAGGGAAAACTTGTTTACCTCGATAGATAGTGCAGTACTCATGGACGAATAAGGTAAACGTTCGGGGCCGGACCCTTTCAGGGAGGCCGTGCGCTTCGGATCGACGGAAGAAGCGCCCGAACCCAATATATGAAAAGGGGTGCGTTAAACATGATGCGTTCGTTGTTCAGCGCTGTGTCTGGTCTAAGAACCCACCAGACCCGCATGGACGTGATTGGAAACAATATAGCAAACGTCAACACACCTGGTTATAAGACTAGTCGAGCGACTTTCCAGGAAGTGTTCAGCCAAACCTTAAAAGGAGCAAGTTCTCCTTCTGGAACGTCTACGACTGAACGAGGGGGAACCAATCCTATGCAGGTAGGTTTGGGTGTAGATGTAGCTAGTATAGATACTATTCAAACGCCAGGAAACCTTCAGCCTACAGGCAGGCTAACTGACCTGGCCATAGAAGGCAATGGGTTTTTTGTGGTCTTAGATGGCGAAACTCAAGCATACTCAAGGGTAGGGGTTTTCTCTACTGATGGTGATGGAGTGCTTGTGGACTACGAGGGAAGAAAGGTCCTAGGTTGGGTGGCAGATTCTTCTGGAAATCTCTCACCAGATAGGACAGGAGATAACTTGACACCTCTTTCAATACAGATAGGTTCAAATATGCCAGCCAAAGCCACTGAAAACGTACAATGGATCAAGAACCTTGATGCTAACAGCGCGCTAGGCACAACCAAAACCACAGCCGTAACCGTATATGATTCCCTGGGAAGGACCCATACAGTACAAGTAAAGTTTGAAAAGACTGATGTGAATAAATGGACATGGACGGCAACAGATCCAACAGATGATTCCACTTCTGACCCCGGTACCATAACATTCAACAATGACGGATCGTTCCATGAAGTAGATCATCAAACTTTCGGCTTCACACCACAAGGCGCAAATGCTGTTAGCTTGAAAATGGACTTTTCCAAGCTAACCCAAGTGGCCGGTCCTACAACAGTAGAAGCAGGTGCTGTAGATGGCTGGCCTACGGGCACATTGGAATCGTTTAGCTTCGATTCTACAGGAGTAATTTCTGGCTTTTACTCAAACGGCAAAAACTTAGTATTAGGCCAGATCGCTTTGGCTAACTTTAGAAACCCAGCAGGACTTATTAAGCTGGGTAACAGCTTGTTCATCGAATCCAATAACTCAGGACGAGTGGAAATAGGTCCCGCAGGTACCGCTGGAAGAGGCACGGTGGCTCCTGCAGCTTTAGAGATGTCCAACGTGGATCTGGCAGAAGAATTTACCCAAATGATCATCACGCAAAGAGGATTTCAGGCAAACTCGCGAGTGATTACAGTATCAGACGAGCTTTTACAAGAACTGGTCAATCTTAAGAGATAATTGATTCTTGTTACGAGGTGAAACTAAATGGATAGGGCGTCTGTAATTGGATTGGTATCAGGCATCGCACTTTTGGCATGGGCCATGATGTCAGGTAGCGGACTTAGCACGTTCTGGGATTTCAACTCAGTTCTCATAACCATAGGTGGAACTCTTGCGGCTACCCTTATGAGCTACCACCTAGATACCATTGTAGATGTAATGAAAATAGCAAGAAACGCCTTTGCCGAGGAAGAGCATAATCTACCTGAGACCATAAATACCATAGTGCAATTCGCTGACAAGGCGCGCAGGGAAGGGCTGTTAGCCCTCGATGAAGACGCAGACGCCCTTGAAGATCCCTTCCTTCAAAAGGGAATAAGATTGGTAGTTGATGGAACTACCCCGGAACTGGTTAAAAGCATACTAGAAACTGAATTGATTTTCATCACCCAGAGACACAAAACGGGGCAAAGCGTATTCGAAACCATGGGAACCTTTGCCCCGGCCTTTGGCATGTTGGGCACGTTGATTGGACTTATTCAAATGCTAGTGCATCTGGATAGCCCTGAAGCAGTTGGACCAGGTATGGCAACGGCATTGGTAACAACTTTCTACGGTTCGCTTTTGGCAAACCTTGTTTGTCTCCCTATCGCAAATAAATTGAAAAATAAGAGCGCACAAGAGGTATACGTTAAAGAAGCCATAATCGAGGGGGTCTTGTCCATACAGTCGGGAGATAATCCCAGAATAGTTCAGGAAAAACTTAAGTCTTTCTTACCCCCTAAGGATAGGGAAGAGGTTACTATGCCAGAAAGAAGACGGGAGGCTGGTGGACATGAGACGCTGGATGCAAGATGACGATGCTCCACGGCAAGCACCGTGGATGAACACGTACGCAGATATGGTGACATTGCTCCTATGTTTCTTTGTCCTACTTTTCTCTATGTCCGTAATTGAGATAGAAAAGTTCCAATCCGTAATGTCCTCGCTGCAGGGAGCTTTAGGGATTTTGGACGGTGGGACCATTCCAAGTCCAGAGGGGCCAATGCCAGATTCATTTGACCCAGGAGACTTGGTTGCACAACTTCTGATGCAAGAGATGGCTCAAATGACAGAACTCCAACATGCTATCGAGGAAGAGCTAAAAGGTTCTGGGCTTTCAGATAAAGTGGCAGTGAGCTTAGAGGAACGAGGCGTGGTCATTCGGTTTGCCGATACAGTACTTTTCGATATAGGACAGGATACTCTTAGACCCGAATCTAGAGAAGTTCTCCTTAAAGTTGGGGAAATCATAAAGAATATCGACAATCCTGTAAGGATAGAAGGTCATACAGACAACTGGCCCATAAACACACCTCAGTTTCCTTCTAACTGGGAATTATCTACAGCGCGTGCAACCCGTGTCGTAAGGTTTCTGATAGAAGAAGCAGGGATAGACCCTAGACAACTACAAGCTGCAGGTTACGGCGAGTATCATCCCATAGACAGTAACCTTACGGCAGAAGGGAGGCGACGAAACAGAAGGGTAGACATTGTTATTCTTAGGCCATCACTGTCATCTGCCGAGCCCAATCAATGATGAAAATCGCATAGATAGAGGTGAAATACGATGAAAAACACAAAAAGCGTAGTTCTCATAGTAATAGTGACGTTAGTTGCGCTGTCGGCAGGATATATCGTGGCGTCCAAAGTTTGGGGGTTCCCAATCTTTGGTGCCCCATCCGATGGTAACAACCAAAAGGCAGAAACGGACAAAACCGTTATGTATAATCTGGGACAGTTTATAACGAATCTTGTAGATCCTGGAAAGTACATTAGGGTAACTATCGAAATTGAAATGCTAGATACGCCACAAAGTCAGGACCTGATATCTAACATTTCAGAAATAAAGACAGATATATATGCCTTATTAAGATCCAAAACATACGAAGAACTGCTTGGCGAGTCGGGATTAAGAGACCTACAGGCAGACATACTCGAAAGAATTGATCTGAAATGCCCTGGCGTGGTTAGGAACGTGTATTTCTCTGAATTCATTATACAGTAATTGATCCAGAAGGTAGGTGAGATAGATTGGCACTCACTCAGAAAGAAATTGAAGACCTTATAAACTCTATGATGGCTACAGACGCAGATCAGCAGGAGCCGCAAGTTGCCAAACCAAGGCTGCGTGTTTACGACTTCAAACGTCCGGATAAATTCTCAAAAGACCATCTTCGAGGCATTCAGCTGCTTTTCGACAATTTTTGCAGGTTTCTGACTTCGTATTTTTCTGGTTTCTTTAGGGTGACAGTACATTCCCACGTAGAATCAGTAGATCAAATAACTTACGAGGAATTTGCAAGCAACCTGCCTAATCCTTGCGTTGTTGCAGTAGTTCAGTGGGGATCTCTTCCGTCTAACATGTTAATCAGTTTTAGCCCACAAATCGCAATTCCAATGGTAGATAGGCTGTGCGGAGGTACAGGAGATTCGGTATCCTTGTCGAGAGTTCTGACAGACATTGAAACAGCCGTTTTAACCCGCGTCGCTGAAACTATGACCGATATGCTTTCGGTAACTTTGCGAGAATTCAAGGTGGAGGAACATAATCTCAAAGTGAATTCAATTGAGCTAAATCCTTTATTCATCCAACAAGCCATGGCGCCTAATGACGTCGTTTTATCTGTCATATTGAAGATGAAGTTCGGAGCCCACTCTGGCAACATAGAATTCTGTCTTCCGTACGTCCTTTTGGAACCGATTTTGCCAGCTCTCTCAGCTCATCGCTGGTTCTCCCAAAGAGATGAAGAAGCAAAACCTCCTAGGACTGAAGATGCTATTGACACAATTAGCCATATAGAAGTGCCTATCTCCTGTATTTTAGGGGAATGCACCCTTACAATGAACGACATCCTATCGTTGAAGCCTGGAGACGTTATAGAACTAAATACTAGGAAAAAAGACCCAGCGACTATCTATATACTAGATAAACCCAAATTTAAGGCAGAGGTCGGACGAATAGGCTCACGACTGGCCGCAAGGATTACATCCAGAGCCGATGAGGCCTAAAAGGAGTTGATAATTGATGAAAGACCCAAGTCTCAGCCAAAGCGAAATCGAGGCTCTTCTCAGGGAGGTACAAGAAGGCGAGGAGAAGAACGCACATGACGACATGCAGGTGACCCTAGAAACAGAATCGGTGCAGGAAGAAACTTTTGTTGCATCGGAAAAGCACCGGAGTCAAAGACCTGTTTCAGTAGAACCAGCCCAGTTTGAAGAACTAGAAATCAAGTCTGCCTCTGACAAGTTAGTATCAGACATTGATCTCCTTTTGGATATACCTCTTTCTGTAACTGTTGAATTAGGTAAAGCTAAGTGTTATGTCAAGGACCTGTTAAATCTCACCATGGGTTCAATCGTAGAATTGGACAAGCTGGCAGGAGATCCGGTTGACATCCTGATCAACGGCAAACTCTTCGCTAGAGGCGAAGTAGTAGTCATAGATGAAAACTTCGGGGTCAGGATACAAGAAATAGTGAACAAAGAAGAATAGGTATTTACCCAACCATACCCAGGCGGTTGTTTTTTACTAGATAGAGAAAAAAGGGGGGATCCGCCGGGGGTTCCGGCACAGATATGGACCCATATTCGCTCACTTCAGCAATCTTTAAAATCATAGGTTTCCTTGGGTTAGTTATTGTACTAGCGATACTAGTTGTTCGCTTATCCAAGCGCGGTTTTAAGACAAATAAGCCCCATATATACCTCCAGGTCATAGATTCATTGCCCCTTGGCAGAGATAAAGCTGTTTGTGTGATTGAGGCCGGGAAATCGCTTCTCCTGGTCGGTCTCACTACTAACAACATTTCTCTGTTAAAAGAGTTTTCAGTTGATGAATTGGAAGATGTGGCCGAATTACAGCAGGAAGAAAACATGAATCCACAAGAAGATCAGAAATTCCTTGAGAGACTTATGGATAACATCAGCAAGAAAACTAAGAATTGCAACAAGATGAAGCTCTTTGCCCTTGTTTTGGTAGGTTTGTCCCTGGTCTTATTTGCATCCAAACCAGCCTTTGCCGCTTCTGGCACTATCGTTCCTGACATAAACATCACTGTGGATGGTCAGTCGGAATCAGGCGGACTTATAACTTCACTAAGGATCTTGGCAGCTCTTACAGTTCTCACGCTGGCGCCTGCAATATTGATACTCACCACCTCCTTTACCAGAATTGTAGTGGTGTTTTCCTTCCTGCGCGCCGGATTGGGCACTCAACAAACACCGCCAAACCAAGTATTAATAGGCTTAGCCCTTTTGCTAACGTTCTTCATTATGACCCCTACGTGGGGTGAAATTAATGAAGCAGCCATTGCTCCATACATGGAGGGAGAAATTAGCGCAGAGGAAGCTTTAGACCGAGGCCAACAGCCGGTGCTTAACTTCATGTTGCGACAAACTAGAAAAAAAGACTTGGAACTTTTCGCTGTAATCGGCGAAAGCGAAACTCCTTTGAACCCGGAGGATATGTCATTAGTACAGATAGTGCCCGCATTTGCCATTTCTGAACTCAAAACAGCCTTTGAAATTGGTTTCCTCTTGTTTTTGCCATTCCTAGTGATTGATATGGTAATCGCATCTACATTGATGTCTATGGGAATGCTGATGCTACCGCCAGTTTTGATCTCTCTTCCGTTTAAGATCTTGCTCTTCGTTCTCGTAGACGGTTGGGGGCTCTTGACCAGATCGTTAATTAGTGGTTTCAGATAAAAGGAGGTACGTAACGTATGACATTAGATCAAGTCATTTCCATAGGCAAGGAAACTATAGGTACAACGTTACTAATAGCCGGGCCCTGCCTTGTTATATCTATAGCCGTAGGCTTGCTGATATCAATATTTCAAGCCACCACTCAGATCCATGACCAAACTCTGAGTTTCGTTCCAAAGATTTTGGCAGTCATGATTTCAATAATGATCTTTGGTGGTTGGATGCTAAAAACCCTTATGGACTTTACTGAAAGGTTATTGCAGTCGCTACCTGGGATTATCTAGGATGTACATAAACTATCCACTTGGAACTTTCGAAAGGAGAGAGATTAGGTGGATGCATGGATTACCATGATTTTTCCTTTCATATGGATCCTGTTGCGCACCACAGGCGTTCTTATCACAGCTCCGGTGTTCGGTGCCAAATATGTACCTTGGATGGTTAAAGTTACCATTGCGTTAGTATTAGGATACGTCCTGTGGCCGCGCGTACCAGCTGCTCCCATCCCTACATCTTTACTAGGCTTCCTCATGTGCGGCGCCAGTGAGATCTTATTTGGACTCATAATGGGTTTCTGCGGAACCATTGTGATGGCAGCCATAGAAACTGCGGGCCATATTGCAGACATCGAAATCGGGTTTGGAATGGCCAATGTTATAGATCCTCAGTACGGGCAGCCGTCGCCAATCTTGGGCATTTTTAAATACCTGCTTATTCTTTTAGTGTTCCTTAGCATCAATGGACACCATCTTTTTATAAAGGCTCTACATGAATCTTTCCACTTGGTGCCAGCAGGGGCGGCCTTTATTCCAAAGATGTGGACACAAGTGGGATTTACTGCAGCGGCAAGTATTTTCAAAACAGCTATAATTCTTTCCTGCCCGGTGTGGGCATCTGCTTTGATAGTAGACTTTGCTTTGGGCGCCATAGCGCGGACAGTTCCCCAGATGAATGTATTCGTCGTGGGAATGCCGCTCAAAACTTTGATCGGCCTAGCTACAGTTTTTGCTTCTATCGCATTTTACGGAATATTTACTGAGCAAATAACCCTTTCCATGCAACGTCTCTTGGAAAGCCTTTTGGGAGTTATAGGTAGATGACTTCGTACATACAAATTGACTTGCAGCTTTTTGCAAGTGAGAAAAAAGAACCTGCAACGCCTAGACGGAGGCAACTGGCAAAGGAAAAAGGACAGGTTTTTTCTAGTCACGACCTCACGTCCGCTATAAGTATTCTTTGCGCCGTGTTGGTCCTCAAATATACTGCAGGTTTTAGCGCGCAAGTAATTGGTAGCAAAGCGTTTGAAATTTGGAACTCTCCCATAGATTCTGTGTGGAGTTTAGAATGGGCGTGCAAAGCGCTGAATGATATCATAATCACTTTGATCGTAGCTGCTCTACCTGTAATGACAGCGGCGTTAGTATTTGGTGTCATCGCCTCCTTAGCCCAAGTGGGGTTTTCAGTCAAGATCGACCGCATACAACCAGATTTCAAACGGCTTAATCCTATAGAGGGGTTTAAACGGATTTTCTCCAAGCGGTCACTGGAGGCACTTGCCAAATCTATCTTAAAAATCGTCCTTGTAGGTCTTATAGCTTGGAATACTCTGAAAGAAGTATGGCCTCAGCTGGCAGGGCTTTTGGTTACAGACTTATCTTACTCAGTATCGATCGTAACAAGTAGCATAGAAAAGATATTAATAAACTCTAGTGTCCTATTGCTTATTGTCGGGGTGATAGATTACGTTTTCGAATGGTGGGAATTTGAGAAAAGCATAATGATGACTCGGCAGGAGATAATAGAAGAATTTAAGGAAACTGAAGGCAAACCAGAGGTAAGGCAAGCAATACGCCAGCGACAACGGAGAATCGCCATGAGCAGAATGATGCAAGATGTGCCTACTGCCGACGTTGTTTTAGTTAACCCTACCCACTACGCTGTTGCGATCAAATATGATATGGAAGTAGATCCGGCACCAGTAGTAGTAGCCAAAGGAATGAATCAGATAGCTTTGCGTATACGCGAAGTTGCTGAAGAAAATGACATCTTCATTTTTGAAGATCCTGCTTTGACCCAGTCTTTGTATTGGGCTGTAGACATAGGGGAAATGATACCAGAAGAACTATACGAAGCTGTGGCCCAAGTCCTTGCCTATGTCTACTATGTTTCTGGTAAATTAGACGTGGAGGGAATTTAATGCTGGCTAAGGGAAAAGATAGCGTCATATCAATATTCGTACTGTTGATCGTAGCTATGATGGTCATACCTCTTCCTCCCGTTGTACTCGATATACTGATTGCTATAAATTTCAGCATAGCCATAGCTATTTTGCTTCTGACGATGTACACTAAAGAACCCCTAGATTTTTCCGTGTTTCCCTCCCTCTTGCTAATAATGACTTTGTTCCGTCTAGCAATAAACGTGTCTTCAACGCGTCTTATCCTCTTAAGGCACAATGCTGGAAGCATTATTGAAGCTTTCGGTCAATTCGTAGTCGGCGGTAACGAGGTGGTAGGCCTAATCATCTTCATAATATTGGTCATCATCCAGTTTGTAGTCATCACCAAAGGTGCTGAGCGAGTAGCAGAAGTGGCAGCCAGATTTACGTTGGACGCAATGCCAGGAAAGCAGATGTCCATAGATGCAGACCTTAACTCAGGGCTCATTACCGAAGAAGAAGCTCGGGCACGGAGACGTGCCATTGAATTGGAGGCGGATTTCTATGGAGCTATGGACGGCGCATCGAAATTTGTTAAAGGAGACGCCATTGCAGGTCTCATAATTACCGCCATAAACCTTATCGGTGGCTTCGCCGTCGGCATGCTTCAGCACGGACTACCTGCAGCAGAAGCTTGGCACAAGTATGCTTTGCTAACTGTAGGCGACGGTCTCGTTAGCCAGTTACCTGCCCTGATTATTTCTACAGCCACAGGTATCATCGTAACCAGAAGCGCTTCAAGGGAAAACTTAGGCGCCGACGTAATAAGCCAGATCGCCTCTACGCCCAGAGTGCTTAGTATAACTGGCGGGGCGTTACTTGCCCTAACGCTGGTTCCTGGCTTTCCAAAGATATCCCTTATAATTCTTGGGCTTATATGGATGTTCTTAGGAAGAACTGTAGAAAAATCTAAGCTTGTGACTGAATCTAAGGAAAGAGAAGAAGCTTATAGAAAGGAATTGGAAGAACAGAAGAGTCCTGAGGCCGCCATGAGTTTAATCAAAGTTGATCCGCTTGAAATCGAGTTTGGTTTGGCTTTGCTTCCAATTGCAGACCCTGCTCAGGGCGGAGATCTAATAGATAGGATTGTGATGATCCGAAGACAACTGGCTGCAGAATTAGGCGTGTTAATTCCGGTCATCAGGATCAGAGATAATTTTGCAGGCTTAGGACCAAATGCCTATCGCATAAATCTAAGAGGTGTGGAAATTGGTTCTGGCCAGGTTTATCCCGATCGTCTCATGGCTTTGGAAAGCACTCCAACTGACAGAAAACTACAAGGCATACCTGGCCAAGAGCCCGTATTCGGATTAGATGTGATTTGGATATCCAAATCTCAGAGAGAAGAAGCAGAAGCGTTAGGGTATACGATTATAGAGTCATCTGCAGTTATAGCTACCCATCTCACTGAGGTATTACGAAGAAACGCACATTTGCTTTTGACGAGACAAGAAACTCAAAGGCTAATAGATTTGGTACGAGCCGAAGATGCGCCTTGCGTAGATGAGGCCATACCCAATCTCGTATCACTAGGAGACGTACAAAAAGTTCTGCAAAATCTTTTAAGAGAAGGAATACCGATAAGAGATCTAGTAACAATAATGGAGAGCATTGCAGATGCGGCCAAAATTTCCAAGGACCCTGACTATTTGACCATGCGGGTAAGAGAGAGCCTTTCAAGGTTGATTACAGTGACCTTTGGTCTGGACAAGGGGCCCTTCCCTGTAGCAGTTTTGGGACCAGATCTCGAGAAAGATATAATAGAAGCCACCAGGAGAAGTGACCGAGGAACGTACGTAGCCCTTTCGTCGGAAAGGCTCACACAGATAATGCAAGCGATCCAGATGGGTATCAGTGAAATTGCGCCTAAGGCGCCTAGACCCGTTTTACTGACATCTGCCGCATGCCGCAGTCAGGTTTACGAAATTGCTTCGCGGGTGGTACCGGAAATAGCAGTTATAGCCTATGAGGAACTAGATGAAAAGGCAGATATAGAAATAGCCAAGGTGATTAGCATTGAACAGTGACAATTCCAGTAGAATCCAAAGGAACGATTTCAGAGCCAAAACCAATTATCCATTTTGGTTTAGAAAACTTGATATAGAAAGTGCAAAAAGTATAGAGAGTCCCTGGCATCACTGTTATACCCTTGACCTTTCCGCAGGGGGGGCGCTAATTTCCACCGATCTAGAGGACCTAGCCCCTGGCGATCACATTGAGTTTGAATTGATCATTCCAGGAGGTCCTGTATTTGGCATCGCAAAGATCGTGAGAACTATAGAAGAAGAAAGGGAAAGGCAGTTGGGCTTGATGTTTGTATCAATGGCAGCCAAAGATAAAGACCGAATAGCACAAGTAGTTCTAAGCGACGGATTGGAGAAACGTAATAATGAATTCAGTTGACAACGATGTCAAAAAGTTGGATGCCTTGTGGCGTGATTACAAGATACTCAACGACAAAAACGCCAGGAATCAGCTTATAGAACATTACGCTCCTTTAGTAAAATATGTCGCAGGTAGGGTAGCCATTGGCCTCCCTAGCAGCGTGGAGGAAGGCGATTTAATTGGCTATGGGAGCCTAGGCCTCCTCGACGCCATGGAAAGATTCGATCTGCAAAGAGGAGTAAAGTTTGAAACTTACGCAATTGCCAGAATCAGAGGTGCGATGATAGACGGCTTGCGTTCCATGGACTGGGTTCCTGTGTCTGTTAGGCAAAGGAATAAAGCTATTGAAGAAGCCATAAGAAGTGTGGAAAACCGTCTAGGCAGGTCGGCAACAGATGAAGAAATAGCTGCAGAACTAAACATGTCTGTTGAAGAGTACAACCAACGAATATTGGACATGTCATCGTCAACAATTCTGTCTTTCGATGACCTATGGGGTAATCCAGGCGACAGCGACGGTACTTACCGATCCGTTGAACTCAAAGACGAAAAGGCAGCAGACCCAATAGACGAAGCAGAGTGGACTCTCAAAAAAGAAGGTTTGGCAGCGGCAATTAAAAAACTGCCGGAACGTGAAAAACTAGTTATAACTCTATACTATTACGAAGGATTGACGGTAAAAGAGATCGCGCAAATCCTCGATGTTTCTCCATCACGGGTTTCGCAACTTCATACAAAAGCAGTTTTGCGCCTCAAAGGTTCTCTTTCATCAGATGAAATGTTCGAATAGTATAAAGAGTTGGAGGATGCCAAAATGCCAGGTGACGAAAATGTCGAAGTAATAGTATCCGCAGACAAAATGGCCGCATACATATGTATAAACGATGACCAAGATAGATCTTTAGATGAAATCAAAGATATTCTTAAAAGGTATGGGGTGTCATTCGGGATATCTGATATTGCAATTCGTACTGCTATTTCTGGCCAACGAGGTAAACCACATCAAGTAGCGTGGGGAATTCCTCCCCATACCGATACACTTGAGGATGAAAAAACACCAGCTGGATCGAAGCTGGTATTTAAGTTTGGTCGATCTCAAGGAAAACCTCCCGAAACCTTGAATGTAGGTCCGAATTTTAGGCATGAGTGGTCCAAGATAAACGGCCTCGGATCTGTGCGTGCAGGCATATCCCTAGCTTTTATAAGAAATCCTGAAGAATGCAGTTTCGGCATGACTGTAACAGGAGAAAAAATACCTTACATCGGAAGCAAGCCGATATTCAAATGTGGTCCCAATACTGCGCCGTCACCTGACGGTAGATACGTACTAGCTACCAGATCCGGAATTCCATACATAGAAGATAATATGCCAGGAGTCCTCGATCATATCAAGATAGTTGGGAATATTGGTCCTGAAACTGGCAACATATCGTTTCCCGGTGACTTAGTAATAATAGGCGATGTTCTCCAAGGTTTTCATGTGTCTGCATGGGGATCGTTGTGGATAAAAGGAAACTTGGGTGGCTCGGCATCTTGCGCCGGAAATATTTCTGTTGATGGAGGTATAAACGCCCCTAGAGATACCATAGAATGCGGCGGAACAGTATCTGCCCGATTTTGCGAAAACTCAGTAATCCGTGCCCAAGGAAACATTGTAATATCTGAATACATAATGCATAGCATTGTCGAGACCGAGCAAGAGGTCTATCTAAACACTGACGTTGGACGCATCGTAGGTGGGCTTACAAGGGCTAGGAACACCGTCATCACCCATTCGGTAGGGTCTATTATGAACATTTCTACCCTCATCGAAATCGGAGTGAGTCCCAAAATACGCAGGGAATACGAAAACATACGCAAAGACATTGAGAAAGTGGATGAGGAGATTCGAAGGATTGGAATTATGGAGCCAAAAGGGGCTTCTGAAAGTAAAAGTATGAATATTGACGCCTTATATCTTCAAAGATTGGGCGCTCTGTTCGAAGATAAAAGAAAGGGGCTTTTAGCAAGACTTACAGCTGTCGAAGAAACAATGCGAAAATCTAGAGAAGGCTATTTCTACGCCCAAACTGTGATGCCAGGTACCAAAATTGTTTCGGGAACAGATGTGTACGAGTTTAATGAGGTGCAGCACGAAGTAAGGATCGGGGTGAAGAATAATGAGGCCTATTGATACTTTGACGGGAATCCCAAAGTCACCGGAAGTAGCCAGGGTAGCAGATTCCACGCAGAAACAGGGAAGTGTGCAATCTCAGATCCAATTGGCTTCTTTCGCTAAGGAAATTACTGAAAGGGCAACCACTGTATCTGAAAGTCCTCACGTGTCTGAGGCCAGAATAGATCCTGATTCCAAGAAGAAGAAGAGCTCTGCCGATAAATCATTTTCTGGAAGCGACAAAGAGGATGAACATCGTGATACTGGCCAACAGCAATCGCCACACCCTTCCAAAGGGAAGATTTTAGACATTCGGGGCGCATAGTTCAACAGAATGTGTTATACTACCTGAGGTTAAATTTTGATCACACACGCCATCGGATATACCGTGGTGCTTGCCCATAGGGGCCCATAGGTGATGGCGGAGGATAAACCACGGAGGTGTATATAGTATTGTCAGTAGTAACTATGAAACAACTGCTTGAAGCGGGCGTTCACTTCGGTCACCAAACGCGCCGCTGGAACCCAAAGATGAAACCTTACATCTTTATCGAACGAAATGGTATCTACATCATCGACCTTCAAAAAACAGTCCGCATGATAGAAGAAGCGTACGATTTTCTACGAGGCGTCGCCATGAATGGAGGACGGGTCCTATTTGTAGGTACCAAAAAACAGGCTCAGGAAGCTGTAGAGACCGAAGCCAAGAGGTGTGGCGAGTTTTATGTTAATCAAAGATGGTTAGGTGGTACCCTAACCAACTTCGGCACTATAAGAAAGAGAATTGACAAACTCATCGAATTGGAAGAATTAGAAAGTCAAGGCTATTTCGAAACCCTTCCCAAAAAGGAAAAAGCCACTTTGGAAAAGGAACTAGAAAGGCTGAGAAAGAACTTTAGCGGGATAAAAGGTATGCAAAGACCGCCAGACGCGTTATTCGTAGTCGATCCACGAAAAGAAAGGATTGCAACCCTAGAAGCCAGGCGATTGGGTATTCCCATAGTCGCGATCGTAGATACTAATTGCGATCCTGATGAGGTAGACTACGTTATCCCAGGAAATGATGATGCAATTCGCTCAGTAAAACTCATAACTTCTAAAATGGCCAATGCAATATTAGAAGGAAAACAAGGAGTCCAAGTAGAGGAGGAATGAGATAGATGGCTGAAGTAACCGTTGATATGATAAGGGAACTCAGAAGCAGAACTGGCGCAGGAATGATGGACTGTAAAAAAGCTTTGGAGGAAACAGGCGGAGATATTGAGAAGGCTGTCGACCTATTGAGGAAAAAAGGTCTTGCTGAGGCAGCTAAAAAAGCTGGTAGGACTGCTAAAGAAGGCATAGTCACTTCCTACATTCATCACAATCGCAGAGTGGGCGTGCTTCTGGAGCTTAATTGCGAGACCGATTTTGTTGCGCGCACAGATCAATTTGAACAACTAGCTAAAGACATTGCCATGCATATTGCCATGGCAAATCCTCAGTATGTATCCAGAAATGAAGTACCAGAAGAAGTCATCGAACATGAAAAAACTATAGAGAGAGAAAAAGCTGAAGCTGAAGGAAAACCAGAACAAGTAATTGAGAAGATCGTAGAAGGCAAGATTTCAAAGCTGTACGAGAATATTTGTCTCTTGGAGCAACCATTTATCAAGGATAACTCGAAAACCATTGGTGACCTTATAAACGAAGCTATAGTACTTTTGGGTGAAAACATCGTGGTAGGACGTTTTGCCCGCTTCGAGGTGGGGGGACAATAGTAACCGTGACAAGCGAATCTGATACACCCGCAGAGAAAATTGTCAAAAAGCCGAGATATAAAAGAGTAGTGCTTAAGCTCTCTGGAGAAGCTTTTGCTGGTAGCTTAGGTTTCGGTATCGATCTAAATGTGGTTAACTCAATAGCTCAACAGATAAAAGAAGTTTTTGAAAAGCAGGTAGAGATGGCTATCGTCGTAGGAGGAGGTAACTTCTGGCGCGGGAGCCGAGGCGAACAAGAGGGAATGGACAGGGCTACTTCCGATTATATGGGGATGCTTGCTACAGTCTTAAACTGCATGGCGCTGCAAGATAGGCTCGAAGTTCTAGGATTGGAAACTCGGCTAATGACAGCCATTGATATGAGAGAAGTAGCAGAACCTTATATAAGGCGCAAAGCAATTCATCACCTAACCATGGATAGAATCGTGATTTTCGGGGCAGGGACAGGCAACCCCTATTTCTCAACTGACACCACAGCTGCGCTTCGAGCAGCTGAAATTGGCGCCGACGTCATATTAATGGGCAAACAAGGAACTGACGGCGTTTACGATTCAGATCCCAATCTAAATCCTGATGCTAGAAAATTCAACCGGCTAGACTATTTGGATGTGATAAATCTTGGACTGAAAGTTATGGATTCTACCGCTACGACCCTTTGCATGGACAATGGCATACCGCTGATAGTCTTTGACTTGGATGTTTATGGTAATATAGAGAGAGCGGTGATGGGGGAAAACGTTGGCACAATAATAGGGAGGGAATAGCATGGACGAGAAAAACCTTATGACCGAGACAGAGGACAAGATGAAAATCATAGTTGAAGATTACAAAAAAGACCTTGCCTCTATGAGAGCCGGCCGAGCAACTCCCTTACTCTTAGAAAAGGTAACAGTCGAATACTACGGGGTTCCTACGCCTATAAACCAGGTGGCTTCCATCGGGATCACCCCTCCTAGAACCATCGTAATACAGCCTTGGGACAAAAAACTTTTAGGGGCCATAGAGAAGGCCCTTCAGAAGGCCGACTTAGGGGCAATGCCAAGCAATGATGGCAACGTAGTAAGACTCACCATTCCGCCGCTTTCGGGAGAACGAAGGCAGGAACTTATAAAGGTTATAAGAAAAGAATGCGAAATGCGCAAGGTAATGGTGAGAAACATCCGGCGTGATGCCATAGATCAGGTAAAAGAAGCCGAAAAAGCGAAGGAAATCTCAGAAGATGAATCTAGACGGCTTCAAGACAAGATACAAAAATTGACCGACAAATACGTAGAAATGATCGACAACATCACCTCAGTAAAAGAGAAAGAGGTAATGGAAGTGTGAAGTCACAAGAAGAAGAATATTGGCTTTCTCTAGCGCTTAGTGGGAAAATACCTCGCCATATTGGAATTATTATGGATGGTAATGGTCGCTGGGCACTAAGGAGGGGCCTCGAAAGGACAGAAGGACATAAGGCGGGGGTTGAAGCCATTAGGCGGTGCTTACCTGCGCTTGAAGAACTAGGCGTAGAGCACTGTACGCTTTTTGTGTTTTCTACAGAAAACTGGAAACGGCCACAGGAAGAAATCAAATTTCTATTTGGACTGATCCTAGATTATGTTAGCAAATACAAGCATGAGCTCTTAGAACACGAGATTTGCGTGACTCCTATAGGCAGGTGGGAGGAGCTCCCTCAGTCTGTCGTCAGAGCGCTAAAAGATGTCGTAAGAGATACCAAGGAGTGTGAGCGTCTTAAATTATACCTAGCCATTAATTACGGTTCCAGACAGGAAATTTTAGATGCTACAACAAAGATTGTACAGGACTTCCTCACACGTGCCAAAACCGATCTAGGAAGCATAACCGAAGAGTATTTTTCCAATTTCCTTTATACCAAGGGAGTGCCCGATCCAGATCTCATCATTCGGACTTCTGGAGAACAAAGGCTCTCAAACTTTTTGTTATGGCAATCTGCCTATTCTGAACTAGTTTTTACCGATGTGTTGTGGCCTGATTTCCAACCTATAGACCTTTACAAATGCGTAGTAGAATTCTCTCAGCGTGATCGCAGATTCGGTGATATTAGGGGCGAAGAGGATGATAATGAGTGCTAAAGGAAAGAATCCTGTCAGCTCTCGTGTTGGCTCCATTGGCAATTGGAGCGTTTTACCTAGGTGGAATTGCATTTGCGGCACTAATTACAATTTTAGCCCTATTCGCTTCTAGTGAATATAAAAGACTGCTGCAAGGTGCGGATGTAGAGCTTAATATCATATTTATCCCATTATGTGCTTTGATCGCCTTGTCGGGGCTTAGTAATAGGCCTGAATACCTGTTTATTTCGGTCTTATTGGGCACTCTGGTACTTCTTTCACTATCCTCTATACAAAAAGGAATGCCTACTGCGGCCTTCAGCGTCTTAGGAATCACTTATATAGGCGGATTCTTTGGAACTCTAGCCTTGCTAAGAACCAGCCAAAGCGGCAGACAGTGGGCGTTTCTCGTCCTGTTTGCTACTTGGGCGACTGATATATTTGCATTTTTCGGCGGTAAAGCTTTTGGAAAACATAAATTAGCGCCTAAAGTTAGTCCGGGCAAAACATGGGAAGGAAGCGGGTTTGGTATTGCCGCTAGCATCCTGGTATCGGTTTTGTGGGGTAATTACGTAGAACTACCTTTTTCATTTTGCACGTTCGCAGGTGTTACCCTGGGCTTTATGGCTATAGTAGGAGATCTTGTAGAATCAAGTTTGAAGCGTTACTGTAAAGCCAAGGACTCAGGAAACATAATTCCAGGACATGGAGGAATCCTAGATAGATTTGATAGTCTGTTATTCACCGGCGTATGGGGTTTCTTGTTAAAAAGTTTATGGCAGATAATGTAACATGAATGAAAGAATGCTTTTGGAGATGTTGGGATAAATGACCAAAAGGAATGTTTTATATACCGGTATCTTTCTAGTTTGTATTTTTTTATTCCTGAAATACGTAATGCCATACGTGGCCCCCTTTGTAATCGGTGCTTTCCTTGCCTTTCTTCTAGATCCTGTAGTAAATTTTTTTGAAAATCGCTTACGTTTGGGACGTGGTTGGGCCGCTATTATATCCATGGTTATATTTGCTCTGGTAGTAGGTACGATTTTGACGTGGTGCGTGGCAAGTTTGGTTGCCGAAATATCAGATTTGTATCGACAATTGCCTGAATACTATGGCCAATTTGGGGAAATCCTAGATGACATTTTGGCAAACGCAGATAAATTGTGGCAGGATCTTCCAGAGCCATTGGCAAGAGCTGTGCAAAACGTTTGGAACAGTCTTTACGATTTGCTTTCTGGGTTCGCTCTAGGCGCCGGCGAATTAGTCAAATCAGCTCCTGGGTTTTCCATTTCTGTGATTTTCACCGTTATAAGCACGTATCTATTCATCAAAGATAAAAATGCGATTTACGAATCTGTAGGCAAGATTCTCCCTGAAGAAACTTTCGGCACTTTCAAGAGTACGGAAAGCACTATATTGTCAGGTGCTGCCCGGGTGATAAGAGTAGAAATTCTGCTGATAATTCTTACCATGATTGTGAACACCCTTGGCCTTAGGATAATAAACGTGCGGTACGCAGTAGCCTTAGGTGTCATCCTGGCTATACTTGATATCGTTCCAATCATCGGTCCTGCACTTATATATATCCCATGGATAATTTACCATCTGATCTGGGGACAACTTTCTGTGGCCATATATCTTGCAGTTTTATACGGGGGAGTTTCTTTTGCTAGGCAAGTTGCACGAACAAATTTGATCGGAAAAGAGATGGGGCTGCACCCATTAGTTACCCTAATATCATTGTATTTGGGCTTCCGTCTCTTTGGAGCCGTTGGCATAATTTATGGGCCTCTAGTAGCCGTTTTGCTTACTGGTTTTTGGGCTAGTTTGATTACCCCGGTCAAAGGTGGTAATGAAGGTTGACAAGAATAGCAATTTTAGGTTCTACAGGATCCGTAGGACAGCAAGCTATAGATGTAATCATGCATAGTCAGGATTTCGAGGTGGTAGGACTAGCAGCGAGCAAAAACTGGCGACAGGTCCTGGATCAGGCCAGATTGTTAAATGCAACCAAAGTGGCCCTTTACTCTGAAGAAGCAGCTCATGTGGCAAACAGAGAAAAAAAGCATATGGGCCTCGAAAAGGTAGAGATTCTTTCAGGTTCTGAAGGGCTATGCTACATAAGTTCGCTGCCTGAATGTGATTTAATAATTCATGCTATACCAGGCTTTCAAGGCGTAAAACCGCTACTTAGTTCATTAGAAAGCGGCAAAAGAGTTGCGTTATCTGGAAAAGAAGCTCTAGTTTGCGCAGGTGAACTTGTCAAACCGTTTCTTCTGTCAGATCCCCATTCGATCATACCCGTCGATTCTGAGCATTCTGCCATTTTCCAGTGCCTTATCGGTGAAGATAGACGGGCTGTAGAATACATTATTCTTACAGCTTCAGGAGGTGCATTGAGAGACCTGGGGGCTGAAGAATTATCTCGTATTGAGCCTTCCGATGCTCTTCAGCATCCTACCTGGCAAATGGGTCCAAAAGTAACTATAGACTCTGCTACGCTTTTCAACAAGACTTTAGAAGTTATGGAAGCCCATTATCTATTCAATGTGCCTTACGAAAAAATAAAAGTTTTGATCCACCGAGAAAGTATTGTCCATTCTATGGTATCCTTTATGGATGGCAGCGTAAAAGCTCAATTAGGCAAACCTGATATGCGATTACCAATTGCGTTTGCCCTTAATTTTCCAGAAAGGAAAAAAGGGCCAGTGCCAACTATAGATCTGGCCTCAACTAAACTTACTTTTGAAGAACCAGACCTTGAGCGGTTCCCGTGCCTAGAGCTAGGATATGAAGCTGGTAAAATGGGTGGCACTGCTCCATGCGTACTATCTGTATCTGATGAAATTGTCGTTGAGCAGTTCCTTAAGGGCAGGATCAGTTTTACACAGATATATAATATACTGAAGTCAGTCTTGGATCGGAGCGAAATCCAAATAGTTGACTCTGTAGAAACCTTAGAGCGAGCAGCTGAGCGGGCTAAGATCGAAACTGAAAAGACCATTGATATGATCACAAGAAGGTGAAGACTTCGTGCAAATTATAGTAGCCATTATAGCGTTAGGAATTTTGATAGTTTTCCATGAACTAGGTCATTTTCTTGCAGCTAAAAAATTCGGCGTATACATCCACGAATTCAGCATTGGCTTTGGACCTTTGCTGTTTTGCAAACAAGGAGAAGAGACAGAATTTTCCCTGAGACTAATACCTTTGGGTGGATATGTGCGATTCGCAGGCGAAGAAGGCGAAGCAGACGATGATGACCTGGAAATTCCCGAAGAACGTCTCCTCAAATCTTTGCCTCCTGGAAAAAGGGCTCTGATTATGTTAGCTGGTCCTTTAATGAACTTTCTAGTGGCTGCGCTAGCTTTCTTTCTGGTCCTATCATTAGTGGGAGTTGCTACCCCTACGACTGAAATTGCCGAAGTATTAGAGGGATATCCTGCATATGAGGCTGGCCTGCGAGCAGGAGACAAAGTCATTATGGTGGATGACGTGAAAATAACCGAATGGCAAGACATGGTAAAGATCGTTCAGAATAGAATAGGTGTACCAACTGTTATAACAGTAGAACGGGATGAACAAGTACTGAGTTTTACCGTGACCCCTATCGAAGAGTCTGGATTAGGCATTATCGGGGTAAAGGCTGAGGTAGTCATGGTGCGTTTCGGCTTTTTCAAATCTATTAAAGAAGCGGTCGTGGAAACAATTTACGTATCTGTAGCATGGATTGCAACTATCGTAGGTATGATACGAGGAGCAATTGCTCCCGAACTCACTGGTCCAGTAGGTATAACCCAAATCCTAGGCGAAGCAGCCAGGCAGGGTATAGGACAGCTTCTATACCTTGTAGGATTCCTATCTGCAAACTTTGCCCTTTTTAACCTTTTGCCCATACCTGCTCTTGATGGCAGCAGACTTTTGTTCACAGCTATAGAGGGAATACGAGGACGTCCAATCGATCCTGAAAAAGAAAACATGATCCATTTTATTGGCTTTTTCCTGCTTATGATTTTGTTCGTAGTGATTACTTACAAAGATATATTGCGTTTGGTTGGGTAAAGAGAATATTCATAGATAGGTGATTTTATGCCGGTTGCCGCAAATCTGTTTGAACGCAGAAGAACTAGACCTGTAAGATGTGGCAATGTAATTATTGGCGGAGACGCTAAAATAGCAATCCAAACTATGGCCAAGACTGATACCAGGGATACTAAGTCAACGATTCAAGAGATCCAAAAAGCAGTATCCGAAGGAGCCGATATTGTAAGAGTAGCGGTGGTAGATCACGAAGCTGCCAGAGCGATAAAAGATATAAAAAAAGAGGTATCGTGCCCCGTTGTAGCAGACATTCATTTTGATTATGAATTAGCCATAGAAGCCCTTGATTTTGGAGCCGACAAAGTTAGAGTAAACCCGGGAAACATAGGCGGCAAGAATAAACTCCTTAAGGTAGCCATGAAAGCACAATCTATGGGAGCGGCTATTAGACTAGGCATAAATTCAGGTTCACTGGAGAAAGATATACTAGAAGCTTACAGAACTCCATCTGCTGAGGCTATGGTAGAAAGCGCTAAACGTCACATTTCATATTTAGAAGAAAACGAAATAGAAAATGTTGTTATTTCCCTGAAATCCTCTAGCGTAAGAGAAACTATCAGGGGATACACCCTCATGGCGTCATACACTGATTGGCCTTTCCACATTGGCGTAACCGAAGCGGGGCCCGGTTATATTGGCATTACTAAATCGTCAGTAGGTATCGGTACTCTCCTTTCTCTAGGAATTGGGGATACCATTAGGGTATCTCTTACAGGGCCTGCAACTGATGAAGTGAAAACTGCCAAGTTGATTCTGCAGTCGTTAGATCTGGGTCATTTTGGTCCTGATATAATATCGTGCCCAACGTGCGGACGCACCCAAGTAGACCTTTTACCCATAGTCCAGCAAGTAGAAGAAGGGCTTAAGGAAATAAGAAAGCCTATAAAAGTGGCGATCATGGGATGTCCTGTAAACGGACCTGGGGAAGCTAAAGAAGCAGACGTTGGCATTGCATGTGGCAGAGATGGAGGAATTTTGTTCTCCTACGGCAAACCTATTAAAAAGGTTTCTAACGACGAAATGGTAGATGTTTTGTTAGAATTTGCAAGATCATATCCAAGTTCTCCGGAGGGAGTAAATTGAGCCCTACTGTTGTACAACCTTCTCGACCCAATTACCTTCTAAAACATATAGCACATGCTCTTGATTTCGAAATAGATGAGGTTACAGGAAACCTTGTGGTCTTATCGATAACCGTAGACATCGAGAATTCGCAATGGTCCATACGTCTAGATATACCTGACAACGATGATTGGATAAGACAGGCTTCAAAAATCAGCGTAGAAGAATTTGAACTATGCTTAACTAGAACTGGCCAGTACATCAGGAACTGTCTATCTGGATTATCCTCGGTACGCTGGGAGTTTTCTCAGTGCTACGACAAGTATCTCTCCAATGAATCGTTGAACTCAACCATGACAAATACCAGAGGCGAAAAGAATGGTGACGGCCATGTGCTCATGGGGAGACCAATCCGCACTGACCCAATTCCTATCAAAGATATAACTGGAGGGGAAAAAGGCAATGTAACAATAACCGGAAAGATAGTAGATGTAGTTTGGAGACAAACTCAATCAGGTAATACCTATGGGGTCATAGTAGTCACAGATAGCACTGATTCAATAGGTGTAAGAATCTTCCCCAAGGAGGGAAAGATACATCAACTCCAGGAAGGAGCGTGGGTACTCATAAGGGGCAGAGTTAGAATTGACCGCTACGATTCAGAGCCGACGCTTTTGTGCAACGACCTTTGCATCGCTCAGCCCAAATTAAGGCAGGACCCGTGTGAAGAAAAAAGAGTAGAACTTCATATGCACACAAAAATGAGCGCTTTAGATTCAGTGCTAGATTTGGAACAAGCAATCGCTACTGTGGCACAATGGGGGCACCCTGCAGTTGCCATAACAGATCATGGCGTAGTTCAAGGATTTCCTGAAGCGTACCGACTTGGAACCAAATATGGCGTGAAAATAATCCTAGGAGTTGAAGGGTATCTGATCGACGAAGATACGAAAGATAAACCTTTCCACATAATCATTTTGGCCAAAAATAAAAAGGGTCTTAGAAACCTATATGAGATAATTACCTTATCGCACCTCCAATATTTCTATAAAACTCCGAGAATACCCAGGCAATGCCTTGCAGAAAGACGAGAGGGGCTGATAATCGGTTCTGCGTGTGAAGCGGGAGAAGTATTTAGAGCAGCGATCCAAGGTAAAAGCGATGATGAGTTAGAACGAATCGCACAGTTTTATGATTACCTAGAAATCCAGCCCTTGGATAACAATAGGTTTTTGATCGACGCAGGTGAAATTGCCGACCGAGAATCCCTTATAAACATTAACCGCAAAATATATGACTTAAGCAAAAAACTAGGTAAACCGTGCGTGGCCACAGGAGACGTGCACTTTGTCGAGCCCGAGGATGAGATATACAGAACATTGCTTCTTAGCGGGAAGGGGATGAACGAAAACGGTGAGAGGCCAAGTCCGCTGTATTTGAGAACCACTCAAGAATTTTTAGACGAAATTTCCGATTATCTAGGGGAAGAAGCAGCTCGAGAAGTGGTGATTGTAAATCCGCAGAATATAGCTGACCTTGTAGAAGACATGTCTCCCATCCTTGAAGGTTTCTTTTACCCAACCCTTGATAACTCTGACCAGATACTAGTCGACCTTACGCGAAAAGGAGCAGAAGCAATATATGGGAAAGAGTTACCTGAAATAGTAGAGCAGAGAATAGATAAGGAACTATCGGCTATAATCGATAACGGCTTCTCTTCGCTGTATCTAATCGCCATAAAAATGGTGGAGAAATCCAAGACCGATGGCTACCCGGTAGGATCTCGAGGCTCTGTAGGATCATCCCTAGTAGCACGGCTTACAGGAATTACCGAGGTAAATCCTTTACCTCCTCATTACGTATGCCCTAATTGCAGTTATAGCGATTTCAATATTGGGGATTCTTGCCACTCAGGTTTCGATTTGCCTCGTGCAAAATGTCCTCATTGCGGTAGCGACCTTTCCAGAGACGGTCAGAATATACCCTTTGAAACGTTTATGGGTTTCAGAGGGGAGAAAGTGCCCGATATCGATTTAAACTTCTCTGGTGAAGAGCAGCAAGAAATATTTAAGTTTGCTTCGAAACTGTTAGGCAAGAAAAACGTATACAGGGCCGGGACTATAGGTACGATTGGTTCCAAAACCGCATTTGGCTTCGTAAAACACTATAGTGAAAGCACAGGTAAGACATTTAGGAAGGCAGAAGAACTACGGTTAGCCAAAGGCTTAGAAGGAGTAAAAAGAACCACTGGACAACACCCTGGAGGCATCATGGTAATTCCCAAAGGTATGGATGTGCTAGATTTCACCCCTCTTCAGTACCCTGCTGATGATCGAAAATCAGGATCTATAACGACTCACTTCGACTACAGCGCCATCTCAGGACATCTAGTAAAGATAGATATTCTAGGTCACGACGACCCAACAGTTCTCAAGACCCTCCATGAACTTACGGGCGTAGATCCTGTTACAATACCCATGGATGATCCTGAAACCCTCAAATTGTTCTCAGGCGAAAACCCCGATGATGTCCTCGGGATTCCTGAATTCGGAACAAAGTTTGTCAGAGGCATGCTAACAGAAACCAAACCTAAATGTTTCGCTGACTTGGTGAGAATCTCTGGTCTTTCACACGGTACAGATGTTTGGGCGAATAATGCCAGGGAACTCATTAAAAATCAACGTGCCACTTTGGACCAAGTAATCGCCACGCGTGAAGACATTTTCCTATATCTGATGAAACTAGGACTAGAGCCCTCAATGGCGTTTAATATAGCTGAAAAAGTGAGAAAGGGGGTACCCTTAACAACCCAAGATATATCCACTATGCAATCTGTATCAGTACCCGATTGGTACATAGATTCATGCCAAAAAATCAGCTACCTTTTTCCAAAAGCTCATGCAGTAGCGTACGTCACCAACTCGTTTAGGATAGCGTACTTTAAGGTTCACTACCCTCTCGCTTTTTATTCAACCTATTTCTCTTTTGCTGGCTCATCGCTAACTACAGAATACATGTATCTAGAACCTAAGGAGTGGAAAGAATACATCCAAAAGGTAAACGCCAATCCTGCGGCAACTGCCCGGGAACAAGATGTTGCAGGAGCTCTTGAATTAGCATTGGAAATGACAAATAGGGGATTCTCTTTCGGTCAATGTGATCTCTATCTTTCCGAAGCTACGAAGTATGTGCCTAGAAATTCTGAGCTGATTCCTCCTTTTACGGCCATACCTGGAATTGGTAATCAGGCTGCTGTAGCCATAGTAAAAGCAAGGGAAAAAGGGGTTTTTGAATCTGTAGAAGACTTCAAGAGAAAAACAGGACTTGGCAAAAGGGTTTGCGAAATTATGGCACAGCATGGTTTATTGGAAGGTCTACCAGAGACTGCCCAACTGCCGTTATTTTGACAGCCTATTGTGAAGAACTTCCTCCAACCCCAAGAGCGAATTTTGCTACTGGAGCGTATACAAACTTTAACACGTAGGAATAGATGGCGATCTCTATTGCTCCAGATATGATTCTTGGTGGCATAATTATCCTGTAATCTATCCCGTATAACAGATGAAGAAAATAAGGAGTGAGTCCACACGAAACGAGCGCAATCCCGGAGAATACCGCTATCAGCAAGTATGAATGAGGAGGATTTGCCTTTCCTTCATTGCGATTCAAGAAACTGAACACAATGCCAGGAATGGCACCCATAAGTGCAGCACACAAAGTGAAATGGGGCATATACCCCAGTCCCATAGGGCTAAGGAAAAAGCCTACGACGTCGGAAACTGCCCCGGCTATCGCTCCATACTTAGGGCCTAATATGATACCTGCCATGATGTTAGGAAGGGCGCCAAAACCTATACGGATTGCCTCAACGTTTCCAATTACTAACCGGAAGGATGCAAACCTGGTCAAAATCACAGATAAGCCTGCCAACAAACCAGTCATAACGAGAGAACGAGTGCGTGCCATAGATAGATTTCCTCCAATCAGTTATCTGTAACGAATAATACACTTGATAGGTTACATTAGCAAGACTATCACTTGCGCAAACTCGCTTCCTAATGGTAGAATCGAGTTGCAGAGGGTAGGAACGAGTCAATACACCCTGCTGTGTACGTGAATCACGGTGAAGCTTGAGCCCAACACCGTGAGAAAGGGAGCCTGAACTCTCGTGGGTGGAGCGCAGGTCGCTTCGAGCGAAAGCGCAGATACCCAGAGGAGGGCACCCACCTGCTGAGGGCAGGTTCATGCCTTCCGGGTTCACGGCATGGCGGGGTCTAAAATATCTAGACCCCTTTCATGAGGTATGTGCCGAAGTGGTGGAACAGGCAGACACGCGGTGTTCAGGGCGCCGTGGGCGTGAGCCCGTGTGGGTTCAAATCCCACCTTCGGCACCATATTTGTTAGTAAGTCCAAAATTCTCTTCGCTAAACACTTTAAATCCGTACGTCTTTAGCAGAGCTGCAAAAACTCCGTCTCCCTCTATAGTGTTTCCGCTGAATGTACCATCGTATATTAGGCCTAAGCCACATGCCGGGCTTCTGGATTTCAAGATGGCAGCATTGCATCCTGTTTGAAGACCTATGACGAGACCCCTCTTAGAACCCATACAGTAGTTCTCTGTTACTTCTTGTCCTGCACGATTCACAACCCTTGCTTTTCCTTCCAGCACAGAACTCCCGGTACCACCTGAGATCTCTGCTGGAGAACGCGGAACTGGCAAACCACCCAAAACTTCAGGACAAACCGGTACGACCTGACCCTTTTGTATTAGATCCCAAACGGTCGGATGCGATTTTGGATCTACGATAGAACCATCATATCGGCACTTGTTCCCACATAAGCAAGAGGATACAAGAAACAATTTATTCACCTCCCTTGATTATGGTATAACATCTTAGGAGGTAGAAGAGTATGGCAAAAAACAGATTCCACTCGCTTTCGGTACTAATGATCATTTTTTCTTTCGTTTTGGAGTTGGCAATCCCTTCAATTTTGGGAGCATCTATTGCATGTGCTGCACCAGAACCACCTCAAATAGAAGCAGAAAGCTATCTGCTAGCTGACTTCAAAACAGAAAGAATCCTGCTATCAAAGAACACTCAAAATCAACAGATTCCAGCTAGCCTAACCAAGATCATGACCTTGTACATAATCTTTGATGAAATATCCCATGGCAACCTCTCATTAGACGACGAAATATACATTTCGGAAAACGCTTGGAAAACTGAAGGATCCAAAATGTTCGTACTTGTAGATACTAAGGTAAAACTAGAAGATTTGATTAAAGGAATCACCGTGGCATCGGGAAACGATGCATGCGTAGCCGTAGCAGAACATATTTCAGGAAATGTGAGTTCTTTCGTAAATCGAATGAACCAACAAGCACAACTTCTAGGTTTGTCTAGCACTTATTACGTAGATCCCCATGGGCTTTCAGACGATAACAGAACTACTGCAGAAGATGTTTTCCGACTGGTAAAAGCGTACGTAACCACCTTTCCAGAGTGCATCAAGTACCACTCTCAGAAGGAATTCATATACACGCCGCCTGGCGAGCACCCTATAAAGCAGTACAACAGGAACACACTGCTTAGTTCTTACGAGGGAGTTTACGGATTGAAAACCGGTTACACGTCCAAAGCCGGCTTTAATATAGTAGTTCTGGCAGACAGAGATGGTTTCTCAACTATAGCTATTATACTAGGCGCCGCTAAGGGAAAATATTTGGAACAAGGCGAAAGGGAAAGAAATCATATGGCCACCCTTATGTTAGATTATGCGTACGATAATTTCACGTACGTTCCAATAGCCGAGCCAGCCACATCCTTAGGACGTGTCAGAGTTTGGAAAGGCAAAGGAAAATGGGCAGAAGCAATAGCTCCTAACGGCCTAGGCGCTACCGTTGAGATAGGAGAAGAAGACTTTGTTAGCTACGAAGTATTTTTCGATGAGGATTTGGAAGCCCCATTGGAAAAAGGAGCTAGAATTGGGGAAGTCATATTTACATGTGATGGGCAAGAGATAGGGAGGACGGAAATCGTCTCAAAAGAAACTGTTGACAAGGGTAATGTATTTAGGGTTATATGGGATTCGATATCGCGAACGTTATCAAAGGTATTTACGAAAACCTAGTTAGATTTCCTTTTGGAGGCAAAACACATTATGGAGACTGTTGTAGTTGCGCTGGGCGGAAATGCCATCTTGCAGAAGGGCGAAAAAGGAACTGCTGAGGATCAATTAAGAAATTTGGAAAAAACGTCTGAGCGCCTTGCATCGCTGGTTGAAAAAGGATATAGATTGGTGATTACACATGGTAACGGGCCGCAAATAGGGAACATATTGATACAAAATGAAGCAGCAAAAAACAAAGTTCCCGAAATGCCTATGGATATATGCGGCGCACAAAGTCAGGGAATGATTGGGTACATGCTTCAAATGTGTATGAGAAACGCGCTTAAGCGACGTAATCTCAACATACCGGTTGCCACTATTATCACACAAACCCTTGTAGATGCAGATGACCCTGCATTTTCTAACCCCACCAAACCGGTTGGACCCTTTTTCACCGAGGAGTGGGCGCAAGAACGTATAAGAATCTACGGGGAAAAATGGATTGAGGACTCGGGGCGCGGCTGGCGAAGGGTGGTTCCATCTCCACAACCTATTTCTATCATCGAGTGGCCATCGATCAAAACCCTTGTCGAGGAAGGCCAGATCGTCATATCTACCGGCGGTGGAGGAATCCCAGTTGTTCAAGACAAAGATGGGTTTTTGCATGGCGTTGAAGCAGTGATCGACAAAGACCTAGGAGCAGAAAAACTTGCAACCATGTTGGGTGCCGACAAGTTAGTAATACTCACAGACGTAGAAAGCGCTGCTCTCAATTACAGCACGCCAGGCCACCGCATATGGCTCAATGAAATCACCGTTGACGAACTATCTGAATTCCTGAGCCAAGGCCATTTTCTACCTGGAAGTATGGCTCCTAAAGTTGAAGCGGCAATGCGTTTCATTCAGAATGGAGGAGAATTAGCAGTCATCGCCTCCCTTGACAAAGTAGAAGAAGCTGTACAAGGGAGGGCAGGGACTAGGCTTAGACGCTCCTTATCCGACTCTTAAATCTTAGATGAGAGGTGCTCTAACCAAAGACCCCTGCCCTAATAATTAAAACCCTCCTTTACACGAGGGTTTTAATTATCTCGTCACGATTTCCCGGTAAAAGACTAATTGGAGGTACTTCCGCTAAGACATAGCAGCCAGGGTCAAGGGTCATGGAAGCCCTAGCTGCAGATACCATAACTTGTGCCGTGGCCGAAGGATTGCTAATCTTCATACGCAATTCTAACAGTTGATTGTGCCCAGTGCCTGAACTTCCTATCCTTTGTAGGTGCACTCCATGAGCCATAACCTTAACTTTGTCTACATCATCTACTATTTCGACTCTAGTCACATCGTTCGCAAAGTACGAATCCTTCTTTATCTCTGCGGCAACTTGCTCAAAATCTTGTTCGTCGTCTATTTCAACAAAAACATCCCTAAAGTGCTGTCCATAGCCTGCAGGGAGAGTAAAAGAAACTGCGTCTTTCACGCCTGGAATTCCCCGCGCGGCCACGCTATGTCCCATGCTCATTCCTGGGCCAAAGTTGGTATAAGTTACACCATGGGGCGCTATAGCCTGAAACAGAATCCGAATCACTGAATCGCTTCCAGGATCCCATCCTGCTCCAATCACTGATACCGCACCTGAGGATTTCGCACAAGCGCCTAGTTCATTTTTCAAAGAAAGCATGCAGTCTCCATGGATATCATATCCGTCTACGGTGTTTATCCCTTTCTCAAGGTATGATGGAGCCACACTTGGAACTAACCGAGAAGGAATAGTAAGTATGGCCACGTCTACTTCTTCGCCAAGTTCTCCAACGTCTCTAACCAAGGGAACCCCAGGATCCTTTACTTCACAGACCTCAACTACACCAACAAGATGCATGTCGGAAGCTTGTTTCACGCATTCTACCGCCTCTTTGCCCACGTTGCCGTATCCTACCACGCACACTCTGATTTTACCCATACTTGAGGACCTCCGATTGCTAACTTTTTGTCTAACAAAATAAATTGTCCGGAAAACCGAACAGCCACGCTATTGTTTCTGCACCATCCACATTTTTTCCTTCTCCATCCTGAAGGAAAAAACCGTTTTGACCTAGAAAGATTATAAAATGATAAAATGCTATAGACATGATACACCTAGTCCAAATATGCGAAATACCGAAAGGAGCCGGTGTTCTTGATCGATTTCTTTCTTAAGCCATGGGTAGGCCCTGTAATAGCCGGTATAGGATTGGTTGTTTCTATTATAGATCAAACCGGAGCCATCAATACACGGTTGGGCGACACGCTACTCATTATCGGGGTAGCCGCGGCCATAGGTTCTTACTTCACACATAGAGAGGAATAACTCTCATTTGACATCTAAAATCCCAGACACATCTGTAGGCATCTGCAATTCAGGAGTGAGGTTCAACTCCTTCAGCTTTTGGTAGAACGTAGTTCTACCTATTTTCAGGATTTTCATGGCCTTAGTATGATTGCCGTTGCAATATCTTATAGCCTGTAGTATGGCATTCCTCTCTGCATCCTTTCGCGCTTCCTCCAAAGTTAGTGGGAATACTGTAGGAATCTCCACAATTCCTGAAAAGTCATCGGCTTGAATCACAGGAGGCATATAGCTTAAGTCAATTATTCCGTCATCTGTTAGCACTGCTGCTCTCTCTAACACATTTTCAAGCTCCCTCACATTGCCTGGCCACGAATACGACAGCAAAGCATGCAAACAATCTTCAGTGATTCTAAGTCGTTTATCGTACATCGCTGAGAAGGTCTGAAGGTAAGTCTCTACGAGCTCGATTATATCCTCTGGTCTCTCTCTCAAAGGAGGGATCTCAACAGAAAACACGTTTAGGCGATAATAAAGATCCTCTCTAAAATATCCCCGTTTTACAAGTTCCGATAAGTTCCGGTTAGTAGCAGCAATAATTCTGACGTCGACTTTGGAATCTGAATGAGATCCGTAGGAACCAACTGTACCTTCTTCTATAACATGGAGCAATTTGGCCTGGCAAGCCAAATCCAGTTCGGCAATTTCATCGAGAAACAAAGTGCCACCTGACGCTTGGTGGATCTTACCTTTCTTAGGTCCTCTTAACACCCCAGTTAAAGAAGGAGGAGTATATCCAAAAAGCTCACTCTCCATGAGAGAAGGGGGAGTCGCGGCGCAATTCATGACTACAAAGGGGCCCTTGTTCCTAGGCGAAGCCTGATGGATAGCCCGGGCGAATACGCCTTTACCGGTACCACTTTCCCCAACAAGAAGCACATTGCACTTTGTAGGAGCAATTTTTTCACACAGTGATATACAATGGCGTATAGATTCGCTGCGCCCAAGGATCCTTGAAAAAGCAGGATGAGCCGAAGGCGATTTGCCAAGTTTCATACGTAAAAGAGAAGCATAACTGGCTATCCCATCGATCTTTTCTTCCAGTTCTTTCACTTCGACCACATCTGTGAGTAGAACACACACAAGTTTGTGCGAGATTCCATCATAGTTAATCGGGGTAACCGCATATCTTAACGGTATACCGTTTATGAAACCTTCTTTGGGCCCTATGTGAGGTACCTCGCCTGAAAACACCCTTATTATGTCTGAACTATCTAGCCCCTCGGGACATATTTTCCACAATTTCTCCCCTACAATCTCCATTGAAGGCATTCCAGGCTCTTTTGCCCTGAATTCATTGCCCGTCAGTATAGATTTTGCCGATTCTCCTCTGGCAGTATAGCCGAGGGTCTGGTAAAACTTCACCGCTAGAGTTTCTGGATCGCAAATTACCATATGGGCTATGGATATCCTGTAGTCAAAATCGAATCTCTCATTATCCACTGTGATAACTGCCTTTTTATCCGTGCTCTGTAGTCTAGCAGAAAGCCTATGAGTCATGCCGTCTTTTCCAGGCCATAGCCGATCTACGCTTAGAGGTTCTGCAGACGGTTGACTTCTGTTTGCAAAAACTGCGGAACCAGGCGGCCCATTGTAGACACCTATGGCAACCAATGCGTCTCCCGGCATAATTTTCGACTCTGCAGAAATCCCAATCACAGATAAATCTCTAGGAGTCAAACCTCCATCATCAGCGCCTAGAGCGCTGTTCACTAGAATCACAATATCTCCGGCAGAAATGCTACCTGCAGGGTGCCCTGGACCGTAGGACTCTCCAAGACCAAGCAAGGCCAGAGCCGTCCGGTTTGCCAAAAGTATTTCTCCATCTTCTTGCACTACGATAACGCCTTCGCGAAGGACATCAAAAATGCTTTCTAGCAAACTATCATTAGAATTCATACAACTTACTCCCATCGTAATCTTATTTGAATAAAATACCTATAAAACACAAACAGGGTTGGTGAACGCTTATTTAATTATTTTCAACGAATAGTGCGAAAATTCCTTTTAGTAAGATGAAATTATGTGGTTTCATTTTAAAAGGGAGACCCGATTTAAGCCCTGGGAACCACCCTTAAAACTAAGGATCCAAGCAGTTGACACTCACCATATACAGGGTTATAGTATACATTGCTGATCTACATTTGAGTGTCGGGATGGCGGAACAGGCAGACGCGTACGTTTGAGGGGCGTATGGGTAATCCCGTGCGGGTTCGATTCCCGCTCCCGACACCATCTATAAATTTGAGGATAAGTCTCAAAATTAAGACCTAGTAAAGACGATGAAGAGGACGAGTAGGTGGATACTGGTAACAGAGAGTCTACGACAGGTGGAAAGTAGGCACTAAGGTCCTTCCGAATATCACCTCTGAGTTGGTAGCTGAAACTTAGAGTAGGTTAATCCGTCTCGCTCACGTTACAAAGCGTTCAAGTGGATCGTATGAGTTGTACGATCAAGGTGGGTGGTACCACGGCAGCAGTCGTCCCAATTGGGACGTTTTTCATTTGTTAGATGATTATAGAAAAGTGGAACCGGAGGAGAAAGTCATGGCATATTTTAAAGAAATTAACCCTAAGAGATCTATTGTGAACACAGAAAACACCATTTTAGAATATTGGAATGAAAAAGACATACCAGACAAAAGTGTGTCTATAAGAACAGGTAGTCCCCAATTTGTTTTCTATGAGGGGCCTCCTACTGCTAATGGCTTGCCCGGTATACACCATGTTTTATCCAGAACCCTTAAGGACGCAGTTTGCCGTTACAAGACTATGAAAGGTTACCAGGTTAAGCGTAAGGCAGGATGGGATACCCATGGGCTTCCTGTAGAGATTGAAGTGGAAAAACAGCTGGGCATTTCGTCAAAGCAAGAGATTGAAGAATATGGCATAGCAGCTTTCAATGAAAAGTGTCGGGAATCTGTATTCGCCTATGAACGACAATGGCGGAAACTAACAGAGAGAATAGGATACTGGATAGATATGGATAATCCATACATTACTCTTGATAATGACTACATTGAAACGGTATGGTGGATACTAAAACGGTTCTTTGACGAAGGTTTGATATACGAGAGTTACAAGGTACTACCTTATTGTCCGCGTTGCGGAACCCCTCTAGCATCACACGAAGTAGCTCAAGGGTACATAGAAGAGACTGTAGACTCTATATATGTGACTTTCAAGATCAAAGGAAAAGAAAACGAATATCTAATAGTGTGGACTACCACGCCTTGGACGTTACCTTCAAATGTAGGGGTAGCTGTTAATCCTGGAGCTACCTATGTGAAAGTTTTTCACCAAGGGAACGTGTACTACGTAGCTAAAGATCGTGTTTCCGACTTATTCGAGGAAGATTATCAAATAATCGAGGAGTTTCTCGGTAAGGATATGGAATATTTAGAGTATGAGCAGCTGTTTCCTTTTGTGGTACCTGAGTGTAGAAGTTTCATAGTAACCTGTGCCAACTACGTTTCAACATTAGAAGGAACAGGCCTTGTGCATATAGCACCCGCTTATGGTGAGGAAGACTACAAAGTTAGCCAAGAATATGGGCTGCCTATGCTCCACCTAGTCGACGAAACAGGTCGCTTTGTAGATGCCGTTACCGATTGGGCAGGTATGTTCGTAAAAGAAGCAGATAAAGAAATTATCAGGAAGCTGCGAGAAGAAGGTAAGTTGTTTAAGAGTGAGAGAATTGTCCACTCCTATCCCCACTGTTGGAGATGCGATACCCCTCTTCTTTATTACGCGAGGAAGTCATGGTACATTGCAACAACCCAATTCAAAGATAGGTTGATAGCAAACAACAAAAAGGTGAGATGGTTTCCAGAGCACGTAGGGACCGGACGTTTTGGGAATTGGCTCGAAAACCTAGTAGACTGGTCCATATCGAGGAACAGATATTGGGGAACGCCTCTCAACTTATGGCAATGCGAAGACTGCGAGGAGATAAAAGCTATTGGCTCAAGGGCGGAATTAAAGATGAACGCCATAGGAAACATCGATATAGATGGTCTAGATCTCCATAGACCTTATGTAGATGAGGTGTATCTCAAGTGCCAATGCGGAGGCCGAATGGTACGAGTACCCGAGGTAATAGACTGCTGGTTCGACTCAGGCTCTATGCCATATGCTCAATGGCATTACCCCTTCGAAAACGTGGAGGAGTTTAATAACTCATTCCCAGCGGACTTCATCTGTGAAGGGCTGGACCAGACTAGAGGTTGGTTTTATTCTCTGCTTGTAATATCAACCTTTTTGTTCGATCAGCCTGCTTTCAAAGAAGTCTTGGTAAACGACTTGGTCCTCGATAAATACGGCCAAAAGATGTCTAAATCTCGAGGCAACGCTGTGGATCCTTGGGATCTGATAAACAAGTATGGCGCTGACACTGTAAGGTGGTACCTAATGGATGTTTCTCCTCCTTGGGTTCCGATTAAGTTCGACGAAAATGCCGTTCGCGACGTATCATCCCGGTTCTTTGGGACTCTTCTCAACGTGTACGCCTTTTTCACCCTTTACGCCAATATCGACAAGATGGACCCGACTACTTTAGACGTGCCGGTCGAAGAAAGACCCGAGTTAGACCGGTGGATCATATCTCGCCTCAATAGTTTGGCCAAATCTATTGAGCAGAATATGAAAGAGTATGAACTGTCCAAAATCACAAGGGATATTGGAACCTTTCTCGTAGATGAGGTTAGCAATTGGTACGTTAGAAGAAGCCGTGAGCGCTTCTGGTCAAACGAATTTGATCTGAATAAGAAATCTGCATATTTGACCCTTTACGAAGTGCTCGTGTCTCTTTCCAAGCTGATGGCTCCCTTTGTACCGTTCGTGACAGAAGACATTTACCTTAATCTGACGCAAGGCAAAGCAATGGAATCTGTCCATTTTGAACTGTACCCTGAAGGTGATGATGACCTTATAGATCCCGTTCTTGAAGAAAGAATGGGACTTGTTATAACCCTGGTTTCTTTAGGTAGGTCTGTAAGGAATAAAGTTCAAATAAAAATCAGACAACCATTACGGAAAATCATGGTGAACGAGAAATATAAAGACATCTTGGGCAGCATGGAAAGTCTTATTAAAGAAGAACTTAACGTGAAAGATGTCGAATATGTAAGCGAGTTAGGGGAGTATATATCGTACGAGGTAAGACCTAATTTGCCAGTAGCAGGGCCCAAGTACGGTAGGCAGTTGCAAAACATAATCTCAGCCTTGGCCCAACTAGATGCCAATAAAGTAGTAAACACCCTAAAGTCAGAAGGAAGAGTTGTTATCGTCTTAGATGGCGAGGAGATTGAGTTAACCGAGGAAGACATAGATATCAGAATAAAGCCTCGAGAGGGGTTTGCAGTAGAGGTTGAAAACGATACTTTTGTGGTTCTAGATACAGATATCGACCATGAGCTCATGCTAGAAGGTATCGCTCGAGAACTAGTATCCAAAATCCAAAACTTACGGAAGAACGCAGGTTTTGATGTCATCGATCATATAAATATGATCCTTCGATGTGATGATACGGTTCAGGAAGCTGTAAAGAAACATATAGACTACGTGAAGGGCGATACCTTGTGCGACAATCTCATGTTTGCCGACCAAGAAATTGAGGGGGAAGTTTTGGATATAAACGGCCACAAAGTCGTTGTGAAAATCGAGCGCGTGGAAAAGTGATATAAAATCATTGACGCTAACGTGAAGTTGGATTATCATTCGTCTAGATGAAGGAAAAAGCCAGTCCTTTAATTTGGCCCGGCGAGGCAAAAAGGAGGCGAATACAATATGAGAAAAAATCTCCACTAAAAGAACACTGGTGGGGATTTTCTTTTTTCTCGTGCTTAGAACAAAATGACGCTAAAGCAAATTTCATGAAAGGAATTGAGAACATGCATTTTATCGATAAAGCCGAAATCATGGATGAGGACGGGATTAGAAGGGCTCTGGTGCGAATTGCACATGAGATCGTCGAAAGAAATAAAGGTCTAGATGATGTGGTTTTGGTTGGAATAAGGAGAAGGGGAGTACCTCTTGCTAACAGACTTGCCGAGATCCTCAAGGACAGCGAAAATGTCGAGGTACCTGTAGGCGAACTCGATATCACTTTATATAGAGATGATCTTACTCTCAAGTTCGAACAACCGCGAGTAGGTAGAACCTACCTTCCGTTTGACGTAACGGGCAAGAAAGTAGTTTTGGTAGATGATGTACTGTACACTGGCAGAACTATTCGCGCAGCTCTAGACGCAATTATGGATCACGGTAGGCCCCAATCTATACAATTGGCAGTGCTTATCGATCGTGGACATCGTGAAATCCCGATAAGAGCTGATTACGTTGGCAAGAACGTCCCAACTTCCAGAAGGGAAGAGGTTCACGTACGCCTTTCGGAAATTGACGGAATTGATCAGGTGACCATATCTGAGGAAGTAAAAGATGATTGAAAAAGTTAGTTTATTGGGAGGCATATAAAGTTGGCACTCAAAGGAAAAGATCTTTTATCTCTTCAAGAACTTAGTCAGGAAGACATGGAATTAGTGCTATCGACAGCCCGTTCCTTAAAAGAAATCCTTTCGCGTCCCATTAAAAAAGTACCTACTCTGCGGGGCAAAGTCATATGTACCTTGTTTTACGAACCATCTACTAGAACTCGAACATCATTCGAACTGGCGGCAAAATATATGTCAGCGGACACCGTTTCGATATCCGCATCAACATCCTCAGTTCAAAAAGGTGAAACGCTGGCAGATACAGCGAGAAACCTAGCCATGATGGGAATAGACCTGGTTATAATGAGACATAGCGTTTCAGGTTCGTGTCATTTCCTATCGCAAATCCTGGACATACCTGTTATAAATGCAGGAGATGGGATGCACGAACATCCTACCCAAGGGCTTCTAGATATATTTACTATCTTGGATTACAAACCAGGGATTAAGGGATTAAAAGTAGCTATACTGGGCGACATAGCCCACTCCAGAGTCGCTCGTTCCAACATATTTGGTTTGACGAAGATGGGAGCCGAAGTGGCTGTATCAGGACCTTCTACACTACTACCTCCAGAAATTGAAGCCTTGGGTGTAAAAGCATTTTGCCGTCCAGAAGAAGCTATCGAGGGAGCAGACGTAGTATACGTTCTAAGACTCCAGTTAGAACGACAGTCTAACAGCCTTTTCCCATCGAAAAGGGAATACCAAGACTTTTTCGGACTAGATCACGACCTTTTGTCTCACGCCAAGGAAGACGCAATAATTATGCATCCAGGACCCATGAACCGAGGGGTAGAAATAGCCACAGACATTGCAGATTCTCCAAGATCTGTCATTTTGGACCAAGTAACTAACGGCGTAGCAGTAAGGATGGCAGTCCTTTATCTGATTCTAGGAGGCAGAGAGTAATGGCAAACAACCTTCTCATAAAAGGCGGAAGAGTCATAGACCCCGCTGCAAAAATCGATGAAAGAATGGATTTGTTGATAGAAGAGGGGAGGATAACAAAACTTGCAGAAAACATCACTGCTGCAGACGATGTTGAGGTAATTGATGCTAGCGAAAAGATTGTGATGCCAGGCTTAATAGACATGCATACCCATTTGCGTGAACCTGGATATGAGTACAAAGAAGATATAAGAAGCGGTACAAGAGCTGCCGCAATGGGTGGTTTTACAGCAGTAGCATGCATGCCAAACACAAATCCTCCATGCGATAATGATTCTGTAGTTTTCAATATTTTGGAAATAGCTGAGAAATGTGCGTGCGTTCGAGTGTATCCAATAGGTTCTGTAACCAAGGAAAGAGCAGGCATAAACCTTTCGGAAATGGGGGAGATGAAAAGAGCGGGAGCCGTTGCGTTCTCGGATGATGGGTCACCTGTATCTACCGCTGAGGTGTTACGATGCGCACTGGAGTACCTCAAGTCTTTCGACGCAGTTCTAATCGATCACCCTGAAGATACATCGCTTTCTCAAAATGGACAAATGAACTATGGGCTCATCTCTACCATGTTAGGGTTAAAAGGAATACCTAGGGAATCGGAAGAGATAGCAGTAGCCAGGGATATACTAGTTGCCAATCTCACCCAAGGTAAGCTGCACCTTGCTCACATTTCTACCAAGGGATCCGTATCTCTTGTAAAACAAGCAAAATCCAAAGGAATAAATGTTACATGCGAAGTTACGCCTCATCATTTGGTGCTTACTGACGAAGCAGTCAGGCAGACAGGTTACAGCACAAACACAAAGATTAATCCTCCCTTAAGAACAGAGGAAGACGTAGAGTCTCTTCGTAGAGCACTCGCTGATGGCACCATAGATGTGATAGCCACAGACCACGCACCCCACCATATAGATGATAAATGGGTAGAATACGACTACGCCGCTTTCGGTATAAGCGGCTTGGAAACGGCAGTTCCCTTGATAATAGACAAATTGGTTCTGCCTGGAATAATTGACTGGATGAGAATGGCTGAAACAATGAGTCTCAATCCTGCCAGAATCTTGGGCGTACCTGGCGGCACCTTACAGGAAGGATCTGTTGCTGACATAACCATAATAGATCCTAAGCGCGAACGCGCAGTAGATCCCAGGACGTTTGAATCCAAAGGACAAAATACACCATTTACTGGCTGGAGACTTACTGGCACACCATACGCAACAATTGTTGGGGGCAAAACTGTAATGTTAGATGGGAGACTCTTGTGATGTCACAATTAGACATTCTGGATGTACCGGCTAAAGTAATATCAGTAGATCGACGTGAGGGAGATGCGTTTAGGGCGATACTTTACGCTCCTGAAATCGCATCTCGAGCTAAGCCTATGCAATTCATAAACGTAAGGGTTCAAGAATCTCTCGACCCCCTTTTAAGGCGGCCTTTCAGTCTTTCGGACGTAAACCCACATGTAGGAACTATTGAAATAACCTGGATGGTCGTAGGACGCGGAACAAAAATGATGACCCAATGGAAACCAAATCAAACTGTGCATGTACTAGGACCTTTAGGCAATGGTGTTGGACCGGATTTTTTGGAAAATAAAAGGAAGTTGATCCTGTTAGCAGGCGGAACCGGGTTTGCGCCTATACAACTGTTAGGTGTTCGTGCAAGGGAAAAGGGTGTAGATACTATCTTAATCTACGGTGCAAAATCGAGACACCTGCTCATGAATACAGATCGCTTGAAAGAAGTAGGCTGCAAAATTTGTACTTGCACTGAAGACGGTTCTTATGGGTCAAAAGGTTTGGTAACAGATATGGCTGAACTTCAATTAGAACTCATTGCAGAGGAAAAAATCGATCCTGAAAACTTGGTGGCATTAGGCTGCGGACCAACCCCCATGTTAGCTGCAATTAAGAACTTATTTGCAGACACGAATATTCCTCTTTATATTTCTCTTGAATCTAAAATGGCATGTGGCTACGGATTATGCCAAGGTTGCGCAGTTAGGGCCGTAGACCCCCAGCGCGGATATTATAGGGTGTGCACAGACGGTCCTGTATTTCTAGCTAAAGACGTAGAACTGGAGAGTGAGTAAAATGGACCTTTCAGTGGATGTAGGTGGCTTTGTGGTAAAGAACCCTGTCATAGCAGCCTCAGGGGTTCTTGGTTACGGCGAAGAATACGCCCGAGTTGGAAACATCGATTGGTTTGGAGCAGTGACCGTCAAAGGAACCACTCTAAGACCCCGCCACGGTAATTGCCCACCCAGAATTTGGGAAACACCCTCAGGACTGTTGAACTCTATAGGTCTTCAAAACCCAGGGGTTGACGAGGTAATTACTCATTACCTGCCTCAGCTAGCTCAATTTGATGTCCCGATAATAGTGAATATATCAGGAGAAACGTATGAGGAATTTCAAGAAATTGCAAAGAAGTTAGCAGATTGCCCACACGTTACTGCGCTAGAAGTGAACGTATCCTGTCCCAATGTAGAGTCTGGCGGCATGGCTTTTGGAACTGATCCAGGTTCCTGCTATAGAGCTACTAGAGCAGTAAGACGCAATTGGCCAGGTCCTCTCATTGTAAAGTTAACGCCAAACGTCACCAATATTTCAGAAATGGCCAAAGCAGCAGTTGACGCAGGAGCAACTTGCGTTTCTCTCATAAATACGTTGTTAGGAATGGCAATCGATATACAGAATAAGAGACCTGCCTTAGGCAATATTAAAGGAGGACTATCAGGCCCGGCAGTAAAACCTGTTGCCGTAAGGTGCGTTTGGGAAGTGTTTCAATCTGTATCGGTTCCTGTTATCGGTATGGGGGGAGTGTTCTCTTGGGAAGACGCGTTAGAATTCATCATGGCAGGAGCCTCAGCTGTCGCTTTGGGAACTGCTGTTTTGGTAGACCCGTATGCGCCGAAGAAAATCGTCGACGGCATCCAGTCTTACTGTGAATCTAATGGGATCGACTCCATGAGCAGCATTGTAGGGATAGCGCAGGTGTAAAACTATATTTCGACTAGGATGGTCTTTGCTTCCTTGTAAATCACAAACCCTGGGGGGCTCCCCTTGGGCTTTGTGACGTTTGCTGCGTCGGTATAATCTATTTCTACCTTGTCTGCAAAACCTCTCTCACAACGCTGAGCGGCAAGAGTAGCCGCCCACAGCAAAAGCTCAGAATCAAGAGCCTCTCCTTTTTTTGGCCTCAAAAGGACGTGCGCCCCTTTGCGACTTTTGACGTGAAACCATATATCTCCAGGTCTTTTTATCCGCCTGATAATGTAATCGTTACCCTGAGCGTTCTTACCTATGTACAAAATGCCCTTTTCTCCATGGATTATATCTACGAAATCGCGGCCGGTATGGGCGGCCAACTTCTCCCCAGACACCCTTTTCTTACCTTTTTTATTTTGCGCAATAGGTATTCCTGCTTGACGCCCGATTCTAGTCAATTGCTCCCTAAGTTGAAGCAAGTCTTCAATACAGTTTTCCTCGCTCAAACGCTTTTCTATATCATCTAGGGCTTGCAGCAGTTTTTCCGATTCTTTTAGCGAGTCGTTCAGAACCTGGTATCCTCTTTTGAGTTTGGCGTATCGTCTATAGTACCTACGTGCATTTTCTTTCGATGAATACCTAGGATCCAACCTTATGATTACATGCCTAGGTGGATCTTGGTAATAGTCCAAAACCTCGATCTGCTCATGGCCTGCCGGTAAAACGGTTGGAGATGAATCAATGAGTTCGGCCCAAATCCGGTAGTTCTCAAACTCCAATGCGCTTTTGAGATCTTCCTGTTGAGCTTCAAATCTAGAATCTACTTTGTCCCGGATTTTCTTGTACATGCGCTTTACTTCTCGCTCTAATCTTTCGTGCTCTTGGAAATATAGAAAATAATCTCTGTATGCTGATACCCCTTGGTAGACAGAATCAAAAGACTCAACACAATTTAGGTGATACAATGGAAAAACTGAAAAGACAGGTTGTCCAGAATCTTTTATATAAAGCCTTGGACAAAACTGCTTTGAAACCAAACATCGTTTTAGGTTTTCCAAGCATGCCTGAACCATACCTCGATCTTGGAGTGTAAGCGAATCTTTTTGGTTGAGACCGAGGTAGGTAGCCATGCTCAAAGCAAGATCCTTCCCAATCCCTTCAATTGTGGACATGATCTGAATATGCCCAGGTCCTTGAGATGAACACACTTGTTTTGCTGCTTCAGAAAGATCTGTCTCAGTTAACAGGTCTATTTTCCCAGATTTAGGCACTATATAATCACACCCTGCCGCAAACCTGGATCCATTCTCTGGAAAGTGGAATTGAACTTTTCCATCTTTGAGTAACCCAAAACCTCCACCTGGTCCAGCAGCATCAAAAACCAACACGTAATTGCACGGACTGCTCAAATCATCGCGCCCTAAAAACTCAAAGCAGATCACCCTGTCGAGCCCTAATTGGGAGATGCTCACCAAAACTCCGCCTTCCAAATGTTTTCTAAGTTTGGAACACGCTCCAGAAGGCGTTCTAGGCATTTCCCTGGTCTCGTTTACAAAACCCAGAAAAGGCACGTTGTTTTCTGAGGATATAAGCAGATCTCCTTGAAATTCCCCGCTCCAAAGAGCAAAAACTACCTCCCGTTCATTAGGGTGATAAATCTTTTGCACTTTGAGCGGTAGATGCTGTTGAATGTCATGTTGCACCGCATATAGGGTCATTCCGTCCAAAACTTCGCACACCCCATCCTCAAATCCATCTTTATTGATATTATACCCTTAGAAGATTAAAAGAGGTGACCGGCATGGATGGTACGTTAAAACGGGACTCCTTTGAGAATCTGGGCTTTTCGGTGCTGAAGCAAAGCGAACATTTTCTAAAACTGCAAAAAGGACATTGTGAGATACATATCAAACGCGACGATGACCGAATTGTCCTAGAAATACCGGTAATCGAACTTTTTGGCAATCGTAAAACGTCACTGCCCCTGATGGAGTATTTATTGGAAAGAAATGGGCAACTGAAGGGCCCCGGATTTTTCGGCATAAGGGATAACTGCGTGTTTTACATTTCAGTTCTTTTTCCTCAGCAAGCGGTCGAAAAAGTGGCGCTCCAAATGCAAGAAACTGTGGAAACGCTAGCTCCTAAGATAATAAATGTGTGTAACATGTGAACTCGAATTCTAACTAACAGGCATTACATAATGGGTTTGTGATATATAGAAGTAGGGAGGAGGGTAAACTTGGAGCTGCTCGTATGCGACTTAGACGGCACATTAGTAGGGCCTATGGACCAAGGGCTTGAAACTGCAAAAAGAGCCATAGATTACTGTCGTGAAAAAGGAATTGAAGTTACTATCGCTACAGGTCGAGCTTTTGGCGCCGCAGAAAGATACCTTGAGTACTTCGAAATAGATCAACCAGCCATAACCAACGGGGGAGCCCTTGTTGCAGCGATAGGAAAACCTCCAATCTACGAGAAACAAATAAAACGAGATATTGCACTATCAATTGCCGAGGAACTTAGAACGCTTGGCTATCCTTTCTACTTCTTGGTCGGCAAAGATATGTATACAGAAACTAAAGGACCTGAAACTGAAAAGTATTCACACCTTCTACAGTTCCCAATAAAAATTCTGGACTCAATCGAACAGGTTGAAAAATGCCCAACTCAAATTGCTGTTAGGGTGCCGCCTCAAGACGCAGATGCGTTACTTTCCCACCTAGATTCCAAATGGGCAGAAGTCACACTCTTAAAAAGCTTGCCACATTTGTTAGAAATCCAACCGCTGGGCGTATCGAAAGCCAAAGGCCTAGAATTCTTAGCCTGCTACATGGGTATACCCAGAGAAAACGTGTTTACCATAGGTGATGGGTTAAATGATCTAGATATGCTAATGTGGTCCGGGATGAAGGCGGCAGTAGCCAACGCTCATGCGGCTGTAAAGCAAACCGTTCCATATGTTTCAACTGCTCCTTATTCAGAAGGAGTTATGGAAATAGTAGAGAAGTTCATTAGGTGATAGAAGCAACAGGTAGAATCTTGTTAGCTCCAAAAAGATTGTTTGAGATAGTCAGTGGAAAGGAGGACAAATATTCATGAAGCAACCAATTAAAGCCCCAAGAGGGACCGAACTAAGTTGTAAAGGATGGCAGCAAGAGGCGGCCCTTCGGATGCTAATGAACAATTTGGAAAACGCAGAAAAACCTGAAGAACTCATTGTGTATGGCGGAACCGGAAAAGCGGCTAGAAATTGGGAGTGTTACGAGGCCATCGTAGATTCCCTCAGAAACCTTGAGGATGATGAGACTCTCTTGGTCCAGTCAGGAAAACCTGTAGCCATATTTCCAACCCACAAATATGCACCTAGGGTTTTGATCTCCAACGCAATGTTGGTTCCCAAATGGGCTACTTGGGAAAACTTCTGGGAGTTAGAAGCAAAAGGTTTGACTATGTACGGACAGATGACAGCAGGAAGCTGGATTTACATTGGCACTCAAGGCATACTACAGGGCACGTACGAGACCCTAGCTTCCTTAGCAAACATTAATTTCAAAGGAAGCCTCAAAGGAAAACTGGTCCTTACAGCAGGCTTGGGCGGGATGGGAGGAGCTCAACCTTTAGCTATTACTATGAACGATGGTGTAGGCATAATTGTTGAAGTTGATCCTGGACGAATAAAAAGGCGACACGAAATCGGTTATGTGGACGTAGTTGCAAAAGATTTTGACGATGCGCTAAGTATAGCTAGAAAGCATCTGGACGAAGGCACCCCAATTTCAATAGCTTTAGAAGGCAACGCATCTGAAATTTACCCTGAATTTTTGAAACGTGGAATTATCCCAGATGTTGTGACAGATCAGACTTCTGCTCATGATCCTCTTAACGGGTACGTACCTGGAGGTATGACTTTTGAAGAAGCGCTCGACCTCAGAAAGAAGGATCCTACTCAGTATGTAAAGCGAGCCAAAGAGTCTATGAAAGTCCATTGTCAAGCCATGGTAGAAATGCAAAAGCGCGGTGCCGTGGTATTTGATTACGGCAACAATCTCCGCGGACAAGCTAAAGAGGCAGGCTACGAAGAGGCATTTGCGTATCCAGGGTTTGTTCCTGCCTATATAAGGCCGTTATTCTGCGAAGGGAAAGGGCCGTTTAGATGGGCAGCTCTTTCTGGAGATCCAGAAGATATCATAAAAACTGACCAAGCTGTTTTGGATCTTTTCCCTGAAAATGCTAGCCTAAGACGCTGGATAACCAAAGCTGAAAAACACGTTCCGTTTGAAGGCCTTCCTTCCAGAGTTTGTTGGCTAGGTTACGGCGAAAGAGTCAAATTTGGTTTGAAAATCAATGATATGGTAAGGCGCGGGGTTTTGAAGGCTCCCATCGTAATCGGAAGAGATCACCTAGATACAGGATCTGTTGCGTCTCCTTACCGCGAGACGGAAAACATGAAAGACGGCTCGGACGCGATTGCTGATTGGCCCATACTAAACGCACTTATAAATGCGGTAAATGGTGCTACATGGATTTCCGTACATCACGGCGGAGGAGTTGGAATTGGACTCTCAATTCATGCTGGTATGGTGGTGGTGGCAGACGGAACAGAAGAAGCGGACTGGAGACTTGAAAGGGTCCTCAATACCGATCCAGGCATAGGTATAGTTCGTCATGCAGATGCAGGGTATGAAACTGCCATCGAAACTGCTAAAAAAGGGAAAATCAAGATGCCAATGCTCAAGTGACGCAGGCATGATTTCGGTGTGCGATGGGGATTTGGGGGCTTTGTCAGAATTGTGAGAGACAGCCCCCAGAAACATTTAATGTGCTTGAAGGAAACTTTCAGCGAAAAATAGAAATGTTTAATATGATCTCAGAATAAAAGAAGGGCAGGTACGTGCGAAAGGGTGACTGTTGAGGAGTTAAAAAAAAGAGTTGTTCGCCAAATAGATAAAAATAGGGATACCATCATAGGGATAGCCCAAGATATAATGGTTCATCCAGAACTGGGGTACAAGGAATTCAGGACATCTAAAGTTGTAAAACAAGCTTTTCAAGATCTCGGGCTAATGAATATAAGAGAGAACCTAGCTATAACTGGCGTATCCGGCAGCATATCTTCTGACCAAAAAACGCCAAATATCTGCGTGATAGGTGAGCTCGATGCTTTGGTCTGTCCTGGACACCCTTACGCTGATCCTGTTACAGGTGCCGCTCATGCATGTGGACATGAGGGACAAATAGCATCTATGATAGGTTGTGCAATTGGGCTCATAGAATCAGGAGCGATGGAGTTCCTTTCAGGAACAGTGACTTTTTTAGGCGCACCTGCCGAAGAATATGTGGAAATAGAATATAGAGAAAAACTTAGAAGAGAAGGAAAAATAAAATTTCTCGGCGGCAAGCAAGAACTTCTTGCCAACAAATTCTTCCATAACATAGATATGGCAATGATGGTTCATATGGCTGCCTTGGGACCACGAACGAAGGTAGTACTAAGTGGAACTTCTAACGGTTTCATTGGGAAACTCGTAAAGTACAAGGGAAAAGAATCACACGCAGGAGGAGCTCCTCATTTAGGCGTAAATGCACTTAACGCGGCCCTTCTTGGGCTTATTGGTATACATATGCAGAGGGAAACCTTTAGAGACGAAGATAATATAAGGGTGCACCCTATAATAACAAAGGGAGGAGACTTGGTTAATATAGTTCCTTCCGATGTGAGAATAGAAACTTATGTAAGGGGAAAATCTGTAGAAGCAATTATAGATGCAAATAAGAAAGTGAACAGAGCCCTTCTAGCTGGAGCAGACGCCATAGGTGCACAGGTAGAAATTACAGATTTACCCGGTTACTTACCGCGTCTGATGTGTGAACCACTAGATAAGGTGTTCCAGAAAAATGCAGTAAGTCTGGTAGGATCACATGCGGTAGCAGCAGGAATCCATGGGGCAGGCTCATCTGATATAGGCGATCTTACCTACGTTATGCCAGCCATTCATCCATCTTGTGGAGGCGCTAGGGGAATTGCTCATTCGGAAGAGTTTATTGTAAACGATCCTGAAACTGCGTATGTGCTCCCTTCAAAACTGCTTGCCCTTACAGTTGTAGATCTTTTGTGGGATAATGCATTTGTAGGCAATCGTATAATAGAAGAATATAGACCTGTGTTTTCGAAAGATGAGTATTTGCATGTATGGCAAAAAATTCTTGAGGGGTGACCCTTAATGACCGCGCAAAATTGGTTCTGGATCGTAGTTGGCGTAGCCATCGCAGTAGCGCTTTTAGCGTTCGGTATATCCACATTTTACGTCAATGTGTTGTGGTTCGAGCAATTAGGCTATAGTTCTGTGTTTTGGACAATGCTCAAAGCCAAGTGGCTGGTGGCCATAGGGGCAGGTTTGATTTTCTTTCTAATCATATTTGTAAATCTTAGAATCCCTATGAGAGGAAGAGCTCCCCTGAACATAGTTGGCGGAGTAGTTACGCCAATTCCAGCTCCTGATTCAAGAAGGATTGGCTGGATAATTTTGATAGTATCTATAATCATAGGAGTGCTGGGAGGTTTATCAGGTTACGCTAACTGGTCAATAGTTTACAAACATTTGAACGCTACAGATTTTGGAATAACAGATCCGTTCCTCAACAAGGAAGCAGGCTTCTACGTATTCAGCCTACCATTTCACGAGTTCGTTGAGGATCAATTATGGGTCGCATTCATAATAGCGCTGATATTCTCAGGTTTTTTTTACTATCTCCTTGGTGATTTGCGTTATGGCGAAAGGAGATTGACCGTATCTAGGCAGGCGCGCACCCACATATCGATCCTCGCTGCTGTTTTGTTTGGTTTGAAAGTATGGCAGTACCAAATACGTATTTGGAACCTAATGTACTCACCTAGGGGAGCAGCTTTCGGCGCTTCATACACTGACATCCATGCGCAAGTTCCCGCATATAAGGCTTTAATGGTTGTGGCTTTAGCCGGTGTAGTATTTTCTTTGCTTGGACTTTTCATGCGGAACTTCAGGTGGATAGGCTATGCAGTTTTAGGGCTTATTGTAATGTCAATTGCTGTCGGGACTGCTTACCCTGCATTTGTGCAGCAGTTTACAGTTTCCCCCAACGAAATCGCTTACGAAATCCCATTCATAGAAGCTAATATTAAGTTTACACGAAGTGCCTTTGGGCTAGATGAGATTAAATTAATAGACTACCCTGCTGACGATGATCTCACCCAGGAAGACGTCTTAAACAATATGCAGAGCATAGAAAACCTAAGGCTATGGGACTATCGCGTATTGAAGGATACATTTAGCCAAATACAAGAAATTAGGATGTATTACAAGTTCCACGACGTAGATATCGACAGGTATGTAGTAAACGGCAAACTTCGCCAAGTTTCCCTTTCACCAAGGGAGTTAGATATTGATCTTTTACCCCAAGAAGCAAAAACATGGGTAAACTTGCACCTAAAATACACCCATGGCTATGGCCTGGTAATGAGCCCAGTGCGTGATGTTACCAAAGAAGGCATGCCTGCGTTTTACTTTATGGATGTGCCGCCCAAAACTACAACTGACCTAGTGCTGAACCGTCCTGAAATATATTTCGGTGAACTGACTAACCATTATATTATAGTAAACACCAAAGAACCTGAATTCGACTATCCGCGGTTGGACGCCGAAATCATCGAACCTACCTTTTACGAAGGCAGCGCCGGTATCCCGTTAAGCGGGTTCTTTAGAAAGCTTGCCTTTACTCTTAGGTTTACCGATTATCAAATACTTGTGTCAGGTGCCATAACGCCTGATTCACGGGTTATTATGAATCGAAACATAATCAGTATTATAAATACAATCGCACCGTTTTTCCAATACGACAGCGATCCCTATTTAGTTTTGGCAGATGGCAAACTTTACTGGATTATCGACGGATATACTACTTCCAGGAATTACCCTTACAGTCAGCCAGATACCGTGACTGGAGTGAACTATATACGCAATTCGGTCAAGGTTGTAATAGACGCATATAACGGCCAAACTACATTTTACTGCGCTGATGACAAAGATCCAATATTGCAAACTTACGAGAAAATATTCCCAGATTTGATGACGCCCATGGAGGAAATGCCGCCGGAAATACTAAAACACATTCGCTTTCCGGAAGACATGTTCAGCATCCAAGCCAGAATGTTTACCACATACCATATGACAGATCCTAGGGTTTACTACAACAAGGAAGATTACTGGGAAGTTCCGAGAGAATTATATGGAAACCAAGAAATCGTTGTAGAACCATATTATCTTCTTATAGCTCTTCCCGAAAAAAGCGAGCTCGAATACGTGCTAATGCTGCCATTCACTCCAAGAGGCAAACCGAACATGACCGCCTGGCTGGCAGCCAGGTGTGACCCGGAACATTATGGAGAAATGCTGCTTTACAGATTGCCTAAAGACAAGCATGTGCCTGGACCTATGCAAGTAGAGTCCCTAATATCTCAAAATCCGAGCATTTCAGAGGCTATGACCTTGTGGGGACAAGTAGGTTCACAGGTAATTAGGGGGAACCTCTTGATTCTCCCAATGGACGGTGCTTTTCTTTACGTAGAACCCCTGTACATCCAGGCCGAAAAAGTAAAAATACCAGAACTTAAACGAGTTATTATGTACGCCAGCGGCAAGGTGGTTATGGCAAACACAGTGGAAGAAGGACTAAATCAGCTATTAGGTTTGACAACCAAACCTATTCCAGAGTATGAAGGTGACGTTCATGATATAGCAGGCTTGGTAAAGCAGGCAAATCAGTTGTGGCTTGAGGCTCAAGAGCGTATTAGGAGCGGCGATTGGGCTGGTTACGGCGAGCTTATGGAAGAATTGGGTAGAGTCCTTGAAGAGCTGCAGGAGCTTCAAGGGGGTACGCTGCAATAACGTTTAAAACAACATAAGGAGATGCAAGAAAGTGTGTAGCACTAATAGTACTACAGAACATCCTATCTATGATGCTACTGTGAGCAAAGTTGGAGCTTATGAAAACTGTACTGTACGTTTGAAAGGATGGTTATATAACAAGCGTTCATCAGGTAAGATAATTTTTATCATACTCAGAGATGGTACAGGGATAATACAATGCGTGGCCTCGGTGAATGGAATAGGCCAAGATGAGTTTGAGAAACTAGACAAACTCAACCAGGAATCCTCACTGATAGTTGAAGGTGTCGTAAAAAAGGATCCCAGGGCCCCTGGTGGGTATGAATTGGAATTAAAAAACTACTACATCGTTTCCGAGGCTTTCGATGACTATCCGATTACTCTAAAGGAACACGGAATAGAGTTTCTATTGGATAACAGACATTTATGGATAAGGACGCCCCGGCAACGGGCTATTCTGACTATACGCGCACAGATAGTCAAGGCTTGTCGCGACTTTTTGGACAAAGAAGGTTTTGTTAACGTTGACGCTCCAATTCTTACACCTTCGGCATGTGAAGGCACTACAACGCTTTTTTCCACTGACTATTTCGGGGAAAAGGCATATTTGAGCCAAAGCGGACAGCTATATAATGAAGCGGCCATTATGGCATTTGGGAAAGTTTACTGTTTTGGCCCTACGTTCAGAGCAGAAAAATCCAAAACACGTCGGCACCTTATAGAGTTTTGGATGGTAGAACCGGAAGCCGCATTTATGACGTTTGACGAAATGCTCGTGTTAGAAGAAAATATGGTCACATACATAGTTGAACACGTTTTGGCCAATTGCCAAAACGAACTCAGCGAAATAGGTAGAGACCCGGAAAAACTTTCTCAGGTAAAGCCACCTTTTCCGAGGATTACGTATAGCGATGCCGTAGATCTTTTGAAAAGAAATGGAGTGGATATTTCTTGGGGCGACGACTTCGGGGCGGCTGATGAAACAGCAATTGCCAAAGAGTTTGCCAAGCCTGTATTTGTAACCCATTACCCAACCAAAATAAAAGCATTCTACATGCAGCCGACCCCTGGTGATCCAGAGACTGTTCTAGGTGCAGACCTACTAGCGCCAGAAGGATATGGAGAGATTATTGGGGGAGGAGAGAGAATATATGACTACCATCTCCTCCTGGAAAGAATTCATGAGCATAACCTTCCTTTAGAAGATTACGAATGGTACTTGGACTTGCGAAAATACGGCTCAGTGCCCCATAGTGGATTTGGAATGGGAATAGAACGTGTAGTTGCTTGGATATGCGGTCTTGGGCATGTGCGAGAGACTATACCTTTCCCAAGGATGCTAAATAGACTTAGGCCGTAACGAAGTGGAGGCTCAAAAGCATGGCCGATGAAGAACTACGCCAACTAGGAGAAGTTTTGAGAGCTCAGAGAGAAAGCTTAGGTTTATCTATAAAAGATGTTGAGGAGCAAACTAAAATACGCTCGACTTACATTATGGCTATGGAGTCGGGAAACGATAACATTTCCCCTGGCAAAGCATATTTCAGAGTGTTCTTGAAATCATACGCTGATTTTCTAGGTCTGGATGGTCTTGAATTTTCGCGAAGATATCAGAGTATATTGGAGGAGAAATCAGGTGAACGTGCAAGCTCCGATAGGGTAGTTACTGGAGAAGAACTGAACGCATCTCGCGCTAGACGCAAAACCGAAACCAAGAAGGCAAAACGCCGTAAGCAAACCCTTAAAGTGGTAAATACCTTAATCATAGTCGCCGTAGTAATCTTGGCTGTATGGGGAGTGTCAAGAGGGCTTCAGTACTACTTTGGAGAAAAAATGCCAGAGCCGAATACGGAAAACGGATATAATGACATTCCTGAACCCCTTCCACAGCCAGAGCCTGAGCCAGAACCGGAAGAAACGGTAAAGGTTATACGAACTGATCCTAGTAAAGAACTTAGCGTGTTTGAAACAAACAAGTCACCTCTGGAAATCATACTCAAAACCTCGGCAGGGTCAGAGGACAAGTGTTGGATCAGAGTAGAATCTGATGGAGAAGTCGTAGCTGAAAAAACCCTGGGTCCTAATGAGAGTATTGAAGCATCTGCAGAAAAAGAGTTACGTGTACGAGCCGGGCGACCTTGGGTTCTTACAATAATTGTTAACGGTGAAGATCTTGGAGTAGGAGGCGAGTTTGGCCCTGCTAAAGATTTGGTATTCACATATAAAGAAGATCTTTAGTAGCAATAATTGTATAATGTGTTATTCTCTAGGCCGTCCCTTTTTGGAAAGTAATTTCTCTAAACGTCTCTTCCGAGACATTAAAGCATCTGGCACACGTTTTTGATTCTTTGTACACCAAGTTATCCCCTGTTCGACCAATTGAATTGAAGTCTCAATATCTGCTTCCACCAATTCATAGTATCTGGCAAGCCACAAATAATCTTCTGCGATGGCAGCATCCTGCTGGATCAAATCTTTCCAAATAGTTGCCGCATCGGCCCAGTTGCCTTCCTTTCTCAGTAAAGTCGCAACCTGTCGCATATTTGCTTCGCTTGCCCTACCCCTGATACCTCCAACTGCAAATTGATCTTCCGCGGCCAGCATGTATTCCTTGGCCCCACCAACGTTTCCCTTACGAAGATAAAACCTACCAACCCCTGACAGGGTAAAAGGATCATCGCAAACCTCTGGTCCTTCCAAATATATTCGGCCAAGCGCCCTCAGTAGCCCTACCATGTCAAGAACATCCAGGCGATTGTGGGTAAAGACCCGTTCAAGAACGGAAATATCTTGATCTTGCTCATATATGAAATAAAGGGCGGGAATTAAGTGACCAGATATATCGTCAGACCTTGTGGTTCCAACAAACCGTGCTGCTGACTCCTGTAAGCTATATCCATAGACCGGGTGTCTTCCAAGCTTACGAACCAAAGAATACAGATCTATATGGCCTAGAACATTGGTAGCTAATGAATCCACATGAAGGCCGTTCATGATGAATCTATTGGTTAGGAGAGGTACGTCAAAACATTTACCGTTGAAGGTGACTAAAATCGTTCCGTCAAGTATGTGTGCCAACATGTGTTCAAGCATCAAGGGTTCTTTATCTCTATCGCTCAGAAAATATTGTAAAACCTCAAAGCCTCCATCTTTCCACCTTCCCAGACCGATCAGGAAACATACAGTACCTGCCCCTAACATTCCCGTAGTTTCCACATCCAGAAAAAGCAGATTGTCTGGATTATCTCGAGGATCTGTGCCAAATGAGCGTTCTTCCTCCAGCAAGAAAAGCACAGTTTCCCAATCTACAGGGTAAAACAGAGGGAAGCATCCCATGTTATAAGAAGTAGTGTATACTGTAAAACCACAGTGTGTCTCGATCGTGGTTCTTACATCTAAATCCTCATAGAAAACTTGTTCATAATCCTTTGACAATCCACCAAGGTCGGGAGAATAAGAATCCTTAGGCGAAATGCCATCTTTTGCTTCCATCTGTTTTATTAGCGTTCTTAGTTTCTCCACAATCTCCCTATTGGTCACATTTCTACCCCTTCAAGTATGCTGCTTAATACTTTCAAGCATAAAGATTTGACGCCGCTACCAATTTCTTCTTTAGGTCCTACGCATCCAGGACAACCGTCTGAACATGGGCAAGCCGACACCAGTTCAAAACAAGCTTTGAGGATATACGGAAGGACTTCAAATGCTTTTTCCGCCAATCCGACACCTCCTGGGTACGAGTCATAAAGATATATTGTGGGGGTCCCATCGTAAGTTGAACGAACTTCCACAGCAACCCCAAGATCGTTCTTATCACTCATTAGGAAAAGGGGAGCGATGTTGAGAATGACATTAGCTAGACCGGAAAGTAGACCTCCCATCAAGCGTAGATCAATTCCCTTACAGATCGACTCAGGAATGCTGAACCACATACCCTGAGTGTGCATATTCATGTCCGGTATACTTATCTCACCTGAACCTACATTCTCATTGGTGTACAATTTTATCTTCTTGTAAATCGTTGAAACCCCTGTCACAGATAGATCCCCTAATTTGGGCAAAAGTAAAAGATCCTCCCTTACGCGATCCGTTGAAATAACCCTTACAGCAACAGCCAAGTTTGCATCAGTATAATAGTCTACATTCACTTCTTTTACATACGCTTTTCTCGAAGGGTAATCTAACTTGTTTACATGGTATTGCCGCCCTTGATGCATATAAATTGCTCCTTCGTGAATAAGCATTGGGGCAGAGGCCCAATCTACCTCGCCTATAACTTCCGCCCCTTTGGTCGTATCGATGATCACAAAATTATCGTTCGACGCGGAACGAAGGCTTATGGAGGCCGCAGGAAAGGAGGTAGACGACCAATTCCACCTAGATCCACTTTTGTACAAGATTTTCTCTTCTACCAAATGGTCCAATATGTACTCAATGTGGACGCCCCCAAATCCCAATAACGATTCAGGAGTGTCATTGAAAGGAAGTTCGTAAGCGGCACATTTTACATGTTGGCTGAGAATATAAGGATTGTCGGGATTTATTAGGGCATATTCTGGTGTCTGGGCAAAAAAGTACTCAGGATTCATAACCATGAATTGGTCTAAGGGAGAGGCACCAGCCACAAGGAATGCTGCCGACTTGCCCTGCCTACGACCGGCTCGGCCCGCCTGTTGCCAAGTACTGGCTATGGTACCGGGATATCCCGACATTACTACTACATCAAGCCTGCCTATGTCGATGCCCAGTTCTAAAGCGTTTGTAGCTGCAACACCTATAATACTACCCTCACGAATACCTTTTTCGATCGCCCTTCTTTCATTGGGCAAATACCCACCCCGGTAACCCTGAATCTTATTCCTTTCAAATTCATCATAGTAAGAATCTCGGAGGTACTGCACCAGCAATTCGCAGGACATGCGAGACCTAGCAAACACTAGGGTCTGGATATCGTTCTTAATGAAGCGAGATGCAATTCTGTAAGCTACGTCTATAGAAGATTGCCTAGTAGATTTGTCGGGATCTACTACAGGAGGGTTACAAAAAATGAAATCCTTGTCTGAGACGGGTGCTCCGCTCTGATCTATAACAGCCACTGCCTTGCCTGTGAGAATCTCGGCTAATTCTCTTGGATTTGCGATGGTAGCAGAGGCTAAAATAAACTGGGGTGATGAACCGTAAAACTCGCAGATTCGCATCAGACGCCTTAATACGTTTGCAACATGACTGCCAAAAACCCCTCTGTAGTTGTGCATTTCATCAATAACTACATACTTCAAGGACTTAAAAAGCCTTGCCCAAGTAGTGTGATGGGGGAGAATGGCTTGGTGACACATGTCGGGGTTGGTTATTATTATCTGGCCAACTTGTTTCGCAAGGCGTCTTTTCTGGGTTGGGGTGTCTCCATCAAAAGTAAAACTCTTAACGGAAAACTCACCATTTCTGCAAATATCTTCGATTTCAGCCTGCTGATCCTGGGCTAAAGCTTTAGTAGGGAATATATATAACGCCCGCGTATTGGGGTCTTTTAAGATATCATCGAGTACAGGCAAGTTGTAGCACATGGTCTTACCAGATGCAGTTGGTGTCACTACACATACGTTTTCACCGTTTGAAACACGGTCATATGCTTCTTTCTGATGAGTGTAAAGCGAAAGGATCCCTTTTTTCTCAAGGGATTTTTTCAAAGACGGGTGCAATTGGCTAGAGATCTCAGCGTACTCCCCTGGTGTTGAGGGGAAGTGATGCCATGCGGTCACACAGCTTATAAATCTTGGATCATGGCGTAGTTCTGACAAAACAGTTTCAACGTTCTTCTTCATATGAAGAAATCCTCCTTTTCTCGCCCTAGTAACAGCTGCACTTTCCCATGTATATTCTACAAATGGGCCTTTCTCTCCTCTGAATATGTGTTCAGACTCGCGTGTCAGAACTTCTAAAAGCCTGCAACTATAGAGGAAAATTTGCTTTATAAGCAGTAAAATTATAATTGAACGCTTACTCTTTCTATGGGGGTGCTGTTTTGGAAGCTGAGATATTGTCTATAGGAACTGAGTTATTGCTGGGCGAGATTCCAGATACCAATGCCCAATATATTTCTTCACGATTAAGAGATGTTGGGGTAAACGTATATAGAAGAATCACAGTAGGGGATAACCCTAATAGATTGACCATGGCCTTTGAAGAGTCTATTCAGAGAGCCGATATTGTAATGTCTACCGGGGGCTTAGGTCCTACCGAGGACGACGTAACTGCTCAATGCCTTGCAGCTGCTCTAAAAAGGGAATTAGTATTCAGCCAAGATGCGTGGGAGTCAATTGTACGTTCGTTAAAAGCTCGAGGTAGAACCCCTAGTCAATTAGACAAGAAACAAGCATATATAGTAAACGGAGGGTTTTTCATACCAAATTCAATTGGAACGGCACCAGGGCAGGGAATAGTTGTAGATGATAAATTGATCATCATCTTGCCTGGACCTCCCCATGAGATGCAACCTATGTTTGAAAATCAGGTCCTTCCTCTCATAAAGGAAAGGTATCCCAATCTGGTACCTATCAAATATGTGGACCTAAAGGTTGTAGGCTTGCCTGAAGCAAAGGTGGCAGAAGCAATTAGCGATCTACTTAAAAGCCAAAACCCAACTGTTGCAACCTATACTGGCTTAGGGGAAGTAAGGGTGAGAATAGCCGCCACCGGGCAGAACCAGGATGAAAGTAGGTCCCTTATAGACCAAATGGAGAAAGAAATACGCAGACGACTGAAAACTCACGTCTACGGTAGGGGAGATGAAACCCTGGAAGAAGTGGTAGGCCGAATCCTTACGAAAAGAGGGTTGACGTTGGCGGTAGCCGAGTCTGTAACTGGCGGGTTGATATGCCACAGAATTACTGAAGTGCCAGGTAGTTCTCGTTATTTTAAAATGGGTATGGTTGCATACCACCCAGATGTCAAAGCGTCTAACTTAGGAATACCCATGGAGTCTATACAGAAAGATCAGGCGGTGAACGAAGAAACAGCAAAAGATATGGCCCAAAGCATACGGCTTCTTGCAGGCGCCGACTTAGGACTGTCCACAACAGGGTTTGCTGGACCCGAAGGTGGGACTGAAAACGCACCTGTAGGCACCGTGTATATTGGCTTAAGTTCGAAACAAGAGGAGCTCGTGGAGAAAATATTATATCCTAGCAGCAGATCTAGGGTTAAGGCATACGCCGCACAACAAGGCTTATATGTGCTGTATAAGTTTCTAACACAAAGATAGTCTAGAAAGGAAGTGACATCCATGGACGAAGCAACCTTGAGGGCTTTCATCGCAATAGACATCCCTCAACACATTAAGACCTTCTTAGAGTCTTTTGTAGTAGAGGCTCAGAAACATATCTACAACTGTCGCTTTGTCAACATAGATAACATGCATCTCACCCTTAAATTCTTAGGCAATGATGTAAAGGAATCACTGATACCCGACATATCGTTGGCGATTGAAGAAGTCGCCAAATCGACCGAACCATTTGATATATGTCTAGGTGACATTGGCACATTTCCTATTAAAGGGAGACCGAGGGTCTTTTACGTTGGGCTTTCTCAGGGAGAAGAACAAGTTACCAATCTTGCTATTAATTTGCAATCTGCACTTCAGTCCTTGGGGTTTGAAAAAGATGATTCTTTTCAGCCCCATTTAACCCTTGCCCGACGGAAAAATAAATCGCCATCAGAGCAACAACGGATAGATGAAAGGGGAATTTGGCGCAAACTTTTTGCTGATTACAAAGCCAAGGTAGGAAACGAAGTCCCCCTTTGCTGGCAAGTTAATGAAGTGCTGCTAATAAAAAGCGAATTGTTTAGGGAGGGACCAATATACTCTGTACTAACAACACACCAGTTGAATCCAGATAATTGTGTAAAATGAGGTTGGCGAGAAAAAAGAGCCAGATTACTGCTGATGAAAATTCCATTTACGTCATGTTATGTAGTCAACTACTTGACTCTCATCTTCGTTATAAACTGTGATTACTGGTCCTTCTATAGAAACAGGCTGATTCTCATCATAATCATGTAGGAGCACCCAACGTTCATGTAATATCTCGTTTTCATGCTTATACATATTCATAGGATCATAGCCAATGATGTTGTATCTGCCAAGATGATTTCTTCTATGCGAAGCATGAAACTTATCAAATCTATCGAATAAATCTTTTCTATATCTTGTCATCTCCTCCTCTATGGCAGGGTCTATTGCAACCCTTTCAATCTGGACTCTTTGGTTGACTGTACTCAGCAACTCTTCCATGATTGTCTTAGGGTTGTCTTTTATGTCTTCGGGAAATTGAATGTTCATCGAATCCAGCAATATGAGCAATAATGCCCCGTAAAAATAAGAATATCTCCTTGTATCGAATAACCTTTCGTTATCCATTATGATCTGTGAATACTTAGTAATACGTTCTTTATATCTTTCGTCATCAATTGCTTTTAACGCAATTGTTCCAACATATTCTGCTGCCCCCTCTACCGTTTCAATTCGAAATTCATATTCAGTAGCAATTTTCCATAGCTTACTTCGTTTGTCCCTCAAGCTTACTATTTTTATAAGGTTTGATGATTTTATCCTCTCATCTCTTGTCGCCAAAGATTCCACAAGCAGCCCGGCTTCCCTTTTTTTCATGCCATAGTATTCAAGTTCTAAAGGCTTGTCCAATCCTTTTATGTCATTGGGAAATCTCTTTTCTTCATTATCAAGCTGAAAAGCATGGAACATTTCATGAACTATGTTGCATGCTAATACTTCAATACTGTGTAAATCCTCTTCTGTAACATTCCAAATTGCAATTTTCTCTCCATCGTAATCAATAGAGGTATTCCCCCTAAATCTGTTGTCAATTTCTATAACCCGGTCTCCAAAATAGACCTTCTCATCATCATACAGGGCAAATCTGTATCTTTTGAATCCCTTCCACAACTTTTCAAAGTCTATAGTGTTCAAAATACCATCTACCTGTTGCCATACGCTATTCACCTTCATTCCATAGCCCCCTTATTTCCATGAATTGATGAATTGTGTTTACATTCCCAATTAATATGAATTGGGCGATTCTGGCTTCTCTCAAATACTGAAACGAAAACTCTATATTCTCGCTTCTGTTAACCAGCTCAATTACCTCCTGGACCTTTGCTTCTAACTCGTTTTCTGCTGCTACTGGAACATTAATAATTACCGCGCCTGTATTAGGTTTAGGATCGCGCTTTAAAAACTCAAACACTCTATCGTGGTTGTTTTGTGTAATATTATTGGTAACCGTTACGTCCTCAAACAATTTCTTAATATCGTCTTCAGTAAATCTCCATTGAGCACCTATTTTCTTTCCCTGTAGTTTGCCATTCTTAATGTAATTTCTGATGGTCCTTTCTGTGAGGCCAGTCATAAGTGCAACATCCTTCACCGTGTATAACTTGTCCAAAATGCTACCTCCTTTTTCATTGGTATTCATGCTCTTTCAGCCTATTTCATGCAATTTCATATGTCAATACAATTTGCTGAAATTGTAGCCTTTTCCCTTACTTCACCAGCGTTTTGAGGGGGGAATAAACATACATGCAATATGATTGCTCCTTAGGTTGGCTTAATGTTATACTCTACTAAGAATGGATGCCAGGGTTGACAGGCGACTCTAAGGAGTGAAGTGTAAATGGTAGATAAGGAAAAGGCCCTAGAGTTAGCAGTATCTCAAATAGAAAAACAATTTGGGAAAGGTGCCATAATGAGATACGGGGAAGATTCTCAAAAAATGGCGGTTGATGTGATTCCAACTGGTTCCCTGGCACTGGACATTGCTCTAGGAATTGGCGGTATCCCCCGTGGACGAATTGTTGAAATCTACGGTCCCGAAGGCTCTGGAAAAACTACAGTGGCGCTGCACATTATCAGTGAGGCGCAAAAAGCAGGCGGGATAGCTGCTTTTATAGATGTTGAACATGCTTTAGACCCCTCATATGCAAAAAGGCTGGGGGTTGACATAGACAACTTGCTGATTTCTCAACCTGATACTGGAGAACAAGCTCTAGAAATAGTAGAGGCTTTGGTTCGAAGTAGTGCAGTAGATTGCATTGTTGTAGATTCAGTCGCTGCACTGGTGCCTCGCGCAGAGCTAGAAGGGGAAATGGGAGACGCCCACATGGGGTTACAGGCTAGACTTATGTCTCAGGCGTTGAGGAAGCTTACTGCGGTAGTTTCAAAATCAAAAACTTCGGTGATATTCATAAACCAAATACGTGAAAAAATCGGAGTTATGTTCGGTAATCCGGAAGTCACTCCGGGGGGCAGGGCACTCAAATTCTATTCATCTATAAGACTTGATGTCCGACGCATAGAAAATATAAAGCAGGGTCAAGACACGATAGGTGCTAGAACAAGAGTGCGAGTTGTAAAGAACAAGCTTTCTCCACCGTTCAGGGAGGCAGAGTTTGACCTTATTTTTGGCGAAGGGATTTCTCGGGAAGGATCCATTCTGGATGTAGGTGTTGATCAAGGAATCATCACCAGAACTGGAACATGGTATTCATATGGTGATATTAGACTCGGACAAGGTAAACAAGCTGCTAAACAATACCTTGCAGATAATCCTGAGATAGCCAAAGAAGTGGAAACCAAGGTCAAGGCTAAGTTGCAAATGGGTGAGGAAAACGTTTCTGAGTCTGATTCGACCCAATCCGAATCTAAGAAGAATAAGACAGGTGACCCTGATGGGAAGTAAGACAGCAATGAACGCTGCCCTACACATACTTTCGAGACGACAAGTGAGTTCGGGGCAAATGAGGTTCATGTTGTCACAAAAGAAGTTCCCTGAAGAAGAGATAGATGACTGTGTCGAGAGACTAGAGCAGTGGGGCTATATAAATGACAGGGCTCTTGCCGCAAATATATTGGAGACCATGATAAGTAGATCCCCATGCGGCAAAAAACGGTGTTTGTATGAACTTGAGAAAAGACGCTTTGATAGTGAACTGGCAAAAGAATTGGTTGACGATTTATATGCTGAATTAGACGAAAGAACCCTTGCGTTTTCTGCAGCTCAGCAGTATGCAAAGGGTAAATCACAAATGACGTCTAAAGATTTGCAGCGACTGGCAGGTTGGCTTTCGCGGCGCGGTTTCACTGGTGAAACAGTGTACACCGTAGTGAGAGCATATAGCCAGGCATCTGACAGGGAGCAGATTCCTGAATACTGGGGTCAGTATTGAAACGCACCTGGATACGTTGATGTTAGAAGCACACCGATCCAGGTTGAAATTATACCTTATATTTGTGGCTGTTAGCGGCTTATTAGAGTTTCAAGATTATGATGAGGTTAGATCGATATTCTTACCTAATCGTACTATATTTTGAATCAATGAGCGCTTAAGCCTTGAAAATTGTAAGATACTTTTACCCAGTATGCCGGGCACTGCTCGGCATTTTGTGTTAATAGGGGAGGTGACAATGGATGGAATATGCGTTATACGTGATATTTGGAATCGTAGGAGCTATCGTTGGATATTTGGTCCGGAAGGTAATAGGAGAAGCTAAGATAACATCCGCAGAAGCCGAAGCGGAGAGGATTTTGCAGGAAGCTAGCAGAGACGCAGATACTAAACAACGCGAAATCCTTCTCGAAGCGAGAGATGCAGCGCAAAAAATACGAGATGAAGTGGATAAGGAAGTAAGGGAGCGACGCCAAGAGGTACAACGTCTCGAACGAAGGCTAATTAGCAAGGAAGAATCATTGGATCGAAGACAAGAGATGTTGACCCAAAGAGAAGAAAGTCTCTCGAAACGAGAAAAAGAACTGCTCGAAAAGGAAAAACTTCTTGAAAAAATGCAGGAAGAATGTATGCAGGAACTCGAGCGAATCTCCGGTCTTTCGACTGAAGAGGCTCAGGATCTCATCCTTCAAGAAGTTCGAGAAACTCTCAAAGAAGAGACTGCCAGAATTATTAGGGATGCACAAGCAGAGGCCAAGGAAAAAGCAGATGAAGAAGCGCGCAACATAATAGCCTTAGCTATACAAAGATGCGCTGCAGACCATGTTGCGGAAAACACTGTTTCCGTAGTTGAATTACCAAGCGAAGAAATGAAAGGAAGAATAATAGGACGAGAGGGTCGAAATATAAGAACCCTAGAAACTCTCACAGGAATAGAACTCATTATTGATGATACACCGGAAGCAGTAATACTATCGGGTTTTGATCCTGTAAGAAGGGAAGTTGCTCGACTGGCTCTAGAGAGACTTGTAGCCGATGGGCGAATTCATCCTGCTCGCATAGAGGAGATGGTTGAAAAAGCCGAGAAAGATGTAGCTACCATGATCAAGCAAGAGGGAGAACGAGCGGCTTTGCAGTTGGGCATACACAATCTACATCCCGAGCTGATAAAACTGTTAGGAAGACTTAAATTCAGGACCAGCTACGGACAAAATGTCCTACAGCATTCCATTGAAGTTGCGCAACTTGCGGCAAATATGGCAGCTGAGATAGGAGCCAACGTGAACGTCGCAAAGCGCGCAGGACTTTTGCACGACATTGGAAAAGCAGTAGACCATGAAGTGGAAGGGTCTCACGTAGCCATTGGGGTCAATCTGCTAAAGAAATATAGAGAATCCAACGAGGTGATTAAAGCAGTAGAGGCCCACCACGGAGATGTGGAGCCCCAAAGCGTAGAAGCATTTTTGGTAGCAGCTGCAGACGCTATATCTGCAGCGCGTCCTGGGGCTAGACGTGAAACCCTTGAGATGTACCTTAAACGATTGGAGAAACTAGAAGAGATCGCCAACTCTTTCGAAGGCGTAGAAAAGGCCTACGCCATTCAAGCGGGACGTGAGATCAGGATAATGGTAAAACCCGAACACATAGACGATCTAGGCTCGGTCACTTTGGCAAGAGATATAGCTCAAAGAATCGAGAAAGAGCTTGAGTATCCAGGGCAAATTAAGGTCACAGTTATACGAGAAACCAGAGCAGTAGGTTTCGCAAAGTAATCTGTTACTGGTCGGGTTGACACCAGGTTGCTGAAAAGATAAACCTGGTGTCAACAACACCGACACAGATATGCAATATGCGGGACTTTGAGCTTAGGAGTAGATAAATATCATGGCTAGAAAAAATAATGATTCGGCTTGTCAGGAAGATATTGAGGTGATGGCAACCCTACTTGTGGCTTTTCCACAAATGTCTAGGATTGTGTTCGACCCGAGAAATCGCACGTTGACATCGGTATTTCTGTGTCAGGGTCCACTCAGTAAGAACAAACAAAGACAACTTAACAAACTGTACCGCGAGTCGTTAGAGGTTTATCATGGCCTAATTGGAATAGAGCCCCGGATCGTCAATTCCTCGTGGGAGCTTATGGATAGTCTGTGCTCATTTCAGGTAGAAAGAGACGTAGAATCTCTTTCTACAGATGAACTAAGCCTGACTGCGTCTTTGGTTTCGCAAAATGTTCGTGTGTTCTCTGCTTCTGACGGTTCCACTTTGGTTGAAGACATCGAACTATCTTGGTCCGCTAGATTCTTCTTGCAAGAGTTACTAGAAGATATTAGGAATATCAAATGCACGCGGCAACTTGTTGCAGTACGCGAGGGCGAAAAAGTAATTGTTTTTGATAAGTGAGGTACAGTCATGAATTTATTGTTTGTTGGAGACGTAGTAGGTTCACCAGGGCGGACATATTTAAACCAGGTCTTGCCTGACATCATCAAATCGTACGATGTTGATTTCACGATAGTGAACGGAGAAAATGCGGCAGGAGGCGCAGGGCTTACCGAAAAGACAGCGAATGAGATATTTGCTGCAGGAGCAGATGTTATCACTTCAGGAAACCATATCTGGGACAGGAAAGAAATCTACTCTGTCATAGAAAAGGACAATCGAATATTGAGACCAGCTAACTATCCTCCAGGAGTACCTGGCAAAGGCTCTGGCGTCTACATTGCCAAGAATAGCACTACTATAGGAGTTATAAACGTATGCGGAAGGGTATTCTCACCCCAACAGTTTGACTGCCCGTTTAGGGTCCTAGATGCTGAAATATCAAAGATGCAGACCATAACCCCAGTAATCATTGTGGACTTTCACGGAGAAGCGTCTTCTGAAAAAATAGCTGCAGGTTGGTATTTTGACGGCAAGGTAAGCGCGTTATTCGGTACCCATACACATGTGCAAACTGCCGACGATACGATTTTACCTAACCAAACTGCATACATAACAGATGTAGGGATGACAGGAAGCTACGAAGGGGTAATAGGGGTCAAGCGGGACATAATTATAAAGCATTTTTTGACCCAGTTACCTGTAAGACACGAACTGGCGAAAGGGAAAAAACAGATGTGCGCAGTATTTTGTAAAATAAGCCCTGCAGGTAAGGCTGAACATATCGAGCGTATCCTCATTAAAGAATAGAAAATCAGGCGTTTCGCAATCACTCGGAATAAAAACCTTGTCAAAACTACAGTTTGCCATTAGAATGGAAATACACCAACATTCGGCAATCGTGATTAAAGTCCGTTTAGGGTTATGGCGCTTTATTAAGAACAATCTAGAAACAATTGGAGGGAGAGTATTGGGAGTACCTGATGCAGATCACCGAGATGCTACACCTGTTGAAGTGCTGAAAGTATCGTCTAAGTCAAACCCAAATGCAGTTGCAGGTGCACTGGCTGGAGTTGTAAGAGAACGTGGCTACGCTGAAATACAGGGAATAGGAGCAGGAGCGGTAAACCAAGCTATAAAAGCAATTGCGATTGCCCGTGGCTTTGTGGCGCCAAGCGGCATTGACCTCGTTTGTGTTCCGGCTTTCACCGATATTATGATAAACGGTCAAGAACGAACCGCCATCAAACTTATTGTCGGGCCTAGGAACTAACAAGTAATTGAGTAACACATGCTCCAATGCTTGCCATATTCGAACTGGGTCGGAAGAACATCCAGAGGATCGAACATGGATCCACAAGGGGTGCATGTCAGATTATTGTGATCTTCACATACACACCACCGCATCTGACGGACAATTGAGTCCTGATGAGGTAGTGTCTTTTGCTCAAAGTAAGAATCTAAAAGCAATTTCCATCTGTGATCATGACACGATTTCTGGATACGAACAACTATCCAATCTGTATCCGTCCCTTACTGATGGTACGTTGTTGGTATCGGAAATGGAGGTCATCCCGGGCATCGAGATAAGCTGTTCTTGGGACAATAGGGAAATACACATACTTGGCTATTTTTGCGATCCCGGATGCCAAGAATTTTCTGAAATTCAAACACGCCTAAAAGAGTCAAGACTTAAAAGAGTCAGTCTTATTCTAGACAAGCTGAAAAGCATGGGAATTCACATTGACCTTTCTCAAGTGCTAGAGAAAAGTTCTGGAGATTCTGTTGGACGTCCTCACATAGCCCAGGCTATGTATGAAAACGGTTATGTAAAAAGTGTTGGGGAAGCCTTTGAACTATATATTGGATACGGAAGACCTGCATACGTAGAGAGATTCCGTTTGACCCCCTTTGAAAGCATAGGATCAATAAGACATGCAAAAGGGGTACCGGTCTGGGCACATCCGCAATTGGCAAATGCCGATCACCTACTACCAGAACTAATTGAAAATGGGTTGCAGGGATTGGAAGTATACCACCCACAGCATGACCAGCACGCGGTAGGGAAATATAAGAGTCTTGCTTCAGAACATGGATTGGTGATAACAGGAGGATCTGACTTTCACAGTCATAGCATACCGTATGGAGCTACTATAGGCAGTTACGGCGTGTGTTATAAAACGGTAGAGGTCATGAGAAGTCTAGCTCAAAGATAGCCGGGGCTCACAAGAGATTATCTTGATTGCCCCGGCTTTTATGATGTATCTTGTTACGACAACTTTATCTTTATATCTAATGCGCTCAAGCCCTTCGGATATGCAAACACCGGGTTTATATCCAATTCCGATATCTCTGGAAAGTCTCTACAAAGTTGAGCGACTCGACCTATGGCCTCGGCGATTGCTGGGATATCGTCGGGTTCGGCACCCCTAAATCCCTTCAAAATCGTGTACGCCTTGGTCTCAGTTATCATTTCATCAACTTCACGCTTGGTCAATCCTCTAGCGAGTCGGAAGGATGCATCCTGCAACAAGTTAACTAAAACGCCACCTGACCCAAATGCCACCATAGGTCCAAAGGTATGATCTTTCACCATGCCAATAATTACTTCGTCGCCCTGGGGCATCATCTTCTGTACTTCTACTCCGTAGATTTTTGCTTCAGGAGCAGCTTTCTTGGAGTTTTCCATTATAGACCTAAATGCTTCCCTTACCTCCTCGGGTGACTCAATGCCTACTTTGACTCCTCCGATATCAGTCTTGTGCATAATATCTGGAGAGGATATCTTCATAACGACAGGGAAGCCCATTTCTACGGCATGTCTTTCAGCCTCATCTTCTGAAGTAGCTAGTCGGGATGGAGCAGCAGGAATCTTGTAGCACTCAGCGACTTCAGCAGCTTCTGGGCTCAGAAGCAGATCTCGTCCATCTTCGCGCACGCTATCGAAAATCTCCCTGACTCTTTCTGAGTTCACATCGTCGAACACCCATTCCTCACCGTTATGGGTAGCTTCACTCAATGCAGCAAATTCTGTCATCCCTATGAGAGTCGATACCGCTTCTTCAGGGAATGCAAATATAGGTACACCATGTTTCTTTAGATACTCGACTGCTTGTTCTACTGCGAAACCTCCAGTAAAAGCTGCCACAATTGGCTTCTCTGGATGCTTGCGATTTGCTTCGACTATTACTTCAGCTACTTTATCAACTTCCAGTACTGCCGTAGGGCTCAATAGAACCGTAACAGCGTCTACATTAGGATCCACAAGAACAGCGTTTAATGCTATTTCGTACCTATCATAGTGAGCATCTCCAATAACATCTACTGGGTTGTATATGTTGGCCATAGGAGGCATTTTCTCGCGCAACAAAGCAATTGTGTCCTCGCTGAAGCGAGCCATCTCAAGGCCGCCGAGCTCAATAGCGTCAGTTGCAACAATTCCCAATCCACCAGCATTTGTGACAACGGCAGTACGCTTACCTTTAGGGATAGGTTGGGTTGTAAACGCATTGGCAAGTTCAAACAGCTGGGTCATGGTTGTGGCTCTTAGAATTCCTGCGTGCCTAAAGGCTGCAGAATACGCCGTGTCTGAACCGGCAAGCGCTCCAGTATGAGAAGAGGCGGCCTGAGCGCCTGCAGAACTCACCCCAGATTTTAGTGCAACAACAGGCACTCGCTGGATTGCTTCTCTTGCGACTTTGATAAACCGATCTCCTTCTACTACGTCTTCAAGATATAGACAGATCACTTTAGTGTCCTCGTCATGACTAGCTGCTTCGATAAAGTCGGCCTCATTAAGATCTGCTTTATTTCCCATACTCACAAATTGGCTAAATCCCAAGCCATTCTTAAGACTCCAGTCCAGAATAGCTATACACAGGGCACCGCTTTGCGATATAAACGCTATGTTGCCCTCAAGAGCCATTTCTTTGGCAAATGTGGCGTTAAATGGGGTATGGGTATCTATAATTCCCAGTACGTTGGGGCCAACTATACGCATTCCATATTTTCGGGCGATCTCGACTAGTTGTTCCTCAAGTTCCCGGCCTTCCTTACCCACTTCTTTGAAGCCAGCAGTAATCACAATCAAAAATTTGACTCCGGCCTTCCCACAATCTTCAGCCACTGAAAGGGTTGCTTTCGCAGGAACGCATATTACTGCTACATCTATAGGTTTACCAACATCAATAGCCGTAGGGTATGCTTTGAGTCCTGCTATCTCAGTTTCTTTTGGGTTAATGGGGTAGATCTCACCCTTGTATCCAGAAGACATCATGTTCCGGACAACTGCATAGCCGATCTTACCGGGAGTGTTCGATGCGCCAATCACTGCTACCGATTCTGGACGCATAAGGGATGTTAAATCGTTCATATTTACAGCACCTTCCTATAACAATATGGCAAAACGCAATCACTCTCAACAAGTCTAACATAAGTTATCTTTCTAAGTAAACCGAGCATTTATTCACAACTTTTCACTAAACTTTCATCACACCACAACGCTTTCAACACGCTCAACAATTGATGTTTGACCCCTGGTATGCTCATTTCTAACTGCGCAACCAGTTCTTTCATAGATTGCCGCGACGTATTCCCTGAAACAGTGCAAACTGCTGGTACCACAGGTAATCCAGTTTGTCTAGCCGTTTTGTCTATCTGCTTTTCCTCTAGATATAAAAGTGGACGAATGACTTGTATTTGCTGCCTAGATAGATAGGTTTTTGGCCTAAAACAGTCTAGTCTGCCTTGATAGAACATGTTCATAAACAGCGTCTCTATGGCGTCGTCTAGATGATGGGCAAGAGCAACCTTGTTGGCTCCCATCTCGTGTGCGGTTTTGTAGAGACATCCCCTCCTTAACCTCGAGCACAAAGAACATTCGGTTTTCTTCCCTTCGTAGCCAGTAACTACCTTCGCAATATTTGAGTAAATGACGTGATGAGGCATGTTAAGTTGTTCTAGAAATTTGCATACGTCTTGTAAAGCATCTGGGTCAATCGGCCATGGCTCCCCCAGATCTACAATGACAGCCTCCAAAGAAAACTTTGCTGGTGATCGTTTGAGGATATCGGAAAGAGCCCACGCCAAAAAAAGACTATCTTTACCTCCTGAAACACCAACAACTATTCGATCACCTTCTTCAATGAGGTCGTAATCTGATATAGCCTGGCCTATAGGGCCAAACACTCTGCCTTTACCTCTAGCACACACCAAAACACACCCCAAACTCAATGTCAAACCCAACTGGTAATACACCTTGCCACACGTATAGTATACAATTGAATGTACACAATCCCAAACGGGGGTAGTTGAATTGAACGCCGAGAAGAAAGAATTGAAGAACTATGTGTATATGGATAACGCGGCTACGACCAAACCCTATCCCGAAATTGTAGAATACATGTCTTTCGTACAAGAGAATTTTTACTGGAACCCATCTGCGCTTTATGGGTTTGGCGTTCAATCGGAAAGACTGATCCGGAGAGCGCGGAATTCTGTAGCTTCTTTGATAGGCGCTCATGAAGATGAAATCTATTTTACGTCAGGTGGGACGGAATCCAATAATTGGGCTTTAATTGGAAGTATCCGAGCGTTCGATGGCAAAAGAAAGCACATAATAACCTCTTCTGTCGAACATCCTTCTGTAACCGCTACAACTGAATACTTGAAGCAAGCAGGTTTCGAAATAACTGTAGTACCTGTAGATAGGCAAGGGTTTGTAGATCCTCAACAAGTGCTAGACGAAATAAGATCTGATACGTGCCTTATATCTATAATATCAGTCCAAAACGAAGTAGGGACTATTGAGCCGTGCCAAGAGATCGGCCTTTGTTTATCGCAAATGGGGCCAAAAGCTCCAATTTTTCACATAGATGCTGTACAAGGTCTTGGACACGTGCATATAGATGTTAATAAATGGGGAGTAGACCTTATGACCTTGAGTTCTCACAAAATTCATGGACCTAAAGGTGTAGGCGCCCTTTTTATTCGCAAAGAAACCCCTATCAAACCTCTAATATTTGGGGGTGATCAGGAAAAAGGTCTCAGGGCAGGCACTGAAAACCTTGCAGGAATATGCGGTTTCCGTATGGCTTGCGATATGTGCAAAAATGATATGGATGAAACTAGAGATAAATTAGTAAAATTCAAAACAAAACTTGTTGCAGGGATAACTGAAGCGTTCCCTGATGCGGTGCTAAACGGTCCAGATATACACCTTTCGGCACCTCACATAGTAAACTTCTCTTTTCCCGGTTTTAGAGGGGAAACTATACTGTACGGCCTGGAAGAAAGGGGAGTGCTAGTATCTACAGGTTCTAGCTGCTCATCCCGGAAAAGGGAACCTAGCCCAATTTTGCTGGCCATGGGTAAAACTCAAGAGGAAGCTTGGTCTGCTATAAGGTTTTCTATGTCTCGCTTCACTACAGAAAAAGACGTAGAAGCTACTGTGCTTGCAGTAGAAGATTGTTTGAAAAAACTAGAACCCTGGCGCAAAAAGATGATATAGAAATGATACGAAAGGCGGCTGAGAAATCACTCACATGGAAAAGGTATTGCTAATTCGCTACGGAGAAATAGGTTTGAAAGGACAAAACCGCAAGTATTTTGAAGATACTCTGCGCAGAAATATACTTTTAGCAGTGAGAAATCAAGTATCCGATAACCAAGACATCCAGGTGCTAAGATCATATGGCAGGTTTTACCTAACTGGGTTTGATGCCGAACACCAAGAAGAATGCATGGATGTTATCTCAAAGATACCGGGTGTTGTAGGAGTTTGCCCTGCTATTGTCGTGGATAACGTTGTCGATGCTGTGGAAGAAGGGGCTGTAGCCATAATGAAAGAAGCTGTGGCCCAGGTTAGTTTGGCCAGATCTACAGTCACATTTAAAGTTAGCACCAAACGTCCTAACAAATCTTTTCCCTTCACATCTCCGGAAATGAACCAAAGGATAGGAGCAGTGATTCTTAAGAACGTGCCAGGCTTGAGCGTAGATCTACACAATCCAGACATCATCCTCAACCTTGAAATTCGGGAAAAAGGCACATACCTGTATGTATACGATAGGCCAGGCCCTGGAGGTTTGCCAGTAGGGGTTTCTGGGAGAGGTACGGTGCTAATCTCTGGCGGTATAGACAGCCCTGTATCTGCGTATATGGCCATGAAGCGCGGCGTTGATGTAAATGCTCTCCATTTCTGGAGTTATCCCATAACAGGCCAGAGAGCCAAAGATAAGGTCGTAGATATATGCAAGGTACTCAGGCAATTCCATCCCCAATTCCGTCTTTTCATAGCTCCTTTTACAGACATTCAAACTCAGATCATCGAAAAGTGCCCTGAAAACTATCGAGTTATAACTATGAGACGCATGATGATGAGGGTGGCAACTGAGTTTTGCAAGAACGAAGGAGGGCAAGTGATTTTCACAGGAGAAAATCTGGGACAAGTGGCAAGTCAGACCCTGGAAAGTCTAACAGTCATTGAAGACGCCGCAGGTCTTCCCATACTCAGGCCTCTTATATGTTTCGATAAAACGGAAATTATAGATAAAGCCAAAGAAATTGGGACTTATGATATTTCCTGTCTGCCTTACGAAGACTGCTGTTCGGTATTTGTTCCTAAACACCCTGTGACAAAGCCCACACTAGAACGTGCAATAGCAGCCGAGAAAAATATCGATGTAGACCTACTGGTAAAAGAATGTGTCGAGGGTATACGAGAAGCGCAGTTGGAAGATGATATCTAGTTTTTGCCCATAATATATTGGAGTGTAGATAAGTGGAGACAACAAGTAAGACTTTTAAATACTTTGTGGAGACTTTTGGTTGTCAGATGAACGAAAGAGATTCTGAAACCATAGAAGGACTCCTTTTAGCTAAAGGATTTTCGCCTGCAGAAACTGTGCAAGAGGCAGACGTAGTAGTCGTAAATACCTGCGCTGTAAGGGAATCGGCCGAATCTAAAGTTTGGAGCAGAATTGGGGAAATTGCAGCGTCTTCAATAAACAAAAAACCGCCTGTAATAGTTCTAGCCGGATGTATGGCTCAGATACCTGAGAACATAGAAAGAATTAAAACCCAAGCGCCGTATGTAAGAGTAGCAACGGGTCCAGGCTACATTCATCACATACCTGATCTTGTTGAAAGGGCTCTTTCAGACCCGACAGAAAGACTGTTACTAGCCGTATCCCCAACTCGAACCGGGGCATGCAGAGATGAATCTGCTCAAACCCTGCCTGAAGGATTGCCTAGGAAAAAGGTCCAAGGGCCTAGCGCATACGTTAACATAATGTACGGATGCGACAACTTTTGTACGTACTGCATTGTTCCTTTCGTAAGAGGACCGCAGGTATCTAGAAAACCCCAAGATATAATCGAAGAGGCAAAAAGTCTGGTAGAGCATGGTTGTTGCGAAATTATCCTTTTGGGGCAAAACGTAAATGCTTACGGCCTAGATTTAGATGGAAATTACTATTTTGCTGATTTGCTCAAGGATCTAGATGAAATTGAAGGAATAGAAAGGATACGGTATTTTACATCGCACCCTGCTTACTTTTCCAAGGAAATAGTGGACGTGATTAAAGAAACTAAGCATGTGTGCGAGCACTTCCATCTTCCAGTTCAGTCAGGGAGCAATAGAATACTGAAACTCATGAATAGAAAGTACACTCAAGAAGAGTACGTAGAACTAACATCCTATATCAGAAAGCAAATACCTGATGCGTCTATTACCACTGACATTATCGTAGGTTTCCCAAGCGAAACTGATGAAGATTTTCGAGATACGCTCACCTTAGTTGAAAAAGTTCGATTTGACGGGGCATTTACGTTCATCTTTTCCCCTCGTTCCAGAACAGCCGCAGCACGAATGAAAGAACAACTTCCCAGGGAACTAAAGTCTGAAAGACTGCAAGAACTGGTAGCAGTTCAGCATGGGATAACCAGATCCATTAATTCCAGTTTACTAGGAACTGTTCAAGAAGTTTTGATAGAAGGACCTGATAAGAGATATCCCCAATATTCCCGTGGGCGTACTCGAACAAATAAACTTGTAGTATGTACAGCTACAAACCTTGAACCTGGAGACATGGTAAATGTTAAAATCGAAGAAACAGGAACTTGGTATCTAAAAGGTCCTTTACACAGTTGAAGCACGGGTTTTGTTCTTAAAGCGGAGGAATATGTCTTGTCCAAATACAAAACTCCAATGATGGTTCAATACCGATCTCTCAAAGAAAAACATAAAGACGCCATCCTCTTATTCAGACTAGGGGATTTTTATGAAATGTTTTTCGAAGATGCAGAAATCGCTTCTAAAGAGCTGGACATCACCCTTACCAGTCGAGACGCAGGTAACGGTCTTAAAGCTCCTATGTGCGGAGTCCCATATCACGCAGTAGATGACTACATAGGGACACTCATATCTAAAGGATACAAAGTTGCCATTTGCGAACAAATGGAAGACCCTCGAACGGCTAAGGGATTAGTGGAAAGAGATGTGGTTCGAGTTATAACTCCGGGCACGTACTGGGAAGGAGCGGATAGCACAACTTTTAACTACATCACTGCAGTGTATCCATGGTACGGATCAAGAGGGGAGATAAACTCGTTAGGCCTTTGTTCCTGTGATTTATCTACAGGAGAAATCCTTCTAGGCTGGCTAGATGAGGAAGGATTAGATAATCGCCACACCAGTCAGAAGCTTGTCGATGAATTATCTAGATTGTTGCCGAAAGAATGTGTACTCCCAGAAAGCCTAAGAGATAAGGGTTTGCACAAAACAATAATCAAGAATTTCCCTGGGCTGTTCGTATCGTTTTTAGATGATGAATTTTTCCAAGGAGATGACGCTGAAGTTGATATTCCTGCTGAATGGCTAACTGAAAAAGTGCCGCCAGCTGCCTCAAGAGCCACATCGGGACTATTAGCCTACTTGAAACAAACCCAGATGCTAGAACTTAACCACTTAAAAAAGCCGAATTTGTACTTAAAAGATGCTTTTCTAGAAATAGATCAGTCCACCAGGAGAAACTTAGAACTAACTCAAAGGATAACCGGGGGAACATACGGTTCCTTGACGTGGGTGTTAGATGAGTGTTCAACATCTATGGGTTCCAGAATGTTGAAAAAATGGGTAGAGAGGCCTTTGAGAGACCCGCAAGCCATCGAAGAAAGGCTTTCGGCAGTTGAAGAACTAACCCAGGACTCAGCTTTATTGAACAACATCCGACGCTCACTTTCTGGAATAAAAGATTTGGAGAGGTTGGTCACGAAAATCTCATACAAGACATGTAACGCCAGGGATTTGATAGCGATTGCCTCATCCCTCGAAAAAGTGCCCCTCTTAAAAGAGGAACTGCGATTAGTTTCATCAGACCTTTTAAAACAAATCTTGAGGGACCTAGATGAGATTCCCGAAGTAGTGGATCTAATAAGGCAGGCTATAGTAGATGAACCCCCGATCTCGTTAACAGAAGGCGGTCTCATCCGTTCAGGGTATAGTCAAGAAATCGATGAGTTAAGGGATCTAGCCGCAGGTGGCAAAAAGTGGCTTGTAGATCTAGAAACTAAGGAAAAAGCAAGAACCGGGATAAAGTCGCTTAAGGTCGGCTACAATAAAGTGTTTGGATATTACATAGAAGTAACCAAACCAAACCTACACTTGGTTCCAGATGATTACATTAGAAAGCAAACCTTGGTCTCAGCTGAGAGATTTGTTACGCCCGAACTCAAAGAGAAAGAGACACAGATATTAGGGGCTGAAGAAAAGCTCTTTAAGGAAGAGTACAGGGTATTTAGCGAAGTTCGAGACGTTGTAGGAGCCCACATAAGAAGTCTTCAAAAAACTGCCCTCACCATAGCCCAATTAGACGTGCTTGGCAGTTTAGCCTATATCGCCAACCTGTACGGATACGTAAAACCTGAAATAAGATGCGATGGCAAAATCACCATCAAAGAAGGCAGGCATCCTGTATTGGAAAGGGTGCTTCCTCCAGGCAGTTTCGTTCCTAACGACCTTATACTAGATGACAATGAAAGAATGCTCATAATCACAGGGCCAAATATGGGAGGCAAATCCACTTATTGCAGGCAAACAGCCCTTATAGTCCTCATGGCTCAAATGGGATCTTTCGTGCCTTGCACCTATTGTTCTATCGACTGTGTAGATAAGATTTTCGCTAGAGTAGGCGCTTACGACGACATTGTTTTGGGACAATCTACTTTTATGACAGAAATGAACGAAGTGTCTAGGATTGTAGAAAATGCCACACCTAAGAGCCTGGTTATACTTGATGAAATAGGGAGGGGAACTAGCACATTTGACGGTCTTTCCGTAGCCTGGGCCGTTGTAGAATATTTAGCAGATGAGAAGCATGTAGGAGCCAAGGGCCTTGTGGCTACCCACTATCGTGAACTTACGCTTTTATCTGAGTTGAAGCCTAACATTGCTAACTACCACGTCACCGTAAAAAGAGCAGGAGACGATATTATTTTCTTGAGAAAAGTAGCCAAAGGGGTAGCTGCTGGAAGTTTTGGAATCGATGTAGCCGCTATGGCAGGTCTGCCCGACGAGATTGTAGAAAGAGCTCGAGAGATTCTTCAGGCTCTGGAAACTGAAGCCCGAAAAGGCTCCAAGTCCCAAAAGAGCATACTAGGGCATCTGGCTTCTAGAAGTTTGGGAACGATGGATAGTTACCAAATTCCTGGACAACCCCTTTTGCTTGGTTTTTCTTCAACTGTAGATGCTTCTAGGTATGAACAATACGACGAGATAATATCTATGCTCAACGACATAGACGTAGATAACATAACTCCTTTTCAAGCCCTTGAAATCCTTTACACTATAAAGGACATACTAATAAGGACCAAGGAGGAATAAACTGCTTATGCTCTCATCTATTAGAAAACTTGACCCACAGGTAGCAACTCAAATCGCCGCAGGAGAAGTTGTAGAACGCCCTGCCTCTGTCGTCAAGGAATTGGTGGAAAATGCCATAGACGCAAATGCCAAGCGCATTACCATAGATATAGTTGATGGTGGCCTGGAGTATATAAGAGTGTCCGACGATGGCATAGGTATGTCTAAAGATGACGTTATTTCGGCTTTGGATCGCTTTGCCACCTCAAAGATTCAATCTGTATCTGATCTTGAAAAAGTTCGAACCTTAGGATTCAGGGGTGAAGCCCTTCCCTCCATAGCTGTGTGCTCAAAATTAACCCTTGAAACCAGAGCCAACACCTCAGAGTCAGGGACAGCTATATACGTTGAGGGAGGACACGTCGTGTCATTAGTAGAAAAAGGGCTTCCTCAAGGAACGACTGTGACAGTACAGGATCTGTTCTTCAACGCTCCAGCTCGCCTCAGATTCATGAGAACAAAGAGCCGCGAAAGGGATGCCATCATAGAAGCGGTGGAACGATTAGCCTTGGCCTGGCCCTCAATTAGTTTTACCCTAACGATCAATGGAAGAATCGTTTTTCACACAACGGGGAACGGTTTGAGGAACGCAATAACAGATATATTCGGCCCTGAGATGGTTGAATCTTCAATAGAAGTTTATCGTAGATATCCTGGTGAGATAGTTGTGCAAGGATTTGCAGGTAAGCCTAGCAACTATAGGAGCAGACGTGATCGGCAGATATTTTCTGTAAACCAGAGGCCTATCAAAAACCCGATACTGGGCTGGGCTTTAGACAGCGCTTACGCAGGATTATTACCGCCGAAAGGTTATCCTGTAGGTATAATTGACATATCAATACCTCCTGATCAAATTGATGTCAATGTACACCCAACAAAAGCAGAAATCAAATTCAAGAATGACAGGGAAATTCGACACATGGTTACAGAAAGCGTTAGAGAAAGCCTTATAGAAGCAGGTTACTTGCTTGAAAATGCCGAACCCCGATCCTTTCATGTGACGCCTTCTGAGACATATGATATTCCGGTGGGATACACATCAAACCTTATGGAAACGGAAGAAGGCGGCTATCCTATTGAACATGACTCTTCAACGTACGATCAAACCCTGCCCGACGGCTGGGAATACCTAGGAGACCTTCAGAATACATATCTAGTAGCCAAAACCGAAGACTCCTTGCTTATTGTAGACCAGCACGCGCTGGCAGAAAGCATTGCATACCAAGCGTTGTTGAAAGGCGAGAGCGGTAGCCAGGAACTGCTCATTTCTGAGATCATCGAGCTCGGACCAAAAGAAGCGTCACTTTACGAGGAATATGGGGCAGTTCTGGAAGAAATAGGCTTTTCCACAAGACTCCTTGGAACACGCACAGTGCTTGTAACAAAGGTCCCAGTTATCTTAGGAAAACCTCTCTCGCCAGATTCGTTTAAAGAAATCCTTTTGTCAGCTTATAGCAATGCAGAAGAAGGCTTAGATCAAGCCAGGATTCTTGCCAAAGCTCAGTTGGCTACTGCCGCGTGCCATAGTTCTGTAAGGGCTAACGAGCCTTTAACGCGCGAAGAAGCCATTGCTCTTCTTAAAAAACTATCATTGGATCCGACACTTGTAACGTGTCCCCATGGCAGGCCTACAACTCACAAGATGCCTTACGCCGAAATAGCCAAACTGTTTGGACGGTAACATCTTGTCCCGTTAGCCGCCCCGGTTACGATATAATAGCAATAGAGTGTTTTACTACAAACTGACGAAAGGACGCTTTCCAGAAACCTTGGACAAACTTTTGGTTATCACGGGGCCAACCGCATCGGGCAAGTCGAGCCTAGCTTTGCATTTGGCTCAAATATACCCGTTAGAAATAATATCTGCCGATTCAATGCAGGTTTATCGACATATGGATATAGGCACAGATAAAGTTCCCAAAGAGATCCGAGAGCAAATTCCTCACCACTTAATCGATATTAAGTATCCAGATGAGCCTTGGAGCGTAGAAGAATTTCAACGAAGGGCCACACAGGCGATAGAGGAAATTCAAGGCAGAGGTCGATTGCCTTGTGTTGTAGGAGGCACCGGGTTTTATATCCAAGCCTTGTTATATGATTTTCCTTTGGAAAATGCTCCTCCCAACCCGGAGTTAAGGAATAGACTCCGGGAAACAGCGCAGGTTAAAGGCAATGTTTATGTACATAGCATCTTGAAAGGCATTGATCCAGAATCATATGAAACTCTACACCCAAATGATCTCAAGAGAGTTATTCGGGCTATTGAATATTATGAAGCTACGAAGAAACCTATCTCGGAAAGAAAGCGTCTGCCTAATAAGAGTCCATACGATACGTTGTTGTTAGGCTTAAAATGGGACCGTCAACAACTTTACGAAAAGATCGATGATAGGGTAGAGGAACAATTTGCTAAGGGCCTTGTAGACGAGGTCATGCATCTTTTTGAGATGGGATATGGGCCAGATCTTCCAAGTATGCAGGGAATCGGGTACAAAGAAGTAGGCTGGATGTTGTACGGACTTATAACCGAGTCTGAAGCCAAAAATATTTTAAAACGTAACACAAGACGGTACGCAAAAAGACAGTTTACATGGTTCAAGAACGTTGACGACATCATTTGGCTGCCTTTTGGAAAAGACGTGCCCATAATCTGTGTCGTAGAAGATGCCAGCCGCGAAATAGACAATTGGCTGAGCAAACAGTAGCTTAGAGGGAAGAACCGAATACGAAAAGTCGTTTATTTGGAGGGTATTAGTTTGAGCGCCAAAAATACTGCAAACTTTCAAGATAGATACCTTAGTCAACTTAGGAAAAAGGCTGTGCCTACCACGGTATACTTAACCAACGGATTCCAATTGAAGGGCGTAATCACTGCATTCGATAATTATACAGTGCTTATGGAAGTAGACGAAAAGCAAATGCTAATTTTCAAGCATGCAATTTCCACTATTGCGCCTATGAACTCGGTGGATATAAAAAACGAAGCGCCTGAAGACGAAAACGATGTATAATTATAATAGTGGTAAATAATTATCTAATAGGAGGAATGCCATTGAAGAATAATTTAGATAATGAGAAAACAAGAGCAATTATCTGCTCACTTGACATTAGAACAAAATCATCAAAGAATCGTGAAAAGGCCCATATGTTACTTACACCTCAAGAGTCTGCCCAAGAGCTTACAGCATTGGCCGAAACATTGGACATGGAGGTTTGCGATGTAATTATCCAGCAAAGAATGTCGCCAGACCCAGCTACTTACCTAGGGAGAGGAAAAGCCGAAGAAATAGCCCAGATAGCCAAAGACTTAGGCGCCTCGTATGTGCTAATAGACGGTCAACTTTCTCCAACACAGGTAAAGAACCTGCAAGACATTACCGAAGCTACAGTGCTAGATCGAACGGAAGTAATCTTGAACATTTTTGCAGAGCGAGCTACCACAAAAGAAGGCAAACTTCAAGTTGAACTCGCAACTAGAAGACATGAACTTACCCGTCTAACAGGATATGGTACAGTTCTATCTAGTCTTGGAGCAGGTATAGGGACTAGAGGCCCTGGAGAACAGAAACTTGAGGTAGATCGTCGTGTAGTAAGGGACAGAATATCCCTGCTTTCCAAGGAGCTGGAGAAAGCCAAGAAGGTCCGTGAGGTCCAGCGGAAACAACGTAAAGAATCCATGATACCCCACGTAGCCTTAGTAGGGTACACCAACGCAGGAAAATCTACGCTTTTTAAAGCCCTTTCTGGAGAACAAGAAGTGCTTTGTGACGACAAACTTTTTGCAACTTTGGACCCATGGACTAGAAAATGCATATTACCCTCGGGAAAATTGGTCTTAATCTCCGATACTGTAGGGTTCATACAAGGTTTGCCTCACGATCTAATATATGCGTTTCGTTCTACCCTTGAAGAATCTCTGGATGCAGATGTACTTATCCACGTAGTAGATATTTCGTCCCCAATATGGGCGGAACAAGTACAAACAGTTGAACAGGTTTTGAAAGACCTAGGCGCTGGAGAAGTACCTACAATTTACGCATTCAACAAATGTGACAAAGTTAGAGACGTAAATGTGGCAGAAATCGCCGCGGAATACAGGGGAATTCCCATTTCAGCGCTCTACGGCTACGGGTTAGAAGACCTCTTTATGCGCATAGAAAAAGAGCTCCTGTCTAAAACCAAGATAGTTTCGTGGAAAATCCCCTACGTCATGTGGGACGTGCTGTCGGAGATTAGGGAATATGGGACCATCCTCGAAGAAGTATATGACACTAACGGCGCACAAGTTACATGCAGACTAGCTCCTGCCGACATTTCTCGCCTTAGTAAAAAATTGTCAGGATGATAGCGCATTGAGAATAGATTATGAGTCCTTAGACGTTACAAAAGAAACTAGGCAACTGGCCCAAGAATGCATTGGGAATCTGCGAGAAATCTGGGATAATGTGGATTCTTTAATCTTTCGCAACCAGGTCAAAGTGCTTGATGCTTTTGTGGATTGTAACATATCATCAACCCATCTTTGGCCGTCTACAGGCTACGGCTACCAAGATACAGGTAGGGAGGGGCTCGAGTCCTTATTTGCCAATATCTTTGGCGCAGAAGCAGCCCTGGTGCGTTTGGCTTGGACATCTGGAACTCATGTGTTGAAGACGGTTCTTTTTGGACTGTTGAGACCTGGTGACGACCTATTATCTATCACAGGTGTACCATATGAAACCTTACGCCCGGTTATAGGTATAAGCGATTCGCAAGAAGTTGAACCTGGAAGCCTCAGGGATTTCGGTATCAATTATAAAGAGAGCCCGTGTCTTATCCATTACGAAATGGGAAGTATAGATGAACAGACGTTAGAACGGGAAATTGAAAAAAACATTTCAGAGAAAACTTCTGCTATTTTCATCCAAAGATCTAGGGGATATTCTCACAGAAAGACCATATCCATTGAATCTATTGAAAAAGTAGCAGGGATCGTAAATCAAAGGTGGCCCTGGATCCCTATACTTGTTGATAACTGCTACTGCGAATTTACAGATGTGGTTGAGCCCACCTCAGTAGGTGTCGCTGTTGCTGCAGGTTCTCTCATAAAGAACCCTGGGGGTGGTTTGGCTCCAACAGGGGGATACGTAGTAGGTAAGAGCAAATATATAGATCGGGTGGCAGAAGCTCTTTACGCCCCGGGTCTAGGCAAGGATGCAGGAAGCAATCCATACGGCTACAAAGATGTGTATCAAGGAGTTTTTTTGGCTCCTAAGGTCGTAGGAGAGTCCCTCAAAGGGGCATCTTTTGCCAGCGCTTTTTTCCAGAGCTTGGGGTTTCAAACAGACCCAGGTCCCTTTGAAAAGAGGGAAGACATAGTTCAGGAAATAATCCTGGAAACGCCAGATAATCTCAAATGCTTTGCCCAGACTATACAGGCTTTTTCGCCAATCGATTCGTTCGCCACGCCCGAGCCCTGGGAAATGCCCGGTTATTCATGTCCTGTAATAATGGCAGCAGGCACTTTTGTTCAGGGGTCTTCCATCGAACTATCGTCTGACGGTCCTTTTAGACCGCCTTACTCAGTTTACCTGCAAGGAGGGCTAACTAAAGAGCACGTCATATACGCATGCATGAAAGTAAAAGATCGTCTTGAACAGAAGACTTACTGAAGGGATCTGTACAAACCTACAACTTTACCCAGAATTTGAACTTCTTTGGAGACAATTGGTTCGTAATTAGGATTCTCAGCCTTAAGCACAATCACACTTTCATCTTTATAAAAAGTTTTTACAGTAGCTTCATCATCTATAAGGGCGACCACAATGTCACCATTTTCGGCTGCATCTTGCTGTTTGACCACAACCATATCGCCATCGAAAATCCCTGCACCTATCATACTGTCACCTTGCACTCTTAACATAAACACGTTTTCGCTACTAACAAAGGAACGTGGGAGCGGCACAAACTCATCTATGTTCTCCACAGCCAAAATTGGTACACCTGCACGAACAGTACCTACCACAGGAACCATAACAGAAAGGGAGAGGCGACTTCCACCTACGCCTTCTCGGACGTTAAATGCTCGCGATTTCTGCGCACTTCTTTCAAGGTATCCTTTGCGTTCCAAAGTCTTTAGATGGCTGTGCACAGTCGCTGTAGATTTTAAACCCAACCTTTCCCCTAATTCTCTAACAGAGGGAGGATAACCTTTTTCATCAATATAATCACATATAGTCTGCAGAACCTTGGCTTGCTGAGGGGTAAGATCTTCCATGGATACCTCTCCTTCCAAATTGCTTCCTGCCAAAAAGTGTACCATCATGTAAACGAAAAAGCAAACTTATGTTTGCCTCACTATCACTTTATGATTCTGCGGCCACCGCAAAATTGAACTGATAGGGCATTCGAATACTCGCTGCCATGAGCGGCCTTGAAACTGTTAATTACAACACCCGCAGTTGCCGTAGAGTGGATAAATCGATAATCACCGATATATATCCCAACATGGGATGGCCCATCACTGTCTTTTTGAAAGAAAACCAAATCGCCTGGCTGAAGTGCTGCAATCGTCGGTACAGGCTCGCCTTGTTTGAATTGCAGATCAGCATCTCTTCTAAGATGGTAGCCATTGATCTTCATGCAAAATTGTACAAAACCCGAGCAATCGAAGCCATATGAAGTACAGCCGCCCCAAAGATACGGAAAACCGAGGTACATTTTTGCAACTTCAATCACTCCAGATGCGTCTGATTGCTTCTTAAATACATTATCGCGACTATCGAAACGTAACATGTTCGCAGTTTTCGTATAAGCTGAACCACCTCCCGGGATAGCAAGCTCAACCCATTCTCCTTTTTGCGACAGGATAGGGAGGACCGATCCATGAACCAAACGTTTTTCAAAAACCATTTCGCCACCTGGGGAATCCAAGCACTCAGCCATTTTCACAGCAATTAGAGCCACTTCCGAATCCCAGAATTCATCTAAATACTCCTTATTGCACACCACGATATCCTCGCCATACGCCCAGCCTAGATACTTATCTTCCATTTGAACGAGATACCAATCATCCTGAGCCTTTAGGACGCGCAAGATATCGCCTAGCCTAGCCTGGGTAACAACATCTTCCCAGTCTTTTCTCTGCGGGCCTGCGCCCAAATTGATCACTGGTTTGCATACCAGAGCCCAGACCTGGTCCTCAAGTTCAGGCCCAGGCAAAACCCTGATTTGATCAGTAACCTGGAGATCCAACTCTTCGGATATCCTGACCAGTAACTCATCCCTAAGTCTTTGTTCGCTGGTCTCGCCAGTTAAGGTGATCTTACCCCTAGTAATTCCAGAAAGTTCAACATCAAATATACACTCTCTTTCGGAAAGCCCAGCTTCTTCGAGCAATGCGACGCAAATTTCTTTCAACTTCGCGCTGATTTCCTTCTCTGACAGAGCAGGTATGTCTTCGTAGCATCCTAAGGAGAAACACGTGAGGAAACAAATCACTGTTAACATAAGCCAAGAAAACCTGCAACGTAACTTCTTTATACGCGCCCAATCCCAACTCAAGGATTTCAAAACCCCTTTCACCGACCTAATCCCGCAATACAAGTCGCCCTGTTCGTATTCTACGTTCTCCAAAGCACAATCTGATTCCTTCTTAGGTGCAACGAACTAACTCCCACACCCGCGACTTCAACTCTTTAACGTCCGATAATATACATTATGTTAACCAACTTTATCTGCACGAAAAAATTATTTTCCGCCCCTTGCTCTAGACCATTTATGGGGATCTGCTAAAAACTGTCTCACTTCCCTAGCCGTATCTGAAGAAAATGCACCTGTCTCTTCTGCAACGTCTACAATGGTAGGCCAATCAGTAAGCCACTGAACCTCAACATCCATTGAACCCAGACTCTTTTCATACTCTTCGTACAACGCGTATGACGCTACAGTAAATACGTAGTTCACATTCAGTTCTGCCATCCTAAGGCCCTTTATGAAGTTTACTTTGCTGCCTCCATCGAAAATCAAATCTTCGACTAACACAACATTTGTTCCTGGCACAGGATTTCCTTCGACCATAGCGTTCTTACCGAAACCTTTAGGCTGTTTCCTCACGTATAGCATTGGAAGTTTCATATGCCAGCTCAGAAATGCAGCGTACGGGATCCCCGCCGTCTCTCCACCGGCAATACCATGAATTGGGGTATTTACTATTTCTAGTAATAATTGATGTAGAAAACCTATAACCTCTTCCCTCTCAGGCACAAACGAAATCAGCCTTCGACAGTCTATATATACTGGGCTCTTAGTTCCTGAAGTAAGTGTAAAAGGTTCTTCAGGTCGGGCTCCAACAGCACCTATATCTATCAGAATTTTCGCAACTCTTTCTGACATAAATTGCCTATCTATTCGATCACCCATGAAGGTATCTCCTCCCCATACTTATGCTCAAGTTGTAACAGAATCTGCCGGAAATCGTCAGGCAGAGGAGCAGTAAACTCTTTATACTGATCATAATCTTCACCTAAAAACAATCCCAGTCTAAATGCATGCAAAAGTTGTCCTTTAACTTCGGACATAGCAGTTTTGTTGCCATATACAGGATCGCCCACTACAGGGTGGCCGATATATGACATGTGGACTCTAATTTGATGGGTTCTACCTGTGCGCAGATTTGCCTTTATCAATGTGTAATCGCTACCGAACCTATTGATCACTTGCCAATCAGTGACCGCTTCTCGTCCTTTGCCAGAACCTACATCCTTTATAACAGCCATTCTCTTACGGTCCCTGGGATGACGACCCAGAGGCGCATTCACAGTTCCCAAATCCTCTTTGAAAGATCCCCGGCACAAAACAATATATTCCCGTTTAATTGCCCTAGTTTTCATTTGCCGCTGAAGGGCCGCGAGAGCTCTCTCGTTCTTAGCCACCAAAATCAACCCTGTAGTGTCCTTATCCAACCTATGCACAATTCCAGGGCGATCACCTCTTCCCACGCCTTCAATTTCTGGGTAGTACCCTAAGAGCGCATTCACTAAAGTCCCTTCCCAGTGACCTGCAGCAGGATGTACAACCATTCCTCTTGGCTTGTCTACAACAATTACATCCTCGTCCTCATAAATAATGTCCAAAGGGATTTCCTCAGCTTTTATCTCCTTTTTCTCTACAGGAGGCACCCTTACTAAGACTACATCGCCAGGTTTGACCTTATACGAGGGTTTATCTACGACCTTTCCGTTCACAGTAACTCTACCTTCCACAATGAGAGCCTGGGTTTTAGAGCGTGAAAGCATCCCCTCCCCTACGCTAGGAATGAAAACATCCAACCTTTCAGATTGGTGTTCTTCTGAAACAACTGCGCTAATGCACTTTTCTTGAAATTCCGATTCATAAATCTTGTTGTCTGACAACCGGCACCTCCACCCTATCTCGATGTAGTACGGACACGACTACAAGTACAGTTACTCCAACGACTATGGCCGTATCAGCCAGGTTAAAAATGGCCGGAAAGTACTTAACACAAATGAAGTCCGTTACAGTACCGCGAATAAACCTATCGACAAGGTTCCCCATAGTGCCTCCCATAGTTACGCCAAGGGCTGTAACTACAGGCCATCCAAAACCTTGAATTCTGGGATATAAGAAAATGGCAAGACCTATGAACGCCACGCTTATCATTACGAATATCCATCTTGCACCCTGGAACATGCCAAAGGCTGCGCCAGCATTTTCAGTGTACTCAATCCTCAGCCAACCGTTAATAAGCGATGTAGACTCGCCTACACTGAAATTGGATCTTATATACCATTTGCTTACCTGATCCAGAAGCAAAATCCCTAAACATGAACACCAAAACGCCACGTCACACGCCCTACTTTCATGTGCATACGCCTAAAATACAAGGCCGAACTGCAATCTTTATCCTACGAAATCTCTTTACAGCATACACAAATAGAAGCTACCGCTGCAAGGCTTCGTTAGCTTCTATATGTTTAGTGTTAGTTCCTCCTGTAAAGTCATCCCATCTATACTTGCGCTGAATATAAAAGCGAAGGACATTATGATAAACTTTGCATAGCACGTAGCCCTTGCCAATTTGGATCGAAGCGGTGAAAAACATGTCGGCTAAGACTGGAAGATCGATCTCACTTTTCAAGTTTATAGTCATGCTCCTACTAGTATTGGGCCTATCAGGATTTAACGTTCTCTTTTCTATCCAATCTGTAGCCTTAGACCTAGATTTCTACGTCTCCAAATGGACTGAGCTGGGAGTGCCTAAATCGGTTGGGATAACCATGGAGGATTTAGAGCGCGTAGGAGAGCATCTTCTCCTTTATTTTACTGGAGATGCTCCATCTCCTCAGCTAACTGTAACTATAAACGGAACTCCTACTCTTATGTTTGAGGAACACGAAATCTCCCATCTAGAAGATGTTCGAATGTTGTTTCAAAGTGGATTGCTGGCAAAGCATATATGTGAGGGTCTAATCGCCATAGGTATTATCTTGAGCGCAGTAATAAATAAATGCCAAGATGCAGTTGCGAGCATAGCAAAAAGTCTTAAGGCCTCTGCTGTAATACTGTGCGCGGTAGTGTTAATCGTTACCTTAGCCGCCATTCTCGATTTCACAAGCTGGTGGACATCTTTTCACCTTATAACATTTACAAACGACCTATGGATTCTTGACCCTGAAGTCGACAGGCTCATACAAATATTCCCCGAAGGATTTTTCTATTCGGCTGTAACTAAAATCTGCGTCACTTCTCTGGTCATCGCTGGGGTTTACTTCATTCTAAGCCTTCTCATAAACTACTTGTCCTCCAACTACCGTAAGAAGCACCTCTAAATCTTTGATCTCCTCAGGGTCTACACAGTAGATGTCGTCTGATAATACAACGAAATCACATAAATACCCAGGAGACAATCTCCCTTTTTTATTCTCTTCATGTCCAGCGTAAGCAGCCCCTGTAGTAAACAAATGAACAGCCTCGTCTACAGTCATCTTCTGTTCGGGGTAGAAGCCCGAGGACGGATTTCCATTCATATCTTTTCTAGTTACTGCGCAGTAAATACCATATAAGGGATCTGGAGGCTCAACAGGACAATCAGAACCTCCTGCCAACGGAATTCCTTCTTCGAGCATTGTACGCCACGCGTACGACCATTTCATCCTCTCAGTCCCTACCCTATCAACAGCCCATCGCATATCTGTGGAAATGAACTTAGGCTGAATATCTGCCACCACGCGTAGGCTTTTCATTCTTGCAATTAACTCAGGGGATAGTATCTGAGCATGAACTATCCTATGCCTTAGGTCATATACAGGAAACCTGCTCTGGGCGTACTCTATAGCATCTAGGCTAACTCTTACCGCTCTATCCCCAATGGCATGAATGGCAACTTGCATGCCGTGGATCTGAGCTTTATATACTGCCTCCATGAGTTCCTCTTCAGATACAACTAAGATGCCATGGTTCCCGGGATCATCGCTGTATGGAAATTCCAAAGCCGCCGTCCTTCCTCCGAGAGAACCGTCGGCAAAAAGTTTCACTGCGCCTATTCTAAAGTAATCGTGACCGTCTTTAGTCCTTAACTCGGAGTTTGACAAGTCTTCGAAGAATTCGGAAGGAATATCCCAATACACCCTTAATGGGAACCCCTTTCCTTGCACCCGCCTATATAAATCAATTGTTTCCCAAAAACCCCCTTGGCCATCATTGGTATGAACAGATGTAATGCCCTTGGAGAAAACGTACTGTATACCTTTGGCAAGAGCAGTTTCCGTTGCTTCAACGTCGGCCTTGGGGATACAAGACTGAACGAGTCCCAGAGCGGACTCCCGAAATACCCCTGTAGGTTCGCCCCGCGAATCTCTATCAATGGCTCCTCCTGTAGGGTCCTCCACGTCTTTAGTTATCCCTGCAATTTCTAAAGCCTTTGAAGACGCAACTGCGATATGCCCACATGTCCTAACCAAATAAACCGGCCTAGAGCCTGCCACTTCATCTAGATCATACCGTGTAGGATAACGCTTTTCAGCAAACTGATCTTGGTCCCATCCTCTCCCAATTATCCATCCACCTTCTTCTGTCTCCAAGGCTCTTTCTCTAACTTTTTCTTTCAATTCTTCAACTGATGCCACATCAACCAAGGACAACTGCTCCAAGTTGAGCCCAAAACCTAACAAGTGTATATGGCTGTCTATGAATCCAGGCATCACTGTCTTGCCGCCAAGATCTCTGGTCTCTGGTTTAACGCCGCGTGGGAAGGCATTCAAGCACTCTTCGTAATCACCGATGCAAATTATTCTACCTCCTAGCGATCCAATACTTCCCCCAGTTATCAGGTCATTGCCAGATGTACGCAAATCCCCATTTGTGAAAATTGTGGCTTTCAATTACACCCCTCCTTTGCCCTAGATACGCAAGCTTTTGCCAAAATATCTGTGGCGTCTATAACCTCTACCGCAAGGTCACCATCCTTCAGTATAAGAGGGATTTCTGTGCAGCCAGCGATTACAGCATCGCACCCCCGGGCTTCTAGTTTCCTAGCCTGCTCTAGTATGAGGTCTCTAGCTTTATCTAGAAGTGCAGCCTTTACGTAGTAAATAGACTCCATCACAAATCTCTGGTCTTCCTCATCTGGCAAAACTGTTTCAATATCTACCTTCGCCAGCGCCTTAGTGTATAGGCCTGTTCGCACTGTTCCTGTCGTAGCCAAAATCCCCACTTTCTTTACCCTGCCGTCGAGGTACTTTGCCACGTCGTCCATCATGTGTAGCACCGGAATGCTCACATTCTCCTGAATATCTTTGTGGAAGTAATGAGCAGTATTACACGGAATCGCAATAAAAGACGCTCCCGCTTTTTCCACGTTCTTAGCTGTTTCAATTAGAAGGGGCCTAGGATCTTGGCCGTGACCAAGAATGTACGCTGTTCTATCGGGTATCTTGGGGTTTGAATCTATAATGACGCGCAAGTGATCCTGGTCTTTCTGTGCAGGTGTATTCCGAATTATTTTCATGAACAAATCGCACGTAGCTTCAGGACCCATCCCTCCCAATATTCCAACAACTCCCATATTTTCAACTCCCATCAGGTATTGAACAAGTCTTTTGGGTCAAAAGCATGCTCTTCTGCCTCTTCTTTAGGTTCGTCATCTTCTAAGAGGCTTCGGGTCAAAGTCTCAAGGTTCTCATCGAACATCTCTAAAGCCGACTGGAGGAACGCTCTCATCTCTGTTTTAAACCTTACCACTTTCTGCCTCTGTAACTCCAGTTCCTGCCACACGTTTTTTCGAGTGTGCTCAGCTTCTCCCAGTATAATCTCGGCCTGACGCCTTGCCTCCTGCGTAATGGCCGCTGCTTCTCTTTCAGCCGCATCACGGATCTGGTCTGCAGCTTTTTGAGCGAGCACAATCGCGTTCTTTAACGTATCTTCCATTCCTTTGTACTGATCTACCCGCATCTCCAAATTGCCAATAACCCCACGTAGTTCTTCATTTTCGCGTATGAGCGCTTCGAACTCAGCTACAATCAGATCCAAAAATTCGTCTACTTCTTCTTCGTTGTATCCCCGAAAGCTTCTATTGAACTCTTTGTTATGTATATCCAAGGGCGTCAACGTGGGAATCCTGGGAACCGGCGCTTTGGTTCTTTCCTGGTCCATAAAACCCCCTCCAACAGATCAAAATTCCATCTTTCGATCAGTTATTTCCACACAAGAAGCGAAAGGTCCTGCTATCTTTATGACCGAGCCCCAAATAACTGTGTTCCTATACGGACAACTGTAGAACCTTCTTCTACTGCTATTTCGTAGTCAGAAGACATACCCATGGATAGTTCCTTCAAATTAGCTTCAGGTATACCACGATCTACCAGGTGATCTCTTAAATTCCTCAAATCTCTAAATGAATTGCGCGAAACTTGGGGGTCCAAAGAAAAAGGAGCTATGGTCATGAGGCCTACCAGCATTAGACCTGGCAACTCTAATACAGTTTCCGTTAATTCTAACGCTTCTTCAGGCATGCAACCGTATTTATCAGGATCTCGAGCCACATTGACTTGAACGTAAACAGGAAGATCCTCTTCACGGTATCTCTCACTAAACTTTGATAACGCTTGCGCTACCCTAATTGAATCCACAGTTTGCACCTCATCGAAAACCCTTACCGCCATTGATGCCTTGTTAGTCTGAAGATGCCCAATAAGCGCCACTTTAGCCCCTTCAAAGGCTCCCTCTTCCTTCTTGGCACGTCCCTCTTGGACTCGATTTTCCCCAAAATATGTAATGCCACAAGACTTGGCTTCCAAAATGATCTCTTTAGGAAAGGTTTTGCTTACGGCCATAATCCTAACTGAGTCGGGATCTCTTTTGGATCTACGGCACGCATCTTCAATCTTTCGTTCTATTGCCTTGAGATTATGCTTCATAATGCTATTTTCCGTCATCTGACCCTCCTTCCGTCAAAAAACGCCATCCCTCTAAGAACGATCTCGCTAGTTTCATCAATTCCCTTAATAACCGCCTGGTCTCCTTTTACCATCAAAACTTCTACAGGCCGAAACCGGGCATACGTTTTTTGGACCACTAGCACGCCCACTTGCCCATCCTTTTCCACCAAACTTTGCGAGGGCACTATAATTCCCTCTCGCTTACAAGCTATCAACCATGTGTAAGCCGTTCGCGCATATTTCTCAGGAGGTACATAATCTATCTCGCCAGAAATAATGGAGTATCCTGGGGGTTTGCCATCAATCACGCTAGTTATGATGCAGTCATACTGGCTTTCGTTCATTTCGATCTCAGCCTTATCACCGATGCTAAGATCTGGTCTCTCTTCAGTTTTTACAACCATGTAGAAATTCACATTCTCCCCTGAAACCACCCGACCAACCATTTCGCCTTCAGACACAAAGTATCCGTCTTCTATACTTACTGGCTGTGAATCGGCCAATTCAGAACATAATATGGTTAACTCAGATGCATCTTTTTGAGATAAATCTGCCGAAGACAAAACTAAGTCCTCTACAACAATGTCGTTAAAGAAAACTCCTAATCCTGTAGCTTTAATCTCCTGAGGATGATTGCTTTCAGGAGGCATTACTTCGCACACTGTATCCCCTGATCTAACAGATTCGCCACTTTCATACAAGAACTTGATCGTACCCGAGACAGGTGCTACGAGAATCTCCTGACCACCAGCGTAGATTGCATTCCCTGAAATCCTATCTTCTAAGATCCCTGGAGTTCCTCTTCCAATGGGAACAACCAAAGTGAGAAATGCTAAGCGAAGATACGGCCATAGCAAGACCAGGCCAACCAGGGCAATGGCAATTACCAATCCTGCAGTTTGCAGATTCTTGTGTATGCTTTTCTGTCTATCAGTTTTTTTCTTCTTCTTTGTTTTACCCATATCATAGAAAGAGTATTGCACAAAAAGAGCGAAGTCAAGAAACAACGTGCGACGCGTAGGAAGCACACGAAGCTAAGGCAAGCACTAATAGGCGCTGGCGTAGCGACTAGCAGACCCCGAAAGCAAAGGCACTATGTTCACTTGGGTTTCTCAGACGATTTCACTTTTCTCAGAAATGTGGGCACCTCAAATAAGTCTTTTGTATCAATGGTTACCCTGTCATCTTCCAATCTATATATTCTCCTTGGAGCAGTGCTATCAAATCCGGTAGCTATCACAGTTATCTGCACAGTATCTTTCAGGTTTTCATCGATTACAGCACCGAAAATAATGTTGGCATCTGGATCAGCAGCCTGAATAATGATCTCAGCGGCTTCGTTAACTTCGAAAAGGCCCAGATCTGGTCCACCAGTGATATTCATCAAGACTCCCTTAGCCCCATCAATACTGGTTTCAAGAAGTGGGCTTTGGATCGCCTGCAAAGCAGCTTCTTTCGCCCTGTCCTCTCCTTGCCCTATTCCAATGCCCATAAGAGCTGAGCCTGTGTCCATCATCACAGTTCTCACATCTGCAAAATCCAGGTTTATCAATCCTGGCACGCAAACCAGATCAGAAATTCCTTGTACTCCGTGGCGCAGCACGTCATCTGCCATCCTAAAAGCATCAATAATTGACGTATTTCTTGGCGCAACTTGCAGCAGCCTATCGTTGGGTATGACTATAAGGGTGTCAACGCAATCTTTCAATTTTTCAATTCCGTAAATTGCCACATTCATTCTGCGCCTTCCCTCGAAAGAAAACGGCTTAGTTACCACTCCTACTGTCAAAGCCCCGACTTCCCTAGCGATTTGGGCAATTATAGGCGCTCCACCTGTTCCCGTTCCACCGCCCATGCCTGCAGTGATAAAAATCATATCTGCACCTTCAAGATGCTCTGTAATGATTTCCCTAGATTCCTCGGCAGCCCGTTCTCCTATTTCAGGATTTGCTCCTGCCCCTAATCCTCTGGTTATATTCTCGCCGATTTGCAGCTTGACAGGGGCCCTAGATAGATTGAGTGCCTGGGCATCTGTATTGACGCAGATAAAATCTACTCCCTTAATCCCTATATCAATCATTCGGTTAACCGCATTTGTGCCTCCGCCGCCTACCCCTACCACTTTTAGATTTGCATACTTGGGTTGCTCTTCAATCATAATCACGCACTCCCCTCTTCTCCTCAAGCGTTAATTTCAACGATTGCGGCTCACTTACCTTCATCATCTTCAAAAATCATGCTACTTTCTTCAATTTCCTGCTCCTGTTTTTTCTCCGTCAGGTTCTTAAGGATAAGGCGCCTTATAGCCCCTACGTTGTTAAATATCCTAATTCCCAAAGCTACAACCGCCGCTAAGTATAGTTCTATACCAAAAACATCTCCTATATAAACAAAAATAGCTGACAAAACCGTGTTCCCTAGGAAGCCTGTTACAAAAATCGTGGTGTCAAATTCTCCTTCGAAACTAGCTCTTAACCCTCCCAATGCAGTGTCAATACCTGCTAAAAGGCTTACTGCAAGATATCGTGCGAGTATAGGTGGAATCTGCCACGGAACTTTGAGCCCAAGCACAATTCCTATTATGAGAGCAACTATAAGATACCACATAAGACTTATTCCTCTTTCTCAACGGGCTTGGCGAACTTGAAACTTACAGAGCCGCTGTACGCAGGCAAGATAAGCTCTTCTTCTACTCGTATCTTCACTTCGATTCCCCAAAGTTTGAGATTATCTACTACTCCTCCACGCATTTTTAGAGCAGGCTCGAGAACGTTCGGATCGCCAATGGCCTGTATCTTAATGGGTGGAGCAATTCTGGTTCCATTTACTGTAATCACAGGACCTACGCAACGAATTTCAGTTCTTGCCACAATGCGTTGCCCATTTATGCTGATAGCTTCGGCCCCACCTGCGCATAACTCGTTGACCACGGCCAAAATATCGGTGTCATGAATAATGAACAGATTTGGGTCCTGCCCTGCTCCTACAGAATCTTGAGCGTCGTTCATCTCGACGACTACCCCAGGACCCTTTACTTCAACCAGCCCAGCCAAAATACGGGCTTTTACCAATTCTTCTTGCAGCGCTTTTATGTCAGATTGTCCGGCCATAAATTCAGCAACCCGGTCACGAAGGACTTGGACTTCCTCTCTTAGCTTATCCCTTTCCTGTTCGGTCATTTCAAGTAATAGCGAAAGTTCTTCTGCACGCTGATGGTAAACATTGGCATCAATAGATGGACGAACTCTAAACTGAATCGCAAGCATAAAGCCGAATAATAGGAAAATAATAGTTAATGCCGCGTGAGAACCACGCTTCGTCAAAGAATTCACCACCTTCCTACTACCTCAGTTTAACTGCCTGTTTATCAAAACGCAAATCTATGTACTCTGCAATTTTCCCCTCTTCCTCTAGCTCATTAAGAATGGACTCTAATAAGGCTAAAGTAGTTGCATAATCTGTCTTTTCTTCACCCATAAAAACCTTACATCCATCGTCGAGTATAACGGTGCACTCACCCATAGACACGTTAACCTCGATTATTTTACTTTTGGTCAAGGGTCCAACGCCAGAAATAATCTGTAAAGCCCAACCATATTTTTTAGGGTCTAAGAACTGCCCTGGAGCAACAGGACCTTCAATCCCCGTTAAAGCCACTAAACCCTCAAAAACTCCGTCGTCCTTCTGGAGTATACGTCCCTCTCTATCAATCAGCCATACTGAACCATCTATGGGTGCAAAAGCCACAGGTATACGCTCGACTATATGTATTTCCAGTGTATCAGGGGGCTTCTTCTTACAGGTAGCCTTTTCGATCCAAGGAGATGCCTCCAGAGACTTCTCAACCCTTTTTACATCCAAACTAAAGATATTGTCAGACCATTGAACACATCTGGCTACTACTTCTTCATACGTAACTACAGAGGTGCCTGTAACAACATAGTTTTTTACTGAAAAACGAGGTGACCACATGAGAAATAGAAATAATCCAGCCAACAAAAAGAAAATCATCACAAAAATCCAGGGTACACCTGGTCCTGTATGTGTAAGTTCCTCGTCATCTGAAGCATGGGAATTAGTCGTAATATCACTCAATATATCCCAACCATTTCCTTTCATCGTGAAACCTAGAATACGCCTAGCAATTTTGATCTAATAGATCCCGGAGCATACTGTGGATCTTCCATACGTCGCCTGCACCCATAGTGATTATCACGTCGCCTTCGCACACCAAACTAACCGCAGTTTTAGCGGCTTCCTCCATATCATCGATTTGAAATACGCATTGATTCCCCGTAGAACGCACAGATTCGCTGATTGCTCTTGCGCTTACGTGAGGGTCTTCCTTTTCGCCTGGGCCCACGTATATTTTGGTAACGATGAGAGCGTCGGCTTTTCTAAAAGCCAACCCGAATTCGCTATGCAAAAGTTTTGTGCGAGAATACCTATGAGGTTGAAAAATGACTGTCACTCTAGAATCGGGCAATGCGCTCCTTACGGCATCTAATGCCGCTTCAATTTCTTTTGGATGATGGGCAAAATCATCTATGATTAAGACTCCACCAAATTCCCCTACGCGTTCCAGCCGCCTTTTCACACCAGGGAAACGCTCCAAATATCTGCATGCATCTTTGGGCTCGATCCCAATGCAGTCAGCAGCTGCTATGGCGCCTAAAGCATTCTGTATGTTATAAATTCCAGGAACATTGAGGCGAAGATCGGAAACAACCTTTCCTTCGTGCTCTATTTGGCAGGCACTGCCCCAACCAACTATCGACACATTCTCCCCTTTCCAATCTGCATCATTCCTCACCGCGTAACCAATGGCCTCAGGATGATGATCCGCCCAATCCCGAAGGTAGTCGTTATCAAGGCACACGATGTTAAGCCCATTGTCTTCGTTACACCCTAGGTACGAGAAAAATGCTTCTTTGAGCGCTTCAAATGAACCCCAATAATCCAGGTGATCGCTATCTACGTTTGTAACTACGTTTACATAACCTCTGCATTTGAGAAATGATCCATCACTTTCATCGGTCTCGACTACTGCATAAGCACCTTTACCGAGCCTGGCATTTCCCCGATCACCAATTTGCCCCCCAACTAAATATGTAGGGTCCAGACCTGCCTGTTCCAATATCCATGCGATCATAGCAGCAGTTGTGGTCTTGCCGTGCGTACCTGCGGTAGTTATGAGTTTCTTGTCTTCTAAAACCGAAAGCAACATGTCCATGCGATGGATTACAGGTATGCCTTTCCTCTTTGCCTCTAGGACTTCTGGATTGTCATTAGAAATAGCAGATGAAACCACCACCACGTCAGGGTTTCCCACATTTTGTTCGCTGTGTCCTATGAAAATTTCCGCGCCCAAATCTTTCAGCCGTGATGTGGTATTACTGGGATTTATGTCGGAACCTGATACCTCGCAACCTTGCTCCAAAAGAATCCTTGCCAAACCTGACATACCTTGTCCGCCTATTGCGATTAAATGAACCTTCTTCATTGTGCGTTTTCTCCCCTATGCAAGAACATTTGCCCCACAAGAACTGCGGGTTGTTTGCCTATTCCCGTTTTTTTGCCATTTCTATCAGGTCATCTGCTATATGTATGGCCGCATTGGGCTTACCTATTTTCCGAGAAGCTTGTCTCATGCCATCAACTGCCTCTTCATCTTGCACGAGTTTGAAAAAAGAATCCCTGATCTCTGAGATCAAGTTAGGCCCTTCCCGGATGACCAGTGCAGCTCCTTCCGCTTCCAAAGCCCTGGCATTTAACTCCTGATGATTTCCAACAACATGAGGCGAAGGCACGATTATAGATGGTAGGCCTAACGCTGTTATTTCTGCTAAAGTCATGCCTCCTGCTCTAGCTAGGACCAGATCACATGCGTTATACGCCATTTCCATATTGTACTCAAATGGCCTTACCACAACGTTATCTGTCCTGGCTCCTTCTTGCCCGTCTTCTGGGACAGCTCCTAACTCACTAACCGCTTCTTCATAATATCTAGAGCCACTTACCAATATCATCTGTAAGCCTTCATCCATCTCTCTGGCAATGGAAATAGCAGCCTGGACAATGCTCTCAGCCCCTCTAGATCCCCCTAAGACGAGCAGAGTAAAGCGCTCATCGAGACCGAAAAACGCCCGTCCCTCATCTTTCGAAACAGAAAACAAGGTTTCCCTCACCGGGTTTCCAGTCACCTTTACCTTTGAATTCTTAGGAAAATACTCTAGGGAATTCTCCCAAGCCGCAAATGTCATATCAACCCGTTTGGACAGATACAAATTGGTTTTTCCAGGAACCGCATTTTGTTCCTGAATAGCACAAGGAATTCCCATCAGGCTTGCAGCTAAAACAACTGGCCCTGATACATACCCTCCAGTGCCTAAAACTACGTCTGGTTCAATTTCTTTGAAGATATGTCTCGCGTCGTTAACACCAAGCCCTGCGTTCCAAATTCCTTTCAAAGCAACTATAGGCGATTTACCCACGATCCCTGAGGAACGTACAGTCATAAAATCCAAGCCTTCCTTGGGGACTAGGCTGCTCTCCATGCCTGATTCAGTGCCTATATACAATATGGACGCAGAAGGCATGATCTTTTGGATGCTTTTGGCCACGGCTATGGCAGGATATATGTGTCCTCCTGTTCCCCCTCCTGTGACAACACATTTCACCTTATCGTCAGCTCCTATCCACTGCGTATCTGGAAACATTCAGGATTATGCCTACGCTAGTAAGCGACATAAGTAAGGATGATCCACCGTAACTCACAAACGGAAGGGTTATACCTGTAATCGGGGCTATCCCAATAGCAACCCCCATATTTATTGCAGCTTGAGCTACTATCCCTGTAGTGAGCCCTGCAGCTAAGAGACAGGAAAATCTATCTGGAGCGTTCATGGCGATCGTATATCCTCTCCAAGCTACAACCAAAAATAATAGCACAACCAAGAAAGTTCCGAAAAAGCCCATTTCCTCGCCGATTATTGCAAAAATGAAGTCTGTATCAGCCTGTGGCAAGTAAAACCCTTTCTGCCTAGACATGCCTATACCTGCGCCGAATAAACCTCCTGTGCCAAAAGCATACAAAGACTGAATTATCTGCCAACCCAGGCCCATTGGATCTTGCCACGGATCCATAAACGCAACAATCCTTTGACGCATGTAATCCTCAGCCATAACCACGCGATATATAACCGGAACAGCTAGCGCTCCCAAAAATGATAAGTACCATACGTTTGCACCGGCCAGAAATAGCATCAAGATAGAGTTTCCCACAAGAATAACGGTGGTTCCAAGGTCAGGCTCTTTTAGAATCAGCAAAGCGGTAATGCCGATTAAAACTATGTATGGTCCAAAGTCTTTTATAAAATTTAGAGTACCCCTTTTACGCGCAAGTCTATCGGCCAAAAAAAGCACAGTAGTAATTTTTGCAAGCTCTGCAGGCTGCAAACCCAGACTTCCTAAACCAAGCCATCGCCTAGAGCCCTCCCTAATCTCACCAATTCCTGGCACCAAGACCGCAACCAATAGAACCATAGATACGATGTATGCGGCCGGTATAAGTTTTCTATATCGCCAGCAATCGAAATTCATGAAAAAGAACATTGAAGCCAATCCTAGACCTGCCCATATAATCTGCCTAAATACAAAATAGTAGGCATTGTCGTAGAAGCGCAGCGCCCTAGGCATGCTCGACGAAAACACCATAACAATGCCTATACCTAAAAGGGTTAGCACAGCGAAAAACAACGTATAGTCAGGATTACCCCTGGATATAGTGTTTTCACCTTTCTTCATTAAAAACCACCCTTATCCTATAGCACACTAACGCCCATAACACCTATAACTGCCATAACTAGTGAGAAAGCCCAAAAGGTATACACTATCTTAGGCTCGCTCCAACCTAAAAGTTCGAAATGATGGTGTATAGGCGTCATCTTAAATATCCTTTTACCAAACAACTGAAAAGATGCTACTTGCAAAATTACTGAAACGACCTCGACCAGTTGCACTGCCCCTATAAAAACAAACGTCAGTTCAGTGTGGGTGCATATGGCATAACCGGCCAAAAGCCCCCCTAATGCCAAGGAGCCTACATCTCCCATGAACACCTTTGCCGGATGACGGTTATAAAATAAAAAGCCAAATAACGCTCCTACGCTAGCCAAAGCCAAGTAACCCAAGTCCCACAGTAGACTCGAAAACTCCGAACCCAAGAATGAAAAAATTATAACCACATACGCTAAAAGGCCAATGGATGCGACACCTGCCGCCAGACCATCTAACCCGTCAGTAAGATTCATGCCGTTTCCTGTTCCCAATATGACAAGTAGCGCGAAAAAGGGATATAGCCGCCCCATATCCCATATAGCCCCTGTAAACGGAACTACAACTTGAGAATTTAGGTCAGGAAGGAGCCACAAAAACAAGACTCCAAAAACCAGTTGAAGAGCCAGTTTTTCTCTGGCTTTCAGCCCCAACGAACGACCTAGTTTGACTTTTCTGTAATCATCGATAAAACCTATAAAACCGTACGAAAGCATGAGTCCTAAAATAAGCGCCTCTTCCCTAGAAGGCAGCGATTTGGTATAGATGGCCACAATTAGCCTGGATACTAAAATGGCAGCAATAAATATAATGCCACCCATGGTCGGGGTCCCCGCTTTTTTCTTGTGGGATTCTGGACCTTCAGGTCTTATCTGTTGGCCAACGTCAAGTTCTTTCAGTTTAGGAATGAGCAATTTGCCAAAAATCAAAGATATTATCAAGGCAGAACCTATAGACAAAACTATTGTTCCAGTGTTCACTCCCACATCAACCCCAATCGCCGCAGTCGCCTAACTTCCTAAGAAACATAACTACAGATTCAAACTCCATCCCTCGAGATGCCTTTACTAGGCATACATCCATGCTCTGTAACAACCGAGGTAGACAATCTATAGCTTTTTCCTTGTCTTCAAACCAAAATGATAGACGCTCACCTTCGGGATATTCAGTTTGGTCCCAACCCCTCTTCGTATGAACGCTCAAAGAACCTATTGCAATTAGAACATCGGCTTTCGTCTTAGCGTACCTACCTACCTCAAAGTGTGCTTGGGGTGCGTACTCACCCATCTCTAGCATATCCCCTAAAATCGCAACTTTCCTCCCATCGCCGATCTCTGAAAGCAAGTCTAACGCCGCTTTCATCGACTTAACGCTGGCATTGTACGCGTCGTTGATTATAGTAAGGTTGCGGGTCTTTGTTACCTCTTGCCTCATAGGACTCAAGGAAACGTTGGAAAGCCCTGCCTGTATTTCATCTGCTGAAAGTCCTAGTTGAAACCCTACAGATATTGCGGCTAGAGAATTTTGAACCTGATGAACCCCTGGCATGTACAAGGTAAACTGGTTTTTGGAGCCAAAGTAATCCACTTTGAACTCATACCCAGTTTCATCCACCTTTTTTATGTCATACGCCCTGCAATCCGCTTCCTCATGAAACCCGTACGTGACTATGGGACACCTTGCAAAAGAACTAAACTTTCTTACATACTCGCTGTCCCAACATAAAAATGCGATTCCGTCTTCAGGCAAACTTTCTAGAAGTTCGGCCTTGGACAGGCCTATCTTCTTTAAGCTTCCGACCACACCTATGTGAGATTCAGATATATCAGTAAGCACACCCATTTTCGGCTTGGCAATTCTACTAAGATATCTTATTTCTCCTTCAGCCCTCATAGCCATTTCCAGCACTGCGTAGCGATAACCAGGCTCCATCTGAAGCACTGCCAGGGGTAAACCGATATGCGAATTTAGGTTCCCCGGGTTTTTGTATGTCTTAAACCTCTGGTTCAAAACTGCCGAAACCAAATCTTTGGTGCTTGTTTTGCCCACGCTACCGGTTATCCCGATAACATCTACACCTGTACGAGACAGATAATCAGACGCTAACAAACCTAGCGCGTCGGTAGTCGATTCTACCAATATCACCCCGAACTCAGGATCAGACACTGTCACAGGTTTCTGGACTAGGGCTCCGACAGCTCCTTTTGCTTCGGCCACATCAACAAAATCGTGACCATCTGCCCTTTCTCCCACAATGGCGCAGAAAAGGGAGCCTGTCACATCGGTTCGGGAATCAATGGCCACGCTATGCGCCTGGACCAAAGGGTTCCCCTGCAGTAAATCCCCATCTACAATCTGAGCTATTTGGCACAAAGTATATAACAACGTCAAACTCCCCTGCTCTTTTTTGAATCGTCAATAGCCTTCCGAGCTACCTCTGCATCATCAAAATGCACGGTTTTGTCCTTGAAAATCTGGTATGTTTCGTGACCCTTTCCGGCTATCACTACCACATCCCCTTTTTCCGCTAACCAAATTGCCTTTTCAATGGCTTGTGCCCGATCCTTAATGCGATAAAATGCCAATTGGGGTTTTTCCATTTGAGCTTGGGCTAAACCTACTTGGATCTGATCCAAGATTTCATCTTCATCCTCAGTCCTGGGATTATCATTGGTAATGATGACAACATCGGCTATTTCCCCTGCGATTTTACCCATGATAGGACGTTTACCCTTGTCCCTATCCCCACCACACCCAAAAACTACAATTACCCGGTTGTCTGCAACCTGCTTAGCTGTTAGCAAAATATCTCTCAGGCTCTCAGGGGTGTGAGCATAGTCAACCCACACAGCATATTCCTCTTCCCCTGAAACCAATTCTGCCCGTCCCTTAACCCCAGAAAGCCTACGGAGAACTTCTACTACCTCTTCGATGTTCATGCCTAAACCTAAACTAACGGCACTCGCAGCCAAAGCATTATACACATTAAACCGTCCCGGCAGATGTATTTCAGCCTCTTTTTTGGAGCCTTTGAATAAAAGGGTGAACCGACTCCCTTTCGCTCCTGTTTCTACATCTATGGCCCGTACATCACTTTCTTGGTCTATTCCGTACGTAATGAAATCTCTAGGCCCGGCAGAAGCAAAGTAGTCCCAAAACGGATCATCGTGGTTGATTACTGCAAAAGGTAGAACTCCTTGAGCCGAAGTCGGCGTTTTTGCTAGTAATTGAAAAAACCTTCGTTTTGCTGCTACGTAATTTTCCAAGGTGTTATGAAAATCCAGATGATCGGTTCCGATGTTGGTAAATACGCCTACGTCAAATTGTACGTGAGCAACACGTGAAAGCTCCAAGGCGTGTGACGAAACTTCCATAACTACCGCTGTACAACCTCGGTCTACCATCTCTCTATGCATTGCCAGAAGATCCAAAGATTCCGGAGTTGTGTGGGTAACCGGAAGTACTTCGCCCCCGATTATGTTATGAACTGTCCCTATCAACCCAGTTCGGTAGCCAATGCTATCCAGAAACTCTTTGACCATGTGGCACGTGGTGGTTTTACCTTTTGTGCCAGTTACCCCTACAACCAGAAGATCCTTGCTAGGGTTCCCGTAATACACACAACCTAGGTGAGACAATGCAAACCGAGAATCTTTCACAACTGCAATACCCTTATCTTGTGGAATGTCTACTTGATCTTGAACTACTACGCCGCTGGCTCCCCTTAAAAGGGCATCTCCAACAAAATCATGGCCGTCAAACTGGTAGCCTTTTATGGCGACGAAAAGATCTCCCACTTCCACCTTACGGGAATCATACGCAATTCCCACTACCTCGCAATCGCGTATAACACAAGCGTCATCAAGCCCTTCTAGCAATGTGGATAGAAGCACCCAAGGTCACCTCCTTGCGATAGAGGAAATCCAGTACGTAAGGTAAAACCCCTTACTGGCCTACATCCATCCGGAAAACGGCCTCTACTGTTGTCCCAACAGGAACTATTTTCCCAGCCTGAGGCTCCTGGGAAACGCAGAATCCGTTCCCGTCAGCGCTCAAGGAAAGACCACAATCCTTTAACTTGGCCCGCGCTTGCGTCATCCCCAGGCCTAAAATCGAAGGGACCCTGACCATTCCCTCCCCAGGCTCTTCATCACCTTCAGTGTATAATACCACATCTGTCCCTTTAATTGCCCTGGCTCCAGCAGTCGGGAATTGATCCAAAACAGTTTCGCCCGATCCTTCAATCCTCACTTCAAAATCGCCTTGTTCTAGCTCTTTTACAGCTTGAGCCACAGGCTTGCCAGCCAGATCAGGAACTTTTACAACATCCTGACCTCCGATATCGAACGGTTCTTCCTGGGGCGGAATTTCAAGGTACCTCAGTACATCTCGCATTATGGACGAAAAAAGAGGCGCAGCCACAACACCGCCATAGTAGTCACCTTTGGGTTCATCTATCATTACCAGAAGGACCAATTTGGGGTTATTTGCAGGAGCAAAACCTACAAACGACGATATATACTTGTCCTTCGCTATTTTCCCGTCTATCACCTTATTGGATGTACCAGTTTTCCCCGCCAAACGGTAGCCTGGAACATAAGCCGACTTACCTGTACCGTCAGATATCACTTTCTCAAGGGCAAATCTCATTTCTTCTGAAGTCTTCTCCGATATAGCTTGCCTAACTGGTTCGCAAGGGACTGTATCAATTACGTTTCCGGAAGAATCAGTTATCTCTTTGACCACATGAGGAACTACAATATTCCCACCGTTGGCTATTGCAGATATAGCAGTCACTATTTGAATTGGCGTAGTCTGAAGGGTCTGTCCGTAAGACATGACCGCAAGATCGATTTCCTTCGCTTGATCCTTCGGTATAATGATACCATCTGATTCGCCAGGAAGATCAATCCCAGTGCACGATGTAATTCCCAGAAGATCGATATGCTCGTAAAACCGTTCTATCCCGACTTTCTGCGCTATTTGGATAAACCCCATATTGCACGAATTTTGAATCACTTCGTTAAAGGTCTGCTGGCCGTGCCCCCAGCTTTGGTGACAGTGTAAAGTTTCAACACCTACCTTCATGCTACCTGTGCAATAAAACACATCACTAGTTCTTACAGCCCCAGATTCAAGCGCTATAGCTCCAGTTACAGGCTTAAAAGTGGAGCCAGGAGGAAAAGAATCAGTAATAGCCTTTATCCTCCTTACCTCTTCAGGATATTCATCGTACTTGTTAGGATCATATCCTGGACGAACTGCAAGTGCTAGGATTTCTCCATTGGAAGGATCCATAGCTATTACAATTCCTCCTGCTGCTTTCGTTTCAGTTATCCTTCGATCAAGCTCCCGCTCTACGATGAACTGAATAGGTTCGTCAATTGTAAGGATCAGGTTCTTTCCATCAACAGGAGGAATATAACCTATTTCCGATTGAGGTATGATTTCGCCCAAAGCGTTAACTTCGACAGTGAATTTTCCAGGCGTACCTTTTAATGTCTCATCATATTGATATTCTAATCCCTCAAGACCGTCGTTATCTATGCCCACAATTCCTAAAACATGAGACAACAAGGTGCCTTTTGGCCAAACCCGCATGGATTCCTGAGTGAAGCCGATACCTTTTAAGTTCTGTTCCTTTATCTTCCGAACTATGTCATCAGGCAGCTTTCTTTTGATCCACTCAAAGCCGCTAGGCCTAGTTAGAATCGATAACATCTTTTCATAGTCCATGCCCAAGATTTCAGATAAGACTTCAGCGGTATGAGCTGGATCCTTAACCTGGGACGGAATAGCATACAGAGATTCCACATCCATACTAAACGCAAGCTCATGACCGTTTCTATCTGTGATAGTTCCCCGTTTGGGTTGAATGGGGATATCGTTCATTCTCATATCCAAAGCCATTTGATTAAGTTCATTAGCCCATATGAGCTGCACATATACCAGGCGTGCTAGAATTACAACAAAGCAAGCACATAAAAGAAACAAAGCGACCTTAAGCCGCTTTTGAACTGATGTCTTCTCCATAGTATTTCTCTCCAGAGATCAGCGTTAGCGTCTTTCTTTTGCAGCAGTTAGATTATCCCGCATAAATTCAACTATCCGGCTAAACCATGCGACTATGCCAGTCTGCTCCGGTTCGGAAACAGCCACGTGTTCCGAGCCTGGTTCATTAAGTATCTCTGTATCTTGAAGGTTAACCGCAATTGCTCTTACCTGTTCAGGATCTACCATGCCAAGGACGTCCCTAGCTTGAGCTTCTATGAACGCAAGAGACTCCATAGTGGCAACTATTCGTTTTAGATCTTCATTACGCATCTTCAGATCCTGCAACGTCGCCTCCAAGGCCATAAGCTCCTGGTTCATGGTAGCTACTTTAGCCGGTTGCCAGACTAATGCAATCCCGATTATAACTAAGAGTCCGAAATATAATATCCCAAAAACTTCAACCGGTACAGATTTTCTAGAGTCTATCTCAAAATCTTTGATCATGATTCTCCCTTCTCCCCATTTTGGATAACCCGTAATTTAGCGCTTCTAGAACGAGGATTGACCTCCACCTCCGATTTAGTTGCTCGCAACACTTTCTTCGTTCTTATGGTCGCCGAGAGATTCGCTTCCAATTCCTTAAAGGTGTTCTTGACTATCCTGTCCTCAAGCGAATGGTAGGTTATGACAATTAGCACGCCACCCGGTTCCAAGAGAGAAAACGCCACTGCCAAGCTATCTCCTAACCTCGATAACTCATCGTTAGTTGCAATCCTCAGCGCCTGGAAAGTTCTCCTAGCAGGATGAATAGGATCTTTCCTTGCCCCTTTTGGCATTGCGCTGTCTATAACTTCCACAAGTTGTCCTGTAGTCGTAATGGGTTCAACTTTTCGCCTCTCAACTATTTCCCTAGCAATTCGACGAGAAAACCGCTCCTCACCATATTCCCTTATTATCCCCTCTAGTTCGTCCTCGCTCGCTTCTGCCAAAATGTCTGCTGCCGTTTTGTGTAATCTCGGATCCATCCGCATGTCCAACGGAGCATCTACTTGATACGAAAAACCCCTTTCCTTCTGATCAAGTTGCCGCGATGAAACTCCCAAATCGAAAAGAACAGCGCTTATCCTGGCAATCCCGAATCTAGAGCAAAACCTATTCAATTCTCTATAATCCCATTTGACCGCTTTGAAACGACCCATAGATTCGCGGTCGATCCGTTTTTGAGATGTAGAAACCGCTTCGTCGTCTACGTCAATGCCAAAAACAAAGGTATTAGGACTGTTCCTCAGAATCTCTAGAGAATGACCACCGTCTCCTACCGTACAATCTACAACGATGTTTCTGCGGGCCTCTAATATGAACTCAAGTACTTCCGACACCATAACAGGCTGATGATACTCGCGACGAACTTCGCAACCCATCATATTCCTACAACGCTTTCGGCCAAAACTGAAAACTCGTCCTCCAACTCTCTTTTTGCATTCTCCCAAGTTTCTTTATCCCAAATCTCGATTCTACTTCCAACTCCTAGAACGAAAACTTCTTTGTTTAAACCGGCATAATCTCGCAGATTCTGCTGGAGAATGACCCTTCCCTGCTTATCAGGCTCAACCTCGGTTGCACCTGATAAAAAGTATCTTACAAAATTCCGACCATCTTTTTGGTTCAGTGGTAAGGCCTTGAGTTTGTCCATTATATTGCTCCATTCCTCATGCGGGTAGACAAACAAACACTTGTCCAGCCCTCGAGCAATTATAAAGCGCGGACCCAGACTATCCCTGAACTTTACAGGCAGGGCTAATCTGCCCTTATCATCGACCGTATGCAGGTATTCTCCGACGAATCCGGTCATAGGTGCCTAAGATTCCCCACTTTCTACCACTTTTCACCTATCTTGTCCATGTGCATGCATTCTCCACACATATCGAAAGTTCCTGCTAAAAAAAATAAATTTTAAAACTTTTTTTAGATAAAAATCTCCATCCAATAAATAAATTGCCGCTTCGTTAAAGAGGCGGCAATTTATTTTAAGAAACCATCTACCTTGAGTTTGATTTAGCCAGCATGTACCGGAGTTAAAGCAATTGAGGCGCCCTTACGTTCGATGAAAATTACTTTTCCATCACATCTAGGGCACCTCAAAATCGAAGCAAGCCTTTCATCCTTAAGATTTGTATCATCTTCACCAATATCTAGAACCTGAATTAACCCTTGGGCGCCACAACCGAGACAAACATACTCTACCGTCCTTGGCGACCGTTCCACTATACAAAGCCCCCTTTGTATGGATTCCGACAGGCCGCACACTTTCGAAAAATCCCTGTGCACTGTTTATATTCTTCTTCTGTAGATCAATTTCCTTCCCCTTCGCCCAAAAAACTCAAACAATAAAAATGTAGGCACCTGTTTCGCACACGAAATGCTCGCAGGTGCCTAACAATGTACCGATTTGCTTCAAACGTTATCTAACTGTTCAGCCTCATTCAGCAGCTTCCTCTACCAGCTCAATTAACACACCACAAGTGCTTTTAGGGTGTATAAAAGCCACCTTTGTCCCGTGAGCCCCAGGTCTTGGCTCCTTATCGATGAGCCTGAGCCCTTGGGCCTCTGCAGTTTTTAGCGAGTCAACTATACAATCTGTTTCAAAGGCCACATGGTGAACGCCTTCTCCTCTTGTAGCAAGGAACTTAGAGACAGCACTGTCTTCAGAAGTCGGCTCGAGAAGCTCTATCCTGCTCTCGCCAATCGGCAGAAAAGCGACTTTAACCTGCTGAGATGGAACCTCTTCAATTCCACCAACCTCAAGATTGAAAGCCTTCGTAAATATCTCTATTGCTTTTTCCAAATCGTTTACGGCAATTCCCAGATGGTTTATTTTCTTAAGCACCGGTATCAATCCTTTCCCGAAAAGATTGTAATTCCCACAATCTTTACAATTCCTGGCTTGGACGATATATTCCAAACACGCCTCGCAAGACATCGCAAATCTCGCCAATGGTAGCATAAGACTTTACTGCATGGAAAATCGGCACAACCAAGTTATCCTGCCCTCTCGCAGCTTCTTCAACTTTCTCCAGGGCTTTGGAAACTGCTACCCCATCTCTTCTAGCTTTGAGTTCCTCAAGACGCTTCTTCTGGCTTTCCCCAATGGCAGGATCTACCTTCAAAAGGTTCTGAGGCGGCTCCTCTTCGGATTCAAAGCAATTGACGCCAACCACTAATCTTTCCTTAGACTCTATTTCCCTCTGATACCGATATGCGCTCTCTTGGATTTCCCGCTGCATAAACCCATTCTCAATAGCCTTTACTGCTCCGCCCATATCGTCAATCTTCCTAATATAGTCGATCGCCAAGGCCTCTATTTCATCTGTCAGTTTTTCAATGAAATAACTCCCAGCAAGCGGATCTATGGTATCGGCTACCCCAGTTTCGTACGCAATGATCTGTTGAGTTCTAAGGGCAGTTCTAACCGCCTCCTCACTAGGCAGCGCCAGAGCCTCGTCTTTAGAATTGGTGTGCAGAGACTGAGTGCCTCCTAACACTGCCGCTAACGCCTCCATAGCAGTACGCACTATGTTATTATCAGGTTGCTGAGCAGTAAGGGAACACCCTGCAGTCTGGGTATGGAATCGGAGCATCATAGACTTTTCTTTTTTAGCACCAAAACGTTCTTTCATTATTCTTGCCCAGAGTCTTCTTGCAGCTCTGAACTTAGCGATTTCTTCGAAAAAGTTCATATGGCTGTTGAAGAAAAACGAGAGTCGACCTGCAAATTCATCAACATCTAGGCCCTTGTCTATTGCTGCCTGAACGTAGGCGATGCCATTTGCCAGAGTAAACGCAATTTCTTGGGCTGCCGTGCTGCCTGCTTCCCTTATGTGGTAACCGCTTATAGAAATAGTATTCCAAGATGGTATATTCTGAGAGCAGTATTCAAAAATATCTGTAACCAGCCTCATTGAGGGCTCTGGAGGGAAAATATAGGTGCCCCGTGCAACGTACTCCTTCAATATGTCGTTTTGAACGGTACCCCTAAGCTTGCGCGCATCCACACCCTGCTTCTCACCTACCGCTTGATACATGGCAAGTAGAATTGCTGCAGGAGCATTTATAGTCATAGACGTTGAGACTTTGTCTAATGGAATTCCCTCAAAAACAATTTCCATATCCTCAAGAGAATCTATGGCAACACCCACACGCCCCACTTCGCCCTCGGCTAACGGATGGTCAGAATCATACCCCATTTGCGTAGGCAAATCGAACGCCACGCTTAACCCGGTCTGTCCTTGCTCGAGTAGGAACCGAAACCTTTCATTGGTTTCTTTCGCAGTGCCGAAGCCTGCATATTGCCGCATAGTCCAAAGACGTCCTCTGTACATTGTGGGTTGAACGCCACGAGTAAAAGGGTAATCGCCGGGGAACCCAAGTTTCTCAAGATAATCCCAGTCCTTTAAATCTTCTGGAGTGTAAAACCGTTCTACAGGAATTCCAGAATCAGTATGGAATTCCTTCTTCCTTTCAGGGTATCTCTCAATCACTTTGGCTAAACGTTCCTGTTCCCACTTTTTCTTAGCCTCGTTTATCATAAAACGCGTAACCCCCCTTTCTAACTTTTCCTAAACATTTTGGCAGCTTCTAGTCCAACCTGAAACGCTTTCTCATTTAATTCTTCAGTTCCCTTAGGAACCCGATCCAAAATAGCCGCCATAACCGCATCTTCAGGAACTACTTGTGTAAGTCCGACAATCAGCCCTAGAGACACGATGTTCGCCACGATTTCCCGCCCAATCTCCCTAGCTTTTTCGCTTATGGGGTATTCTATAATCTTGGCATCTATCTGTTCTTCAGGAAGTTTTACATAGGTAGAATCTACAATAATGGTTCCACCTGGTTTAACGCTTGGAATATACTTGTCTGCTGCCTCCTGGGCCATCACCAACAGGATATCAGGATTCTTGACTTCTGGATAATCAATTTCTTCTGTCGAGATTATAACATCAGCTCGTGAAGCGCCGCCCCTGGACTCGGGTCCATAGGACTGAGTTTGGGTAGCGTTCAAATCTGTGTGCTCGGCACAAGCTTCGGCAAGAATTATACCTGCGGTTATAAGTCCCTGGCCTCCTTCACCTGCGAGCCGGAGTTCCAACCTCATTCCTCTTCACCCCTTTGCGTCAACTTTTCAACGAGTTCAGCGTAGACTTGAGTGAGCTCGGCAGCTTCAATCTTCGTAAGAACGCCAATTGGGAATTTCCCTTCGCGCTCTTCTACGCTTTGTTTGTCCCAAGAAGCCTTAGGTACTGCCCGCTCTTTGAACCAATTCATCATGTCCAAAGGCGTCCTAAGCTGGTTCCGTCTCCCGTAGTACGTAGGACACTGGGACAGCGCATCCACAAATGCAAATCCTTCATGTGAAATTGCTTCCTTTATCATATTTGTGAGATGCCTGGCGTGGTACGTTGTGCTGCGAGCTGCAAAAGTACCCCCGGCACCTATAACCAGTTCGCACAAGTCAAAAGGCCTCTCTAACATTCCGTAAGGAGCGGTAGTTGCGAAACTACCTTGTGGAGTTAGGGGAGAATACTGACCTGAAGTCATTCCGTAAATGTTGTTGTTATAGCAAATCACTGTTAGGTCTACATTCCGCCTCGCCGCATGAATCAAATGGTTCCCACCTATAGCGGCGGCATCACCGTCTCCAGTAATGACTATCACACGCAGTTCAGGATGTGCCATCTTGATGCCAGTAGCAAAAGCGATGGCTCTGCCATGGGTAGTGTGAAGAGTGTCGAAATTCATGTATCCAGGAGCCCTTCCCGAGCATCCGATTCCTGAAACGATGACCGTTTTCTCAGTGTCAATACCCAACTCATCGATTGCCCTAATGATAGCCTGGGTAACGATGCCGTGCCCACAACCAGGACACCAAATGTGAGGCATTTTATTTACTCTTAGATATTTTTCTAAGGGGAGTGCCATACTACATCGCCTCCTTTATAGCGTTAAGGATCTCTTCAGGTTCGATAAGCTGACCTGCAACCTTGTTTATGGGCACCACAGGACACCTATCGCCAATGACTCTTTTAACAGGCAGAACCAGTTGACCAAGGTTCATCTCAGGTACAATTATAGCCTTGGGCGCTTTATCTCTTACCTTTAACATGGCATCTTCAACAAAGGGCCAAATGGTAATCGCCCTAAGCATCCCGGCCTTAATTCCCTGAGCCCGAGCATCTTTAACTGCCTTCTTTGCAGATCTTGCAGTTCCTCCGTAGGCAAACACTACAACTTCTGCATCGTCAAGATAAAACTCTTCAACCTTGCAAATCTCCTTTTTCCTCTGACGAATTTTTTCACTAATTCTCTTTATCTGCTTTTCACCAACGGAAGGATTGTTCGTTGGGAAACCATCTTCTCCGTGAGTCAATCCTGTGACGTGGAATCTGTATCCATCTCCATAAGCTGCCAAAGGCGGCACCCCAGGTATCTTGCCTTGATCTAAGGCAAAGGGCTTGTATTCCTCGGGTGAAACTGTAGGTTTCTCACGGTTTTTTATCACCAAATCAGATTTATCTGGTAAAACCACTTTTTCCCTTAAGTGCCCTATCATCTCATCCATCAATAATATAACTGGCGTACGCAGTTCTTCTGCAATATTAAATGCTTCAACAGTTAGGGTAAACGTCTCCTCCACAGAAGCCGGCGAAAGAGCAACTATCTCGTGATCGCCATGAGTGCCCCATCTCGCCTGCATAACGTCTCCCTGAGCCGCCGAAGTAGGCATTCCCGTAGATGGTCCAACTCTTTGCACATCTACAACCACGCACGGTATCTCACCTTGAACGGCAAACCCTAGGTTTTCTTGTTTGAGAGAAAATCCAGGACCACTTGTGGCAGTCATAGCTTTTGCTCCTGCCAAAGATGCACCGCACACCGCTGCCATACTAGCTATCTCGTCCTCCATCTGCATGAACACGCCTCCAACTTGCGGGAGCCTCGCAGCGCATAATTCTGCAATTTCTGTAGATGGAGTTATGGGATATCCTGCAAAAAACTTCAAACCTGCTGCGATCGCCCCTTCAACACAGGCCTCATTTCCTTGAAGAAGCATAGCACCTTTCTTTTTCATTGCTCCCCTCCTCCTTTTACTATGATGGCAAAGTCAGGACAGTGCATTTCACAAAGTAAGCATCCAATGCACCGCGAAGCGTCCTTTACTACTGGGGAATCCTCACCCATCTCCAGGACCTGGCGTGGGCAGAACTCTACGCATAGCCCGCACTTCTTGCACCACTTGGAATTCACAATTATCTCCCATGGCTGGTTTTGGTCCACGACAAATCGCCTCCTACTTGATATTTCTTTTTCTGTGCTCCAACACAGAAGATCTCAGTAAATTCATAGAGCCTGCATCAGGCCTATAAATAAACTCTATTACCTGGGTTCCTGCTTTGGCCATCGAAATCACTTCCTTAAGCCTTCCTGGAGATACGATCACAGCTCCCTTGTCTCTCAGTTTCTCTTGAAGGACCCGAGCATCTTTTTGTGTGTAAATCTCAATGTCCAGTTCTCTAATACCAGCGATCTCAATGGATTTCAGGACCCTTTCCGCAAAAGCTTCCGAAATACACACCAAAAGCACTTTCGTGCCGTGGGGCAGTCGAGCTATCTTGACCATAGACTCCATAACAGGATCAAGAGCTATTCCTAAAATATCTTCTTCTCGTTGGGGCAACTTATTTCGGACTTCGTCTAAATGGAAGAAGGTGGTTACAATGAGGTCGGCTTCTAACACTTTCTTGTACTCAGTTTCAGAATCTAAAGTGTCGATTAACACAGGCATTACTCTTACGCCTGTCCCAATTTCAATTTCTCGGGCAAAATAGTCTAGCTGTTCCCTATTGCATTCGATAAACGCAATTGTTACCTCCTGAAGCAGTTGCTGTCTTTCCTGAACCCTCTTTTGAACAACTGACAACAACTCATCCAGGGTGAACCCTAGGAGCAACGCCTCATCAATAGCGTTATCCACGGCACTCATTAGTCTGTCTTCTTTATCTTCAATGTTTCGTATATAGCCAGATTCTGATACAAAAGTGCCACGTCCCTGCCTTGACGTTATCATTCCTTCGCCTTCCAATTGTCGGTAAGCCAAGCTTACAGTGTTTCTGCTAACCCCAAGGGCACTGGCCAATTCCCGTTCGGTGGGCAGCTTTTCGCCTCTTTGCCAATAACCTTGGAGAATTAAGTTGCTGATGTTTCGTTTTACTTGCAGATGTAAGGGGAGGTCACCTTCCCTGTCTACTTGGAAGGGAATATCGAGAGTAACGTCTTTTTCGGTAATTGGATCGCTTGCCCAATTGGTGTTGCCAATTTCCTTCATTGGATCTGTCCTTCATTCCTTTTGATAGCCCAATACCTACACTAGAATAATTCGCTAAAGAACGCAGAATTCCTTCCTCTTCACATATTATTATATCAAAAAGAATCCGGGCTTGAAGCCCGGATTGGATCACTTCTTAGAGCCAATATATGCAAACTAGAAAACAAGGCCTTATACTGGCTATCTACTCATTCAAGACTCTTGCAACCCCAGTTTTGAGCACATCCACTTCCACTTTTTCCGCAACTCTTACCTTTACTGATAAATCCTCCACCTTCGTAATAACTCCTATTAACCCACCCATGGTGACAATCTTGTCGCCAGGTTTCAACGAACGAATCATTTCCGCTCTCTCTTTTTGCTCCTTCTGCTGAGGACGTATTAGCAAAAAATACATAATTGCAAATAGAACAACCAACCAGATAATGCTGCCTATCATCTGGCCTTTTACGGCAATTATGGAACCCAAGTTCAAAACCTCCTTTGAGATCGTGATAGTATCTTGTTCTACTTTATAATACATATTACCTTTTATGTAGTTGGCAGGTAATAAATTTCTTATCCAGAATAGACTTGGGCTATATGGTGGCGGAAGTTAAGCAACGTACCATCTGCCAATCTACGCCGAACTATTTCCATGAATCTTTGGAAAAATCTCAGATTATGAATGGAAATAAGGGTCCACGCCAAACTTTCTCTAGCTATAAGTAGATGCCTAATGTACGAACGCGAAAAACCTTGACACGTCATGCAGTCGCACCCTTCTTCAATAGGAAGAAAATCTTGAGAAAATCGGGCATTTCTTAAGTTTAAAGAACCATCCATTGTAAATGCTATACCATGTCTCGCATTTCTCGTAGGCAGCACGCAGTCGAACATATCTACCCCTGCTAAAACTCCCTCGATAATATCAACAGGATGTCCGACTCCCATTAAGTATCTCGGCTTATCTGATGGAAGATATTCTGTAGTATAGTTAAGCACCTCATAAAACTGTTCTTTCGATTCCCCGACCGAAAGTCCTCCTATCCCATACCCTGGAAAATCCAGTGAGGAAAGTTCCAAACAGCAATATCTTCTCAGCTCAGGAAAAACAGAACCTTGAACAATAGCGAAAAGGCTTTGGCAATCTGGGACCTTCTCCTTTTTCGAACGTTCCGCCCACAATATGGTCCTCTCTGTGGCCTCCTTAGCTTGGGCGTACGTGGCTGGATACTCTATACACTGATCCAGGCACATAATAATGTCAGCCCCAAAAGCAACTTGAGCTCTCACTGCATCTTCAGGGCTGAAACGTATAGGACTACCGTCGATATGAGATCTGAAAACCGCTGCTTCATCGGTGATAGAAACAGAATGCCCAAGGCTCATGATTTGAAAGCCACCGCTATCCGTTAGAATCGAACCAGGCCAATTCATGAAAGAGTGAAGCCCTCCTGCTCTGTGAATGACTTCCGGGCCTGGCCTAAGGTATAGATGGTAGGCGTTGGAAAGGATTATAGAAGAACCAGTTTCCAGTACATCGGCAGGTAGAACTGACTTAACGGTGGCTTGGGTCCCTACTGGCATAAACACAGGCGTCTCAAATTCGCTGTGAGGCGTTTTCATCCTTCCAATCCTAGCTTTTCCCTTTTCAAAGTCCAAATCCAATCTCAACTTTGCCACTCTTCTTCCCTCTTAAATGCCTTCATACCTATATTATCAGCATTGCATCTCCGAACGAGAAAAACCTGTACTTCTCCCTAATAGCTTCGGCATACGCCTCCGTTATGAGTTCTTTCCCTGCAAAGGCGCTTACTAACATAAGCAGTGTAGACTTGGGCAAATGGAAATTGGTTACGAGGCAATCTACGATTTTGAAATCGTAACCTGGGTATATGAAAAGATCAGTAGCCCCTTTCTTTGGGATAAGAAGCCCATCTTCTCCTACTGAACTCTCAAGTACCCTTACAACAGTAGTCCCTACTGCAAAAACTCGGTTCCCCGTTTCCTTAGCTCTGCGTATAGTCTCAGCTGCGTCTGGCTTGATCTCAAAGTATTCTTTGTGCATCTCGTGATCTTCAATATTCTCCACTGACACAGGCCTAAAAGTATCTAAGCCCACATTCAAAGTTACCGATGCTATCTGCACGCCGTTTTCTTTTATCTCCTGAAGCAGTTCTGGGGTAAAATGCAGTCCTGCAGTAGGAGACGCTGCAGAGCCTGGGATTTCCGCGTAAACTGTCTGGTAACGCTCAGGATCTTCGAGGGGCACTTTTATATAAGGGGGCAATGGGATTTTTCCCAACCTAGAAAGCACATCTTCCCACTCACCATCATGGCTCCACTCGATGAGTCTTCCTCCAAAAGACGTCCTTTCCAATACGGTGCCTATTAGTTCGGGATCTGAGTCTGTTCCAAAGTAAAGGTTATCACCTGGTTTTACCTTATTCCCAGGCTTAACCAAACATTCCCACACATTTTCACCTACTGGATTAAGGAGCAACACCTCGACTTTACCGCCCGTCTCTCTGCGCCCCAAAAGCCTAGCAGGTATAACTCTCGTATTATTTATGACCAGAACATCCCCAGACTGTATGTAATATACAATGTCTCGGAACTTCTTGTGGCTGAGACTTCCTTCTTTTCTGTCTACCACCAAAAGTCGTGACTGATCTCTGTCGACCAAAGGAGTTTGAGCTATAAGTTCCTTTGGCAAAAAGTAATCAAATTCGTCGATCTTCACTAAACTACCACCATTTCTCTATCTTCGCCTTAGGATAATAATGCTCAAGTATCTCCAGGTAACTGTAATTTGATTCTGCCATTGCGTTAGCCCCGTATTGAGACATGCCTACCCCATGCCCGCTTCCCTTTCCCTGAAATATAAACCTCAGCGTGCCTGCTTCACCAGGCGACAGAACAAAAGCGCCTTGCTCAACCCCGCTTAAACAATCAGGTTCTGCACCTACAACATTGCAGCTGCCCACTTTCACAGGCTGCACTTTTTCCCCGTTATCAACGTATACATTAAACCCAGGGTTCAAGCAGCCTTTAGTCTCGAGGTTCCCGCCTTTTCTGAAAACAGAGAACCATGCGCTTTTCAACCCAAAAATAGGCATAAACTCAGTAGGTCTCAATTCCAAACTATCTTTGGCCGATTTTACCTTAAGGGAAAACCACCTTCCAGATACACCAGGCTTCAGGCCTTTTATCATCTCAACTGATCCCGAAAACCCCTTATCACTCAACTTTTGCCCAACGGTAACCCCGTCAATCTCTACTTTCCATTCAGAATGAGGTGACAAGTGGGGCACCTCATCAACCGCCGAATAGTAAGGAAGAGAGCCACCCCACACAAATTGTGGAATCTCAGTCATACCCGCAGCATCTGCGTGGAAAAACGCCTCAATAAGTTGTCCTTCATAGGTCAAAACTAGCCCCTTAGTATCAACGCATGCCTCAACCGCCCTTGGATCTTCAAATGACTTGCCCTTATACACTTGGTCTGTGGCACCCGCCCAAACCTTCACGTCCCCAGGCTTTAAAGAAAATGACCTAAGTAACCCCCTATCAAAACCTGGAGAATTAGGCGTCCAAAAACCGGTCTGCCTCAAGGCATAAGTTCTGGATGCAATAGCCTGCGCCTTTAGGGTTTCAGTATGCCAGTTTTTCGGAAGTTCACACGATACTACTGACCATAAATACTGTTCTATCTGTAATAGATTGGCAAGTATTAGGCTTCTTCCATCTTTCATAATGATGGCATCGCCCCTGTACTCTCTCCCTATAAGATCGGACCCTAAAGTGCTATCTGCCAATACTGTAAAACTACCTGAACCATAATTGTTTACCAAAAACACTTGGCTTGGAGCATCCCCTTGGCACACACTCGATCCACTTACCTTCACATCGTACTCAATTCCGTAATCGTTGAGTTTCAAAATGATGTTGGCTTGGGAAGGTAGATCCTGTACACAACCATCATCAGCCAAAAGGGTATAGCCATCAGATACTGCAATGGTCACTCCCCTGGGCCTGCCCAACCCTACTATAATCTCAGGACCTGCATGAGAACTGGCGTAACACATATGGGCTGGCATGTTTACAACACAAATTACCCAAGCACATATTATTAGGAATGTCCCAATCTTCATACCCTTCGTCTTTGAAGCCATGCTAGTATCATTCACCACCTTTGCTAAACTCACAACCGCAATATTTCTGCATATACATGTGATATCCCCTGGCCATTTGCCTACATCTAAGATATCCGCGCCTAAGATCATTGTACACAAAGGGGATTCCGCTTTCCCGGGATGCGATACCCATAGCTTCTATTATTCCTTTGTGATCTTGATATGGGCTTACAAGCAAAGTAGTTGAAAAACAATCGTACCCTTCTTCTTTGGCAAAACGAGCCGCTTCTTTTAGCCTGAAAAGATAACATTCTTTGCACCTTGCAGGTTTGCTCAAATCCTGAGAAACGGCTCCTAACCATTCGTCATGGGGGGTATTGATACGCGTTGCAGGGAGATGGTTCTTTTCAGCCCAGTCTGCGTACGTTTCCCATCTCTTTATCTCCTCCTCCTCGGGGTAGATATTTGGGTTGAAGTACAGTCCACCTACTGAATAACCCTGTGCCCTATAGAAATGAAGAGGATAGGTTGTACAAGGACCGCAACAGGAATGAAGCAGTAATTTCAAAGGTTATCAAAAAGCCCCTTTCTACCAACTGAATCTCCTAGCACATATTGAACGGCTTTTTGCGTAGCGACCCTGCCCCTTGGCGTTCTTTCTAAAAACCCCATCTGCAACAAGAAAGGTTCGTACACTTCTTCTATGGTTCCAGGGTCTTCGCTCAAAGAAGCAGCAAGAGTTGATAGACCTACGGGCCCTCCCCCGTAGTTTACCACAATCGCTGAAAGCAGCTGTCTGTCTAACCCGTCAAGTCCGTACGGATCTATACCCATAAGAGCCAAAGATTCAACAGCCAAATCTTTATGAATGGTACCATCGCCCTTGACTTGAGCGTAATCCCGTACTCTTCTAAGAAGCCTATTTGCCACCCTAGGAGTGCCCCTTGACCGCTTGGCGATCTCTAAAGCTGCATCATCGTCTACAGAAACCCCAAGTATTTTGGCTGACCTCTTGATCACTTGAAAAAGCTCATCTTCGCTGTAAAACTCAAGCCTAAAAGATATTCCAAATCTGTCTCGTAAAGGAGATGTGAGAAGTCCGCTCCTAGTAGTGGCTGCAATTAGGGTAAACCTAGGGAGTTTTAGCCGGTATGTGCGGGCCCCCGGTCCTTTACCTGCAACCCAGTCGAAGCTAAAGTCTTCCATGGCAGGGTATAAAGCTTCTTCCGCCTGACGGTTCAACCTATGAACTTCATCAATAAACAAAACATCCCTATCTTGCAAACTGGTCAAAATAGCCACAAGGTCGCCTGACCGTTCGATAGCAGGACCAGAAGTGACCCGTATACCCACCCCGAGCTCGTTTGCAATTATATGTGCCAGCGTAGTTTTGCCCAACCCAGGAGGCCCCGAAATAAGAACATGATCTACTGCATCCTGTCTCTGTTTCGCAGCCTCAATATACACCGCAAGGTTATATTTCACTCTTTCTTGCCCTATGTATTCAGATAAAGTAGCAGGCCTTAATGAGACTTCTACTACTTCATCTTCAGGCATGACTTCCCTGGATACAAGAGATCTAGAATCTTGCAAGATATTTCAAAGCCTCCCTGAGCAATGTTTCAAGGTCTGGTTCGACTGCAGTTTCAGTCGCACGCAATATAGCCGTTTCCGCTTCTTGCCTCGTATAACCTAGGGCCATAAGCGCTTCAATCCCTTCGCCGATCAAAGTATCTGGTTCGCGGAATTGCACTGCAATTTCATCAGATAACCCAATTTTATCCCTTAATTCTACCACTATTCTACCTGCTGTTTTTTTCCCAATCCCAGGAATTCTGGTGAGAGTATGCTCGTCTCGGGACAAAACAGCCCTGTAAAAATCCTGAACTGGAAGGGTAGCTAAAACCCCCAAGGCAGTTTTAGGCCCGATACCTTGAACTTTGAGTAGCATGTCGAAGAGGGCTCTTTCCTCCAGGTTCTTGAAGCCATACAGATGCAACCCGTCGTCTCTGAGCAAAAGCCTGGTATGCAAATGAACTTCCTCGTTAAATCCGAGGGAGTCTAAGAGACCCGGCGCAACATTCACCTCAAAGCCCATTCCTCCTACCATAATAGTTACACTTTCTTTGTTCTTTGCAATCACATCGCCTTTAATCTCTGATATCATGTCGCGTTACCATTTCCTTCTCAGGAGAATATATCCGGATTACGCTCTATGGCATCTTCAAACGATCTTTTAATGCCAGCAGATATGGCTATGGCCAGAGCATCACAAACATCGTCTGGTTCAGGCACAATCTGTAATCCTAAAATACTCTTAACCATCATTCCTACCTGTTCCTTAGTAGCATTCCCATAACCAACTATATATGACTTCACCTGAAGAGGCGTCACTTCTTCCACACGTATACCTTTCTCACCGCCGACCAAAAGGCATACACCCCTTGCGTGTCCTACGGAAATGGCGGTTTTCACGTTTTTAGCAAAAAATATCTCTTCGACTCCAATGAGATCAGGACAATAGGTATCTACAAGAGAGGTTATTCCCTGATATATTGCTAGCAATCTCAAAGGAAGAGTGTCTTCCTTCGGGGTAACTAAGCTCCCATAGTCGCACACGGTGAATTCATGTCCACCTTGCGAATTCACAACGCCCCAGCCTGTGCAGGCAATACCTGGATCTATACCGAGAATTCGCATCGCTATACCTCCGAATAGTTGTTCGACATGGGGGTGCTAAAAACCTTTACGGACTTTCCTCCAAACTCTCATCCATAATTTCATCTGGAATATCAAAATTGGCGTAAACCTTAGAAACATCATCGTGGGATTCAAGCGCATCGAAGAGGGTAAGCATTTTTCTTGCTTCGTCATCATCTAGTTTTACATACGTTTTGGGTATCATGGTCAATTCAGCCGTCTGGATGATTGCACCTGATTCCTCTATTTTTAGCCTTACCTTTTCCAAATCTGCAGGTTCCGTATATATCTCGTAGAAATCATCGCCGCTTTCTACATCAAGGGCTCCTGCGTCAATACAGATTTCGAGAATTTGGTCCTCATCTAGCTCTCCTTTTTCAACGACTATATAACCTCGCAGATCAAATAGCCATGACACTGAACCTAGATCTGCCATTTTTCCGCCATGCTTGGAAAGTATATATCTGATCTCTGACGCGCTTCGGTTCCTGTTGTCTGTGGCGACTTCGATCAGAATCGCTACACCTCCAGGCCCGTATCCCTCGTAGACAATCTCTTCGATTTGCCCTCCCTCTATTTCGCCGGTTCCTCTCTTAATCGCTTTATTGATGCTGTCCATGGGAACGTTTGCCTGTTTCGCTTTTTCTATGGCTATCCTAAGCCTTAAATTGGTGTCTGGATTTCCGCCTCCTTGTTTGGCAGCAACAGTTATTTCCCGCAAAACTTTTGAAATTATATTTGAACGTTGTGCGTCTACCTTAGCTTTTTTCCTTTTGATATTTGCCCATTTCGAATGCCCTGACAAGATCACTCCTCCTTTAGATCTTTACTGATACCAGGTATTGGGGGAATATTTCGTTTGTGCTCGGTTTTTGTATGCATATCCAATATTTTTAACTCAACCTCAGAAGATATTTTCTTCCCTAAAACGTAAGCATCAAGGTCCTCATAACTCAATCCCATTTCCGCTTCGTCAGTCTGTCCTTTCCAAAGACCTCCAGACGGCACCTTATTAATAATTCTATCTGGGACACCCAAATACCTTGCAACTTCTCTCACTTCTGACTTTGCAAGATCCGCAAGTGGCAACATATCAACTCCACCATCTCCGTACTTGGTAAAATACCCAACAAACCACTCAGACTTGTTGGTCGTACCAACAACCATGTAGTTCATCAGATTAGCGAAATAATAAAGGGTTGTCATGCGCAGGCGTGGCTTGAGATTCGCCTCTGGAAGTACATGTCCGCTCGGGGCCGGAGGCAGCATTTCCTTCAGACTGTCGAACTGAGGTCCAAGATCTATCACCTTGTATCTGCAATTAAAATGATTAAGCACGTCTATGGCATCCTTAACATCTTCGTCTTGAGAATAACACGGCAAGACCAAACCCAAACAGTCTTCCCCCCATGCGCGTTTGGCTAGCCCTACTACTACCGCAGAATCCAGCCCACCAGAAACCCCAAAGATGCCCCCTTTGGCGCCTGCCGAAAGAGTCAATTCTCTCATCCAAGAGGCTATATATTCAGTTACTTTCTGTGCGTTAAACAAACGCCACACCTCCATATATTCAATCCAATGCTATCTGGCAAATTCGTCGTTTTCCGACTCGGAAGATAGTCCCATTTTGGACTTGAACCAATGCTGAAGGGTCGTAAATACGTTCTTCATTAACTCTAACGGCACCAGCTTTTATCAGCCGTTTCGCCTCAGATAAAGATGGGGCAAGACCGCACATAACCAAAATTTTGCGCACTTCCACAAGATCCCCTTCTTCAATTCCAGTGAGCTTAACCACTTCTATATCCGTTGGAAGAGAATCCTGTCTGAACACGCGAGAAAAGTTTTCTTCTGCTGACTTAGCTTCCAGATCACTGTGGAATAGGGAAACGATCCTCCTTGCCAACTCCATTTTGGCTTCCATAGGATGACGCTCGCCGCTTTCAATGCTTTTCATGAGCTCTTCTTTGAAACCAGGAGGCTCTCCCAAAACCAGTTCAAAGTAATCCCCCATTATTTCATCGGGAATCGACATTACTTTGCCATACATATCGTCAGGTTCATCTGTTATACCAATGTAGTTGCCTAAACTCTTAGACATTTTTTCCTTACCATCTGTACCAACCAAAAGTGGCATTGTGATCGCAATTTGAGGCTCCAGACCGTAGTAGGGCTGAATATCTCTGCCTACGAGAAGGTTAAATGTTTGATCAGTACCACCCAGTTCTACATCTGCTTCTATGGCTACCGAATCGTAGGCTTGAGCTAAAGGATACAAAAACTCATGTATACCTATGGGGTGCCCCTCTAGATACCTTTTATTGAAATCATCTCTTTCAATCATCCTCGCCACTGTAAATCGAGAAGCAAGCTCGATTACGTCTGCAAAAGAAAGAGGTGCTAGCCACTGGGAGTTGAACACTACGTGGGTTCTTTCAGGATCCAGAATCAAAGTAGCCTGGTCGTGATAGGTTTTAGCATTTATCAACACCTCTTCTTTTGATAGCTGTTTCCTGGTCTTAGATTTCCCACTTGGGTCTCCGATCATACCGGTAAAATCACCGATAACGAAATATATCTCGTGCCCCAAATCTTGAAATTCTTTAAGTTTCCTCATAACCACAATATGTCCAAGATGAATATCAGGGGCGCTTGGATCTACCCCAAGTTTCACCTTCAATGGCTTATTTTGACTGATCGATCTCTGTAGCTTGGCTTTGAGTTCGTTTTCGGTCACAAGCATGGCGGTTCGCTGCCTAATAATGTCAAACTGCCGAGCGACCTCTTTTTCTAGATCCGTATTTCCCAAAGCGCTACACCTCCTCAGGCTTTTCGTTAAATTATATCATCCTTTTGCCTAACACGGAGTCCAAACCATAAAAGGGAAAATAAAGCCGGAAAGCGAAGAACAATGCAACGGTTAGTCTCAGCGTAGTATAATAGTGACACTTATTCGGTTGTCTAACGTCTAATAGAGTGCAGGAAAACACGATGGGAACTTGCCGATTAATAAATTGTTATGTTTCGTTTGCTTAGTGTTGCTTGGGGGTAAGAAAATGGCCAAGAAAAGAAGGCGCAAGAAGGAAAGTCTTCGAGCATTGGACGTGATCATATATCTGCTGTTGGCTGCCTTGTTGATAGGTACTTGCTTTGCAGTAGGTCTAGTAATTTCCGCTTACAGAGATCTTCCAGATTTATCTAATCTCGAACCCACGGCCAGCGCTACGTCCATTCTATATGATGGAAACGGAGAAGTATGGACTGAACTTAGGTCCGGAGAATACAGGATTCCCATCTCAATAAAAGAAATGCCCGATCACGTCCTAAAATCGGTGCTCGCAGCAGAGGACCACCGGTTTTATTCTCACATGGGCTTCGATATAAGGGCGATAGCCAGGGCGTTTTATCAAAATATAACAGACGCCTCTGGGCTGCAAGGAGGGAGCACCATAACGCAACAGCTGGCTAAAATAGCCTTTCTTGAGCCGGAACGGACTTTGAAGAGAAAGGTACAAGACGTAATGGTAGCAACTCTCCTAGAACGCAAGTACACTAAAAACGAAATATTGGAAATGTACGTGAACCAAATCCCCTTTGGGCGCGGAGCCTATGGTATAGAAGCGGCAGCTAGAGCCTACTTCAATAAATCCGCCTCCGAACTAGAAGTTGACGAAGCCGCTTTCCTAGCGGGAATTATAAGAGCGCCGTCATATTACGGATCCAAGTCAAACTTAGACGAGGGCATAAACCGTAGAAACACAGTCCTCAACCAAATGGCAGAATACGGATACCTATCTCAGGATGAAGCCGAAGCTTACAAATCTAAACCTTTGAACATAATCGATTACTCCCCAATGGTTGTCACAGAGGGAGGACACTTCTTAGATTACGTTTTAGAATACTTGCTTTCACGTTACCCTTCAGATCTGGTATACGGAGGAGGCCTTAGAATATACACAACATATGACCCGTTGGCACAAAAGGCTGCTGAAGACGCCATAAAAGAAGTGCTCGATCCGGTGTTCCCTTACAGCGAGGAAGAACCCAGCATCGAATGTGCGGCGGTTGTCATGGACGTAAGAACTGGACATTTATTAGCAATTGTAGGCGGGCGTAAACACGAGGGCATGCTGGGGTGGAATAGAGCAACAGACGCCAAGCGACAGCCTGGTTCGGCTTTTAAACCGATCGCGGTGTACGTTCCTGCGCTCGAGGCAGGTATGGGCCCGTACACGGTGATTGACGATTCACCCGTAACGTGGGTAGACCCTGTTACCAAGGAAAGTTTCACACCCAGAAATTACAGCGGTAACTTTCAAGGCCCAGTGACTATGAGAACTGCAGTAGTTCAATCATTGAACGTAGTAGCGTGTAAAGTTCAAGATATGGTAGGCATTCAAAGGAGCTTGGAAACTGCAGAAGCGCTAGGCATAACCTCGCTGGTGAAAACCCCAATTGAAGGGGGACGCTCAGACTACACTAGATCTCTAGCCCTCGGCGGGTTAACCTACGGTGTATCGCCACTAGATATGGCCGTGGCCTTTGGCACAATTGCCAACCAGGGAATTAGAGTTGAGCCTATCGCGGTTCTCAGGGTCGAGGACATGGATGGCAACGTCCTAGAGGAAAACGTATCTAAGAAAAAGGTAGTGATTTCAGAAGAATCAGCGTACCTTATGACCAGCATGTTGAGGGATGCTATTACTGTATCTGGTGGAACAGGGGGAAATGCCTATTTCGGGAAACCTGCCGCAGGTAAAACCGGGACGACCAGCGATTGGAAAGACGCATGGTTTTGTGGATACACTCCTAGCAAAGTTGGAGTCGTGTGGATGGGATACGACCAGGAAAAGACTATGGCTCAATGGAAAATAACAGGAGGAACATATCCTGCCAGGATGTGGAATCGGATGATGCGTAAAATCTCAGAGGAAACGCCAGCAGAAGACTTTGTCAAGCCCGAATCCGTAATAAGCATCCAGGTCTGCAAGAGATCAGGTCTTTTGCCTAGTGTATATTGTCCCCAAGGAGACATAATCACTGAATTAGCAGCCAAAGGCAAACAACCAAACTCGTTATGTGATTATCATAAGGGGGAACGACATGAACCAGACGACGCTGCCGACTAGTGCGTCTTTAGCGTAGCTATTGTAACGCCGGTTCCACCTTCAGAAGGTTCTCCCATCCTATAGGTCTGCACGTATTTGTTTGATGCTTCTAAATATTCTTCCACAGCTTTTCGTAGGGTACCTGTTCCTTTTCCGTGGATAATCCTTATTTGCGGCAAAGATGCCAAAAGGGCAGTGTCAAGATATTTCTCCAAGGCGGCTAGCGCCTCTTCCTTGGTCATCCCGCGCAAGTCTATTTCTGTAGGTACAGATTCTATTTTCCCATTTGCCAAAGGGCCCATCCCTATGTCCCGGACATGCTTTTTCTTTTCGCTGCCGTCTACGGTTCTAAGATCCTCTGGGCTAACCCTAATCTTGAAATTGCCTACGCTTACCAAAACATCGTCATCAGAATCTGATATTTCCAATACAATGCCTGGCTCGCTGAACCCAACCACCCTTACTTGCGCGCCAGGTTCAAGATTTTCGATAGATACAGGCTCTCCTTTGATCTCATATTCGTCTTCTACTCGTAAGTCATTTTGTGCCTCTCGTAACCTATCCCTGATAGCAGAAGCCTGAAGGTTAACCTCAGACAAAGTTCTCGACTGCGCCTCTCTGATTTCTCTCAGCGCCTCTTCAAACTCGACCCTTGCCCGCATTATAATTGACTTAGCTTCCCTCTTAGCATCATTTAATATTTTCTTACGCTCTTTTTCCAAAGATTGTAGCTTGTTTTCGTATTCTATTCGAAGGCGCTGACTCTCTGCCCTCTCTCTTGCGGCTCTTTCACGCTCCCGCCTAGCTTTCTGAGACGCAACCTCCATTTCGGCTATAATATCTTCCAGCCTAACTACGTCTTCATCCATGAATTCTTTAGCTAATGCCAACACATGATCATCTATACCTAGCCTCTTTGCCACCAAAAACGCATTTGATGTCCCAGGCCTTCCAACAACCAACTTAAACGTAGGCACCATATTGACAGGATCCCACTCCACGCTGGCATTGCACATCCCAGGGGTTTTCTGGGCCATTATCTTGAGTTCACTGTAATGACTCGTAACCACACAAAGTGCTCCTTTTGCGTGAATCTCAGCGAGTATGGCTTGGGCAAGCGCTGCACCTTCCTTAGGATCTGTTCCCGCCCCAAGCTCGTCTATAAGTACGAGTTTGCCAGGTCCAGCCAACTCTAATATGTGCCTTATGTTTGCCATGTGAGCAGAAAATGTGCTGAGATTTTCCTCGATAGATTGTTCATCACCGATATCGCACAGGATATCTTCAATATCACCGATTTCAGTTCTTGGGTCGCATGGGCATGGAAGTCCAGCCAAAGCCATAGAAACGAGAAGTCCTGTAGTTTTTAGTGCTACAGTCTTGCCACCCATATTGGGCCCAGTTATTACAACAGTTCTTGCCCCCGATCCGCCCAGCTCCAAGTCCATGGGAACCGGGTTATCCTTTAAGAGGGGGTGCCAAGCTCCGACTAGAGACAACCTAAAATCCTCTTTCAAGGTAGGAAAACTTCCGTTCCATTTTGAAAGTAGCCTAGCCTTGGCCAGAGCCAGGTCAAATTGGCCTAGGGCATTGATACCTTCTAGAATTTCTTCGCCTGCATCAGAGATTAACCCTGATACATCAGCCAATATTCTTTCTACTTCATCCCTTTCCATCAGTTCTAATCGCTTCAACTGGTTTGCCATATCCACAAGTTCTGAAGGCTCCAAAAACACAGTCTGCCCAGACGCAGATTGATCGTGAATGATTCCTGGGATCTTCGAAGCATATTCTTGCTTAATGGGCAAAACATATCTCCCGTTACGAATGGTTACTATGGGTTCCTGCAAGTACTCGGAAAACCTGCTCTGCCGAGTCAGTTCTTCAGCGCGTTTTCTCAGCCTTTCTTGGGCAAGTCTAAGAGATCTCCTTATGCTAGCTAAGTTGTCACTGGCGCTATCTTTAATTGTTCCATCTTCATCAACTGTAGCGGACAGCCTATTTCTCAAAAACGTCAATTCAGGAATCCTACGTCCTAGCTCATGCAAGTTGGTATAATCAGCGCTCAAATGTCCAATCCATGTGGATACCGCATGAAATCCATTGAGTACAATGAGGATATCCCGAATTTCTGTGCCGCTTAATACAGCGCCATGCATCGCCCCAGATACCTTTGGAGTAACATCGGGTACTTCTCCTAGCGCAGGCGAAGACACCCTTAGCAGCGCCTGAGCTACTTCCCGTCCCTCTTTCTGCAGATCTTTCGCAGCTGAAACGCTAACAGGAAAAGTGCTTCTCGCCAACGCTCTCCCCATGGGGGTATCCGCTTGTGCGGCTAGCATTTCTTGTATTTTTTCATACTCTAAGAGTTCAAGGGTCCTACGATCCATATCTATTCTCCAAAATCCTCCGAATCTCTCTAACAGTCTCGTCTCTAAACTGGGTCTTGTACATTTTCCTAAGTTGGGCGCGGACACCATACATGGCCCTTTTTCTTTCTTCCTCGGGCAGACTTCTATATTTCTCCGCCTCGGACTCAAGAAACTTGGTAGCACCTTCAGGTCTTTCTATAAAGCGCCCAATTTCTTTCCCCGTTTCATCAAAGAACACGAGTACAGGGATGACTCTTTTACCATCTGTCAGATACAGATCCATAATATCCAAATTGTCGTCCCTTGAAAACACTAGCAGTTCAAAGCAAGGATATAACGAGGCAAGTTTAGCCACTATAGGCAAATTCTCAACGCAATCCCCGCACCAAGGTTCGGACAAAGCCACAATCTTAATGGCTCCTCTTTCTAGCTTGGACGACAAACGACTAAAATACTCATGGTCTTCTGGGCTAATTTCTATTTCTTGGTAATTGGCCTTCATTGTAGGGGCATTCATTTCTGCCTTATCCAAATACTCGGAAAAAGACAACGCCCTTTCTATCTGCTCCTTTTCAAGCATACGTATCCACTCCTCTACCAATCTTCCACCAAGTGTCACTTGTTTCGCTTTCTCTGTTCTAAGGTTTTTTCATCTTGAGGAATTCTTCAGTATCCTTGGTGTTCGCTATAGCATGAGCTGACAAACCCGCCCTTCTAGCGCAGCAGCCAATTCCGTATACCATATCCTCCATCCCTTCAGGGCTGTGAGCATCTGTGCACACAACCATAGTAGCACCAGCCGACGCCGCCTCGCGAGCCAAAGGTTCAGAAAGATCCAAGCGTTCGGGGAACGCGTTTATTTCCAAAAACGTCCCTTCAGAAGCTGCTACTTGGAATAGTTTCTCAAATCCCTTTGAACTGCCTGCCCGTCTACCCAAAAACCTTCCTGTAGGATGACCTATGATATCTACGTTAGGATTACGAGCAGCACTTATGAGACGATCTGCTACACTGTAATCAGAACCTTCTATATCTTGATGAATTGATGCTACCACCACATCTAACTGCGATAACACATGGTCAGGCAATAATAGACTCCCGTCTTTTAATATATCTACTTCGACACCTGAGAAAATTCGTATGGCAGGGTATTTCTTAGATGCTTCTTGTATCTCCTCAAGCTGAGCTTCTAACTTGTCAACATCGAGACTTTTTACCACTTTTATCTTAGTAGCGTGGTCAGAAATGGCAATATAGGAGTAGCCTAACTCTAGCGCCTTCTGGACTACTTGCTCAACAGTAGCTATACCGTCAGACCAGTTGGTGTGCACATGAAGATCGCCTTTAATATCGGTCAGTTGGACGAGATCTATAGGTTGACCAGATGCAGCCTTTTCCCAAAACTCTGGGCGATGCCGTACCTCGGGAGGTATGAAACAAATATCTGCCATGCTAAACAATTGCGCTTCAGATGAAACAGGGACTATTTGGCCATCTTTGACCAATTTACCCTCATCAAAATGGTACCCCTTACTCCTCATCATCTCCTCAAACCAAGCGTTGAATTCGGGTGGACCAGTATAAAGTAGGGTTTTCAATCCGAACTCCTCTGGCTGCGCCATGTATATCCTAAGCGGAACCCCCAGGTTTGTGGGAAACACGAAAGCGCGTTGCTTGGGATCCCAAGCCCTTAACCATGTTCTTTCTTCCTTGAGAGACGCCCTAAGCCCGTCTAACACCTCTTTTTTCAAAAGATCTTCTTCGCTGGCCATGAGCAAAAGATCTATAGTAGATACCGCTTCTACGTAACACCTGATCTCACCTACTGCAATGCCTCTAATGGTACGCTCCCTGAAATTATCCAGCAACGTTTGAGTCACAGGCATTGCTAAGCCTAAAATCAACCGGTCGGCAAACACTTTTATCTCACTTAAGCCCCTCGCTATGGTTTCTTCTCTTTTTCGTCCTAGTCCTGGCACGTGTCTTATGAGGTTCTTCTGTAGCGCTTCTTCCAAAGCATCTAGCCCATCTATGTTCAAAGTTTCATACAGCAGCCATGCGGTTTTAGGTCCTATGCCAGGTACTTTTACGAGATCCAAAAGGCCCAAAGGAACCTCCTCACTCAATTCTTCTAAGTAAGAAGACGTACCAGTAAGTATCATCTCGCGGATCTTTGGCTCAAGATTAGCACCGATACCTGGAATTTCTCTAAGGCGACCTTCTCTTGCCATAGTTTCTAGATCAAAACTTCCTTGTTCTATGGATTGAGCCGCCCTCTCGTAAGACCTCACTTTAAATGGGTCTTCCCCCTTGATCTCAAGAAGGGTACCGATCTTACGCAACATATGGGCAATCTCGTACTTATGCATGATCATCCCCTCAATACTGCTCCAAACTCCTTCTCTAGCCTCTCAATTATATTGTTCCTATCCTCTAGAAGTTCCTCTTCGGTTAAGGTTTTATCCTCTGGTTGATATACCAACCTTATAGCAAGGCTCTTGTAACCTTCGGGAACAGGTGGTTTCGTCCATACATCAAACAAGTCTACCGAAACAAGGTTCTTCCCAGTTTCCCATATGGCCCCAATAATTTCGCCTCCGGGAACTTCTTCACTAACTACAACAGCTATGTCCCTTTCTATTGGCATAAGTTTGGGAACAGGTTTATATTTCCTAGGTCTCATAACCGAATCTAATGCATCAAGAGATAGCCACGCCATGGTGATAGGGAAATCTATATCTAGACGTTTTTGGCATAAAGGATGTATCTCGCCAATTTCACCCATCACTGAATGATCTACCAGGATCTTAGCAGATCTTCCAGGATGAAAAGGCATTGAAGCCTCAGGCAGGTACCTTACGCCATCTACCCCAATAATCTCTAAGAGATTCGAAATTACGCCTTTCATCTGGTAGAAACCTGCCTGTTGTGCCTCGGATATCCAAGTCTCGCCTATCAGCTCACCGTAGGACAAAAGTCCTAGTTGCTCCGCCTCAACAGGCAGATCGTTTTCAGACGGAAAAAACACCCTCCCTATTTCCCACGTAAACATACCAGGGATCCTCATGCGGTGGTTGGTAAGTGCCACCTTAATAAGCCCTGGCAGAATACTGGTCCTCAGCACAGACTCCTGAGAAGATAAAGGATTCTTCACTCTCACAGGATTGCTTCTAGGATCATCTAACTCCCAACCGAGGTTAACCAGGTCTCGAGGATCCAAAAGTGAATTTGTGTTGCTCTCAAGGCCACCGAGACCTGAAAGTACCTCTTTTATCTTATTTCTGCTCCTTCTCGCAAAATCATGAATATCGGGCAAGATAGCCCTTTTCAGTTCTTCTTTTCCCAACTTATCGTATCCATAATATCTAGCGATCTCCTCCACTAGATCAATCTCTTCATATACATCAACTCGCCTTGGCGGCACGATAACGGAAATAGTATCGCTGTCGTGAGAAAGGGCATCACACTTGGACCGCTCAACTTTAAAACGGATGTTTTCAAGAATCTCGGCGCACTCTTTTCCCGAGATTGGAACCCCAAGCGTTCTTTCTACCAGCGATGTGCTAAGGGTCATCTTTTTTGTGCTCTCATCCAGGTAGTTTACTTCCACGTAACCCGAAACAGGACTGCCGCCCGATAGGTTATATATAAGTTCGGCCGCTCTTTCTGCAACTGCAGGTTGCGCCGTAGGGTCTACCCCTTTTTCAAATCTGAGCACAGCTTCAGTTCTTAGCCTAAGATTTCTAGATGTACGCCGCACAGAAATAGGATCAAAATATGCAGATTCTATAAATACCCTCTTAGTATCTTCGGTAATCTCTGTAGACTTTCCCCCCATAACGCCTGCAATTGCAATGGGTCCCTTTACATCGGCAATTACTAGGGTATCTTCGTCTAGTTCCCTTACTTGATTGTCTAAAGTAATGAGGGTCTCGCCTGGATCACCCGTCCTTACGATTACAGTATTGCCCGATAGTTTGCAGGCATCAAAGGCGTGCAAAGGTTGTCCCGTTTCCAACATAACGTAATTGGTGGCATCTACGATCAGGTTAAGGGGCCTTTGTCCAGCAAGATAAAGACGCCGTTCAAGGTTTACAGGCGAATAAGAAAATTTTACGTTATCTACTACCTTTCCCACGTATCTAGGGCAAAGATCAGGCCTGGGAAGGTCAATCTGAAAACCCACATCGCTCACGTGTACCTGTTCGGGACGTCTACTTCCATACGGCCCTGCCCAGTCCCACTCTTTCAAAATCTTGGGCAGCTTAAGGGCACCTCCTGAAAGCGCAGCCGCTTCTATAGCCACCCCTAAAATCCCCAGACAATGAGAATAATTCACTGTTAGGTCCAAATCCATTACCCAGTCATCGAGAACAAAAATATCGTTAGCCGAAATTCCAAGGCGGGTTTCTGAAGGTAGCACAATGATATCTTCCAAGGGCCTCGGGGATTGTCCTGTGAGCAGTTCGTTAGCGGAAAGGACTATTCCGTGGGAGGTGATACCATCGAAATCTTTCGCTTCGACTTGTACGTTCCCAGGAAGATGCCCGCCTGCACATGCTACCAAGGTCACAACTCCTTCTTCAAAACCAGGGGCCCCGCTTACAATTTGAACTTTCCTCGTACCAATGTCTACTATCCCTACTTTTAAGGAAGGCTTGCCAGGATAAGGCTTAACTTCGAGTACTTTACCAGAGACAATCGACGAAATATCTAACTTGTCGTAATACAAGTTCTCCACATTTACACCTACCATAGTCAAGCGATCCGCCGTTTCTTTTGCAGACCAGGGTAAATCTACATAATCCTTTAACCACATCCATGGTACTTTCACCTAAATCCTTACCCCCTTAATCTACTTCCAACTATTTCCATACAAACATATGCAAACGTGATTTCAAAGCCCCCGAAACTGGGAAAGAAATCTTTTATCGTTTTCGTAAAAACACCTGATGTCGTCAATGCCATACTTGAGCATGGCCAAACGGTCCAAGCCAAACCCGAACGCAAAACCAGTCACTTCTTGAGGATCGTACCCCCCATTCCTAATCACTATAGGGTGAACCATGCCAGCTCCGGCAACTTCTAAGTAGCCCGAACCTCCGCAAACTGAGCAACCCCCACCATCGCAAAACACACATGATATGTCCACCTCACACGAAGGCTCTGTAAAAGGAAAATAGCTAGGACGTAGACGCATCCCTACCTCGGGTCCAAAAAACGCCTCTACAAAATCGGAGATTACCCCCGCAAGTTGCTTAAACGTCACGTCAGTATCTATAGCCAGGCCTTCAACCTGGTAGAACATGGGATGGTGAGACGCATCTGTGGGGTCTCTACGATATACGCGACCAGGCACGATAAAACGAACAGGAAGTTCCCCTTTCAAAGATAACATGCCCCTTATCTGCCCAGGCGATGTATGGGTTCTCAACAACATATCTTCAGTAATATAAAACGACTCCTGCATGTCTCGGGCCGGATGCCCAACTGGCATGTTCAAATTTACGAAATTCATCTCGTCTGTTTCGATTTCACGGCTCTCATAAATGCTGAAACCCAGACTTGAGAAGATACAAATAATCTCTTGTAAAGACTTCGTTAAAGGATGTAATCCGCCTATTTCGTAATGCTTACCTGGCAAAGTAACGTCAATTTTCTCCTCAGCAATGGCTTCTTCAAGAGCTGCTCTTTCAAGTTCTTCTTTCTTAGCGGCAATACTTTCAGTAATCTTTTCTCGTAAAGCATTCACCCTTGACCCAAATTCTCGCCTCTCCTCAGGGGGCAAACTACCTATCTTCTTAAGTAGCACAGATACCTCGCCCTTTTTCCCCAAGTACTTAACTCGTACCTTTTCCAGTTCTTCTAGGGATGAAACCTTTTGAATTTCTTCTGAAAACATTCTTTCCAGACCAGTTTCTGATAGATTATTTTCCATCTGACCAAGCGCAGGCTCGCAAATAGGTTAAACCCTGCGCTCTACCCTCCTTAATCTTATGTAAAATTTCATACAGGTCAGGTTCTACACGAAAAAACGGCAAATAAACAAAAAAGCCTCCATCCTAACGGACGAAAGCACAACCGCTTCCGCGGTACCACCGGATTTGCCTTATTTAAGGCCAGCTCCTACTCTTCATAACGCAAAGATGCGCCAAACCTACTGTGCGTTCAGTCTGGCAGCTCCAGAGCGAATTCAATCAGACCTTTTGCAGGGGAAGTCTCAGCTCCATTTCCCCTTCTCTGTGCAAGGCTCTGATCCATGTTCTCCTTCATAGCCGACTAAATATGCAGTTTTCTAATCTACTAGAGACCTAGTGTACATCAACATCCCGAGTTTTCGAGCACTTGCCACAGCCTTCTGAATAGCGACGATAAAGCAGGTAAGCCATTACCGAACCGGTCATCTCAAACATTGACCAAAACAGATCTGCAATATCTATGGCCCATCCCCCCGCTCTCTCATGTGTTTGTTATATTATACCACAAGACACAAATACCCAAGTATCAACTATTTGTTCAAACTCGTTCTTTGCCGCACAGCCTCATAAAGCAAAACGCTTGCAGCCATGGCTACGTTGAGGGATTCAATGCCTCCAGGCATGGGGATCGTTACATCCTCCCCTGGAAGGTCCAATATCTCAGGTCTTAGGCCACGAGCCTCATTACCCAGAAGCACTGCGCTATCGCCTGTAAAATTACATTCCCAAGGAGTAACACCGCCCTTAGGCAAGGCCTTCACTAACAGTACGCCTGAGCATCTAAGATGTTCTAAAAGTCCTATGGGGTCATTGTGAAATAAAACTTCAGTTGCGAATATGGAACCTGCTGAGGATCTTATGACCTTGGGTCCAAATGGATCTGCGCTCAATCCAGTTAGGATTACGCTGTCTGCGCCTGCCGCAGCTCCGCTTCTTATCAAAGAAGCCACGTTAGCCGGATCTTGTATGTCGATCCCGATAACATAAAGAGGGCATTCCCAAACGGGTGGCGGTTGGCCTCCTAGAAATTGAAAAGGGAATGGAAGCAAACACATGGCACCTTGAGGTGATTTTGTGTCAGACATTTTCCTATACATTTCTTTAGACACCACAAATAACTGGGATTCTTCAGGATAACGGGCAAAAGCCTCTCTTATACGTCTCCCTTTTTGAGTTTCAGCAAAATCCTCAGATAAAATAACAGCTAGTACTTTCACATTTCTTTCTAATGCTGCTAGAACTACAGAAGGTCCCTCAGCGACAGTAAGACCTGTACGGTCCCTTTCCTTTTTGTTTGAAAGGCTCCTTATGAGACGCCAAGGAACTTCTTTGTACACTTATCTACCTTCTTTCGAGCATATCGCTGAACCGCTGAACTCCATCAGTTGGCCCGATGGCAATCATTACGTCACCTTCGCGCAAAGGTTCTTGTGGATTAACATACACGTTAACGTGACTATTTCTCCTAATCCCAACGATGTTTATGCCAAATCTATTGCGAAGGCCCAGGTCGCTGAGGGTCTTGCCTATTAAAACACCTTGAACTGGTACTTCTACAACTCCATAGTCCTCTGCCAGTTCTATATAATCAATAACGCTCCCTGATACCAGAGAATATGCCAATCTTCTCCCCATGTCTTTCTCGGGGAAAATCACCTTATCTGCTCCAACCCTTTCCAGAATATTGCCATGGACATCACTGCCAGCTTTTACTATAACTTCCTTGACTCCAAGCTGCTTCAAATAAAGGGTGATCAACAAGCTGGCCTCGAACTCGCTTATAGCCACCACAACCACATCAAAGTTTCTTAGCCCTAATTCGCCTAATACTGACTCGTTGGTAGCGTCGGCTTCCACGGCTTCCGTGACTATAGGGGCTACGCTTTGAATCTTTTCAGGATCAGTGTCTACCGCTAAAACCTCGGCCCCGAGTTTGCTTAGGGTTGTAGCTAGACTTCTACCGAACCTTCCCAATCCGATCACTGCAATCTGCTTTCGCATACGTTTCCCTCACTTTGCTCTTAACCAATGGCCACCTTTTCTTCAGGATACCTGATGCTAGATCCATGGGATCGATTGTATACCGCAAGTATGAAACTGAGCGGGCCTACCCTTCCTGCAAACATAGTAACGATTAGAACAACTTTCCCAATGTCGCTCAATCCAGGTGTTATCCCCCTCGATAGTCCAACTGTACCGAAAGCTGATACAACTTCAAACAGTACATCAAAAAATGCTGCATCTTCTGTTATAGTTAGGATCATACAAGAAGTCACAATAAGTCCAATAGATATCAGGAAAATAGCAAGGGCTCGTTGGACAACCCCATGAGGAAGGCGTCGCTTGGAAATATTTACGTCTTCCTTCCCCTGCACCGAAGAAACTACAAACCGAAAAACTGTATAGAACGTGGTCGTCTTAACCCCGCCTCCTGTCCCGCCCGGCGAAGCTCCTATAAACATGAGTAGAACTAATAGAAATGCAGTCGAGATCTTCAAGCATTCCATAGGCACTGAGTTGAACCCTGCAGTTCTGGGCGTGACTGATTGAAACCACGATGATAGAAGTTTTCCTTCTGTACTCATGTTACCAAGAGTGTTAGGATTGTCTTTTTCAAACAAAAACACAAAGACAGTTCCTACGAGGAGCAAAATTAGAGTCATCTTGATCACAGTTTTAGTGTGAAGAGACAAGCTTTGCCATTTCCCTTTGTTTCTATATATGTCGACGATCACGTAAAAGCCAAGGCCTCCCAGGATTATGAGGAGACTTATAGGGAGAATCACGAAAGGATCATCGGCAAACGTGAGTAAGCTGGACCCACAAATATCAAACCCTGCATTGCAGAATGCCGAGATGGAATGAAAAATGCCGTAAAACGCCGCGTTTGCAAAGCTGAGGTTCAAAGACTGAGCAAATGCAAGTCCTAATATTATGGCTCCTAGAACTTCAAAAATCATCGTGAAGAGAATGACGTTTTTCATAAGGGAAACCAATCCTGAAAGGCCCCAATAACCCATTTGTTCCTGAATGAAAACCCGCTCTCTCAATGTAATGCGGCGTCCAGTTACAAGGGCGTGGGCAGTTGAAAACGTCATTATGCCCAAGCCTCCCGCCTGAATCAGCAACATTATTACAACCTGCCCAAAAACGCTCCAATAGGTTCCTGTATTGAAGACTGTAAGCCCAGTCACGCATACTGCAGACGTTGAAGTAAACAGCGCATCAATGAACCTTGTTGCGCCACCAGATGAAGCAGATACAGGTAGCATAAGCATCACAGTTCCTATTGAGATCATCAATAGGAAACTAAGCACTAAAAACCTGGTGGGAGTTAGCCACCTGCTGTTATGCTCTACACTCTCCACTTAAATTTCTCCAGTCCCTACTGAGGCAGGGTGGCTTCACCTACATGACTTTTCGCAAGCGCTACCAACTCAGAGAAAGCCTCAGGTTCATGAACAGCAAGATCAGCTAACATTTTCCGATTGATATCCACGTTAGCCTTCCTCAATCCATCAATAAATCTATTATAGGTCATCCCGTTCTGACGAGCGGCCGCGTTAATCCTGGTAATCCATAGCCTTCTAAAATCTCGTTTCTTTTGTTTTCGGTGAATGCGGGCGTAGTTCAAAGACTTCATAACAGCCTCGTTAGCAGTCTTATAGGTCTTAGAACGACGTCCGTAATATCCTTTTGACATCTTGAGCACCTTTTTGTGCTTCTTTTTATTCTGCACCGACGATTTCGCACGTGACATTTTCTGTTACCTTCCTTCGCATTACTTATTCAACGCATCTAAACGTAATAATCACTACGTTGATAAACTCATTTATATGGAATCAAGGATTTCAAGGTCTTGGCATGGGTATCCTCAACTATAGTGGGTTGCTTTAACCTTCTTCGCCTTGCCTTGCTTTTATGAACGAACTTGTGACTACGGCCAGAATGATGCCGTCGAATCTTGCCTGTACCTGTAACAGACAAGCGCTTCTTTGCACCACTGTGACTTTTCATCTTGTTCTTCTTGCTCTTCTTAGCCACTTCAGACTTCCTCTCCATGTTCATGAAATAAATAAACATTACGGATTCGTTTGAACCCGGTAAGACAAGTTATCGCTTAATTTGGACTCTCTACGGCCTCGGCCATTTCCGTGGACTTGCTCCGGGATTGCTCTTTAGGCTTTGGAGCCAAAATCATGGTCATGTTTCGTCCTTCCATCCTTGGAGCCTTTTCTACTGTGCATATATCTTTCACTTCGCCCAACAACCTCTCTAGAACTTTTTGGCCAAGTTCTACGTGGGCAAGCTCGCGTCCACGAAACATGATGGTTGCCTTAACCTTGTCTCCTTGCTCTAAAAACCTCTCGCAAGCTCTCGCCTTTACGTAAAAATCATGATCGTCTATGGTAGGACGCATTTTCACTTCTTTTACGTCTTGAGTCTTTTGTTTCTTCTTGGCTTCCTTGAGCCTTTTAGACTGCTCATATTTCCACTTGCTATAGTCCATCATCTTGCATACTGGCGGGCGCGCCTGCGGAGCCACCTCAACTAGGTCAAGCCCCAGATCCCGAGCCATTCTTATCGCTTCGTGCGTTGGGAAAATCCCCAACTGCTCGCCGTCGCTAGATATAACTCTTACTTCTCGCGCTCTTATTTCTTCGTTTACCCTTTGATTAACCTGGCTTATTTAACTACACCTCCATTCATCCTGAGATGATTCACGGGCGGATGAACATCCATCCGCCCGTGTCTTTTCCCAAACCTTCAGACCTTCCGTCTAAAGATGATTTCCTGAAACAACCTTAACAGCATGGTAACCGTAAGGTGAGAAGCGGATGGCTTCTTCTTAGCGTAAACGAGTATATCATATAGTCAAACACAATTCCATTAAAACTTAGACAGGCTGTGCAAAAACTGACTCCAGCGCCTTAGTTTCATCTTCTTCCTTGGCACCCTGAATGAACTGGTCAACTGCCATTACACCCAGCTCACCCAAAGACCTATGCCGCACAGAAATTGTCCCCTCGTTCTTCTCTCGTTCGCCAACCACAATCATGTAAGGAATCTTTTGCATTTGTGCCTGCCTTATTTTATACCTCACCTTATCCTGGCCAAGATCGCAGTCTACTCGTAAGCCCGCATCGTAAAGGCGCTGGCTCACGTAAGAAGCGTAGTCCGCTTGCTTGTCGGAAACCGGCATAACTTTGACCTGCACCGGTGCGAGCCATAGCGGGAACGCGCCCGCATAGTGCTCGATCAATCCCCCAATAAATCGTTCCATGGTGCCTAATACTGTGCGATGGATTACTACAGGCCTGTAACGCCTGCCGTCCTCGCCAATGTAATTTATGTCGAACCGCTCTGGCAAGTTGAAGTCCGCCTGTATGGTGGGGCCTTGCCATAACCGGCCCACGGCGTCCCGAGTTTTTATATCAATGGCAGGCCCGTAAAACTTGGCTTCACCAACGTCTATCTCGTAGCTTAGATTCTTAGCTTTGAGAGCGCTCTCCAGCGCACCCTCAGCTTGCTCCCATACATCGTCATCGCCGATATACTTCGATTTATTACTGGGGTCCCTTACTGACAACATGCATTCGTATTCATAGTATCCAAACATGTTCAACAAAAACTCGGTAAGTTCTAATACCTCTATAATTTGCTCTTCAAGCTGGTCAGGTCTGCAAAACAAATGGGCGTCATCCTGGGTCATGCCTCTGACTCTTAACATTCCATGAAGCACACCTGAACGTTCGTATCTGTACACAGTGCCCAACTCTGCATATTTTATCGGCAAATCCCTATAACTTCTGGTGCTGCTTTTGTATATAAGTATGTGAAACGGGCAGTTCATAGGCTTTAGTAGATACTCTACGTCGTCGACTACGATGGGGCTGTACATGTTATCTTTATACCAATCCCAGTGCCCCGAGGTTTTCCATATATCCAATTTGGCAATATGGGGAGTATATACCAGATCGTACCCTCGCTTCCTGTGCTCTTCCTTCCAGAAATTCTCAATGACTTCACGTATTATTGCGCCGTTGGGATGCCAAAACACTAATCCAGGACCTGCATCTTCTTCTATGGTGAAGATGCCAAGTTCTCTCCCGAGTCTTCTGTGATCTCTCCGTTTTATGTCTTCAAGCCTGGCCAAATGTGCATCTAGATCATCTTGATTCATAAACGCTGTACCGTAAATCCGTTGCAGCATGGGCTTCCTTTCATCACCCCGCCAGTAGGCTCCAGCAATACTCAATAATTTGAACACTTTAACATAACCGGTGCTCGGAACATGAGGTCCTGCGCATAGGTCCACGAATTCTCCCTGCCTATACACAGATACTTCTTGATCATCTGGAATTTCATCTAGTAGTTCCAGTTTAAATGGTTCTTCTCTCTCTTCAAATAACGTGCGCGCCTCGTCTTTTGACAAGACTTCACGTGTAATCGGCAGATTTTCTTTTACTATGCGCTTCATTTCCTCTTCAATTTTCTCTAAATCTTCTGTTACAAAGCCATGCTCTGTATCGAAATCATAATAAAATCCATCTTCAATGGCAGGTCCTATTCCCAACCGGACTCCTGGAAAAAGCCGCTTAACTGCCTGGGCTAGAACATGGGATGCGGTATGCCGCAACGCTTCTCGCCCTTGTTCCGACTCAAATCCTAACGGGTTTACCTCACAGTTCCCTTCGATCTCCTCCATAAGTTCCAACGTCATTTCGCCGCTGTCATATTGAACCTGGACCATTAACACTTCCTCATCCCAGCCGAAATACTCTTTAACATCTAGAAAAGTGCTTCCTGCAGGGAAATACGCAAATTTTCCGTTCCATTTCACCTCCAACTGTTTGGGCCCATTATCCCGTTCAGATGATAGGTTTTCGTCCACTGCGATCCCCTCCTCATTGAAATCTAATCCTTAACTTTCTTCCTAGATACCTTACACGCTTTCCATTTATATAGATAAAAAAATCTCGTCCCTCGAGGGGCGAGATTGAAATCCGCGGTTCCACCCTACTTTTGAACGCTTCCAATGATTAAACGCGGTCAAGCGCCAAGCGTTCCCTCTTCCGACTGTAACGCGTTCTTTGCGTTGATGTTATCCTGATGTAGGTTCATGCTCATTCACTTTCAAATCTGAGATTATCAGGCTTCCATCAAAGACTCCAAGGTGGTGTTCCCTTAGTCCTGATCATGCGGTTCTCAGCCTCAGACCGCTTTTCCTGTTCACAGTCGTGCTAAGGTACTGTCCTTTTCATCGTCTATGTTTTCCGGATTTACTGAATTATATCGCATGAACATGACTAGATCAAGACAATGAGAGTTTGGACCTGTAATTGCCTTCTTATCTGTCAAACGATTGTAGGTACGTGTTAGCGAACATATTAGAATCCACATCAAAGGGGATGCGGACAACGTATCGAGCATTTGTATCACTTTACATGCTCGGTCAGCTACTATTTGGTTATGAGTCACCAGTATTAGCGTGGTACCTTTTTCGTGCATCGAACTGCAATCCGACTTTGTGACAAGCCCGATCGAAGCAATCAATAACGTGACAGATGCGACTTGCAGATCCTCCATTTACACGTCTTTGTTCAATGTTTCATTGATTGTAGTAACAGTTAACCTGGATCAATTACCCCTATTTTCTACGTAGAGCCAGGTAATTTTAGAATGGCCGTACTCAGAATGATCAGTTTTAGATCAATCAGCCTGTCCTAAGGCTATACGCTCTTTCTCGCCTAGGTGACGACTATAGAGCATGGAGACCAAAGCAATTACAGCACCACATATAAATACTGATTGAGATCCCAATCCATCCCATATCAGTCCACCTAACATTGGCACCGCTATACCGCTTATGTGGTTTATAGTGCTGCCCATGGCATATTCAGCCGATAAAACTTCTTTCGGGGCAATTTTGCCAAGATGTGTAGTAATAGCAATGTCAAAACCGACAAGTCCAGTATCAACTACGTAAATGAGGTACAGCAACAAGGGATTATTTACAAATGCATAGCAGCAAAAAAGCGCTATGACCACAGAGTAGTTAAACACCAACGATTTCTGCTCACCCCATTTGTCTATCACCTTACCTATAAAAGGTCGAGTAAAGATTGCAATCAGACTAGAAATCGCCGAGAGAAGCACCATGGTACTTACCGGGGTCATGTACGTTTCAACCAACAAATATCCTGCAAAAGTAGCATTCACGTGTCTTCTGGCACCACCCAGAAATGTAAGCACATAGTAGCTCATGTATTTCACATTAAAATCTATGACCGTAGTTGGTTTCCCAGTTGCCCCTGTTTTGCGTCTAAGCACTACCACGCCACCAATTAGAGCTGCAACGCCTGCAATGAAATGCATAAGGTCATAGTCTGTATTTCCAGTAAAGCGTGAGAATAACAATACAAAGGCAAGTGCAATCAATGATGACGCCGCAGCGGCACTATTGACCTGCCCCATTCGACTAGCTCTTTCAGTAGGATGACACGATTTGACTACCATTGATGATTGCACTGGATAGAAAAGGTGGAATCCGAAAGAAAGCACAAGTGTGGCAAAAAGAAGCATTGGGAAGCTGCCGACCAGCGTGTGTAATAACAAACCACAAGCGGCTGTAATTATGCATAGTCCAGCATAGACATTTTCGCTGAAGAACCGGGATAACATGGCAAGGGGCGCCGTTAGGAGCCCTGGAATTTCTCTTACCCCTTGAACGAATCCAAGTTCCGAAGGGTTAATCCCTACGACTTCTACCACAAAGTTGTTAAATATGCCTCTCTGAAGCGCTAACCCAAATTCGAGAGCAAAAGTGGCAAGCACAACATTTTTGAATACGTCACTATTTCCCTCTAGGGCCTGGCCATTTTCCTCAACCTTTTCGCAGTTCTTTGTATAGCATGGTATTTCCACATCCGAAGTACAAATCTTTTTCTTATGTTGACGCACCAAAAGCCCCCCGTTTAATGTTTCTTCGTAGGTGATACAGAAAAGTTTTTACAGTAACACATGATGAAAAATATGACCAGGGCACGCCGTCTACGTTAGGCCCCACATGTAGGACCTTTTCAGCCATGAGTTTGGTCACAAATGCAGCATCAAATGCGGCATCTCAATATAGGAAAATCTTCTATTTGGGTATTGAAATATCCTTCCAACCAAAAGCAAACTAAAGGAATAAAGGGATAATGGTAGAGCGCAAAGAAAATACACAACGAGAAAAGGAGGGGATGCTCTTGACTACTGCATGGGCAGAATTTTTACAGCAGTTTAGCTCGCCTTTTATGGATACCCTGGTCTATTTAATAACAAACGTCGGCTCTGAACTTTTCTATACCCTGGCGCTCCCAGTACTATACTGGGTCTGGAACAAAGAAAAAGCATATAGAGTCGGGGTAGTTTTTCTCTCATCTGAGTTTTTAAACCGTTATCTCAAAGTTCTGTTCAAAGTGCCAAGGCCGTCTGCAACCGATTCGGTACGTGTAATTCATCCTGAAACTGGAGGAGGTTATGCTTTCCCTAGCAGTCATGCACAAGGCACCACCACTTTTTGGGGGTGGTTATGCATGGAGGTCAGGGAAAAGTGGCTGTACGTAGTTTCTGCTGTCATGATCATATTGGTTTCCTTGTCTCGTGTATATCTAAACGTTCATTGGCCCCGAGATGTTATAGGCGGAATACTCATAGGCATCCTGATCCTAATAGTTTGGACTCTTATCTTCAAGTATTACAAAAAAGACACGCTTCCGGTAGGGTTGAGGATCTCTGGCGCCATCTTGATACCCTTGATTGCCTACCTCCTCAGCCCTCATGAAACTGAAATGCTGGCCGGATTGTTGATAGGAGTCTCGTTAGGCCATATTTTGGACGAAATTTATCTCGATTGGAGTACGAAAGCCACCTTCACAAAAAACGTCTTCAAAGTGGTTACAGGAGTCGCAGGATTTTTCATATTTAGATACGGCTTGAAGGCTATTTTCCCTGACATAGGATTATTCCACGTTCTCAGATACGCCATAGTAGGGCTATGGGTAACCTACTTGGGACCATGGTTCTTCACCAAAATGGGTTGGCAAGATTAAAACAAATCTACGAATCTACGAAGCAGAGGGGAAGCAAAGGCGAAGCAAAGGGGAAGCAAAGGGGACGGGGGTTTCTGCTTCACCAAATTTCCCGCCAATCATACTGTAAGGAGGTAGATCAAGGCAAGGCTTGGTGACACAGCCTCCCTTTTCAAAGTAACATGCAGCAATACACTTACGGGCAGTAAGTGGTGTTATGCTTATTATGTCTTTCGGCAGTATATTATCAGATAGCGCAAAAACGACGATCCTGCAACCGTTCCTCTGCCCTTGCCGAGTCGGCCACACCGCTGCCCTGTCTCAATTCTCATCTTCGACCCACGTACCTTAGCGTAGAACCTTCCGTATCACAACTGATACCTCATCTTCATTAAATCCATCCCATCTGGCGCCGCTTTTTGCATGCGAGGGGCGCGTCTCAGCCACGAAAAGAACGAACGCAAAAAGCTGCGCGATCACTGATCCACTGCAACCGATGATTCATGGAGGAGTCAACCAACCCAATGACGAAGTAAGTGAGAACGTTACGTGCCAACGTGAATTCAAAGGAAGGGAAAGGAAGGAGCAAATAATGGAGCATACATATATCTTCGATGTGATCATCAAAAACGGCACCATCATTGACGGCACAGGCCGCCAGAGGTACAAAGCTGACCTTGGAATAAAGGACGGTAAGATAAAGGCCCTAGAAACTGATATCCCCCATGAATCTGCACCTCGCGTAATTGATGCGACTGACAAAATCGTGTGTCCTGGTTTCATTGATGTCCATTGTCATACTGATTGGAACGTTTTGGATATTCCTTGGGACGATCACCAAGAGCGCCAGGGAGTCACGACTCAAATTGGGGGTTTGTGTGGAACTTCCCCCCTATCGCCTAAGGAGCATCTGGAGAAAGCAGAAGAACGTGGACTAGGAACCAACTATGCCCTCTTTGCAGGACACGGATCAATTCGACAAGAAGTTATGGGAAACGAAAACAGACCGCCATCCCAAGAAGAATTGAACCAGATGAAAAATCTACTGCAAAAAGCCATGGATGAAGGAGCCTTAGGACTTTCCACGGGCCTCATCTACGAACCAGGGGTCTTTGCCCACACAGAGGAACTGATTGAAATGGCCAAAGTTATTGCTCCAATGAGAGGAATTTACGCAACTCATATGAGAAGCGAGAGCGATGACATCGATGCAGCCGTAGAAGAAGCCATAACCATTGCTCGAACTGCACAAACGCCCCTTCAAATATCACATATCAAGGTTATAATGCCGCACAACTGGGGTAAAGGCGAGAGAATCATAGAAAGGATACAAACGGAACAAAGACGGGGACTGAAAATAACTGCGGATCAATATCCATACACCGTAACAGGAGGCGGGTACTACGGGATTTCCCGGCTAGCTCAAGGTTTTTATGAAGAAACTGACCTCGCCCGCCTGGAAAAGGAATACGAAGATAAGACTAAGCGAAAAACTATGGTTGAATACGTCCATTCCCTAATCATGGAACGTGGAGGTCCTCAGTATTTTTCTATAATCAAATCTAGCCGCCAAGACATATTAGGGTTGTTTTTGCCCCAAGCTTTAGCCCTGTTGCAAGACGAGCAACTGTCATCTGAGATTCCGCTTCCAGAAGCACCGTCCTCTTATACGTTTGCGGATCTGATAGTAGATGAACTGTACAACTCCAAAGGAGAATTCGCCCTAGCTTATCACGCAGTCTCAGAAGTAGAGCTCATACAATTCCTTAAACAGCCTTGGGTAATGGCTGGAACAGACGGTATTCAAGGCGCGTTCCATCCAAGAACCCATGGCACCTTCCCACGAATCCTAGGACGCTATGCACGTAACATGCAAATAATTAGCCTCGAAGAAGCTATAAGGAAAATCACTTCTCTACCTGCAGATACTTTCGGTTTGAAGGGAAGAGGCCAAATCATGCCAAGCGCCATAGCTGACGTTGTAGTGTTCGATCCAGACACTGTAATCGACAGAGCCACCTTAGTTTCACCTAACCTGTACCCTGAGGGGATAGAGTATGTGCTCGTAAACGGTGAACTAGTAGTAGATAATGGGAAACGCACCGAGGTATTCCCTGGAAAGGCCGTCCTAAGAACGTAACCAAGCAGCGAAGCAAAAGCGAAGCAAAAGGGACGGGGGTTTCTGCTTCAAAGGCAAACGGCGAAGCAGAAACCCCCGTCCCTTTCGCCTCCAGACTAGATATACCTCAAATCTGTAATCAGCCATCTACCATCTATCTTGTCAACCGTGAGGACTATCTCAATCCGCCAAGCATCTTCCATAGAACCTTCCCCTATTGTCGCTTCCACGATATCAGCCATGACCTCATATCGATAGGAACCCGCTTCGGTCACATCTTTTATCTCAATTCTTTCCGGCCACGGGCTTGATACGTATCTGCCAGGAGCTTCTGAAGGTTCATCCAGCCACTTAGCCAGCAATTCTTCTGAAACATAGGGACCGTAGTTTTCCTTAGCCTGTTCCTCAAATACCTCATGAGGTGCATTCTTATAAACCTTTGTTAGAGCTTCGCCGAAGGCGATTACAACATCCCTGACTTCATAATCGGGCGCAGGCTTGAAACTTTCAGCGATCTCCACCAGATCTGATTCGGACAGGCGTGACGAATCCCCGTATACGTCATATACTAGTTCTTGTTCTTCAAAAATGAGATAAAGATGGTTCTCGTTTCGCGACCAAGTCTCAGAAGACGCAGCAGGAGGGGTTATCTCCAGATTCAGTAATACAGCTTCGGTCAGCAGTCCCTGAACATCCTTTTGAGCATTTGTCGTAGAATGATTTGGAAGAAAAAGAGGCAGATCTGCCTTGTAGCCGATTATCTCAATCCCTCCGACTACATCATCACCAATCAGGAATCTCATTTCTCCATTTCCAGTAACTCTCATAGAAACCAGTATGCTTGCAACTGTGTTCTTTTCTACAACCAGGCCTGGAGTATTCATATCCACTGTCACGCCCTTTGGCAGATTGAACTCGTATGACCCAACCTGGAGCACAGTCACAGGCAGCATATGTGCGACGAAAACAGCTACGATGACCAGGGCAAATACGGCTATCCCGATCACCAAGGTCTTGTTATGCCCTTTGTGCAGACTTGATTGATCTTGCATATCGTCTCCCCCTTGTGAATTACCCACATAATTATGACGGCAGAAAACGCCCTGTAGTTCCCTCATCGCAGAGCAGGTCCGGCTGACTCACGGATATAGCGCTGCTAAAACTGCATACTAAAGAGCACTTGGCCTTGTATAAAGCACCTGACCACTTCTACCTGCGGTAAGAATTCCATTCTCCATAGCGCTCTTTCCGTTGACAAACACCCATCTAAAGCCCTCGGAGTACCTCCTTGGCTCATCGTCCGTGCCTTTGTCTGTGACCTCCTCAGGTGCAAAAACCACAATATCAGCTTTCATCCCCTGGGAAATCACTCCCCTATCCCTAAGGCCCAGCCACTTCGCAGGCTGACTGGTTATGCGCTTTATGCCTTCTTCGAGACCCAAAAGGCCTAGTGCGTACAACTTTATATATCTCGCCATCCCCCCAAACGTATTTGGGTTAGGCAGATAGTATGGGGGAACACGGCTTTCAGCAGTGTGATCAAACAAGAATGTGTCCACTCCTACCATTGCCCGGGGGTGGCTGTAAAACACGCGTTTTACCTCATCGGAACCAGGCGGCGTCGCCGTCTGGCTGTACGGATCCATACTTATGATATCCATGAGAGCATCCAAGGGATGACAACCCTTTTCATCGGCGATCTGGGCGACAGTCTTTGAGGTGAATTCTTGCACTTCCGTCTTACCTATTAGGATGCGTTCGGCCCATCCCGGCTGAATCACAGGGTTCAGACTGTACCATTTACCGGAAAGAATGTACTGTTTGATCTCTTGCCTGAGATCAGGTGCCCTTAAGTTTTTGGAGAATCGCTCTAGGTCGCCTGCTTCTTTTAACCAAGGCTCCAAAAGCGCAGCCAGGTATTTCGCATGCAGCACTCCGCCTGTAGTGTGATTAGGTATCACATCAAACGAAACATCCACCCCATCTCTTATCGCTCGATCGATAACATCCAATGTCTCTTCTGCAGCGCAGATAGAAAGTTTGGGGGTTGATGAAGGCGCAAGGAGATAACCTGGGCTAAGATGAGCAAGTTCGATCTTTGCCCCGGTGTTCATTGCTATGTCTAAGGCCTGTTTGACTCCATTTATCAACCCTGGATTGCCAAATCCTTGCCTTAGGCCTGTCCTCCACCAGTGGGAACAGAAAATGCCACCTTTATCTATAGCCGCGCCTATAACCTCGTAGGATTCTTCAATAGTCGCATAGGAATTGGGGGCATAGTCCAGCCCATTGGAAATCCCGCACGCTCCTTGGTCCATTGATTCTTCCACATATCTTTTCATGGCTCTTATCTCATCGTCAGTCGCCGCACGGCGATAATCTTCACCCATGGCCGCAGCTCGCACGCTGCCGTGACCAACCAAAGGTACCATGTTTATGCTGGGCTTAACCTGCCTTACCCTATCCAACCACTCCCCAAATGATGACCAGTTTATGTCTAGCCCATCGGTGTCTAGCGCGTGCTTTCTGACCGCCTCTAGATCTGCAACCGGTTCCTGATAGTATTTCCGTGGCGCAACCTTGTCCCACCAGTTCCACTCCCAAAAACATGATAAGTAGTGCTCGTTGAGAGGGGCAGGCGAAAATCCACACTGACCGCAGACTACTGTAGTAATGCCCTGCCCTATGGCGCTTTCGCCATCAGGATATAGAAGGACTGTTTGATCTGCGTGGGAATGCATGTCAATGAACCCGGGACAAACTACCTTTCCTGAAGCATCTACTTCCAGCCTAGCACTGGCTTCGGACAGGTCTCCTACTGCGGTTATCCTGTCACCGCTTATACCCACATCGCTTCTCTTGGCGGGAGCGCCTGTGCCATCTACGAGTTCTCCGTGTCTTATTATGACGTCAAACGTCATTTGAACTCCTCCTTGCTTTTGGTTTCGCCTGGGCATGTTTTACGCATTGCGCTCATCTGATTAGAGTTCTTGGAATAGATAGTCAAGTCCTTCGTTTCTCCGAAAGAAAATGTGAAGCACGAAGCAACCAAGCAACAAAGCAACAAAGCAAAGGGGACGGGGGTTTCTGCTTCACCCGAAGCACGAAGCAACAAAGCAGCAAAGCAAAAGGGACGGGGGTTTCTGCTTCATCATACACAGTACATCAAAGAAGGTAAGCATGCGCCATCTCATCCCTCAAAACCCCTTCTACCTGCAGGTTTAACTCACGTACGTGAAGCGTACGTCCAACCCACAAGGCCCGTCTTGCAGGTTACGTCAAGTAAAGTGGCTACAGAAGGATTCTAGGAATCGCATGCCGAAGGTGATATATTTGTAAATCGGCATCTCGGTATTTGTTAACCTATAATTGGAGCGACTAATTGGAACATTGTGTACACATTGTATGCTGGACAAGTGATCTAAGCAGGGCACATAATCTAAGCAGCATAAGTTGTCCAAGAAAATCACTATCCCAAATGTTTCTCTGTACTGAACTGCCGGAATAATGGGAAAAATGGGGAATAATGATGCAGCTATATTGGAGAAAGAATCTCTACTTTGGCTTACTTACGGCATTCGTGGGCACAGCATGCTTTAACCTCGTAATCCCCTTTCTTCCCTACGTACTCACATCTATGGAGGTTTCTGAGAATCTAGCAACCTGGTCCGGATTGGCATACGCGGCTTCATCTCTAACATCCGCATTCATGGCGCCAGTCTGGGGATCAATTGCGGATAAATACGGCAACCGCTTCCAAATACTGAGATCAGGTATAGGTATAGCCATCACATATGCGCTATATCCTGTTGCCAAGACTCCTCTTCAGTTCGTGCTTCTTCGCGGTCTTACAGGGTTTATGTCCGGATATACCCCAGCTGCAACTTCGCTAATCTCCGCCAATACTCCTGAAGACCAATTGGGTTATGCTCTTGGGATGCTTCAAGCAGCAAACGCCGCAGGAACCATCTCCGGACCATTGCTCGGCGGAGCCATGGTGAGCAAGCTGGGAATTCCATTTACGTTCAAACTTTCTGCCCTTGTGCTCATCGCCATAAGCGTAGTTGCATACGTGACTCTCAAGGAAGAAGTAGTACCAGGCGAAAAGGAAATCCATGTTTTATCAGATATAAGAGCCTGCCTCGCAAACAGGAAACTGCTCACGGTTCTAATCTGCATCTTCTTGATGCAAGCTGCAATACAAATCACCCAACCAACTTTAGTCCTGTATGTAGATAAAATAAGCCAAGACCAGGGAAAAACATCCAGTATGCTAAGTGGAATAGTGTATTCTTTCGCCGGATTAGGCACAGTCTTGGGCTCGACTCTCATGGCCAAACAAGATCGGCGCTTTTCCAACAAATCAACACTTTCAGATTCCCAAGATTCTGCCGTAACCGACACTCCTTTGACTGACACTTTGTTGGCTGACACTCTATCAGCTGATACCCCGTTAGCTGATACTGCGTTAGCTAACTCGTCATTGTCCAGTACCGCATTTAGAAAACGACGTCCGACTTTCCCTCAATTATCGTCCACACAGTGGTTCATTATAGGTCTGTTGGGTTCCGCTATATCGGTCGCTCTTCAAGGCGCGTGGTTAAGCATCGCTGCCTTGTCCGTGTTCAGAATGGCGTTTGGATTCTTTAACGGGATGGTGGTTGTGAGCGGGAACATTCTTACAGCGCAGTCTGTGTCAAGGGATTTTAGAAGCAGGGCATTTGGAGTGTTGAATTCAGTGCTACCCCTAGGGTCTGTGACAGGACCCTTGATTGGTGGCGCACTGGGAGACTCGGTCGGCCTTGGAAGTTCTTTCTTGGCGTCTGCAGGAATGTTTTGTCTGTCTGCAGGGGTGTTTATTCTACTCGAAAAGCGCTCAGGGCGTCCACAATCAAGGAAAAACTTGGGATCTTAGCCCCCAACGCAAGTCATACCTACTCATATTTGTGCGATCATCATTTGATGCAGAAAACCTCAACAATGAGCGAACAATGGATCAACTATAGCAGATGTATCGGTATTATCTACGTAGATAGTGTCTGTGTAATATGTAGATTTGACTGAATGGAGCAAACTTGTGAAACCTAGACTCCGAAGCAAAAACCCCCGTCCCCTTTGCTTCCCTTTTGCTTCGTCGCTTCGTTGCTTCGTGCTTCGGGTGAAGCAAAAACCCCCGTCCCTTTTGCTTCACTAACCTGCAAAGACCAACAAGAAATCAGACGTTTGTTTCGGTCGGCGAAAGGAGCGCCAGAACCGTCCCCATGCTTCGGGGCGAGGCATGTTAAGCCCCGCCCCGTACATACGCAACGGCTGCCTATATGTGGCAGTCTGACTGAAACTAAGATACTTCACTGCTACGTCTAAATTAGCCACTTAACCGCGGGTCGAAACAGATACCCCTCCGATAAGGAAATAGGGAAGAATGCTTGTGCCCATGTTCTTAGTCTCTTTGCTAAGAGCCAAAAGGTTGGACTTTAAGTGTGTAAAGACGTTCAAGGAAAACATACAATCTTTTACCCGCCCAACTTTCTTGCCATCTTCTACGAGATACCCTAAAGCAACGTTGCCTGTAACCGTACCTGTGTAAGGGTTGCCCGCCCAGGCTCCCATCGTTTGGTCGATGATGATTCCTCGCTTCATATCTGCCAATAGATCATTTACTGAAATATCCCCTGCAGGTACGATCAAGTTGTTGGGACGTGCTCCTCCTGGATTACCGGTGCCAATTGGCTTTCTACCGAGCCTCTGAGCAGACTCCAAGTCCAGCAAATACTCTTTCAACACACCCTGCTCGATCAAAGGAGTCCTGCGACACGGCACCCCTTGGTCGTCGCAAGGACGACTTCCAACAGCCCCGTCAAGGGTACCGTCTTCTATAAGCGAGAAAGAAGGTGCAAAGATTTCTTCGCCAATCCTACCCGCAAAAGGACTAATACCCCGCATGACGGCTCGCCCATCAAGACAAGCTATAATCGGCATCGCTATGGCCGAGACTGCTGACGGTGTAAAGAGTACATCGTACTGCCCAGTTTCAATCGATACGTTTTTCCTTCCGATTTCAAAGTCCTCTATAAGCTTATCTTTCAAAGCTTCAAGGTCATATTCTAAAGAGGTGGTTATTTGCCAATCCCAAGAGCCGAGCAGGTTTTGCCCTTCCACAAACTGAAATCCACCTGTAATTACAAACACCGTCTTTGCAAAATCCACCCCAAGTCCCTTTGTATTGGCCATCTTAGCCGTTAACACGCTCTTCTGGATCTGTGCTCCTGCATTAATTGAACTATCCAGAGTCCTCATAGCATCCACCAGTTCTTCGCCGATGGCAATCATTTCATCAATGCTAATATCAGCAACGCGCTGGTCGAACATCTTAGGGTTTGGACACGGCTCAGGCGCAGGAAATGTATAACTTACTGTAGGCCCAAACTCAGCTACGCTTATAGCTTTTTCCAGAAGTTCTCCTTCACCACCTACTCGCGTTGAAGCAGCTACTCCCAGTTTCTCGTCCTTTATCACCTGTAGACCTTGCGTATACGATTCGGTATTCTCTATTTTCTTAAGTCGATTGGAGTCAAAAGAAACTGCTGTATTCTTCGAGTCAGTTATGGTCAAGATAGCTTCGGCTCCCTTAGCAACAGCTTCATCTAGCATCTTCCTCATTTCTTCTCACCTCCGATAATAACGTTCTTAATACGTATATGAGGCGATCCTTGCGCTACTGGAAGAGGGCTTTGGGAGCCCTTACCACAACCACCGGCACTGTTTTTGTACTCGAAATCGTTCCCTATCATGTCTATATTTCTCAAAGTGTCGAATACATTTCCAGTAAGGTTAACGTCGCGAACCATCTCAGCAATAGCCCCGTTGCGTATCATATATGCTCTAGATGGTGCAAAGGTAAACATCTCCCCGTTAGTCTCCCCTCCATATCCTCCCTTGACATAGACGCCCAGTGAAATGCTCTCAATCATCTCTTCGAAAGTATGTTCTCTTGGAGCGATACACGTGGTGCGCATCCTAACTATAGGTGGAAACCTGTAGTTAATCGCCCGGGCATTACCTGTAACCGATTCGCCCATTTTAGCAGCGCTTTCCCTAGAATGGAGATGTCCAACCACTACCCCACCTTTTATAAGGTACGTTTTCTGCATAGGAACACCTTCATCGTCGTACTTACATTCACCACGGTTGGGGCCTTCAACTCCGCTATCGTAAATGTCTAGGTCATCTGAACCGTAACGGGTACCGATCTTGAGCAGTTCCTTCATCCTTTCATCTTCATCAAGGTCATCGGCTTCGCTCAAATGGCCAAATGCCTCGTGAATAAATAAACCTGCCATATCTGGATCCAAGATCACAGTATACTGCCCACCTTCTACCACCGGTGCATAGAGCATCTGTCGAGCAGCATCAGCCGCCTCTTTTATCTCTTCTTCAAGCCCTAATACCACATTGTAATCTTGATTCGAACCGAAACTGGCAGACTCTTGGGTCGTGAGCCTATCTTTTGTGGCAACTGCTGTTATACTTCCGGCAACATCCATCTTCTCTTGGTATATGTATGTACCCTCCGAATTCGCAAAATGCAGATGGGTGTGTCGGTCCAAGTAATACACAGATGAGGATGTGATTTCTGGTGAATCAAGTACTATCCGGTTATATTCCTGAAGAAGCTCCATTTTTTGAGAAAGAGGCACTGCAAACGCCTCTTTTTTGAATTGCCCAAAAACGTAGTCTACTATCGGATCTATTGGATACAGCCTAATGTCTTTTTTCAGCCTCTCTCCTAAAATCTTTGCCTGCGCACACGCCTCATCCACTTTCTTTTCCAAATCGTCAAGGCGGTTAAAAGAAGCAAAGCCCCATCCGCCTTGGTAAAGGGCCCGCACATTGCCCCCTACCGATACATTCTGGGTGACAAGTTCAGTCTCGTTCCCCCTCAATCGCACAATAGTCTCTTCTGTTTCTTCTATTCGGATTTCACAATATTCTGCAGTTGAACGCTGGAGGGCTTTAAGCATGCGCGTTGATGTCATTAACATGTCTCTCATAGTCATTACCGTCTTTTCCGTATCAAAAGACACTCGGGAATTCCCCCTTTCTTTTTCGTTTCCCGCGGGAGATTCGTGAGTCAAATCTAACCTCTTAGAGCGTACGTGTCAGGCCATGGCGCAACGCTCTAGAACGCCCTAGAACACCAAGGGAAGCAATAGATATGACATGCTCAAAAAACTCACCGCTCTGTCGGCACCGTGATACCTTACATCCAGACTCTACTCCTGAAAGTAGAGTCTGTCAATCTAAACCTTAAACATGTTGCATTTTATTATTGATATTGTTAATATCCGCCTTAACATTTAAAAGCTTCACTCCGCTTTGCTGCGTTGTGCTTCTTCTTAAACTGCCCCCTTTCTTACTTAAAGTGCAGTAAATCATCGGAAACTGATGTGTAGGCTAAAGTGCTTGTCTGGGGCTCTACCCTTTAAGAGCGCTTTACCTTCTAAGCGCTCTTAAGGGATTTCGCCATATGTAGTGATTTACTATATACACAATATCCTTCCGATATGATGCTGCGACTTTGGCGTGACCGTACATACATTAAGTCTGCCTGTTAGCAATACCCTATAAGGAATGAAGCAGAAACCCCCGTCCCCCTTGCTTCTCTTTTGCTTCATTCCTTCTCTTTGCTTCATCGCTTCGCCTTTGATTCTCGTATCATCCAGTGGTTATGACCACATCGTCTAGCACCACATAGGGGTAAGTAGAACTGCCTAAAGATTTGGTTTCTTGGCTAAGCCCTATGAGATTATCCTTAAAATGTTTGAATGAATTTATGGAAAACATGCAGTTCTTGACTCGTCCTGCAATCTCACCGCCTTCAATCTTAAGACCCAAAGAAATGGTGCCAGATACGTTGCCACCGTATGGATTGCCTGTCCATGCTCCCATTGTGCCAAACACTATTAGCCCCTTCTCTATATCCTTGATTAACTTCTTAAGAGGAGTCTCTCCTGGAACCAGTATGGTTCTATGAGGTGCAGGTCCACTGCCTGTACCGTTACCTGTAGGCGGTAGTCCCAATGCCCTGGCCGTTTCAAGATCTGTAAGTATCTGTTTAACAACTCCGCGGTCAATAAGAACATTTTTCTGAGTAGGAATGCCTTCCCTATCAAAAGGAACACTAGATACCTCTCTGGGCAAGGTGCCATCGTCTATAAGGGTTATCCTAGTGTCTAGGAGTTCCTCACCAATCTTATCTTCTAGAGGTGATATCCCTCGGGCAACGGCCTTCCCGTTTAATGAAGCTATAAAGGGACGCAAAAGATTGCCTACCTCTCCGGGTGCAAATATTACAGGATATGATCCAGCATCGATGTCCGTTATCTCCTTTGCCCACTCAAATAGCTGGATAACTTCCTTTTTCAATTCTTCATAATCTATATCGTTAGTCCAAGAAGACCTATATTCTCCAAATCGCAGAAAGTCTTCGCCTTGAATGTACTGAGCGCCCATGCCAGCACGAAATACGGTTTTAGAGTATTCCCCTGAGAACCCATTGCTGTTGCTCAAATTTACCTTTACTTCCTGGGCACCCAATGAAGCCGACGCTCTAATATTCGGGTCAACTTTGAGAAGAGAATGTAAGAGATCATCGCCTATTTCGATCATTTCAGGGAAGTCGATTTGGGCTACTTTGGGATCTGCTAGTTCAATTTCGGTATATTGCGAAGGGCCTGGAAAATCGAAATTCACGACAGTGCCGTACTTGGAAAGTTCCAGGGCAGTCTTTACTAGTTCCTCTTCGCAGTCAGGCTTCGTGCTCGTAGCAGTACTCATTTTACCTGAATCGATTACCCTAACAGTCCTTAGATCATTGCGGCTATGGCTAGTTCCTTCAAACATACTGTTCTGAAACGACACGCCCCATGAACGATAAGTTCTACGGTGAAGTTCTCCCTGGACACCCTCGGGCAGTATAAAACCAATCATTACTTGCCACCTCCGACTATTACATTTTGAATCCTAATTGATGGGCATAATCCGCTGGTTGGAAGAGGCGATTGCCCTCCCTTGCCACAGCCGCCTGCGCCATCTCGCGCCTTAAGATCGTTTCCAATCATATCTATGTTCTCCAAAGTAGTAAAAACGTTGCCCATTAATTTCACGTCTTTAACTAATTCTGCAATTTTCCCGTCGCGAATCATAAAACCGTGACGCGCCATAAAGTTAAACATTTCTCCGTTGGTTTGACCTCCACCTGAACCTACTGCGTATAGTCCCAAATCTATATCTTTTATCATGTCTTCCAAACTAGCCTCACCTGGAGCTATACAGGTGTTCCTCATCCGGACTATTGGCGGGAAAGTGTAGTTTAGAGCTCGGGCATTGCCAGTGATAGGCTCACCCATGATTCCAGCCGTCTCCCGCGAATGTAACCGCCCGACCAAGATTCCGTCTTTGACCAGGTAAGCACGTCGCGTAGGAACGCCTTCGTCATCATATTTCAGGTAGCCGCGATTTTCAGGATACTCACCGGTGTCATATATGGTAAGAATATCCCGACCAAGCCTGCGCCCCAACTTCATGGTCTCGGCCATACGAGGGTTCTTGTAAGCGTTGTCAGCTTCGCTCAGATGGCCAAAGGCTTCGTGAACGAAAAGCCCTGCCAAAGCCGGATCGCAGACCACTGTGTACACTCCCGCTTTTACTTGCGGAGCATCCAAAAGCCTTACTGCCAAGTCGCAAGCTTCCTTGAGTTCCTCGTCAGCATCGAGCATACAGTCAAACCCTATTGAGCTACCGCGCCCTATGGACTCAGACACAGTCAGCATTCCTCTCCTAGCAGTAGCGCCAAGGGATGCCCCTATATCCAATTTCTCTTGCCTTACGTATGTACCCTCGGTATTCGCAAAGCAAAGATCCGTAATTCTTTCATTGTAAGTAATTTGAGCTGCAGTGATTGCAGGATCATACCCTAAAATGATATCTCTGTATCTGTCCAGGAGGTTTATCTTTTCGTCCAAGCTTACTTTCCGGGGATCTAGAGTATAGTTAGGCACGTACTCGTCTTCGATGACAGGCGCAGGAGCCAATTTGCTTTCGCCCCCTTGTTTGTCGCCAGTTATTCGAGCTTGCCTGCATGCAGATTTTACTGCTTCATCTAGATCGTCTAGGCTGTTGAAAGATGCAAACCCCCATCCACCCTTGTATAAAGCCCTAACGTTTCCCCCATAGGGGGTATCTCTTACGATTCTGTCTAGTTCCTTCCCTTGATATCCGATAGACAAAAATTCGCTTTGTTCAAAGCGAATTTCGCAATAGTCTACGTCAGCTAGCCTGAGGGCATTTCTCAATAGTTCCTTCATACAGAAAATTCACCTCTTTCGTATTAATGAGCACGGTCTGCGTGTAAAGTGGCCATAAACTGCGCACTGGCTAAGAAGCCCCCTTTAGCAACCATATAGGCTTGGTTGCAGCCGCATAACCGTCAATAAGTGATTTTCTACAAATGGGTTCCTCATTCCTTCTTTCGAAACACGAAATGTTCTGATAGGATAAGCTTGCGTGCTTGTTGGTTTTCTTACATATGGTTTCTTAGGTATGATTCAGCAGACGAAAATCAATAATGCAAACGGCAAGGAAACGACTATAAAGAATAAGTATTATAATAGGAACATATGCTGCCGGCGTCTAGTTATCAGGAGGCGACTATGGACACAAAACATCCTCAGAATAACGCAGAATATTGGCGAGGCAAGAAGTATGCCTTCATTAATCACAGAGAATGCGAAGCGTTCCCGTGCCACACCGGTGTAGATCCAGATGATTTCAACTGCCTTTTCTGTTACTGCCCCCTGTATGCTCTAGGGGAAGACTGTAAAGGCAATTTCACCTACACTGTGGATGGCATCAAGGATTGCAGCAACTGCAATATACCTCACCATAGGGACAACTACGGTTACATAATTGGCAGATTTAGTGAAGTTGCAGAACTCGCCAGGAAAAAATGAAGTAGAAGTAAAGCAAGAGAGAAGCAAAAGAGAAGCAAAAGAGAAGCAAAAGGGACGGGGGTTATTGCTTCGGACGAAGCAATAACCCCCGTCCCTTTTGCTTTATATATCTTATGCCATAGGTAACCTAACCTCGGCTGTGAACTGATCCCCATCTATCCTTATGGCAAACTTCCCACCACACGCTTCTGTGTAGCTTTTCGCTATAGACAGGCCAAGCCCAGAACCCTCGGTAGTCCTGGACGCATCCCCCCTGGCAAATCTCTCTAATATGTCCTCTTCCTCAAAGTTCATTTCGTAATTTGCAGTGTTCTTTATGGTCACAACAGCTTCGTTATCGACAACTTGCAGGTTAACAAATACGCGAGTTCCAGGAAGAGAGTACTTGACTGCGTTCGATAAGAGGTTCTGGAATACTCGAGATAGCTTAGCACCATCATTTTTCATAAGAACCGGCTCGTCTGGCAGGTCCACCTTAAATGGTATGCCCGAGTCCTGAATCAACTCCTCCATATCTGCAAGGGTTTGTTCGATTAAGCGACAAAGGTCAATTTCTTTGATATCCAGTGCCAGATTGTTGCTGGTAGCTTTGGACAAGTCAAACAGGTCTTGGATAAGGTTTTTTAGTCTCTCAGTCTTCTGACTCAATATAGACACATAATCTTTTACGTGCGCTGGCAAGTCTTCCTTTGCCAAAAGATCAACGTAACTGGCTATAGATGTTAGCGGCGTTTTGAGGTCATGGGACATATTTGTGATAAGGTCAATCTTGAGTCGCTCTGATTTGAGTTTCTCACTTACTGCAAGGTTCATCCCTTCTTGCAGATCGTTGAGGTTCTGAACTGCGTCGTAGATAACAGAATCGCTGTTAACCGATAGTTTGGTGTCTAAATCCCCATTTTTCATTCTCTCAATCTGATCCATAAGAAGGCCCATTTCGGACACGGTAGTAGCAAAACTCTGTACATACCTATATATAAGGTAGAATGCAAGTACTACACAAATTGCGGCAACACTGAAACCAAATGCACCATGCCCAGCTACTATGAGTATGATTACGGACAATACTGCAATTATGGCAAGACAAATCTCTGCGCCTATCAATCTATAGACCCTTTTGAGCATAAGTTTTTCCCACGGATACTTGCTTTCATAGAGTGTCATCCATTCTGAAAAATGGGCAATGCAGTTATTGGCAAAAACCTGCTTACCGTTATAGGAAATATCGAGGATTATGACGTATACCCACCACAACGCAGCATAAACGCATAGGACAGATACAACAACGCCCAAAACCCCCGTCGGACCTGAAGTTCCCAAGAGAATTGCCCCTGCAAAACCTAGCACGCCGACAAAGAGTAGAATTGTGATGCCAATCTTTACTTCTAGCCAAAATCCACCCAACCATGATGCCAAACTGGCTTCAAATTCCTTTTTTTCATCATACTTCAATATGCTGTACCCAAGCATAAAAACTCCAATACATAGAGTAACCAAATAGGCCCAACCAATCACGCGAAAAACCTGCTGATTCCTATAGTACGCTGACTCTCCGTATGGATTCGGAATCAAAACATCGCTAACTGCCAACACTGCTCGTATTGACTGGGCCTTTTCTTTTCCGCCCAAGTACTGAGGTACATCTACTAATAGGTTATGGTAAGCGCTATCTAACCGGTCAACATCTAAATGTTTATCATTTTCAATCACATGAGTACGACTTCCATCGAAATACCAATAGTACCCATAGCCGTCCGGTAAAGGAAGCATGATTTCTCCACTATGAGCCTCTGTTACAGCCTTGGCCAAATCCTCGCATAGGTCTTCTTCGATGTTGGTTGCTACTATTCCAGAGTCCAAATTCACCGCATAATACTTAAGGTTTTCCCCTTCCCGCACCAATCTATAATCTAGCACTTCCGCTACTTCCGATGCTTCAGTGAGGTTAGTATGATCAGAAACATCCACTAGAGATAGCAGCGTATAGAAGTACACTGTTGTTTGCTGCTTAAAAGGAATACTATGCTTGTAATCAAGAAAAACAGCCTTCAATTCTTCCCAATTCCAATTGGCTAGGGAAAGACCAACTAACGCTCCAACTATGCATGTCCCGATAATGCTGATGCCAAGGACGAAGCAAATCCACGTCCTAAAAGGGTGAGTTCTCTTTGCTTTCCCACTATGAGCGGCTGTCGGAAATCCTTTTGTACCTGCTTCATCTTTCGAGTCCGCCTTGGCAACGGGTCCAGATACCCCGGTCTCATTCTCATTTCCTTCGAATCCTAAAGAATTAGCTGGGTCAGTCACAACTTCCTGCTCAGATCTTTTCGATTTTGTATCCAATGCCCCATACCACCTTCAAGTATTTTGGCTCTTTAGGGTTTATCTCGATTTTTTCTCGGATGCGGCGAATATGCACCATGACAGTGTTTTCCACACGGTAAGCAGGCTGCTCCCAGACCCGCTCATAGATTTCTTCAGCGGGAAATATCCTTCCAGGTGAACGCATCAATAGTTCCACGATTTTGGTTTCAGTTGCAGTAAGTTTGACCAGTTCGCCATCAACAGTCAGTGTGCGATTCTCTACGTCAAAGCACAAACCGCCTGTCTGAAGAAATCGAGAAGAATTCCTCTCATGGACATCCCCTAGGGTCATGTAGCGTCTCAACTGGGACTTGACTCTAGCCATTAACTCCATACTGTTAAACGGTTTAGTGACGTAATCATCTGCTCCCATAGACAGTCCGAGGACTTTGTCACTGTCTTCCGACTTTGCTGAGAGGATTATAATTGGGATGTTTCTGTCCTCGCGGATTTTTAGCATCGCAGAAAGCCCGTCCAGTTTGGGCATCATGACATCTAGAATGATGAGATGCACATTCTGAGTCTGTATGATATCCAGAGCCTCGAGGCCGTCATATGCCCTAAGAGGTACATATCCCTCTTTCTCAAGGTTTATGCAAATGGCGTTCACTATGTCTCTATCATCGTCAACCACAAGCACTCTGGCCTTTCCTGTAGATGCGTCGTTGTTCTTCATCTTCTTTCACCTCTCAACAAAATTTCGATCTAATAGTTGGGTCTTACGTAAACCCCTCTTCCCTATATTGTACATCGTGGAACTAACCCCTCCTACAGTGCAGCCTCCAGCATTTTGTGCAACTGCGCAATACCCTCGAGCCTAGTTCATAGGATAAACCAGAGATCTGACTAACAAATGGACACATATCTTAAGAATTTCTTACAACTGAAGCAAAGAGCAAAAGGAAGCAAAGGGGACGGGGGTTTTTGCTTCGCGCGAAGCAAAAACCCCCGTCCCCTTTGCTTCCCTCTTTCTTCTCCTATTCGCGAAACAACGCAGTGCTAAGATATTTCTCACCACCATCTGGGATTAAAGTGACTACCCTATGCCCCGGACCCAGTTCCCTAGCTATTTGAAGGGCACCAAACACATTAGTGCCACTTGATATTCCGCAGAAAATCCCTTCTTTTCTTGCAAGATCTCTGGCACACTCAATTGCGTCATCGTCATCTACGAGAATAACTCTGTCTATTATTGATGAGTCTAGTATTCCCGGATAAACTCCATCTCCAATCCCTTCTTGAGCATGAATACCGTCGTTTATACCGTAGAACAAGGAGGCCTTACTAGGTTCAACAGCTACTATCTTGACCTCAGGAAGCACCTTTTTCAGCTCTCGCCCGACTCCTGTTATGGTTCCACCTGTTCCTATACCTGATACAAACGCATCTAGCCTGCCATCTGTCTGTTCCAGGATTTCCAATGCAGTAGTCATTTGATGAGCTCTAGGATTAGCCTCATTGTCAAACTGCCTCGACAAGAAAGCATTGGGCTCTGACGCCGCAAACTCCTCCGCCATTTTCCTCGATCGTTCTATGGTTTCCTTCATATCTTTTCCTGCAGGCGTCAGAATCACCTCCGCCCCGTAAGCACGAAGGATCTTCCTTCGCTCACTGCTCATGGTCTCAGGCATGAATATCACAATCTTGTAACCTCTGATTGCCCCAACCATGGCCAAGGAAATGCCCTGGTTACCGCTGCTACACTCAACAATGGTAGAACCAGGCCCGAGCAAACCTTTTTCCTCAGCATCGGTGATGATGCTTAGCGCCGAACGAGCTTTTACGCTACCGCCTGGGTTCAAGTACTCGATTTTTACCACAACTTCCGCACACTCTTCACTAGTAATGCGGTTCAATCGTACCATTGGCGTTTTACCCACCGCTTGCAGCAAGTCCCCAAATACTTTCATCTTTCTTATACCTCCTACCCTTGAACTCAATCCTGGCTTTCTTGTCACCTGCACCTCATGACTAAAGCGCTTCCACGTAAAATCTAAGTCCACATGTTACACGTTCTAACAAATGTTGTATTATGATAACACAGTCAGACCCGGGTTGAGGAGGAAATTATAGTGCAGTCAGTATCAGACTCAAACACTAGGGAAAAATCGGGAATGTCATCTTACACCCTCAAGATGATTGCCGTCACAGCCATGCTCATCGACCACATTGGCTGGGCATTCGTACCAACCGGAACGCTTCTGGGGCAAATAATGCACACTATTGGTCGTCTAACCGCGCCCATAATGTGTTACTTCATAGCAGAAGGTTACTATCACACGAGAAACGTGAAAAAATACGCATTGCGTCTATTTGTTTTTGCATTAATCTCCCACGTTCCTTTCTGCTACTACAGAACTGGGCAGTTGCCTTTCCCATTCTCGAAAAACCTGAGTACTCCAATCGAAACCAGCGTAATGTACACACTTTTGCTGGGTTTACTCACACTTGTAGTCTGGCATAACGAGAAAATCAGCGATGTAGCTAGGCTTACCTTCATATTGCTCCTGTGTATATTGGCCGTTCCAGGTGATTGGGGTCTTACAGGAGTGCTGTGGATATTTCTTTTCGGCATAAATCGAGGCAATTTCAAAGAGCAAGCGCTGGCGTTTAGTATCATAGCGATCCCTATAGCCTTCTCTTTCCTTATCTTGCTGCTAGATGGAGACAGCCGATGGTACGAACAGCTGTTTCAAATGGGGGTGTACCTGGCTATCCCTCTGTTGGCTCAGTACAACGGAGAACGAGGAGGCGGGAAAACCTCTAAATGGTTTTTCTACATATTCTATCCATTGCATTTGACAGTAATAGGACTGCTAAAATACGGCATTTGAAATGAGTTTGAAATAAAATATAGCCCTGCTTGTTATCGTTGTGGCACTGTCTTTTGTACCTTACATCTCAAAAGGAAGCAGGAGAACCGTCCCCATGCTTCTCTATTACCACACGCACGGTGCGTTCGAACCTGTCTAGATTTTCAAGGGCTTTTTCGTAGGAGTCTTCGCGGACCACAAATTTGATGATTCTGTCGGCATCTGCCTTTGCTGTGCGTACCTCTGCGCCAGTTGGTATCATCTGGATGACTGAAAGCACGTTGTATCGCTCCATTGCTTCTTCGTCGTAAGTTACCGATTTCAGAATTCCATCCTTATCTGCGATTATAGCCCTCGAAGCATAGTACTTGCCATTGTTCTCAGTCGGTATTTCTGGCGGCATCTCCCCCATGGCGAGAAGTATAGCTGCTCGGACAAAGTCGTAGTTATAGTAATCAGGAACGGACACAGACATCAAAAGACCGCTCGAAAGCCTTGCGCCCACGTCAATGACCCAAGGGTTCCCCCGCTCATCTACGACCATATCGATGTGGGTGGGTCCCCACTGAATCCCCATTGACTTAATAGCTTCCTCGTTTGCTGTCAAAACCTTTTGCAGAGCCTCATCACTCAACCTAGAAGGAAATATTACCCCTCTAGTAATACATGCAGGTGGATCCGATACATCCTTTTCGGGCACCGCAAGAGGTCGAACTTGCCAATCGAAGGTAAAAGACTCCACTCCGATCACTTTTCCCTCGATGAATTGCTGTACTACTACCTTTTTGTTCTTAGATGCGTTCTGGGCACGATAAAATGCTTCTCGAATGGAAGAATCACTCCTATCATCGAGGACAGTAATGCCTCGGCCCCCGCCTCCTACACCAGGTTTGAAAACTATCCGGCCGCTCAAGGAACCGATCATATCTAGGACCTGATCGACAGCATCAGACGAAAAACCTGGTGGGACCAGAGACGACATGAGATCTGTGTATCTGTCTTTCAGAGCAGCGTTTTTCGCCGCTTCAGAACTTACAAACTTGTCGCTCAATCCTAGCTGCTCGTTCACATAAGCCGCTACATATATTCCCAGTTCGGAACCGCAAGAAATGACTCCAGAAACGCCAGAATCTCTGGCAAATTCTAGTACCTTCGACACCTCACCCACATCTATACATACCCATTCATCTGCGTATTGCCTGCATATTCCACCATTTTCCCCGAGGGAAATTGTGTACAGTCCCATCTCTTTCCCTTTGGTTATAAGGGGAATTTGAATGTACGTGCTCCCTAGAACAAGAAGTTTTTTCATAAATTACACCTCTTTACCCCTGAAATAGATGGTGCAGCAAACTATATGTATAAAGGTTGACCTATTTGAGAACTTACGCGTCAGTTTCAACCGCCTTGACATTCGTAACCGGGGTACAAAATAAAATCAAATTAGGCTACGACTACTATGGCTGTCCTCACTACATCCTTAAGAATCTCCATTACCACAAAGGACGCTCTTGAATCATGTCTAGGCATGCTAAGGCTCCCAGGGTTTATGAACAAAATTCCATCTTCTTCAAATACTCTAGGGGAGTGGGTATGCCCGTATACCACAATATCGCTCTTTAAACTCTTAGCTTTGCGGGCAAGCAAAGTTGTTCCTTGCTTCACTTTGTAAAGATGACCATGGGTTAGATAGATTTTCTTTCCACCTAAAACGACAGTTTCTTCAACAGGGCCTGACACCATGTGATCACAGTTTCCAACAACGGCTATAACCCTGCGATTGGTGTATGCCGCAATATACTGACTATCTTCGTAAAAATCTCCCGCATGAAGAATATAGTCACATTGCTGTAAATCCGATGCACATTCTCGTATTCTTCCCCTGTATCCATGGGTGTCGGAAGTAATTCCTACCAGCAACTTACCACCCCTTCTTCAACCCACCCCACGGATTATCATACAAACTCTTCTTTTACTTGGTTCAACAGATTCTCGATGGCTCTTCTCCTGTGGCTTACCCTATCCTTCTCTTCGCTAGATGCCTCGCCGAAAGTTTTGCCCAGTTCCGGTGAGTAAAACAGGGGATCATACCCGAAGCCGTTGGTCCCTCTGAGCTCCACATCTATAATACCCTCTACATGCCCTTCGCCTCCACCCACAACGCCCTGAGCATCAGCTATAGCAATTGCGCAAGTGTACCGGCACGTCCGCTTTTCAGGTGGAACATCTTTAAGAAGGTCTAATAGAAGCCGATTGTTATCATCGTCGGAGCCTGTCTCGGAAAACCTGTGGGAGTGCACACCTGGAGCGCCACCTAACACATCAACTTCAAGCCCTGAGTCTTCGCCAATGCATATACGACCTGAGTGCTTTGCCCCGGAAATCGCCTTTATAACGGCATTATCCATAAAGGTTTTGCCCGTTTCCTCAACATCGGGCATATTAAGATCATCGGCGCTCAAAAAGGTCCATTCAACATCGGGCCTAATCTGGGAAAATATGCGTTCTAATTCATTTACCTTGTCTCTATTCCTCGATGCAACCGCTAGAGTCACTTTTGCTTGCTTCACATTGAAAACCACCATTTCCCAAACTTGATATACCAACTATATGTCAATTCGCACGAAAACTATGTCTCAACTTCCATTATACATTATTTAAAGATCCAAAACTCCGGGGCCCAGAACCTGCTTCTGGATCTTTATAAGTTCACCTACGCCGCTATGAGCAAGGTCTAATAATTGTTCGAGTTGGGCATGGCTAAAAGGAGCATGTTCGGCAGTTCCTTGAATCTCCACGTACTCGCCCTTGCCTGTTATGACTACGTTCATATCTACTTCTGCTGCAACGTCTTCAGCGTAGCAAAGATCCAGTATGGTCTGGCCTTCATATATCCCCACGCTGACCGCAGCCACGTAATCGGTAATAGGAGAATGGGGCCAGTTTTCAGTTTCGTTCAATTTGGCAAGGGCAAGGGCCAAACTCACAAAACTCCCCGTAATGGAGGCGGTTCTCGTCCCACCATCGGCCTGAATAACATCGCAATCTAACCATATGGTTCTTTCGCCTAATAACGAAAGGTCTACCACGGCCCGAAGACTTCTGCCTATAAGTCGTTGGATTTCCATAGTCCGCCCGCCTTGCCTCCCTCTCGCTACTTCCCTGGATGTTCTAGTTTGTGTAGCTCCTGGCAACATAGAATATTCTGCAGTAATCCACCCGGAAGACGTACCTTTCAAAAAAGGTGGCACTTTATCTTCTATCATTGCTGTACATATCACCATTGTCTCACCTGTTTCAACTAGACACGATCCGATAGGGTACTTCAAAAACCCAGGAGTTATTGTAACAGGCCTTAGCTCGTCAGGTTTGCGACCATCTACTCTCATTTCATACACCTCTTTGCACTAGAATCCGTCGATTTCCTAATTTGTTTGCCACAAAACAACCTCAAGCAAGCCAACGCTAAGGGTTATTTGCCAGCATATCATTTTGTATGTCTGTAAGGAGTAACTCCTCCCCGCACAGCTCTGGTTTCTAGGATAGTCACAAAAGAATCCGGTGCAAACTCCTCGATTATCTCAGTTAGTCTAGGAAGGCTCTTTCTATCAGTTGAAATCATCAGAACCATTTTCTCGCCCTTAAGGCCGTAGCCAGTGAGAACCGTTACACCGTAGCCTGCAGTTCTTAGAGCCTTTAACAGTTCCTCAGCAGTCTCCTCAGGAGGAATTACTTCCAATGATACGTGACCCATAGCTAATCTTTCCTCAATAGTACTGCCTAACAAAGTTCCTGTGGCAAAACCCAGTCCATATGCTAGCATCTTCCATGGGTCGTTGATATTCGTCATTACCCGCCCTAATGCGGCAATATATATGGTTGCTTCAACCATGCCTATAGCGGCGGCTGGGTACTTTTTCCCACGCACTACCATTATCATTCTCAAGGTAGAAAGACTTACATCGCAAACTCTTGCTGCGAATATGAGTATATATTCAAGAAACACTGCATATCACCCCTGGTTTTTAATGACTGAAAAACACCCTCAATTAAAAGGCAAAAAGCCCCTCACGAACGCGCATACCCACCTAAACAAAATGGATAAATACGGCTTGGGCGCTTTTTATCTACCGTAATTCCCATATTATGCTCAAACGTTCTGTGGCCTCATTAAGGAGTTCAGTTTTTCCAGTGACCTGGCTAATTGTTCAATCTCCTCTTCACTTAGCTCTTTGAGTATTTGATCCACATAACGCCTTCTTGCAGTAATTACTTCGCCTATAATAGACTCGCCCTTCTCTGTTATAAACAGCCGAATCACTCTTCGATCTTCGGGATCACGTTGGCGCGTTACATAACCGTGATTTTCCATACGATCAACTAGATCAGTAGCAGTAGAATAAGCCAGGAACAACTTATCACACAGTTCTCCCATGGTAATTCCGGGGTGATCGCGCAAAACCTGAAGAGCTAGAAACTGAGGGGTAGTTATGTCAAAATCTTTGAGGATGTCTCGCCCCCGCTTTTTAATGATAAAAGAAACACGTCTCAAAAGCCGCTCTATTTCAACCACCGATTCAGAAAACACCTCTGACGACAACACTAATCACCTCCTCGAGCCGCTTTCAAAGAAACAAACAACACCTTATGTCAAGTCTAGAATTCATTACCTGATCAGTCAAGACAAAACGAAGCAAAAGAGAAGCAAAAAGAGAAGCAAAA